>MDTE01038364.1_pt1 | contig 26491 bp, 27 predicted proteins | sample 811231 | NCBI WGS metagenome assembly MDTE01 (sample SAMN05326651, study PRJNA326480) | marine metagenome | isolation source: seawater | place: Indian Ocean: Red Sea | collected 2010
GAATGAAGAAGATATAAATAAATTAAAAACACATATCTTTGAACTAATTGATTCCAAATTAATTGAGTACGAAAATGCAAGTTGATGAAAAGCTTATAGATAAAATTGCTGCCTTAGCAAAATTAGAGTTTGATAAAGATTCAAAAACAAAGATGGTTTCTGACATGAAAAAGATTATTTCTTTTGTGGATAAATTAAATGAACTTGACACAGAAAATGTAGAGCCTTTAGTATATATAACAGAGCAAACAAATGTTCTAAGAGATGATAGTATAGGTGAACATGTTGAAAAAAAAGAGGCACTTAAAAATGCTCCTGAAAAAGATTCGGACTATTTTAAAGTGCCTAAAGTTGTGAAAAAATAGTTTTTATTTATTCTCAACTAAAAGTCTTTCGTTAATGAAAAACATCTTTACTTTCCCATCTAAAATTAAAGCATCATGTATTTGGTTTATTTTAACTGATTTAGAATCAACCATAAGTTCCATATCATGACAAGAAATAACCCATTGCTTTAAAGTATCGTTTTCTGTTATTTCATTAGCTATCATATATTTTGTTTTCCATTGAGGGTTGTTTTGTTTAAACCAATTGGCTAAAAACTCAATGTGTGTATCAGAACCTTCAATAATTGCACCATCTGGCCCCCAAATTTTAATGTCATCATGATTTAAATTTTTAATCGCATCTAAATCACCATCATTATGAGCTTGAACATATTTTTCCCAAACTTCTATTGTGGACATATCTCCAGCTATAAGAGATGTCTTTTCTCCATCATCACTAACTTCATAGCCAATTTTATTTTCACCAACTTTAACATCATTTTCAACAACAACATCACAAGAAATGAATAGTGCCGTTATCGATAAATAGAATATATAATTTTTCATAATATTTAAAATTTATTAATTTTTAATTTGAGTGTAAAACTAACAATATTCTTCAAAGGCAGATATTAAATTACTTGCTATCATTTCAGCTGGGCGACCTTCAATATGATGTCTTTCTATAAAGTGTACAACTTCACCATTTTTAAATAATACAATTGATGGAGAAGATGGCGGATATGGTAGTGCATATTCTCTTACTTTACTTACTGCCTCTTTGTCTTGTCCAGCAAACACAGTTGTTAGTTTATTTGGAAGTTTTGTATGTTGAATTGCTTTTTTTACAGCTGGACGAGCATTTCCAGCGGCACAACCACAAACTGAATTAATCATTACAAGAACAGTTTGATTCTCTTGTTTTAGAACAGCGTCAACTTCTTGTGCGGTTTTCATCTCCTCAAAACCAACTTCAGTTAGCTCTAGACGCATAGGGGTACACATTTCTTCTGGATACATAATTTTATTTTTTTACAAAATTAATTTAGTTCTCTCTTTCTAGCAAAGAAATCTAATAATATTTTACTACATTCTTTTTCTAATACACCACCAACATATGTTGTCTTAGGGTGTAGAATCTTATTTGAGTGATTAGAAAAACCTCTTTGTTTATCAAAAGCACCGAAAACAATTTTTTTTAATTTAGACCAATAACTTGCTCCTGCACACATTATGCAAGGCTCTAAAGTTACATAGAGAGTACACTCATTAAGATATTTCGATCCCAAATAATCATAAGCAGCTGTAAAAGCCTGCATTTCAGCATGAGCTGTAGCATCATTTAAGCGTTCCATTAAATTATGAGCTCTAGCAATAATTTGATTTTCACATACAATAACAGCACCAACAGGAACCTCATCATAATCTTTTGCTTTATAAGCTTCAATTAAAGCTTCCTTCATAAAATATTGATCTGTTTTTTCTTGTAGAATCATTTAACAAATATAGTTGACTATTTTATATAAATCATTGTAGTATTTTGTAATTTGCGCAAATAAAATTTAATCTATGTATAGATCACATAACTGTGGAGATTTAAGAATTAATAACGTTAATCAAACTGTAACGCTTTCTGGATGGGTGCAAAAAACTCGTGACTTAGGAGGAATGACATTTGTAGACATAAGAGATCGTTATGGAATTTCGCAATTAACTTTTAATATGGATACTAATTCAGAGTTATGTCAAAAAGCAAGAAGCTTAGGGCGTGAATATGTGATACAAGTTACTGGTAAGGTTGTTGAGCGTTCAAATAAAAATAAAAACATATCTACTGGTGAGATTGAAATTGAAGTTGATAAATTAGAAATTCTTAACGCCTCTAAAACTCCTCCATTCACTATTGAAGATGAAACTGATGGTGGTGATGATTTAAGAATGAAGTATAGATATTTAGATATTAGAAGAAAGCCTATTCGTGATAATTTAGTACTGAGACATCTAATAACAAAAGAAACAAGAAACTATTTAGATAATCAAAAATTCATTGAAGTCGAAACACCATATTTAATTAAATCAACACCAGAAGGCGCAAGAGATTTTATTGTTCCATCAAGAATGAATCAAGGTCAATTTTATGCATTGCCTCAATCACCCCAAACATTTAAACAACTTTTAATGGTTGGAGGAATAGATAAATATTACCAAATAGTAAAATGTTTTCGAGACGAGGATTTAAGAGCTGATAGACAACCTGAGTTCACACAAATTGACTGCGAAATGTCATTTGTGGAGCAAGATGATATACTTAATACATTTGAAGGTCTTATTAAACACCTATTAAAAAAAATAAAAAATATAGACGTCAACTGTTTTCCAAAAATGACTTACGATGAAGCTATAAGTCTTTATGGAACAGATAAACCAGACACAAGATTTGGAATGTTATTTGTTGAACTAAATGATTTAGCAAAGAAAAATAATTTTATGGTGTTTGATAATGCAGAGCTAATAGTTGGTTTTAATGCTAAGGGATGTGCTGAATTTAGCAGAAAACAATTAGATAAACTAACAGAGTATATTAAACGCCCACAAATAGGAGCGCAAGGATTAGTTTATTGTAAATGTAATAAAGATGGAACATTTAAGTCTTCTATTGACAAGTTTTTTTCTCATGAAGATTTAAAAAAGTTTAGTGAAAAAATGGAAGCTGAGCCCGGTGATTTACTTTTAATAATGGCAGGGAAAAAAAATAAAGTTCGAAAACAATTAAATGAACTAAGATTAGAGTTAGCTGAACAACTAGGACTTAGAGATCCTAATAATTTTGCTCCACTATGGGTTGTAGATTTTCCATTATTGGAGTGGGATGAAGAATCTAAAAGATTTCATGCAATGCACCATCCATTCACAGCACCTAAAAATGAAGATATTGATAAATTAAGTTCGAGCCCAATTGATGTAAGAGCAAATGCATATGATTTAGTACTAAATGGATCCGAGATAGGTGGTGGATCAATTAGAATTCATGATAAGGAGCTTCAAAAAACCTTATTTAAACATCTTGGATTTAGTGATGAAGAAGCAAAAAATCAATTTGGATTTTTAATGGATGCTTTTGAATATGGTGCTCCACCTCATGGGGGAATAGCTTTTGGCCTAGATAGACTATGTTCTTTATTTGGTGGTCAAGAAAGCATTAGAGATTTTATTGCTTTTCCAAAAAATAATTCAGGGAGAGATATAATGATTGATGCTCCTTCTAACATTAACTTAGAACAGATTAAAGAATTAAATATTAGTATTTCTTAAAGAGTGCCTCTGTTTGATTGTTCTCTTTCAATAGCCTCAAATAAAGCTTTGAAATTACCTTTTCCAAATGACTGAGCTCCTTTTCGTTGAATTATCTCAAAAAACATTGTTGGTCGATCTAAAACTGGCTTTGTAAATAATTGCAATAAATACCCTTCATCATCTCTATCTATTAATATGCCGTGTTTTTTTAAAACTTCAACATCTTCTTCGATATCGCCAACTCGATCTAAAATATCATCGTAATAATTTTCAGGAACATATAAAAATTCGACTCCTCTTTTACGCATAGCAGAAACAGTAGAAACAATATCATCTGTTGCAACAGCGATATGTTGAACTCCAGCTCCATTATAAAAATCTATATACTCTTCGATCTGAGATTTTTTCTTTCCCTCTGCTGGTTCGTTTATAGGAAATTTTATTCTTCCGTTTCCATTACTCATAACCTTACTCATTAATGCTGTATATTCAGTTGAAATGTCATTATCATCAAATGAAATAATTTGTGCGAAGCCCATTACTTTTGCATAAAACTCACACCATTTGTTCATTTCATTCCAATCAACATTTCCAACCATGTGATCAATGAATTTTAAACCAACAGGTTCTGGATTATAATGACTTTCCCATTTTTGAAAGCCAGGAAGAAAAATACCTTTATAATCTTTTCTTTCAACAAAGACATGTACTGTTTCTCCATATGTATAAATTCCTGACATCATAACTTTTCCATCTTTGTCTTCATGCAATGTCGGTTTCATATAAGATTTTGCTCCTCTTTTAGTTGTTTCTTCCCAAGACTTAGCAGCGTCTTCAACCCACAATGCTATGACTTTTACTGCATCTCCATGTTCATTTATATGACGATTAAGTTCACCATCTTTCTGTAATGGTGTTGTCAATACTAAGCGAATTTTATCTTGTTTTAAAACATACGAAACTCTGTCTTTAACACCTGTCTCAAGACCTGCATATGCTTCGCTTTGAAATCCAAATGCAGTTTTATAAAAATGTGCGGCTTGTTTAGCATTTCCAACATATAATTCAACGTAATCGGTTCCTAAAAGGGGTAAAAAATCTTCTGCCTCGTCAAATAGTTTTTTTAAGCTATAAGTGGTGTTTTGTAAATTTTTTAAATCTTGAATTTTTGATGACATATTTTAATTTTTTTTATTCAACCCATGATGTATGGTAGTTTCCTTTATCAATGTTGAGACCTGCTTTTGTTAATTTTAGAGGCTTGAAAGTATCTACCATAACTGCTAACTCTTCAGTATGTTTTTCTCCAATACTTCTTTCCATTGCTCCGGGATGAGGACCATGTGGTATACCGCCTGGATGTAATGTGATCATCCCTTTTTCTATATGATTTCTGCTCATAAAATCACCATCAACATAATATAAAACCTCATCTGAATCAATATTAGAATGATTATATGGTGCAGGCACTGCATTTGGATGATAATCATACATTCTTGGACAGAAAGAACAAACAACAAAGCCCTTAGCCTCGAAAGTTTGATGGACAGGAGGTGGTTGATGAACTCGTCCAGTTATAGGCTCAAAATCATGAATAGAAAAAGCATATGGAAAATTATATCCATCCCAACCAACAACATCAAATGGATGAGTAGCATAAATATATTGATGTAACATTCCCTCTTTTTTAACCTTGATTAAGAAGTCTCCTTTTTCATCGTGTGTTTCTAACTCATCCGGCCTTCTTAAGTCACGCTCACAATAAGGAGAGTGCTCTAATAATTGTCCAAACCAATTTCTGTATCTTTTAGGTGTATACATAGGAGATGGTGATTCAACTATAAACAATCTATTATCCTGAGTGTCAAAATTGATTTGATATATCATACCTCTAGGAATCATTAAATAGTCTCCATACTTAAAATTTATATTTCCTAATAATGTTCTTAACTTACCACTCCCTTTATGAATGAAAATCATTTCATCACAGTCTGCATTTTTGTAAAAATAATCTGTCAATGAGTTTTTTGGCGCTGCTAAAACAATATGACAGTCATTATTCACTAGTACAGGAACCCTACTTTTTAAAAAATCATCTTCTTTTTGAATATCAAAACCTCCTAAAGCATAAGATTTCATATTGTTATCTACGGCTATCTCGGGCTTTACGCAAATTGACTCTAGAATCTTTTTAACCTGTGTAGGTCTATGGTTGTGATATAATAAGGATGACATTCCGTCAAAACCTATAGTTCCAAAAAGTTGTTCATAATAATACTTACCATTTGGCTTTTTAAAAGTTGTATGGCGCTTCTGTGGAATATTTCCTAATTTGTGATAAAATGGCATAAGTTTGTTTTTTACAAATCTACAAATTGTCTTTGTTATTGAAACTTTTTGATAAATCTACTTTTTTGTGACTATGAAAACGTTTTTTATTGACTACCCCTTTTCGAATATCTTTTTGTTTTTTTTCAGGAAGATTATAAACCTCAATACATTCTGGAGAACAACATTTAAAGTTTTTTTCTTGACAGCTCTCGCATTGAATAAATAAAAGATTACAATTAACATTTTGACAATTAACATGAATATCAGCAGATACTCCACATTGGTGACAATTACTAATTACATCATTTGAAATTCGTTCCGATAAACGCTCATCAAAAACGAAATTTTTTCCTTTAAATTTATTACTAAGCTGAGGATTTTCTTGTATTTGACGCATGTAATCAATTATACCTCCATGCAACTGGCTTACATCATTAAATCCATGGTGTTTTAAATAAGCAGAGGCTTTTTCACATCTTATTCCGCCTGTACAGTAAAGTAATACTTTAGAATCTTCTTTTCCTTCTAATGTTGATTTAACTATTGGCAACTCATCTCTAAAACTCTCTACTTGTGGACATATAGCTCCTTCAAAATGACCGATTTCACTTTCATAATGATTTCGCATATCTACAACTATAGCTCCAGAGTTCATTGCTTCATTCCATTCAACTGCAGATAAATGAGTTCCAACATTAGTTACATCATACTCATCTTTACTTAGTCCATCTGCAACTATTTGTTTTTTTATCTTGATTGTTAATTTAAAAAAAGATTTGGCTTTGTCTTCAACCGCTTTTTTGAAAGGAATATTTTTAAATTCATCTATTTTATATAATTGAAAAACAAAGTGCTCCCAATACTTTTCAGGAATACTTAGTTGAGCATTAATACCTTCATCTGCTAAATAAATTCGGCCAAGAACACTCATTTTTTGCCAATCAAAAAAAAGTTTGTCTCTTAATTCTGTTAAGTTATGTAAAGGGACATATCTATAAAAAGAAACCGTTCTTCTTTTTAGGTTTTCTTTTTCTAATCTTTTTAATGCTTCTTTTTTATTTAGCTTATTTAGTAAATGGCGCTTATTTGCATTAGGATCCATATATTAAAATATCATTTTAATTTATTACAAAGATAAAAAGAGTTTTCTCTAAATTAAATTCAATAATAAATACTACTTTAATGCTATATTTGTTTATACATTTAAAATTGATGAATAAAATATTAGTTATCGGATCATCGGGTCAAATTGGAACAGAATTAGTCGTGTCGCTACGAAAAAAATACGGCAATGATTTTGTTGTTGCTTCTGATATTAGAAAATCTAATGACAAAATAACAAAAAGTGGTCCTTTTGAAATTTTAGATGTAACTTACAAAAACCAATTAATCTATATTATTAAGAAATATAAAATAAAAACAGTTTATCTATTAGCCGCTATTTTATCTGCAAAATCTGAGAAGAATATTGATTCTGCATGGAGTTTAAATATGACTGCATTACTAAATGTTTTAAATCTCGGTAGAGAAAAAATAATTTCAAAAATATTTTGGCCAAGCTCTATCGCTGTATTTGGTCCAGATACTCCAAAAATTAACACTCCTCAAAATACAATTATGAATCCAAACACTGTGTATGGCATAAGTAAATTAGCAGGAGAAAAATGGTGTGAATATTATTTTGAAAAATTTAATGTTGATGTTCGCAGCATAAGATATCCTGGCTTAATAGGCTGGAAGTCTGATCCAGGTGGAGGCACTACTGATTATGCTGTGGAAATATTTCATAAAGCAGTTAATAATGATGTTTTTACTTGTTTTTTGTCAAAAAATACAATCTTACCAATGATGTATATGGAAGATGCTATAATAGCAACAATTGGAATTATGGAAGCTGATTCTCAACAAATTAAAATTAGAACATCATATAATCTTGCAGGATTTAGTTTTAGTCCTGAGCAACTTCATGATGAAATAAAAAAACATATTTCGAGCTTTGAAATAAAATATCAGCCTGACTACAGACAAGACATTGCTGAAAGCTGGCCCCAAAGTATTGATGATACATTTGCTAAAAAAGATTGGAACTGGAAATCAACTTGTTCTATAGAAAAAATGACATCTATTATGATAGAAAATTTAACTGAAAAATATAAAGTAACATTATAATGAGTTTGCAAATTTTTAACACTTTAACAAAGAAAAAAGAAGCTTTTAAACCTATCAACGAAAAACATGTAGGCATGTATGTTTGCGGTCCTACTGTTTATGGTGATGCCCACTTAGGACATGCTAGACCAGCAATCACTTTTGATGTTGTTTTTAGATACCTATTACATTTAAATTATAAAGTTCGATATGTTAGAAATATAACAGACGCAGGTCATTTAGAGAATGATGCTGATAGTGGAGAAGATAAAATTTCCAAAAAAGCCAGGCTAGAACAACTTGAACCTATGGAAGTAGTTCAAAATTATACTATTAGATACCATGAATGCATTAATTTACTAAACTGCTTACCACCAAGTATTGAGCCTAGAGCTACTGGACATATAATAGAACAAATAGAGATGGTAAAAGAAATTCTTAAAAATGGATACGCATATGAAGCTAATGGTTCTATATATTTAAATGTTAAAAAGTATAACGAAAAATATCCTTACGGAAAATTGTCAGGAAGAAAAATAGAAGATACTTTAGAAAATACAAGAATTTTAGATAAACAGGAGGATAAAAAAAGTCCAGTTGATTTTGCAATATGGAAAAAAGCAAGTCCCGAACACATTATGAGATGGCCTTCTCCATGGGGAGAGGGGTTTCCAGGTTGGCATTTAGAATGTTCAGCCATGAGTAAAAAATATCTGGGTGAATACTTTGATATTCATGGAGGAGGAATGGACTTAATTTTTCCACATCATGAAGCAGAAATAACTCAAGCAAATGCTTGTGGCAATGGCGATCCGGCTAAATATTGGATGCATAATAATATGATTACTATTAATGGACAAAAAATGGGTAAGTCCCTAGGTAATTTTATAAATTTAAATGAGTTTTTTACAGGAAATAATGAATTGCTAGATCAGGCTTATAACCCGATGACTATAAGGTTTTTCATTCTCCAAGCTCATTATAGAAGTACAGTAGATTTTTCTAACGAAGCACTTAAAGCTTCAGAAAAAGGTTTTGAAAAATTAATGACCGCTTATGAAACACTTCAAAAACTAAAAACTAGTGAAGAGTCATCAATCGATATAAGTAGTTTTGAAAAAAAATGTTATGACGCAATAAATGATGACTTTAATACGCCTATCCTAATTTCGAATTTATTTGAAGCAGTGAAAATCATAAATTCAGTAAACGATGGAAAAGAAAAGTTATCTAAAAAAGATATAGAAAATTTTAAAGTTCTTTTTCAAACTTTTTTAATTGACATTCTTGGTCTTATACCTAATAAAAAAGAAACAGATGACAACCTTCTAAATGAAATTATGGAAGTTCTTTTAAAATTAAGAAAAAATGCTAAAGAAAATAAAGACTGGACAACAGCTGATTTAATTAGAGATGAATTAAATAAAATTAATGTAAAAATAAATGATTCATTAGATGGTTCTAGTTGGGAATTAAAAAATTAATTATGAAAAATTATTCTCTTTTTGTTTTTATTGTAATGTTAATAATTGTTTCATGCTCAAGTGAAAATGCAAAAAAAAATAATCCTATTAAACAAACTGTTAATGTTCCTAATTTTAATGAAGATAGTGCTTACTTTTTTGTTGAAAAACAGGTCAATTTTGGACCAAGATACATAAGTAGTAAAGGATGGAAAAAATGCGGTGATTATTTAGCTCAAACATTGAAACGTTACACTGCACATGTTAATGAACAATCTACTACCTATTATACTTATGACAGAAAAAAACATGAACTAAGAAATATTATTGCAGAATTTAACCCTGAAAAAAATAATAGAATTTTACTATGTGCACACTGGGACACTAGACATGTTGCAGACCATGACAGCATAGATGTTAATAGTCCTATTTTAGGTGCGAATGACGGTGGAAGTGGTACCGCAGTTCTTTTAGAAATTGCTCGGCAACTATCAATACAAGATTGTAATATTGGGGTTGATATAATTTTATTTGACGCAGAGGATTATGGACAACCAGAAAATTCACCATATCCTAGACAAGAACACACATGGTGTATTGGATCACAATACTGGAGTAAAAACCCTCATAAAAAAGACTATCATGCTAGGTACGGAATTTTACTTGATATGGTTGCAGGTCACGATGCAATATTTAAGTACGAATCCGTTTCAAAATTTTATGCTGAAAGAACTTTAAATAAAGTTTGGAAAGCAGCATCTATTTTAGGATACGGAAGATTTTTTCAATATCAAATAACTCCAGAAATTATTGATGATCATTATTACATTAACACATTGGCTAAAATACCAACAATAGATATTATTGAACATGATAATAAAACAAAAACTGGATTCAATAAATACTGGCATACTCATGGTGATAATATGCAAAATATTAGCAAAAAAACTTTAAAAGCTGTTGGACAAACAGTGCTACATGTAATTTATAATGAATAAAATAAAAAAGCTTTTTTTAATTGATGCTTTTGCGATGATTTATCGTGCATATTTTGCATTTAGTAAAAACCCTAGGATTAACTCTAAAGGAGTAGAAACCTCTGCAGTTCTTGGATTTGTAAATAGTCTAATAGAGGTAATTAAAAAAGAAAATCCTACTCATATTGCTGTTGTTTTTGATACTCCAAAAACAACTATTCGACATAAAGAATATAGTGACTACAAAGCTAATAGAGAAGCAATGCCAGAGGGTATTTCGGTTGCTCTACCATATATAGATGAAGTGCTTGATGCATTTAATATACAAAAACTTTATGTTGATGGTTATGAGGCAGATGATGTTATTGGAACTCTAGCAAAAAAAGCAGAAAAATTAGGATTCATGACCTATATGATGACACCTGATAAGGATTTCGCTCAATTAGTTTCAGAAAAAACTATGCTATACAGGCCCGGCAATAAGTGGAAGCCTACTGAAATATGGGGAGTAAGTGAAGTTCTTGAAAAATTTGAGATTAAAGAGGTGAAACAAGTAATTGATTATTTGGGGATGATGGGTGATGCTGTTGATAATATACCAGGTCTTCCTGGTGTAGGTGATAAAACCGCTAAAAAATTCTTAGCACAATTTGGAAGTTTAGAGAATTTACTAAATAATACTCACCTTATAAAAGGAAAACTAAGAGAAAAAATAGAAAATAATAAAGCTCAAGGTGTTATTTCAAAAAAACTAGCAACAATTTTACTAGATGCTCCAATAAATCTAGATGAAGAAAGGTTAAAAGTTAAAAAATTTAATGCTGAAAAAGTTCAATCAATATTTAATGAGCTAGAATTTAGGACCTTAGCTAAAAGACTCCTTAACTTAAATGAAGAAAGTAATGAAACAAAGGTTTTATCACTTTCAAAATCTAAAATTAATTCATCTTCACAAATGAATTTATTTGAAAATATTGAAAATGAATTAGATAACTTCAGTTCTATTAATTCAAAAAAAACAAATTATATTTTAATTGATAATAAAGAAAAAAGACAACAACTTTTAAGCCAATTACTTCAACAAAAATCAGTTGCTTTTGATACTGAAACCACAGGACTAAATACATTAAATGCTGATTTGATTGGTTTAGCTTTTTGTTTTGAAGAAAACACAGCATTTTACGTTACAATAAATGCTGGTGAAGAACAAAATATTGTAAATGAATTCAAGTTATTTTTTGAAAATAACAATATTGAAAAAATTGCCCAAAATTTAAAATTTGATTATAAGATTTTATTTAAATACAAAATTAAATTAACTGGTCCGTATTTTGACACCATGATAGCTCATTATTTAATTGCCCCAGATCAAAGACATAATATAGATATTTTAGCACAAAACTATCTCAATTATAAAACAATAAGTATTGAATCTCTTATTGGTAAAAAAGGTAAAAACCAATTAAATATGCGTCATGTTGATATAGATAAAATCTGTCAATATGCCTGTGAAGATGTTGATATTACATTTAAGCTTAAAAATGTTTTTAAGCCTATCTTAAAGAAAAATGATTTAGAAAATTTATTTAATAAAATAGAATTACCCCTAATACCAGTATTGGCAAAAATGGAAATAGAGGGTATTAAAATTAATTCAAATACTCTTAAAGATTTTTCAAAAGATCTAGAAAACCGTATTTTAGAACTAAATGAAAATATTATAATTCTTGCGGGAATAAAATTCAATATATCTTCTCCAAAACAATTAGGGGAAATATTGTTTGAAAAATTAAAATTAATAGAAAAACCTAAAAAAACTAAAACAGGACAATATTCTACTTCAGAAGAAACATTACTAAAACTAAAAGGCAAGCATAAAATTATAGATGATATTTTAGAATTTAGGCAGTTACAAAAACTTAAATCAACATATGTAGATACATTGCCTTTATTAGCGTCAAAAGATACTAATCGAATTCATACTACATATCAACAAACAATAACATCAACTGGAAGATTGAGCTCAACTAATCCTAATTTGCAAAATATCCCTATTCGAAGTGATAAAGGTAGAGAGGTCAGAAAAGCATTCGTTCCAAAAAATGAAGATTATACACTATTAGCAGCTGATTATTCTCAAATTGAACTTCGTCTTATGGCTCATCTATCTAAAGATGATAGTATGATTTACGCTTTTCAGAATAATGAAGATATTCATCAATCAACTGCATCAAAAGTATTTCAGATTGAAAAAAATGAAATTAGTAGAGAGCAACGATCACAAGCAAAAATGGTAAATTTTGGTATTATATATGGAATATCTGCGTTTGGACTTTCTCAAAGATTAAATATTAAAAGATCTAAAGCTAAAGAGATTATTGATTCATATTTTTTTCAATATCCTAAAGTTAAAGAATATATGGAAAGAAGTATAGAAATTGCAAGAGAAAGAGGATATGTTGAGACCATAATGGGAAGAAAAAGAATTCTAAAAGATATCAACTCAAGAAATGCAATTGTTAGAGGATATTCAGAACGTAATGCCATAAACGCTCCTATTCAAGGCTCAGCTGCTGATATAATAAAGTTATCTATGATCGAGGTTCAAAATTCATTGCTCTCAAAAAATCTTAAATCAAAAATGCTACTTCAAGTTCATGATGAACTTATATTTGATGCTCATAAAGAAGAATTAGTTTCATTAAAATCAATTATTAAAGAAAAAATGGAGAAAATTATACAAATATCTGTTCCTTTGGAAGTAGATATAGGTACAGGTGTTAATTGGCTAGAAGCTCACTAACTTTTTTTCTTAAAAATTGAATATAGTACCAAAAGTGCAGCAATACCGATAAAGCTGCTTTGACCCACTTTACCTATAGATTTTGAGATATTTCCTACAACATCCCAGCCTAAAAGAGTGTCTCCTATAAGGAGCTGGACAGTGATACCTAAACAAAGAAGTATAACTGCAAAGGATGTTAACTCTGATAAAAATTCTTTAAGTTGTGATAATTTCTTTTTCATAATGATGATTTCATTTGTTCAAACTTAGTTATTTTAAGATTAAAAAAAAAGCCCGCATTTAAGCGGGCTTTATTCATCAGATTCATACTTATCTTACTTAGTTAAGAATGAATATAGTATAAGTAAAGTTAAAAGACCTACAAAACCACCATCACCTAAAGCAGTGATAATAGCTGACACATGTCCGATAACATCCATTCCGAAAACAGCACCTCCAAATAAAATTTGAATTGCAACTGCTAATCCTAATAGTGTCATTAGTAAGCCTGTTAGACCTTTGAAAAAGTCGTTAAAATACTTAAATACCTTGTCCATAATATTATATAGGTTGATTAATACGGGTTCAAACATAGTAGGTATATTTTTAGTTTTCAAATTATTCTTAAAAAACTAGAATAAATTATAAATTCACCAAAAACATTTTATTTTACCAATAAATATTGATTAAAGCATTGATTTACAGATAATTACTTTTATTATAATTTAATTTTGCATATAAATTAGCAAGGATTATTAACATAAATTTGTTAAAAATTGAAATGATAATTAAAACACTGATAATCAATCATTTAAACCTGTTATTGTTATGTTTTTATAGGTTTTTATAGTTTTTTTTGAGTTTACATATCTCGAACAGAGAGCTTAACATCTGAATAATCTTCAGGAAAATCTATAATTTTTAAGATTTTAATAGCTATATCTCTAGCTTTAGCTAATTCTCCATTTGTTTTATATGATTTAAAATGATCTAATTTAGGAAATTGTTCTTTTTTAGAGTTACGGATTTTCTTTTGCATTTTAGTATCAATAATTCCGGGTGAAATAGAAAATATTTTAAAACTAGGATTTTCTTTACTTATAACTCTGGTGAACATATCCAATCCCGACTTAGATGCACAATATGTTCCCCAGGCCTGTATTGGATTATTAGATGCTCCTGAACTTATATTAATAATTAATTTTTCGCATCTAATATCTTTGTAACTATTTATAAATTGCCCACATAGCACAGAAGGAGCAATTAAGTTAAGTTGATAATTAAAAAAAATATCTTCGTAGGATTGATTGTTTATTCTTGTAACTGGTCCTATATCGGCAGCATTATTAATTAATATTACCTTTTTACAATTATTAGGCATTTTAGAAAAAAAAGAATTATTAATTTTCATCGATAAATCTTTTTTGATATGAGAATATCTTTGATGATTAATTGTAGATGTTCTAGAAATTCCCTTAACAAAATGATTTTCTTTTTCTAATAATAATTCTGCAATTGACTTTCCTAATCCAGAAGATGCCCCTGTAATGTAAGAAACAACCATTTAAATTTTATTTAAAGATTGTTCCAAATCATGTTTTAAATCAGTAATATCTTCAATTCCAACACTTAATCTTATTAAAGAATCTACAACACCCGTTTTATTTCTTTCCGATTTAGGTATTGCTGCATGAGTCATACTTGCAGGATGTCCTGACAAGGATTCAACACCTCCTAAAGATTCTGCAAGCGTAAATAATTTAAAAGAAGATACTAATTTAAACGCATCTTTGATATTGTCATTTTTTAATGAAAACGAAACCATTCCTCCAAAATATTTCATTTGATTTTTAGCAACATCATGATTATAATGAAATTTAAAGCCTGGCCAATAAACATTTTCGACTTTTTTATGCTTATGTAAAAAATTTGCTATCTCAGCTCCATTTTCACAATGACGCTTCATTCTAATATGTAATGTTTTTACACCTCTTAAAACTAAAAAGCAGTCCATGGGCCCTGGAACAGCACCGCATGAATTTTGAATAAAATATAGTTTTTTAGCTAAATCTTCATCATTCAACATTAAAGCTCCCATGACAACGTCAGAATGTCCGCCTAAATATTTAGTTGCTGAATGCATTACAATATCTGCACCTAAATTAATAGGTTTTTGCAGATATGGAGATGCAAAAGTATTATCAACAGCAAGTAAAATTTTATGTTTTTTAGCAATCAATGCAATTTTTTCAATGTCAATAATATTTAACATGGGGTTTGTAGGGGTTTCTACCCATATTAATTTTGTTTTTTTATTAATATATCTACCTATTTTATCAGCATTTTCAAGTCCTATAAAATGAAACTTTATGCCATAATTTTGAAAAATTTGTGTGAAAATTCTATATGTTCCACCATATAAATCATTGGTTGATATAATTTCATCTCCAGGCTTAAGTAATTTAATAACTGCATCAATTGCTGCTAAGCCACTGCTAAAACACAACCCAAATTTTGCATTTTCTAAGGCAGCAAGATTTGATTCTAATGCTGATCTTGTAGGATTTCCAGTTCTAGAATACTCAAAACCCTTATGATTACCAGGTGAGTCTTGGACATACGTTGATGTTTGATAAATGGGGGTCATTATAGCTCCTGTCGCTGAGTCTGGATTTAATCCAGCATGAATAACCTTAGTATTAAAGTTTAATTTATTCTTCATATAAGTAAATAGTATAAGTACAAATTTAGTTATTTGTTATTACTTTTGTTATTAGTACTTGCATATCATTTATGAGTAAAAAAATATTAGCACATATTGCTATTTTTAGTGCAAACTTAATTTATGGCATAAACTATACAGTTGCAAAGGATGTTATGCCTAATTACATAGAGCCTTTAGGTTTTATTTTTTTAAGAGTTTTAGGAGCTGGCATACTATTTTGGGTTTTTTTTTATTTTTTTTTCTATGAAAAAGTTGAAAAAAAAGATCTTATAAGATTAGCACTCTGTGGATTATTTGGTGTAGCTATAAATCAAATTTTTTTCTTTGAAGGATTAAACCTTACCACTCCAATAAGTGCAGCTGTGATAATGGTAATAAACCCCATTTTAGTTATTCTAATAGGTGGTTTTTTAACAGTGGAAATTATAACTTCTAAAAAGATCTTTGGTATTGTTTTAGGTGCTATTGGAGCAATTATACTAATCACATACGGAAGCTCACCAATTATAAACTTAGAACATTTAAAAGGTAATGTTATGATTTTGATAAATGCAACTTCATATGCTATGTATTTAGTATTAGCAAAACCTTTGATGAAGAAATATAAACCTATTACTGTAATTTCATGGGTTTTCTTTTTTGGTTTTATTTATGTTTTTCCTTTTGGCTGGAGTGAATACCAATTAATTGAATGGAGCGTTATGCCTAAAGATATTTTTTGGAAAACTGTTTTTGTTGTTTTTTGCACTACATTTTTAGCATATTTATTTAACATTTTTGGATTGAAAACACTAAACACATCCACTGTAAGCACATATATTTATTTACAACCTGTCCTGGCAAGTATAGTCGCAATTTTACTAGGCAGTGATGAATTAAGCATAATAAAAATCCTCTCTACTTTGATTATTTTTGCTGGTGTTTATTTAGTCAGTTTAGAACATAGGCAATCATAGCTTTTTATTAAATTTGTTAAAAATTAATTCCATGACAATATCAATGACGGGCTACGGCAAAGCAGAGGTTAATATTTTAAATAAAAAATTTTTTGTTGAAATCAAGTCTTTAAACTCTAAAAATTTTGATCTAAATATTAAAATGTCATCGATTTATAGGGGTGAAGAAATATCACTTAGAAAATTAATCTCAGAAAAACTTAAGCGTGGAAAAATAGAATTATCAATTTGGTGTGATGATAGTAATAACTATAATAATTATAAAATTGATAAAGAAATAGTTAGCTCATATTTACAACAAATAAAAGATCTTAATATAGAGTTAAGTAAGAACAACTCGGACTTTAAAAAAATTAATACTTCAAATGATTTATTACAAGTAATTGCTAGTCTGCCTGGTGTAATTATAAAAAATGAAAGTTTAAATAATAAATCAGAGTGGAAAAAAATTAATGAAGCAATTAATGAAGCAATAGATAGTTTAATAAAATTTCGTATTAGTGAAGGTAAGGTGTTAGGAAATGATATTTTTAAAAGAATAACTATTATTTCAAAACTTTTAAAACAAATTTCAACTTTATCAAAAACAAGAATTGTAAAGACAAAAAAAAATCTTAAAAAAAAGCTTATTGATTTACAATTAGAAAATATAAATGAAAATCGTTTAGAACAAGAGCTGATTTATTGGTTAGAAAAGCAGGATATAACCGAAGAACAAGTTCGACTTTCATCACACCTGAACTATTTTATAAAAACACTAAATTTGAAACAACCAAAAGGAAAGAAACTTTCATTTATAACTCAGGAAATTGGTAGAGAAATAAATACTATTGGAGCAAAAGCGTCAAATGCTAAGATTCAAAAAATAGTTATCCAAATGAAAGATGAGCTAGAAAAAATTAAAGAACAAATACTAAATGTCTTATAGAAAAGTCATTATATTTTCTGCCCCATCAGGATCAGGCAAAACAACATTAATTAAAAACCTTTTAAAGCAAGGTTTTCCATTAAAATTTTCAAAATCTGCATGTACTAGAAAAAAAAGAAAAAATGAAAAAGAAGGAAAAGATTATTATTTCTTAAGCATAAATGAATTTAAACAAAAAATATCAGAAAATGCGTTTGTTGAATGGGAAGAGGTTTATGAAAACATGTTTTATGGAACTCTAAAATCTGAAGTAGAGAAAATTTGGGCAAGTGGAAACTGTATAATTTTCGATGTTGACGTGGTTGGAGGAATTAAATTAAAAAATTTATTTAAAAATAATGCATTAGCTATTTTTATTAGCCCTCCCTCTATAAAAACTTTAATAAAAAGATTAAAAAACAGAGCCACTGAAACAGAAGAAAATCTAGAAAAAAGAATTGAAAAAACACATAAAGAATTAAAAATGAAAGATGCCTTCGATATTATTATTGTAAATGAAAAATTAGAGGCCTCGGTTGAAGAAACCACAAAACATGTAAAAAAATTTCTAGCATTATAAATTATGAAGATTGGTCTTTTCTTTGGGTCCTTTAACCCAATACATATTGGACATATGGCAATAGCACAATATATGACTGAGCATACAGATCTAGATCAAGTGTGGTTTGTAGTGACGCCCCAAAGTCCCTTTAAAAAACAAAACTCATTACTTGATCAGCATCATAGACTAATGATGACTAGAATTGCAACAGAAGACTATCCTAAAATCATAGCATCAAATATAGAATTTGATTTACCCAAACCGTCATTTACAATTGATACGTTAACATATTTAAACGAAAAATATGCGTCATACAATTTCAACCTTATAATGGGTCAAGATAATCTCTCAACATTACATAAATGGAAAAATTTTAATTTAATATTGAGTAATTATAAAATATATGTATACCCTAGATTAAATAATAAAAAATCTAAACTAGAAAACCATCAACAAATAAATTTTACAAAAGCTCCAATTATAGATATCTCATCTAGCTTAATAAGAAAGAGTATAAAAAAAGGTAAAAACGTGAGCTGTTTTTTACCAAAAGATGTTTGGACCTACCTCGATGAAATGAATTTTTATAAGTAAGTTTATAAAGAAAAATGCGATAAAATTGAATTGAAAAGTTTTCTACCATCAATGTTTCCAAGTTCTTCATCAGATGCTCTCTCTGGATGCGGCATCATTCCAAAAACATTTCTATTTATATTACATATTCCTGCAATATTTTCTAAAGATCCATTTGGGTTGCTTTTCTCTTCAACTACACCTTCATCATCACAATATCTAAACAGGACTTGATTATTTTCATTTAATTTAGAAAGTGTTTGTTTATCTGCATGAAAACGGCCCTCACCATGAGCGATCGGAATAGTCAACATGCTACCTTTTTCAATTTTATTTGTTATTACACTCTTATTCGTAACTACTGATAATTTAATATTTCTACAAATAAATTTATGCATATTATTATGTAAAAGAGCTCCAGGTAATAAACCAGATTCACATAAAATTTGAAACCCATTACATATCCCTAATACATACCCACCATTATTAGCAAACTCAATTACCTTATTCATTATGGGAGACAAACAGGCAATAGCTCCCGAACGTAAGTAATCACCATAAGAAAAACCCCCAGGTAAAATTATAAAATCTACACCTTGCAAGTCCGTATCTTTATGCCAAAGCTTAACTACTTTTTGCCCTAAAATTTGATTTAACACATAAAACATGTCTTCATCACAATTCGAGCCAGGAAAAACTACAACACCAAACTTCATTGTTATATTATTTATATGTAAAGTTACAGATTATTTAATATTTAAACATTCTAAAATTGTAAATATAATGCAGAAAACAAAAATAATCCAAACAACAACTCTATTAATCTTTCCGATTTAGCGTATAAAAAATAATTTGCTAAAAAAATTGAAACTGGAAATATTGTAAAAACAATATATTCATAATTTAGGTTTTTTTGAATAAAAAAAGTTAACGAGACAAGAATTATATAAATAAAAAAAATAAAAAAAGACTTTCTCGACCTAAGACCTTTAATAGAAATCCAATTGAACAACTCAAATAATGATAAAAAAATCAAAAATATTAACCCAAATAAAAATATTGATTGCTTATAACTAAAAATAATATTTGGGATAGAAAAACTTAGTGTTTGCAAATAGTATTTATAAAAAACCAAGAGATTATTATTTAAATATAAATAAACAACTAAAAATAACACTGGTGTCAAAAAACCTAATATTGGAATAATGTAACTTCTCCAATTATATAATCCGAATATAACATTTGCAAAAAAAAGTAGAGGTAAAAAAAATATTAATGTAGGAGTTAATAAAAACCCAATACCTAGTAAAAATCCGGTATCAAATAATTCTAAATAAGGACGATCTTTTTTATAAAAAGACAAAAGCCTATTAAAAATAAACAATATAACAAAAAGGGTAATCCATAAATAACTAAAATTAAAAGAAGAAAGGATGACAATAAAAAAAACAGCAGGTAAGACAGTGTTTTTTTTCAAAACAGCTCTATCTAAAATTAAATTATTAAAGCCTATTGACAACAGTACTGCAAATATAAAGGATAGTAATATGTTTACCTTTGGATTTAAAAACAAATTAAGATCCTGAAATTTAAATATTGGATGGTTAAATTTTAATTCAATAAAGTTTTTATTGTTAATTAATTTTGTAATGAAAAGTATTAACGCCACTAAAAAAAATAATAAATTTGATCTTGGATTGTTATTTTTTAAAGATTTAATTAACATTTATTTTATAATATTTCTAATTTTGTAAAAGTTAAATTTTAAGATTATGCTAAGTGATTTTTTTTATGGTCTAGGTGAATTATTTGAGATAATTTGGAGTTTTATTCCTTCAATTGGTGGTATTCCAAACATATTTTTTTCAGTCACTATTACTATTCTATTTATCTATTGGACTATTAAATTATTAAAATTTAAAGAAGATTAAATAGGTGCTAAATCAAAACCAATATCTTTCCTGTAATATTTATTTTCAAAATCTATTTTTTCTGAATTCTTAAATGACTTTTCCAAAGCATGTTGAATATCTCTTCCAAAAGATGTAATTGCTAATACTCTGCCGCCATTAGTCATGTATGTTTCACCAACTTTTTTTGTGCCTGCGTGAAATAAAATACTATCATGACATTCATCTAATCCTTTAATTAATTTATTTTTTTGATAATTTTCAGGATATCCACCAGAAACTAACATAACTGTTGCTGCTACATTTTCATCAATATAGAAATCTTTTTCACTAAATGTTTTATCAGAAATACCTTTAAACAAATTTAGTAAGTCTGATTTAATTCTTGGAACAACAACTTCTGATTCAGGATCGCCTAATCTAACATTATACTCAATTACATAAGGATCCCCTGATACATTCATTAAACCAATAAATATAAAACCTTGATAAGTGATTTTTGCATCCTTAAGCCCTTTGATAGTAGGTTTTATTATTCTATTTTCAACCTTATCCATAAAAAAAGTATCAGCAAATGGTACTGGAGAAACAGCTCCCATTCCTCCTGTATTTAATCCTGTGTCCCCTTCTCCAATACGCTTATAATCTTTGGCCGAGGGAAGTATTTTATATGATTCTCCGTCAGTTAAGACAAATACAGAAAGTTCAATTCCATTTAAATATTCTTCAATAACTACTTTGGAACTTGCGTTACCAAATTTTGACTTTGTTAACATTTCATCAAGCTCTTTTTTTGCTAATTCTAAATTTTCTAAAATTAACACACCCTTTCCGGCAGCAAGGCCATCAGCCTTTAATACATACGGTGGTGAAAGAGTTTCTAAAAATTCATATGCATCAGAAATATTTTCTTTTGTAAAAGTTGAATATTTTGCTGTGGGAATAGAATTTTTTAACATGAATTCTTTAGAAAAATCTTTACTACCCTCAAGCATGGCTCCTGCCCTAGATGGGCCAATAACTGTAACATTTTTTAACTTACTATCAGAAATAAAAAAATCATAAATTCCATCCACTAAAGGTTTTTCAGGGCCAACAACTACCATGCTTATATTGTTATTTAAAACAACATTTTTAATTTCTTCAAAATCGCTTACAGAAACATCTATATTTTTGCCTATTAATTCAGTACCTGCATTGCCAGGAAGAATAAATAATTGTTCACACAATGAACTTTGCGATATTTTCCATGCTAAAGCATGTTCTCTTCCACCTGATCCAATTAATAATACATTCATAACTTATAATGGTATATTGCCATGCTTTTTCTTAGGCAAATTAATTACTTTATTTTCTAACATTGTAAATGCCTTAATTAATTTTTCTCTTGTTTGAGAAGGCTTTATAACCTCATCTATATATCCACGTGCAGCTGCATTATATGGATTTGCAAATAATTCTGCATATTCTAATTCTTTTTCTTTCAACTTTTTTTGTGGATCATTTGCTTCTTTTATTTCTTTTTTAAAAATAATTTCTGCAGCACCTTGTGATCCCATGACTGCAATTTCAGCTGAAGGCCAAGCATAATTGATGTCTGCTCCAATATGTTTTGAATTCATTACATCATAAGCTCCCCCGTATGCTTTTCGGGTAATAACTGTTATTCTAGGAACAGTTGCTTCACTAAATGCATATAGTAGTTTTGCACCATTATTAATAATTCCATTCCACTCCTGATCAGTGCCTGGCAGAAAACCTGGTACATCTTCAAAAACTAGCAATGGAATATTAAAACAATCACAAAATCGAACAAATCTTGCAGCTTTTTTTGACGCATTATTATCCAAAACTCCAGCAAGAAATGCAGGTTGATTTGCAACAATTCCAATAGACATGCCTGCAATTCGTGCAAAACCACATACTATGTTTTCTGCATAGTCTTTATGAACTTCATGAAAGGAATTATCATCTATCGTAGAATAAATAATTTCACGAATATCATAAGGTTGATTTGGGTTTTCAGGAACTATTTTATCTAATTTTGGTCGAGTTTCATTTGTGTGTTGATATTTTAAATTTTCAGGAGATTCTTCACAATTCTGAGGTAAATAACTTAATAGTCTTTTTAAATTTTCAATTAATTCGATTTCATTATTATACTTGAAATGTGCAACACCTGATTTACTAGAGTGTGATGTTGCACCACCCAACTCCTCTGCTGTTACATCTTCGTGAGTAACCTTCTTTACTACATTGGGCCCAGTAACAAACATGTAAGAAGTATTTTCAACCATCATTATAAAATCAGTTAATGCAGGTGAGTAAACTGCTCCTCCAGCACAAGGGCCCATTATCGCAGATAATTGAGGAATTACACCACTTGCCATAGTGTTTTTAAAAAATATATCTGCATAACCAGCTAAAGAAACAACACCTTCTTGAATTCGTGCTCCCCCACTATCATTCAAACCTATTAATGGTGCTCCATTTTTAATTGCTAAATCCATGATTTTACAAATCTTTTCAGCATGAGCTTCTGATAAAGAGCCCCCCATTACTGTAAAATCTTGTGCAAAAACATACACTAACCGGCCATTGATTTTACCATATCCAGTCACAACACCGTCACCTAAAAATTTTTGTTTTTCTAAATTAAAATTAGTTGATCGATGAGTCACAAACATTCCTATTTCTTCAAAAGAATTTTGATCTAACAAAAAGTGAATTCTTTCTCGAGCAGTTAATTTTCCTTTAGAATGTTGAGAGTTAATTCTTGTATCACCACCTCCTAAAATTGCTTGAGAAATATTTTCATTTAATTTATGTATTTTATCTTTCATCTATTTTTTTCTATTAAAGCTATTATTTCATTTGTCATCAACATATTATGATATACACTTTGAACATCTTCATCTTCTTCTAATTTATCTATAAGTTTTAAAACTAATTCAGCTTGATCAATATCTACAGACTTAAAATTGTTTGGTATTCTTAGTACTTCCGCAGTTTCAATATCAATCTTCATAGATTCCAAAAAATTAGACATTTCATTAAAGTTTCCAAACTCCACAAAAACTATTATAATATCACCTTCAACCTGCATTTCTTCAAGACCGGCATCAATAAGCTGCATCTCAAATTCATCTAATGGAAGAGAAATGTTATCTTTATTTATGTAAAAAACTCCCTTCTTATCAAAAATAAACTCTAAAGATCCATTGGTTCCTAATCTTCCTTCAAACTTATTAAAATAAGAACGAACATTTGCAACAGTTCTATTATTATTGTCAGTAGTGCAATCTACAAAAATAGCTACTCCAAAAGCAGAATAACCTTCTAAAGATATTTCTATATAATTTGTAGCATCTTTTCCACTAGCTTTTTTAATTGCCCTTTCAATATTATCTTTAGGCATATTAGCTGATCTTGCATTTTGAATAATTTGTCTTAATCTTGAGTTAGTGTCAGGATTTGGCCCACCCTCTTTAACAGCCATAGATATATCTTTACCAATTCTTGTAAAGGTTTTAGCCATTTTTGACCATCTCTTTAATTTCCTAGCTTTTCTAAACTCAAATGCTCTACCCATATTTAATAAACTTTTACAGCCAAATATAATATTGTTAATCTAATTTTAAAACAGCTAAAAAAGCTGATTGAGGAACTTCCACACTTCCAACTTGCCTCATTCTTTTTTTACCTTTTTTCTGTTTTTCGAGTAACTTTCTTTTTCTCGTAATATCACCTCCATAACATTTTGCAGTTACATCTTTTCGAAGTGCCTTAACAGTTTCTCTAGAAATTATTTTTGCTCCAATTGCAGATTGGATAGCAATATCAAATTGTTGCCTTGGGATAAGTTCTTTAAGTTTTATACATATTTTTTTTCCTAAACTATATGCATTATCCTTATGAATCAATGCTGAAAGTGCATCAACTTGTTCACCATTAAGTAATATATCTAATTTTGCTAAATTAGACTGACGAAATTCTAAAGGAAAGTAATCAAAAGATGCATAACCTTTAGATATTGTTTTTAATTTATCATAAAAATCAAAAACAATTTCACCAAGTGGCATTTCAAATGTTAACTCTACTCTATCTGTTGTTAAATAAATTTGATTTTTTAAAATTCCTCTCTTTTCAATACATAAGTTCATAACTGGACCAACAAAGTTTGACTTTGTTATTATCTGAGCACGAATATATGGCTCTTCTACATAATCTAATGTAGATGGGTCAGGCAGATCTGATGGGTTATTTATTAATTTTTTTATTCCTTTTTTAGAATGAGCAAAATAGGAAACATTAGGCACTGTTGTTATGACAGTCATATTAAATTCTCTTTCTAGTCTTTCCTGAATTATTTCCATGTGAAGCATTCCTAAAAATCCACATCTAAAACCAAATCCTAAAGCAGCTGAAGATTCGGGCTCAAATGTAAGTGATGCATCATTTAACTGTAATTTTTCCATAGAATTTCTAAGCTCTTCATAATCTTCAGTATCAACTGGATATATTCCAGCAAAAACCATCGGCTTAACATCCTCAAATCCATGAATTGGTTTTTTGGCCGAATTTAAACTACTTGTTATTGTATCTCCTACTTTTACTTCTCTTGCATCTTTTATTCCTGAAATAATATAGCCAACCTCTCCAGCAATCATTTTAATTTTCGGATCTTTATTTAATTTCAATACTCCTATTTCATCAGCAAAATATTTTTTTTCTGTTGCCATAAATTTTACTTCATCTCCCTTTTTAATAGTTCCATTAACTATTTTAAAATAAGCTTCAATTCCACGAAATGGATTATAAACTGAATCAAAAATCATTGCCTGTAAAGGTAAATTTACATCTCCTTGAGGAGGGGGAACATTATCTACAATTGATTTTAATATTTCGTTGATGCCTATTCCTGTTTTGGCAGAAGCTAGTAAAATATCATTTTTGTCACATCCAATTAAATCAATAATTTGATCTTTTACGACTTCTGGTTCAGCAGAAGGTAAATCTACTTTATTAATTATTGGGATGATTGTTAAATCATTTTCAAGAGCTAAATATAAATTTGAAATTGTTTGTGCTTGGATTCCTTGAGCAGCATCCACTACAAGTAACGCTCCTTCACATGCAGCTATTGAACGAGAAACTTCGTAAGAAAAGTCTACATGTCCTGGTGTATCAATTAGATTTAAAATATATTCTGAGTCATATACTTTATGTGTCATTTGAATTGCATGACTTTTAATTGTTATACCTCGTTCTCTTTCTAAATCCATATTATCCAGTAATTGATCCTGTGCTTCCCTATCTGTAACTGCTCCAGTATATTCTAAAAGTCTATCAGCTAGGGTGCTTTTACCATGATCTATGTGAGCTATAATGCAAAAATTTCTAATATGCTTCATTATTATTCATTTTAACTATGTATTTTCCAAGAATATCAAATTCTAAATTTACAATTGTTCCTAAAGAAATTTTATGGAAATTAGTATTTTCCATTGTATAAGGAATAATCGCTACTGAAA
>MDTE01203228.1_pt1 | contig 26486 bp, 24 predicted proteins | sample 811231 | NCBI WGS metagenome assembly MDTE01 (sample SAMN05326651, study PRJNA326480) | marine metagenome | isolation source: seawater | place: Indian Ocean: Red Sea | collected 2010
AGGTGGCACATCACTCGTCGCCTACCTTCCAGCGGCCTGGGACAGAGGGGTGGCGCCCGGCTGGCCGGTTCGGACAATGCTGCAGGTAACGTACGTCGTCGGTAATCCAAGGAGTATGTGAGATGAATGTGACCTTATACGGCGCTGACCGCAATCGTACGGCGCGTTGCCTGTGGACACTGGACGAAGCCCGCGTTGAATACACCTTCATCGATCGCAATGACCTGGCCAGCCGGGAAGAGCTGCGGCAGTTTCACCCCCTGGCCAAGGTGCCGGTGGCGGTCATCGACGGTCGGAATCTGTTCGAATCCGCGGCCATTTGTACCCACATCGCCGATCGTGTCCCCGATGCGGATCTGATTGCCAAGTCGGGCACGTTCGCCCGCGCCGAGCACGACCAGTGGGTTTCGTTCTGCTTGACTGAAATGGAAGCATGGCTGTCGAATTCCTTCGTCAACACCTACGTGCTGCCCGAGGATGAACGCATCAGCGCGGGGCTGGCACAGAATGCCAAGATGTTCAAACGCGCCGCCTCGGTGCTGGACGCCCATTTGGCCGAGCACGACTATCTCGTTGATGACCGGTTCACCGTGACCGACATCATCGTGGCATGGTGTTCGAATTGGGGCCGCCGTCAGGACCTTCTTGACGAGTGTCCTGCATTGGTCCGCTACCTGGAGCGCCTCATGACGCGCCCCCATTGTTCCTTGCTTCGCGATTGAACGGAAACCAACTCAGATGATTCTGATCCGCATCGGTCACAAGCGAACAATCTCGTCAGGAGCTGAAGATGTTCGGTGGCTCTGTCAGCGGTCGCCAAGGTCACATTCATGCGTGCATTGATCGCAGCACAAATTCAGCTTCTCCCTCCCGCCCAAATATGAGTACCGGGGATCTAGGCGGGCCTTGCCGCGCTATCACCCGTATATCTCAGCGTCGCGGTATCCCTGCAGGTAGAGCAGTGCGGTGAGGTCGCCAAACTGGATTTGCGCATCGGACGCTGCCGCGACACGGGGTTTCCCATGGAATGACACCCCCAGACCCGCAGCTTCGATCATGGGGATATCGTTGGCCCCATCTCCCACCGCGAGGGCGAGTTCGGGCGTGATGCCGAGTTCCCGGCAGTAGTGGTTCAGCAACTCTACCTTCGTCTCACCGCCATTGATGGGTTCGATAGCCCTGCCGGTGAGCTTGCCTGAAGTGATCTCGAGTTCGTTCCCGTGATGATGATCGAACCCTGTCCGTTCCGCGACGCGGCCTGTGAACTGTGTGAACCCGCCCGACACGAGTGCCGTAACGGCCCCGTTGTCACGCATGACACGCACCAGGGTCTCGGCGCCCGGCGTCAGCGTGATGCGTTCGTAATAAGCACGGTCGAGCGCGTCTGCATCCAGTCCCGCAAACATCGAAGCCCGGGCACGGACGGCTTCTGGGAAGTCCAGTTCGCCCCGCATGGCACGTTCCGTGATGGCAGAGACTTCGGCACGACAACCTACGAAGTCGGCGATCTCGTCGATGCATTCCTGCTGAATGATGGTGGAATCCATATCGGCGACCAGAAGCTTCTTGCGGCGATGGTCTGACGTCTGGATGGCTGCATTGATGGCGGCGCCATTCAGGGCCGAGCGGACCACGCGTAAGTTGTCGCCGGGACCGTCGCTGCCGAAGGACATATCGCAGGCCCGGCCTTCTGACAACCAGTCCGGGTCGCCGGTTCGTTCGCCCGCATTCTCCAGTGCATTGCGCACCGCTTCGATGACCGCGGAGGTGATCGGCGTTATGTTCGGATCACTGATGAGTGTGACCACGTAGGTCAAATCGGTTCCTCACGATCAAGTGCAACGCATCTGAAGGACGTGGATTAGCATGCGCGATACGGGCAGTTTCAAGGCGTAGAACCGATGCCAAGCCGCACGTCCCCACGTAGTGTCTTGATTGCCGGCCCCACAGGCAGTGGCAAATCCCAGCTTGCGCTGGCCCTGGCCCAGGAACTGGAGCCGTCGGGTGGGGCGACGATCATAAATTCGGACAGCATGCAGGTCTATCGTGACCTGAGAGTTCTTACCGCGCGGCCTTCCGGTGATGAAGAGCAAAAGGTCCCCCACCGTCTCTACGGCATTTTTTCGGGCAGCCAGCGATGCTCGGCGGGTCGTTGGCGCGACCTTGCCGCCCATGAAATCGCCAAGGCACACGAGGCTGGACGGTTGCCCATCGTTGTCGGCGGCACCGGTCTCTATTTCCAGGCGCTGACGGATGGCCTGGCGCAGGTTCCCGACATTCCTGATGCCATTCGGCAACAAGGCCGTGAACGGCTCGATCAATTGGGTAATGCTCAGTTTCACACTGAACTGGCGGAACGAGACCCGGCGATGGCGGCCAGGGTACGACCTTCTGATCCTCAGCGCATGCTGCGTGCCTGGGAGGTCATCGAGGCCACGGGTCGGTCCCTGGCGGAATGGCAGCGCGACGATCAACGGTCCATGGGCGCACCCGATGCTGTTGCCAGGATCGTTCTGATGCCGCCACGCGAAATCCTCTACGCCAAATGTGATCGGCGGTTCGAACGGATGATCGCCGAGGGCGCACTGGAAGAAGTGAGCCGCCTGCTGTTGCAATCGATCCCTCAATCACACCCCCTGATGAAAGCGGTGGGCGTCCGGGAGATTGCGGGACATCTGCATGGCGATACCTCTCTGGATGACGCGATCGCGGCGGGCCAACAGGCGACGCGGCGCTACGCAAAACGCCAGATGACCTGGGCACGGAACAGGATGGCGGATTGGCAGAAATATGAAGCGCAAGATTTGGAAAGTTTTTTTCCAGAAATCTTTTCATTTATTCGTCAGTTTATATTGACCCCTTGAACGGCAAGGGATAGTTTGTCGCGGAATTTCCGGGCCTGGGCCTTCAGTTGCGGCGACGCGACGGCCCGGTTTTTTTTGACCGCCTGGGGCTGAACGGCGCCGGGCGGTTTCGTCGCAATAGTGGGAACAAAAGAATGCCTAACGCGCGCATGTCGGGGTCACATATCGTCCTCAAGGCTCTTGAAGATCAGGGAGTCGATGTCATTTTCGGGTACCCGGGCGGCGCTGTACTTCCACTCTACGACACCATGTTCCAGCAGAACCGGATTCGTCACGTGCTCGTGCGACACGAGCAGGGAGCGACCCACATGGCGGAAGGTTATGCACGCTCCACGGGTAAGGCCGGTGTGGTCCTTGTGACCTCCGGTCCTGGCGCAACCAATGCGGTCACCGGATTGACCGATGCCATGATGGACAGCATTCCCATGGTGTGCCTGACCGGACAGGTTGCCACGCACTTGATCGGCAATGACGCCTTTCAGGAAGCCGATACGGTCGGCATCACCCGACCCTGCACCAAGCACAATTATCTCGTGCAAGACGTCAACGACCTGGCGCGGACCATCCACGAGGCGTTTTACGTGGCGAACTCGGGCCGGCCCGGCCCGGTGGTCGTCGACATTCCCAAAGATGTCTCGATAGCAGAGGGTGAATACGTGGCGCCCGAGGCCATCCGCCACAAGACCTATCGTCCTCAGTTGAAGGGCGACCTGACGGCCATCGAGCAGGCTGTGGAGCTGTTGCTCGAGGCGAAGCGTCCCATGTTCTACTCCGGCGGTGGAGTGGTGAACTCCGGTCCCGCAGCCTCGCAGCTGTTGACTGAATTCGTCCGCCTCACGGGATATCCCATTACCAGCACGTTGATGGGCCTGGGTTGTTTTCCGGCATCGGACTCCCAATGGCTCGGCATGCTCGGTATGCATGGCACCTATGAGGCCAATCTCGCCATGGCGGGTTGCGATGTCATGGTCGCCGTGGGTGCGCGGTTCGACGACAGGATCACCGGTCGGCTCGATGAATTCAGCAAAGGGTCCACGAAGATCCACATCGACATTGATCCGTCGTCCATCAACAAGAACGTTCAAGTCGACGTCCCGATAATCGGTGACTGCGCCCATGTGCTGGAGGACATGATCAAGGTCTGGAAAGCGTCGGGGCGAAAGGCGGATTCCCAGGCCGTTGAGGACTGGTGGAGCCAGATCGACAAGTGGCGCAGCCGTAACAGTCTTCGCTACGAGCAGGGCGATGGCCTTATCAAGCCTCAGTACGCCCTGGAACGTCTGCGCGAACTAAGCAAGGAGAAGGATACCTACGTGACGACCGATGTCGGCCAACACCAGATGTGGGCGGCGCAGTTTCTTCCCTTCGACAAGCCCAACCGATGGATGACGTCAGGTGGCCTGGGTACGATGGGATACGGCCTGCCGGCGGCGATCGGTGTTCAGGTTGCCCACCCCGATTCCACCGTGATCTGCGTGACTGGTGAGGCATCGCTGATGATGTGTATCCAGGAACTGTCGACGGCCGTGCAGCATCGTACACCGGTGAAGATCTTCCTGCTGAACAACCGATACATGGGCATGGTTCGTCAATGGCAGGAACTTCTCCACGGGGGCCGCTATGCCGAAAGCTATATGGATTCGCTGCCCGATTTCGTGAAACTGGCGGAATCGTTCGGCGTGACCGGCCTCATCGCCAGTAAGCCGGGAGAGCTCGACAAGGTCATCGAGGAGATGATCGAGACCGATGGTCCGGTGATAGCCGACATTCAGGTGGACCCGGATGAAAACTGCTTCCCGATGATTCCGGCGGGGTCGGCGCACTACGACATGCTGCTTGGGCCCAATGGGGAGGCAGAGGTCAACGAAGACGGATTGGCGATGGTCTGAGCCAGCGGCTGTGAATTCCCGGGTCGGTGGCCCGGGACGTTTCCGGCCCCGTCTCGCCGAAGGAAATCACCGTGGAACCCCAAGAGCGCTATCACACCATCGCTGTCCTGGTAGACAATGAAGCCGGCGTGCTTGCACGCGTCATCGGTTTGTTCTCGGGACGTGGCTACAACATCGAGAGCCTGGTGGTCGCCGAGGTGGACACCGAGGAGAAGCTCTCGCGCATCACATTGGTGACGTCGGGCACGCCGATGGTGATTGAGCAGATCAAGGCACAGCTCGAACGTTTGGTACCCGTCCACAAGGTCATGGATCTGACCGTCGACGGACCTTCGGTGGAGCGGGAGCTGGCATTGATCAAGGTTCGGGGAACCGGGGATAAGCGCGTCGAAAGTCTGCGCATTGCTGATATTTTCCGGGCCCGCGTGGTAGACAGCACGGCCGAGTCTTTTGTTTTCGAGATGACGGGATCGACTGACAAGCTCGATGCCTTTATCGAATTGATGAAGCCCCTGGGGCTCGTCGACGTATCCCGGACGGGGGTTGTGGCGATCTCAAGGGGCACGAGACCCATGTAGCCCACCTCTGACGAAGGCCGAGCGGGACCGCTTGGCAGCGACGGGTAGATGGATTCAGAAAAAGGGAGGACGCAGAAATGCGTGTGTATTACGACCGCGACGCCGACGTGAACTTGATCAAGGGCAAGAAGATCGTGATCGTCGGATATGGCAGCCAGGGACATGCGCATGCCCATAATTTGAAGGAATCCGGGGTCGGCGAAGTTCGCGTTGCCCTCCGCCCGAACTCAGCCAGCGCCGCGAAGGCGAAGGATGCCGGGTTCGAGGTCATGACACCGGCCGACGCGGCGGCGTGGGCTGATGTCGTCATGGTTCTGGCGCCGGACGAACTGCAGGCCGAACTCTATAACGACCATTTGGCCGGGAATCTCAAGCCGGGGTCGGCCCTCGCATTCGCACACGGACTCAACATTCATTTCCGGCTGATCGAGCCACGGGACGATCTCGACATATTCATGATTGCGCCGAAAGGCCCGGGCCACACGGTTCGCTCGGAGTACCAGCGGGGCGGGGGTGTGCCCTGTCTCCTCGCAGTACAACAGGACTCATCCGGCAACGCCCAGGAGATCGGATTGTCGTATGCTTGTGCGATCGGCGGTGGACGTGCCGGGATCATCGAGACGACATTTAAGGAAGAATGCGAGACCGATCTGTTCGGCGAACAGGTCGTATTGTGCGGCGGACTGACCAGCTTGATCGTCGCCGGGTTCGAGACACTTGTCGAAGCTGGGTACGCGCCTGAGATGGCCTACTTCGAATGCCTTCACGAGGTGAAGCTCATCGTCGACCTCATCTATGAGGGCGGCATCGCCAACATGCGGTACTCGATCTCCAACACGGCGGAGTACGGTGACTACACTCGCGGTCCCCGTATGGTGACGGACGAGACCAAGGCTGAGATGAAGCGTATCCTGAATGAGATTCAATCCGGCAACTTTGCGCGCGAGTGGATGCTGGAGAACCGGGTCGGGCAGACGAGCTTCAAGACCATGCGCTCGTTGGCGGCCGAACACGACATCGAAGAAGTTGGTGAGCGGTTGCGCGCCATGATGCCGTGGATTTCCGAGAACAAGCTGGTCGACAAATCGAAGAATTGACTGCGGTGCCGGCTGGACCGGAATTCATTCCGGTGAGATGCCGGTAATGGCGGAGATCACTGACGTCCTTGATCTCTGGTTTGGCGAACCGGGCAGTGATGGTTTTGGCAAGTTTCGGGAAGCCTGGTTCGGCAAGGACAGCGCCTTCGATGCCGAAGTGCAATCGCGCTTTGGCAAGCTGGTGGCAAGGGCCTCTGTCGGCAGCTTCGATACGTGGCAGGAGACGCCCGAGGGTGCGCTGGCGCTGACAATCGCTCTCGATCAGTTTCCACGCAATATCTTCCGGGGTCTTCCGAACATGGTGGATATCTTGGAAGGCTTCGAAGGCGCGCTGTACGATCGCTTCGAATTTGCGATCCACCGGCATTGCGAAATCATCGAGCGGTTTGGGAGGTTCCCGCACCGCAATCAGACGCTGGTGCGAGTGACCAGTGCCATTGAGGCCGCATTTCACGAGGAACCGCGGTCGAGCTTCGGGTAGAGACATGACGGAATACACTGACATCCTGGAGTTCTGGTTTGGCGATCCCAATGCTCAGGAGTTCGGCGAACACCGCGAAGCGTGGTTCCAGAAGGACGAGGTATTCGATGCCGAGATCCGCACGCGGTTCGGCAAGGATGTGGCGAAAGCGTCGGCGGGGAGCTACGATTCCTGGGAGGCCACGCCCGGGGGAACTCTGGCCCTGATCGTCATGCTCGATCAGTTTCCCCGAAACATATTCCGGGGACTTCCCAAGGCGTTCGCGGCCGATGCCAAGGCCCGATCGATTGCCCGCCGTGCGATCGATCGCGGAATCGATCGAGACTTCGTGACCGTGCAGCGCCTGTTCACCTATCTGCCGTTCGAACACAGCGAAAATCTCGCTGATCAGCGCAAGTGCGTGGCGCTGTACTCCGAGATCCTGCCGGACTTCGATGTGGAGTTTCGGGAAAAGGCCCATTTTTCGGTCTATCGGCACTGCGAGATCATCGAGCGCTTCGGCCGATTTCCCCACCGCAATGAAGCGGTCGGCCGGGAGTCCAGTGCTGAAGAACTCGAGTTTCTGAAAGAGCCTCGTTCCTCTTTCTAACCGCGCTCGGCAGTGGACGTCTGGCTCCCTCTCCTTGCCCAGGGAGTAGGACGGGATGAGGGTGAGATGAAACGACAGAGACCGTAGTTCCTTTCGGTAAGGACGCGGAGGATTGCGAATTTGCAGGCGTTCTGCAAGTTCGGCCCAGCCTCATCTCCCCATCACGTAATGCGACTGCTATTCTGATGGTCAGACCGTGATACCGGCTTCGTCGATACCAAGAGGGCGGGCGGTCACCGCCATAAAATAGAGGTTGAGCATGCCGCGCAGAGAGATTGAAGGTGATTGGGTAATGGGTTGGCCGGACCGCAAGCGGTACCGGCTCGCACCAAGCAAGGATCAGGAAGGCCGGACAATTCATGCCCGGACCCCGTTTCTTGAGCTCGAGGGTCTGATCACGCCGACCGACGCCTACTACATCGTCGCGCAACTTCAAATGCCCGAGCCGGTGCACCCGGAGGACTACACCTTCGAGATTTTCGGTGAAGTCGAGAATCCCATGACCTATACGCTCGAGGACCTTCGCAAGCTCCCCGGGCATACGGTGCGCGCGGTAACGGAATGTGCCGGCGACGACACAGAATTCTGGGACTATCTCGAATCTCGGAAGAAGGGTGGCAACATCCCGAAACCCTCGCGCCAGGTGCGAGAGGATGTCGAAGGTGTCGATTGGCACGGTATGGCGGACAACGACGATCTCGACATGGAAGAATTGAACGCGCTGATTCCGGCCACATGCATCGTATCAGGCGGGGAGTGGACCGGGACGCGACTCGGCGAAGTCCTGAACCGGGCCGGTGTGAAGGATTCGGCTGTTGCCATCCGTGTCGAGGGTTTCGACATGGGCCGCCCCGATCCCACCATCCAGTACCGCTCAGTGGGCCGTACCGATTTCGAGGTTCACGATCCCGGAGTCATAAACTACGACAAGGGGCTACCGATCGAGAAGGCGATGGACCCCGAGACCATCCTCGCCTGGGCTCACAACGGTGAATACATGACCCACGTTCATGGTGCGCCCGTACGCATGGTGGTGCCGGGGTGGGCCGGCAACTGGTGGGTCAAGTGGATCCACAAGATCGAAGTCATGGATCACATGCCGGACTGCTACCACCAGACCCACTATTTCGTATCGGGCAAGGGACCCGACGATCCGAACAAGGAAATGATGACGGCCCTGGGCGTAAAGACCGTGATCACCGAGCCTCTGGAAGAGGAGTCACCCTTGCCGAAAGGATCGTACGCGATCCGTGGACTGGCCTGGAGCGGCGAAGGGGCCATGGTCCGGGTCGAGGTGTCCACCGACAATGGCGAAACCTGGAACGACGCACACATCGAAGAGCACGCCGACCGGTTCCTGTGGCGACGCTGGTCCTACCTGTGGGAGGCCACGCTGGGACACCATACGTTGATGGCCCGCGGCACCGACGAAAAGGGCCGCAAGCAACCGGTCACGGAGTGGAATTTTCAACGAAAGCATTTCGACGGCATCGTGCCCGTCGACATCGAGATCGAGTAACGGAAAGGGTTTCGCCGTGCACATTGCCGTTTGCATAAAGCAGATCCCCGATCCGGAAATCGCGCCGAGCCTGTTCCGTGTCGATGAGGAGACGAAGCAGGTCATCACCGTGCCCGGGATGTCGCCGGTCATCAGTCCCTTCGACGAACAGGCCATTGAGGCCGCGCTGAAGATTCGGGATGCGGCGGAAGAAAATGCAGAGGTCCGGATTACCGCGCTCACGATCGGTGATGAGGGCGCGCGGGGGATCGTCAAGCACGTGCTCGCGCTCGGTGCCGACGATGCGGTGATGATGAGCGATCCGGCCTTCGCCGATTCTGACAGCTTCGCAACCGCCTTCGCATTGTCCAAGGCGATCGCAAAGCTGGGTGCGGTCGATCTGGTTCTAGCCGGCCGTCAGGCAGCGGATCTGGATGCCGGCGTGGTCGGACCAGGTCTCGCGGAGTTGATGGGTGTGCCGGCGATTACCTTCGCTCGAAAGATCGAGGTGGTAGATGGCACCGTTCGGGTCGTTCGCGTGCTGGGAGACGGCTCCGAAACGGTGGAGGCCCCGCTACCCGCAGTCGTCACGGTGGCACACGAGATGGGCAATGTCCGCAACGCGAGCCTGCGTGAGACCATGCGTGCGGCCAAAAAACCGGTTGAGGCCTGGGCGCCTGCCGACATCAACGCCGAGGCCGGCGAGATCGGTGCAAACGGTGCCCGCCGAAATGTCGAACGCCTTTATGTACCCGCCAAGGACTCAACCTGCGAATTCATCGACGGCGATGGACCCGAGGCGATTGCGGGTGCACTCGCCCGGCGGCTCGTCGAAGAAAAAATTGTTTAGGGATAGTGTGTCATGAGTACGGGTGATGTCCTGGCAGTCGTCGAATTGGAAGACGGTGCTCCCTCGCCACTGACGGGCGAACTGATAGCTCTGGCCCGCACCATCGCGGAGGGCAGAGGGGGAAGCGCAATCGCAGTTTGTCTGGGATCGGGCCTGGCCGATGAAATCGGTGCCGATCTCGTCGCGTCGGGTGCCGATCAAGTGCATCTGGTTTCCCACGATTTGTTTGAACCCTATCAGGCGGATGCCTGGCTTCCCGATCTCGCCGCTTTGAGCGCCGAGGTTGTGCCTGCGGCCATCCTGATCCCGCATACTGTCGTCGGTGCTGATCTTGCCCCGCGCCTTGCGTTCCGCCTCGGTACTTCGGTTGCGACCGGGTGTGTCGAAGCGGACATGAACGGAGACGATATCCGGTTTACGCGACCCTGTTATGGCGGTGTTGCCCGCGAACAGATCTCCTTCAGGAGTGCACCCGCCGTCGCGACGATCAAGGCGAAGTCCTTTGACCCATTGCCGCGCGATGAATCGAGGGATGGTCAGATCAGCGTTCGGGACCCTATCGTCACGTCGGTTCAGGTGCGTACGCGCGTGGTCAAGCGGGATACCGAGCGGGTTGTGGGCGTCCGCCTCGAGAATGCCAACGTCATTGTCGCAGGTGGGCGTGGGATTGGCGGCCCGGACGGCTTCGCCGAGGCCAAGGAATTGGCTGAGGTTCTGGATGGCGCGGTGGGGGCCAGTCGCGTTGCCTGCGATCTCGGCTGGTGTCCGCCGGGATACCAGATCGGGCTTTCGGGAAAGACGGTGGCGCCCGAGCTCTATTTCGCTCTTGGCATTTCCGGGGCAGGACAACACATGGCGGGTTGCGGCAATGCCAAGACCATCGTTGCCATCAACACCGACGAAGACGCCGACATTTTTGCCTCTGCACGCTTTGGAGTCGTTGGCGATTGTCGCGAGATTTTGCCTCACCTTGTCGAGGAGATGCGCAAGGTCAAAGGGTAGGTGCACATATGTTTGGTGGCGCAGAACGACAAAGCTGTTGCGCCCCGACTTCAAATGGGCGTAAAAGAAATTACCCGTGGGCCATGTAACTACTGGAATCCATGGGAGAAATAGCTCAGGCACGCGTTCTCTTAATCAATTGTTAACCTTGATTAGAGGCGGTTGAACCTGAGTGGTTGATTCTCAACGGTCAGTGTCCGCGAAGATGAACAGATTGACGCAACGAGTCCTGACGAACCGCTTGGCGCCGCGCCGCCAAGGTGGACTCGTGTCGCTGCGCGGGCACCGTCTTTTGGCGGAGGTCCTTCGACTTATCAGCCCCTGAGCTCGCGCGGCGCACAGGTCGCGGATGATCAGGGGAAAAGGTGGGTTTTTTTCAAATCAAACCTGAATAGAGTTCGAAGGACCGAGAGCCATGACTGATACAAATACCAACCGAGTATTGATTTTTGACACGACGATGCGTGATGGCGAACAATCGCCGGGCGCGTCCATGAATCTCGAGGAGAAACTGCGCCTCGCCGAAGTTCTCGAGGAAATGGGTGTCGACGTGATCGAGGCGGGTTTTCCTATCGCATCCAATGGCGATTTCGAAGCGGTCAACGAGATCGCCAAGGTCGTCAAGGGTTCCGTTGTTTGCGGCCTTGCCCGCGCGGCGCTTAAGGATATCGACCGGGCTGCCGAAGCGTTGAAACCCGCCGAGAGGATGCGGATCCACACGTTCCTGTCTACCAGTCCGCTCCACATGAAGTACAAGCTCCAGATGGAGCCGGAAGCGGTCCATGACGCGGTGGTCGACTCCGTGACGCATGCTCGGACGTTTACAGACGATGTCGAGTGGAGTCCCGAGGACGGCACACGCACAGAGCACGACTTCCTGTGCCGCTGTGTGGAGTCGGCGATCAAGGCGGGCGCCACGACGATCAACATTCCGGACACCGTCGGATATGCGATACCCGAGGAGTTCGGTGCTTTGATTCGCATGTTGTTCGATCGCGTTCCCAATATTGATAAGGCACGGATCTCCACCCATTGCCACAACGACCTCGGACTGGCGGTAGCCAATTCGCTGGCGGGCGTGGCCAATGGTGCGCGTCAGGTGGAATGCACCATCAACGGACTGGGCGAGCGTGCCGGTAACGCCGCACTCGAAGAGATCGTGATGGCGCTGCGGACGCGGAATGATCTCATGCCCTATGGGACCGGGATTGATACCGAGAACATCACCAAGGCCTCGCGTCTCGTGGCGAACATCACGGGATTCACCGTTCAGCCCAACAAGGCCATCGTCGGGGCCAACGCGTTCGCCCACGAAGCCGGCATTCACCAGGACGGCGTGCTCAAGCATGCCGGCACCTACGAGATCATGACCCCTGAATCCGTGGGTCTGAACAAGTCCAATCTCGTCATGGGGAAGCACTCCGGGCGTCACGCGTTTCGGGAGAAGCTTCGAGAACTGGGATTCGAACTGGGTGACAACGCGCTCAACGACGCGTTTCGCCGCTTCAAGGATCTTGCCGACAAGAAGAAGGACGTCTTCGACGAGGATATTGTTGCGCTCGTCGATGATGAACTGCGCGCCGACGATCGGATCAAGTTTGTTTCGTTGTACGTGGTGGCCGGCTCAAAGGGACCGCAGACGGCGGAACTCGAACTGGATATCGATGGCGAGGTTCATGCGACCAAGTCGACGGGGGATGGGCCCGTTGACGCAACGTTCAACGCGATCAAGGAATTGGTGCCGCACGAAGCGAAATTACAGCTTTACCAGGTGCATGCGGTTACCGAGGGCACCGACGCCCAGGCCGAAGTGACGGTTCGGCTTGAGGAATCGGGCAAGACCGTAAATGGACAAGGTGCGGACACGGATACGCTCGTCGCCTCGGCCCGCGCGTACGTGAACGCACTCAATAAACTAATGGTCAAAAGGGAGAAGACGGCACTGGAAGCACTGAGCGCTTGATGAGCTGCCGTCGAAATACAGTCAACTTTGGGGGGCGGTGGTGCGGCCCGCCCCCTCAAACTGGAGTCTGAGCGGAACCTTATGTTTTCAAATGTTCTCGGAATGATGTCGTCGGATATGGCGATCGACCTTGGCACCGCCAATACCCTGGTCTACGTCAAGGCGCGCGGCATCGTCCTCAACGAACCCTCGGTGGTCGCGATCGTCGATCAACGGAGCCGCAAGCAGGTCCTCGCCGTAGGTGATGAGGCCAAACTCATGCTTGGCCGTACGCCTGGCAATATCGAGGCGATCAGGCCTTTGCGGGACGGAGTCATCGCCGACTTCGAAATCGCCGAGGAAATGATCAAGCACTTCATTCGCAAGGTGCATAATCGGCGCAGTTTTGCGAGTCCGCAGGTCATCGTGTGCGTCCCGTCCGGCTCGACCGCGGTGGAACGGCGTGCCATTCAGGAATCGGCGGAGAGTGCGGGTGCCCGGCGGGTGTTTCTGATCGAGGAGCCGATGGCGGCGGCGATAGGCGCTGGATTGCCCGTGACCGAGCCGACAGGCTCTATGGTGGTCGATGTCGGCGGCGGCACGACGGAGGTTGCCGTCCTGTCGCTGGGCGGCATTGTGTATTCGCGTTCGGTCCGTGTGGGCGGCGATAAAATGGATGAAGCGATCATCAGCTACATCCGGCGCAACCACAATCTGCTGGTTGGTGAATCCAGCTCAGAGCGGATCAAGAAGGAAATCGGCACGGCGAAACCGCCGGAGGATGGCGTCGGCCACGCCATGGAGGTGAAGGGCCGTGATTTGATGAACGGTGTGCCGAAGGAACTGGTGATCAACCAGGTGCAGATCGCCGAGAGCCTGGCTGAACCGGTCGGGGCGATCATCGAAGCGGTCAAAGTCGCGCTGGAGCACACCGCACCGGAACTTGCGGCCGATATCGTGGACAAGGGAATTGTACTCACCGGTGGCGGCGCGCTGCTCGGCGAACTGGATCAAGTACTGCGCGAGGCCACGGGACTCCCCGTATCCATCGCTGACGAACCGCTTTCGTGCGTCGCACTGGGGACGGGCCGGGCACTTGAGGAAATGCGCACCCTCAAGCATGTCCTGACTCAGCAGTACTAGAAGAGTGGGCCGCGCACACGGCTAGCGCCGTGTATCGGCTGGTAGTGGGTAGCCGGCGGAGGATATTCGCGTGAGACAACGGGGTGGCAACACACAGCGGGACGCCATGCCCATCAAGGTCGTGGTGCAGCGCTTTGCGTTCGTGCTTCTCGCTGCGGCCGCCGTCGCTCTGATGCTCTTCAACAAATCCAACACGGGCGCTGTCGAACGGTTCAGAACCGTGATCCTTGACGCTGCGTCGCCCGTCCTGGAAGTCCTCTCGCAGCCCGCGATTACCATCAGCCGTGTGATGGAGGAAGCGCGGTTCCTGATTCATCTCCACGACGAGAACGCAAGGCTTAGGGAAGAGAATGCCAGATTGAAGCACTGGCAGGCGGCGGCGCTCCGGCTTCAGCAGCAACATGCAGGATTGACCGCGCTCCTCAACGCCCGGCAGGACCCAACATCGACGTTTGTCGCGGCGCGCGTCATCGGGGATTCCGGTGGTCCGTTTGTCCGTACCATCCTCCTCAACGCCGGCAGTCGCGACGGTGTCGCCAAGGGACAGGCCGCCATCAATGGCGATGGCCTTGTAGGGCGAGTCGCCGAGGTCGGTGTCAGGTCCTCTCGCATCCTCCTGCTCACGGACCTGAACTCCCGGGTCCCCGCGATATTGGAGCCCTCCCGCGACCGCGGGGTCCTGGAAGGTGACAACACCAACATCCTGCAGCTCAGTTACCTGTCGGCAGGAGTGCAAATGAGTCCGGGTGACCGTGTGGTGACCTCCGGGCATGGTGGGGTGTTCCCGGCCGAACTGCCCATTGGGACCGTCACCTCTGTGTCGGATGGTGTTGCCTTCGTTCAACCGTTTGTCCAGTTCCATCGTCTGGACTACGTACGGATCGTTAAGCACAACCTCGCGTTTCCGCCCACTCGTGATGTTGCCGGGCAGCGAACCAGGTCTTCATCCGGCCCGTCCCAATGAACAGTGTCGCCTGGCGTCGATTTGGTATTCGACTCCGGCTCCTGACCCCGGCTGCGCTGACTCTGGCAGCCGTCTTCATATCGGTCGTGCCCATCGGTGTCTCGGGCCTCCCGGAGGTGACGCCGTTCTTCACATTGATGGCCGTGTATCACTGGAGCATTTACCGTCCGGAACTGCTGCCAGCGCCCGCAGTATTCATTCTTGGCTTGGTACAGGATGGCCTCACCGGCGGACCGCTTGGCCTGTTCGCCCTGATCCTGGTGATCGTGTTCGGTCTCGTTTCCATGCAGCGCCGCACCTTTCTGGGCAAGAGTTTTCAGGTTGAATGGTTCGGCTTTTCGCTGGTCGTGCTCGGCGCGACGCTGGTCAGCTGGCTCATCTCCTGCGTCTACTTCGTGACACTGGTGGATCCGCGCCCGGTCGTGTTGCAGGGCATTCTGACCTTGGCGATCTATCCCTGCATCGTCTGGATCTTTGCGCGGGTCGCACGGACCGCCCTGAGGCCTTCGGAATGAGGTCGGCGTAGCATGCAGCGGGACACGGTCAGGCAGAAGGCGTTCACGCGCAGAGCCCTGGTGTTTTCCGGGGGCGCTGCCGCGCTCACGACCGTGCTCGTCGGGCGCCTCTATTACCTTCAGGTTGTCAGCGCTGATCGCTATCGGGTGCTTGCAGACGAGAACCGGATTTCCTGGCGCCTCCTGCCGCCGCCCCGGGGGCGGATTCTCGATCGCTTCGGCGTCGAATTAGCCAACAATCAGCGTAATTATCGGATTCTGCTGATTCCCGAACAGACTCCTGATGTCGAACAGACCTTGGTGGAACTGAAGGATCTGGTTCGTCTCGACGAACATGACCATCGACGCGTCCTCCGTGATGCGGGCCGCAACGCCAGCTTCATGCCGGTCACCGTGCTCGAGAATCTCTCATGGGAGCAGTTTGCAAGGATCAATGTGCACATGCCGGATTTGCCCGGCGTTCAGCCAGACGTTGGTGAGTCGCGTTTCTATCCCTATCGCGAGTCGCTCGCCCATCTCGTTGGATACGTCGGGCCGGTATCGCCCAAGGAGCAGACGGGCGAGCCCTTGTTGGAACTTCCTGGGTTTCGTACGGGCAAGAGCGGGATCGAGAAAACCCGTGAAAAGGCACTACGGGGGAAAGCCGGAAACAGCCAGGTCGAAGTGAATGCCTATGGCCGGGCCATCCGTGAGCTGGAACGCGAAGATGGCAACCCCGGGCATGACGTGCGGCTGTCCATCGACATGGAACTGCAGAGGTTCGCCTATGAGCGCTTGAAGGAAGATGCCGGGTCCGTGGTGGTTGTCGATGTCCATACAGGCGAGGTGCTGGCGCTGGTCTCGGCGCCCAGTTTCGATCCCAATGCGTTCAACCTTGGCCTCGATGTCGAACAATGGAGGGTGCTGACCCAGCACCCGCGAACGCCCCTGGTACACCGGGCCATCAGCGGCCAGTATGCGCCGGGTTCGACTTTCAAGATGATCATTGCGCTTGCCGCGCTGGAAGCCGGCGTGATCTCAGCCGATCACCGTGTTTTCTGCGGGGGAAAGATTGAGTTCGGAGACCGCTTCTTTCATTGCTGGAAGAAGGGAGGGCACGGCGAACTCTCGCTGGCAAACGCGATCGAGCAGTCCTGCGACATCCATTTCTATGACGTCGCGCGTCGCGTCGGTATCGACCGCATCGGCAAGATGGCCAGCCGTTTCGGTCTGGGTGTGCCGACCGGTATCGGGCTTGAAGGTGAAGAAGACGGCTTGGTGCCGACCCGCGCCTGGAAGCGCAAACGGCATGATGAGCCGTGGCATCAGGGGGAGACTTTGGTGTCGGGAATCGGCCAGGGATACCTGCTGGTGACGCCTCTCCAGCTGGCAATGATGACAGCACAGATTGCGAACGGTGGATTTCGAATCAAGCCGACGTTGGTTGCGCGCGATCCTCAAACCTCAGTGCGCCAGGCCAATGCGGGGACGCCCCTGGATGGTGTGCATCAGGCATCAGCGGGTCCGGAGTCCATTGGACTCTCCGCCGCGTCCCTCTCGCTCATCCACCGTGCCATGGACATGGTGAACAACAGTCCTTATGGCACGGCGTACCGCTCGCGCATCGCCGAACCCGCCATGGCGATTGCCGGCAAGACGGGAACCGTTCAGGTGCGGCGTATTACCAAGGCCGAGCGCCAGACCCGCCTGCTCAAGAACCATGAACGCCCCTGGAAAGACCGTGACCATGCATTGTTCGTGGGATATGCCCCGGTCAGTAATCCCCGTTACGCCGTTTCCGTGGTCATCGAGCACGGCGGTGGCGGGGCATCTGCTGCCGCGCCCGTGGCCCGCGACGTGCTGGAAGAGGTACAGCGTCGGGATCCGGGGCGGACGCCGATGATCGGCGAACTCGCCGTCAACACAGAAGAACCGAGCGATATCTGACATGACGGTCCGGTCCCAAAGCAGTTTGAGTGAAATTCGCCTGACCTTCATTCAGCGCGTGTGGCAGCTGAACTGGGGGCTCATGCTGCTGATTATCGTCACTGCGTGCGTGGGACTCGCAACGCTCTATTCGATTTCAGGTGGAACGACCGAGACCTGGGTGTCACGCCAGTTGATGCGGTTCGGCGTCGGATTTTTCCTGATGCTGCTGGTCGCCGTGATCGATATCCGCTTCTGGCTCCGGGCGGCCTTTCTCATTTATGGAGTCGCGCTGGTCCTTCTCGTCGCGGTTGAGGTCGTGGGTACCGTTGGGATGGGGGCCCAGCGGTGGGTCGATCTCGGGCCCTTTCAACTACAGCCTTCCGAAGTCATGAAGATCGCGCTCGTGCTGGCGCTGGCACGCTACTTCCATGGCATCACCCATGAGGAAGTCGCGCAATTGCGCTGGCTCGTCGTACCCAGCCTGATGGTCATCATTCCGGTCACACTCGTGCTGCGTCAGCCCGATCTCGGGACGGCCCTTCTCCTGCTGATCGGCGCCGCCATGATGTTCTTCCTGGCAGGCGTCCGGCTGTGGATTTTTGGCGCCGGTCTCATGACTGCCCTGGCGGCGATCCCGTTTGCCTGGCACTACCTGCACGACTATCAACGCGAGCGAATTCTGACCTTTCTCAACCCCGAGCGGGATCCCTTGGGTGCCGGCTATCACATTCTCCAGTCGAAGATCGCATTGGGCTCCGGCGGCATGTTCGGCAAGGGATTCCTGCAGGGGACGCAGAGCCATCTGAACTTCCTGCCGGAAATGCAGACGGATTTCATATTCACCATGCTGGCCGAGGAATTCGGATTGGTTGGCGCACTGGGTCTGTTGGCGCTTTACGTTTTCATGCTGGCATACGCGATCGCCATCGCGCTGCGTTCGCGCAGCCAGTTCGGGCGGTTGCTGGGAATGGGCATCGCGGGGACGTTCTTCGTCTATTTCTTCATCAATATCGCCATGGTCACGGGCCTGGTGCCGGTCGTGGGTGTGCCGCTGCCACTGGTTTCATACGGTGGCACCGCCATGGTGACCATCCTGGTCGGCTTCGGCTTGATCATGAGCGTCTACATACACCGTGACGTGCGCCTGCCGCGCCGGGCGGAGATGGAGGAGCTATAGCCGGTCGCAGGACCCTGTCCAGGTCTTGCCTTTGGATGCTCGCTCCACTACTTAAACCCCGCAGAGGGCGATTAGCTCAGTTGGCAGAGCAGCTGACTCTTAATCAGCGGGTCCGGGGTTCGAATCCCCGATCGCCCTCCATTAACTGGAGGACCTGGGCGGAGACGGCCGGGTCCTTTGTCATTGATGCCTGGCGGGTGCCCGCCTCAGATACAGAAAAGCCGGTGGATCTTACCTATCGCATGAGTGCGACAGAGGGTCGTCCGGGAAGCTAGAGCAGGTCCTCCACAGCGTCTCGATACGATTCGATGGCGGTGAGGTGTTCCTCCAGGCTGGCTCCAGCAATACGTCGATGGTGACGTGTTTTGAATGCCGTATTCAAGGTGAGGTGCGTAGCACCCAGTTCCTTCCACGCGGCAGCCTCCGCGCGCCAGTCATCGGGTGTTGCATCACCCATTGAGACCCAGGCGTCGAGCCCAATGTCGTCGGGATTCCGGCCGGCTTTCCCGGCAGCCTCCAGCATTGATTCCCGTGCGGACTCGGCATCATCCCCAGGCGATTGGTAGAGCGTGATCCAGCCTTCGCCGTGTTGCGCAATTCGAGATGCGACATACTCAATGTTGCCGCCGAACCACAGGGGAATAGGGCGTTGAATGGGCATGGGGTTGAGGCCGACATCGGGTATGTCATGCCATTTGCCCTTGAAATTCACGTGCTGCTCGGTCCATAGAGCCTTCAGCACTTCGGTTTGTTCCTCAGACCGCTTGCCGCGATTGTTGAAGGTCTCGTTCAGCGCAACATACTCGACTGGATTCCAGCCCACGCCGATACCGAGACGGAGCCGACCGCCGCTTAGCAGATCGACCGAAGCGGCCTGCCTCGCAACGAGCACGGTTTGTCGCTGGGAGAGAATGAGAACATGCGAACTCAGTTCAATGCTCTGCGTACAAGCTGCGAGAAATCCGAACAGGGCAAAGACGTCGTGAAAGCAGTCCCCGGAAGTATAGGGCCCGCTCCAATTGGGCCGGCTCTGCGGATTGATTCCGACCACATGGTCGTAGGCTGCCAGATGACTGAAGCCCAGCGCCTCTGCGATGGTGGCGAATTCCCTGACGACCGACGGGTCACCGCCAATATCCGTTTGCGGAAGTGATACCCCGAGTTGCACGGCTCTATTTCTCCCTATTTTCTGAACAATTCGCTGACGGGCACCGGGCGCGTCGTGCCCCTTTGATGATCAGGGACAGTGCAGCACAAACCAGTATTATCAGGGGTATCCCCCAATAGGCTAAATTGCAAATCGACGCATACGGAAGGAAATTGAGATGAGAATGCGTGCCGCCGTCCTGCACGAACAGGGGCGCTCAAAGCCCTACGCCGAGAGCACGCCGCTCACCGTGGAGGAGCTCGATATCGAGGGCCCCCGCGAGGGCGAAGTGCTCATAGAAATGGTGGCGGCAGGACTGTGTCACTCAGACCTTTCGACAATTGAGGGGCAGCGCCCTCGCAAGCTGCCGACCGTGCTAGGTCACGAGGGTGGCGGTGTCGTGCGCGATGTCGGTCCGGGTGTTCGTGAACTCGCAGTTGGCGATCACGTGGTGCTGGGTCCGGTACTGGGTTGCGGCGAGTGCCGTGATTGCCTGTCGGGACATCCAGCGTTGTGCACCGCATCCCTTGCGGCCAAATCGCAAGGAATGATGCTCGACGGCACCTCCCGACTGTCGTGGAATGGAGAGAAGATTTTCCATACCAGTGGCGTTTCCTGTTTCGCCGAATTTTCGGTCGCCTCGGAATTGTCCGTCGTCGCCATCGACCCCGAGCTTCCCCTGGCGGAAGCAGCGCTGTTCGGGTGTGCCGTCATGACAGGCCTCGGCTCTGTTGTGAACACTGCCAGGGTCCCTGCCGGTGCGGCCGTGGCGGTCGTCGGTCTGGGCGGCGTCGGGTTATCGGCAATTTTGGGCGCTGTGTTAGTCGGTGCAGATCGGATCATCGCCGTGGATCTTCATGACGAAAAGCTGTCGCTGGCTGGCGAGATTGGGGCGACCCATTCGTTTCGCGCCTCCGACCCGGACTGCATCGAGGCCGTCCGTGAACTCACTGGCGGTGGTGTCGATTTCGCCTTTGAAATGTCGGGTGTCACGCAGGGTATGAAGACGGCCTATGACCTTGTCCGCCGCGGCGGCACCATGGTGACTGCAAGTTTGCCTAATATTGCAGACGAGTTTTCCGTCAACGCCTACGACCTCGTTTCCGGCGAGAAATCCGTGCGGGGCTGCTACATGGGGAGCTGTGTCCCCAGCCGCGATATCCCGAAGTTCCTCCGCATGTACAAGCGAGGCCGCCTTCCTGTCGAAAAGCTGATGAGCGCCTTGATCACCCTCGACGATATCAATACAGGGTACGACCGGCTGTCGGACGGGAAAGTGGCCCGACAGGTCATCGAATTCTCGTAGGCCTGATCGCCTAACCTCTGAGACGGGGAATTCAACTCCTTAAGTTCTGATCGTCGTACCCATGATCTATCAACACCGAATTGTCATCGCGCGTGCCGGCAAGCTGGAAAAGCGTCACGAACAGTTTCAAGCCAAGGCATTGGAGGCACTGGATGCTGCGGGGTCGGTTCTGATCGGTGCCTGGGAGGTGTATCTAGGCCAGGAAACGGGTAGTGCCGTATGGCAACTGCGTCAGTTTGAAAGCCTGACGGCCTGGACTGAGCTTCAGGACCGGGTGGCGGCCGATCAGGCGCTGTCCGAGGCACGTCAGCGCAGCCTCTTCCCGCACTTGGATGAGGTCAACACATCGATCCTCCGTCTGGCTGATATCTCACCGGCCTTGCCCACTGAGTGGCCAGACATCGATGAGATCCGCGGACAGCCGCGCGGCTATATCCAACAACGCATCCTGCGGTTTGGGGTTGGCGCAGCAGCGGAGCATCATGCGTTCTACAAACAAGCTGTGTTACCGGCACTGGAGCGCGACGGTGCCCGGCTCATCGGCCTGTTCGATACCATGATAGGTGAGGGCACCACGAACGGCAGGTCGATGCGCAGTGTGGAGTTGCGCCATTTCTCTTCGCTGGAGCAGTGGCAAACGTGGCGCGAAGCACAGGACAACGAACCGTCACTGAATCAGCTCATCAAGAGCCAGTGGATGCCGCGCGTTCAGCACATGGACAGTGCCTTGCTCCGACCCTTGGACTACAGCCGAATTCGTTGAACCCGACACTGCGACTCGAAGCCGCGGAGATCGCTCGAGATGCTGCCATTCACATTTTAACTCGGCAGATCTCCAACGACGCGTAACCGCACTCGGACCGATCGGCCGGGGAGATAGGCAAGCGGAATGGTTTCGACGTCGACGACCTTCAGAGACTCGGGAGCTGCGCCCGCCAAAGCTGCCTGTTCGTAGGCCATCTGCTCAGCCGCGGCCAGGAAGGCATCTCGGTCCATATCGCGGAATATGTGGTCCACTTCGCCAGAGATCTGGCCAATGGCGGCGCCGACCGCGTTGGCCACGGCGAAGTGCTGTACCTGGATCACTTCGGAAATTCCGTCCATGTGTTCAGGGATCAACATCGCGCCGCCGCCAACCGCCAGAACTGGCACGGGAGAGGCGTCGATCTTCATTCTGTCCACCGACTCCCAAAGGATCTGGTGGGCTTGGGCCATAATGTCCCTTGCAAGTTCGCGCCCGATATGCCCCACCCGGTTTGCGTCACCCAGTTCCAACAAGTCCGCCGCCACGGCCATGTCCGTCATGGTTGTTGTTACTCCCCCGAACACCAGCGCTTCATCAGTCAGACGGTGCGCGACGCTCTGCGGGCCGATCGTCACAGGATCGGTCGTTACCACTGTGCCGCCACCGAGGCCGATTGACAGCAGGTCCGGCATTCGAAAGAGCGTTCGCACGCCGCCAATGTCCACGACATTGTTGGCCTCCCGTGGATACCCGGACCGGAGATGCCCGATGTCCGTTGTCGTTCCCCCGACGTCGATGACGATTGCCTCGTCGATATCCGCCAGGTGAGCGCCGCCACGCATGCTGTTCGTCGGACCGGAGGCGAAGCTGTACACCGGCTGGTCGCGAGCCGTTTCTGCGTCCACGACGGTTCCGTCGTTCTGCGAGATATATAGCGGTGCGTTGAGTCCGCTTTCAGCGATCGCCGTCTGGAAGGCGTCGATGGTTTTCTTTGAGAGATCGATTAGAGATGCATTTAGAAGCGCAGCATTCTCGCGTTCCAGAAGTCCGATGCGGCCCAGGGCGCTGGATTTTGTGATGTGCAGATCGGGGTGTTCCTGCATGAGAATTTCTGCTGCTCGGTCTTCGCATTCTGTTGTCAAGGGTGAGAACACGGCGGTCACCGCCGCCGCCGTAACGCCGGAATTCCGCATTCCGCGACCGGCGTTCGCGACGGCCTTTTCGTCCAGTGCCGTTATCGGGCGTCCATCGTATTCGTGGCCACCGTGGACCAGGAAGTGACCACCGTTCGCGATTTGCGAGAGATCTTCCGGCCAGTCGACCATCGGTTCCAGTGTGGCGCAGGCAGGGAGGCAGACACGCAGGGCAGCTGCTCGGTTTAGGCTCTTGCGCTGAACCACGGCATTCACGAAATGGGTCGTTCCGATCATTATCGCGTCGACGCCGGCCGCATTGTCAGGGTTTTCCCCGAACAGCTCCGCCAGACCAGTCCGAATTCCCGTCGTCACATCCTCGGTCGTTGGCGTTTTTACGGTGGATCGGACGGTGCCATCCTCTACGAGTACCGCATCGGTGTTTGTCCCTCCGACGTCTACGCCAATCCGTCTCATTTCGACTCGTCCTGGAATACGGAGCGGAAATCCAGATCGAAGCCGAAGGCACGAGGGCCGGCGAAGGTGAGCCCATTCTCGCTCTTGAACACGTCTGGACCCGGAAGCGCCAGGACAGTCACGCGTTGGCCATAACGGATTGCCTCGGTGCTAATACCATCTCCGCTGACACTGTCGACCACGCAGATAAGGTCTGGGGTCATGACCGCGGCCTTGTCGTCCTGGTAGCCAACGGAGAATTCGTTCTGGAAATGCACCGTGAATTCCGAGCCGGCATCTGCGCCCAACCCTTCAATGCGTGCCCGGCCCCTCAAGAACCCTTTGGTTGCATGACGGTCGACGTCGATGACCTTGCCGGTGAAAAGTCTCAAGCCGCGTCCCACCGAAATAATGGCGTCAACCGGATCAAGATGCTTTCGTCTGGCCTCGAGTACCGCATGCCCCAAGTCGATCGCCTGGGTCGTCGTATGGAGAATCCCGTGTTCTTTGATCTCGGCCCCGGTTCTAGGCGCCATACAGATCGTCGCAGTCGAACCCACCTCGGTGGTTAAGCTTCGAGCCAGGCGTTCAACCCAGCGATTATCAACCGCCGTTGTAATCAGAACGTCATTCTCGCGGATGTCAGACAGCGCGAAGGGTATGCAAGACAGTCCCCCAACAGCGAAGCTGGTCATCTGGAGTTCCGGATAGGCCCGCCCCATGCCGTCGGCATCGACAACGGGATATCCAGTCAATGCAGCGACCATCGTTGGATGCACACCGTTCCCACCACCGATTTCCATGCTCATTACGGCGTCGAAGGGGCGGCCGAGAAAATCTTCCATTGTTCGGACCGGGCGTAGCGCATGGTAGGCGTCCGGGATACGTTCTTTACCGACAAGTGGCGCGCCCATGGTGGAAACCACAGCGACCAGCGCATCGTCTGCCAGATCGAACGGATCGATGAGAGCTGCGAACATGCCCTCGCGATAGAGCATCTTGGTGTTCAGGAGCTTGTGATAGGGATCACCACCGCCACCCGTACCGAGAATCCAGGCACCGAGTGCCAGCGCGTCCAGGTCTTGCCGCGACAGTTGGCGCGGCTTTTCAAGGGCTCCGCTGCTCGCCATATGGTTCCTCGCTTCGATCTGATCTCACCGTCAAATATAGCCTTCCCATCACATCGTGTTCAGGTGCTTCGGTCTCGTAGATCCCTGAACCTGATCCATTGACGCCTGTTATGCTGGTGGCTGCTGGTTCTTGCAGATTACAGAGAGATCCGATGCCAATCGTCGACGCACAGGTCCATCTCTGGCGCACAGGGATTGCCCACCCTCCTCATCCAGCCAAGCCTTTTCTGGTCGAGGATGCAATATCAGGAATGGACGAGGCGGGAATTGATCGCGCCCTTGTTCATCCACCTGCGAGCTGGGATCCACTCTCCAACGAGCAGGCGGTGGAGGCCGTCCAGGCATATCCCGAGCGCTTTGCCATTCTGGGCTGTCCCCCGGTTGATCAGCCGGAAAGCCCGGAACTCATACGAGAGTGGAAGGAACGTCCCGGCATGCTGGGCTGCCGGTTCTACTTCAATCAGCCACACAATCGCGCCTGGCCCATCGATGGCACGCTGGACTGGCTGTGGCCCGCCGCAGAGGAAGCGGGCACGCCGTTGGCCCTGCTGGCGGGCGACTGGCTGCCCTTGCTGGGCGAGATCGCCGCCCGCCATCCGGCACTAAAATTGATGGTGGACCATATGGGCGCGGTAAGGGGTGCTACAGGTGACGCAGCATTCCCCAAGATGAAGGAGCTGACGGCTCTTTCGCGATTCTCGAATGTCGCTGTCAAGCTGACTGGTGGGCCCTTTTATGCGGACGACACTTATCCCTTCAAGAGTCTCCACAAACACTACCGGGCCATGTACGACGCATTCGGACCTCACCGTCTCTTTTGGGGCACCGATATCACGAAGATGCCCTGCTCATGGAAGGAGTGCGTGACTCATTTCCAGGAGATCGACTGGATTCCGGATGCCGATAAGGACCTGATTATGGGTGATGCGGTGTGCGACTGGCTCGGCTGGAAGCGCTGACACAGGCGTTCAATGGATTGAAGCGCCAACCGCTGGAAAGCATTGCCTGAATGGGTCGCACCTGGGGGGATTTAGAACGGCTCGTCGCCGGAGATCGTGGTGCGGTGCATGTGACGGCGGTCTTTCTGCAGGTCGTAATCCTGCACCGCATTGTGCATGAGGCTGCGGTTGTCCCAGAACACGATGTCGTTGGCCCGCCACTTGTGGCGGTAGACGAAGCGCGGATCGACCGCATGTTCGTACAGGAATTCGAAAATCGGCTCGCTCTCTTCTTCTGTCATGCCATCGAATCTCAGCGCGAATCCGGGACTGACATAGAGCGCCTTGCGGCCTGATTCGGGGTGCGTTCGGATAGCAGGATGGGTGACGGGCCGCGTCTTCTTCATCGCCTTGTCGCTGTAAGGTTGCGGAGATCTGTAGCGGGCCTTGGCGAAGTCGTGCACGACCCGCAGACCGGCCAGTAGCTCCTTCATGCCATCCGACAGGGCGTCGTAGGCCAGGAACTGGTTGGCGAACATGGTGTCCCCACCGATCTCGGGAACCTCGTGCGCGCGCAGGATCGAACCCAATGAAGGCTTGGGCATGTATTGCAGGTCGGAATGCCAGTAGTTCCCGACCCCGGCACGACCGAACAACTTGCTATTCTTCTTGAGGTTGGAAAGCACCAGGATTTCCTTGTGCCCCTTCAGGAGGTATTCCGTCAGAACGTGAATCTCGAGCTTTCCGAAACGGCGGCTGAAGGCGACATGCTGTTCCGGCGTGATGTCCTGATCGCGGATCAACACAAGACTGTTCTCGACAAGCGCTTTCCTGATCTGGGCAATGGTGTCGTCCAACAGGTCCTCCCTCAGGTCCACGTTGAGGATCTCGGCGCCGAGGGCGGGCGAAACACGCTTAATCTCGACCTGTGATTTTGTCATTGCGACCTTCCTCGAAGGCGATTTGGTTTGCTTCCGGGAAGTTTTGCCGCGCGCTGTCTTGCGCTTGCGTTCTGCGCTTTCAGTAACTGCCATGACTATCCTCGATTCCCGACACCGTGAGATGTCAAACCCCTTTCTCGCGGCCTGCTACAATTCGACACGTTACAAAAATGCTTCGTGATCGGTGAGAGAA
>MDTE01047250.1_pt1 | contig 26482 bp, 24 predicted proteins | sample 811231 | NCBI WGS metagenome assembly MDTE01 (sample SAMN05326651, study PRJNA326480) | marine metagenome | isolation source: seawater | place: Indian Ocean: Red Sea | collected 2010
AAATGCACCAGATACCCCAATAGCTGGAGCACCACGAACTACCAGTGTTTTAATTGCTTCAGCGACCTGATTATAATCAGTATATGTAACATATTCAAGAATACCGGGTAATTTTGTTTGATCTATCATAATTACAGAATTATTTTTCCATTCTACAGTTTTTAGACTCATTTGAATACGTTCTAATGTGGTCTTATATTATTTTTAATGTTAAGAAATTTGTAGTTAAGTATTTTACAATAGTTTGAACCAGATACTTAGACATGAAAAGAGAAGAATTGGAATTAATAGATACAAAACATATGTTCAAGGCATATGATAATTGGCCAGATATTGCTAAAGAAGCATATGAAGAAAAATTTACAAAATTTGATATCAATGATATTGATCATGTTGCGTTTGTTGGCATGGGAGGTTCAGGATCAATTGGAGATACAATTAGTGCCATCCTATCAAAAAAAGACATTCATGTGAGTAATATCAAGGGTTATTCATTACCTAAGACTGTTGATTCAAATTCTTTAGTTATAGCAACAAGTGTATCGGGTAATACAGATGAAACATTGGAAGCACTAAAAACTGTAAAAAAAACTGGTGCAAAGACAATAGGATTTTCGTCAGGAGGATTAATGGAAAATTATTGTAAAAAAAATGAAATTTTATTTCAAAACATTCCAATGATACATTCGCCTAGAGCATCTTTTACAAGATTCTTATATTCAATTTTAAATATTTTAAGTCCAATACTACCTATAGAAAAACAAGAAATTGAAGAATCAATTTCAGCATTATATGATATTAAAAATAATATTTTTTCCAAAAATTTGAATCAAAAGAATAAAGCGCTGGAGCTTGCAGAATTTTCAAGGAAAATAGTTGCTATTTACTATCCAGCGGGTTTACAAGCTTCAGCAATACGTTATAAAAATTGTTTACAAGAAAACGCAAAAATGCATGTAATGATAGAAGATGTTATCGAATCATCTCATAATGGAATTGTATCTTGGGAAAAAAAATCAGAAGTAAAACCCGTTATGATTCAAGGTAGTGATGATCATGTGAAAACAAAAGAAAGATGGAAAATTCTTGAAGATTTTTTTAGTTTAAAGAATATAGAATATATCAAAATTAATTCAATTCAAGGAAACATTTTATCAAAGATTGTGAATTTGAATTATTTGCTTGATTATTCAAGCATCTACACAGCAGTATTAAATAAGATAGATCCATCTCCAGTGAAATCTATTGAATATATCAAAAGTAGATTATAGAATAAGAATAATTTATCAGTTAGGTTTTATATCTATAAGAAAAAAATAAAACAATTGAAAATAACTATTGGCATACCTGCATACAATGAAGAGAATAATATTGCACAGATAATAATGAAATTAAAAAAAATTTCAGATTCTATAATAGTCTGTGATGACGGTTCCTCAGATATGACTTCAGAAATTTCAAAAGAATTAGATGTGACTCTTGTAAAACATGAAAAAAATCAGGGTTATGGAGCTGCAATAAAAACAATTTTTCAAAAGGCTAGAGAAATTGGAAGTGATATTTTAGTGACTTTTGATGCGGATGGTCAACACAGAATTGAAGATATTTCATTTGTAACTGAACCAATAATTAAAAATAAAGCAGAATTAGTTATTGGTTCCAGATTTCTTAATTTAAAATCTGAAGAAATGCCAAATTATAGAAAAGTTGGAATAAAAATAATTACAAAAGTTACTAATTTATCAATTAAAGAAAAACTTACCGATTCTCAAAGTGGTTTTAGAGCATATAGTAAGAAAGCTCTAGAAGAAATTTCATTAACGGATGAAGGAATGGGAGTGTCTACAGAAGTATTGATCAAAGCTAGTGCTCTTGGATTAATAATTGCAGAAGTTCCAATTAAGGTAAATTATGAAGGCGAAACATCAACTCACGATCCTGTTTCACATGGTACATCTGTCATTCTTAGTACACTGAAATTTACATCAATTCATAATCCATTGAAATTTTATGGAATACCTGGATTGATATTTCTTATAATTGGCTTTATTTTTATTGGATGGACAATTCAAATCTATAGTGTTGAACAAGAAATAATTACTAACATCTCATTAATTGGAATTGGATGTATTATTTTAGGTTCAGTACTTTTAATGACTTCAATAATTTTATTTTCTATTGTGACAGTTGTTAAAGAAAAATGACAGGTATGAAACGAATAAAAATTGGTGATAAATTTATCGGAGAAGGATGTGAATGTTATACAATTGCAGAAGCCGGTGCCAATCATGACAGTGATGTAAATAAAGCATTAAAACTAATTGATGCAGCAAAAGATGGAAATGCACACAGTATAAAATTCCAGACATATAAAGCAGCAAAATTAGTTACTAAAAATGCTCCAAAATATTGGGATGACGGAAATCCAAAAGAAACACAATATGATGTATTCAAAAAATTGGATAATCTAACGGATGATAATTGGAAAGAAATTTTTGAATATGCAAACAAAAAAGAAATTACTTGTTTTTCAACACCATTTGATAACAAGAGTGCAGATTTATTATATTCTTTAAATGTACCAGCGTTCAAAATTGCATCAGCAGATATAACAGATATTCCATTAATAAAACACATTGCTAAAAAAAATCTCCCAGTTTTTATTTCAACAGGTATGGCAAATGATGAAGAAATAGAATTTGCAGTAAATACCATTCAAGATCAAGGTAATAATGAAATAATTATTATGCATTGTATAACATCATACCCAACAAAACCTGAAGATGCAAATTTAGAAATGATAAGAACTTTACAGAAACAATTTCCTGATAACATAATAGGATTCTCAGATCACACTCTAGGAACAACAATTGCAGTTTTTTCAACATTTTATGGTGCAAAATGTATTGAAAAACATTTTACGTTTGATAATAGTTTGAATATGAGTCCAGATCACAGACTTTCTCTAAATTCAAAAGATTTTTCAGAATTAAATGAAATGTTGAAATTATCAACAGTTAGCCGTGGTTCATCTCAAAGAATTTCTTTTGATGCAGAAAAAGAGGCAATAAAGTATGCTAGAAGGAGCATTGTTTCAAAAGAAAAAATATTGAAAAATACAATAATAGAAGAAGAAATGTTGGATATCAAACGACCTGCAACAGGAATTTCACCGAAATTTTTGGATGAAATAATAGGATCAAAAACTAATAACGATATAGAAGAAGATACACCAATTCAATGGAAAGACATATCGAAGAAGAATGAATGATAAAAATTTGATTTTGATACCTGCTAGATCAGGTTCTACAAATATTTCAAGACAAAATCTTAGATTTATTGGCAATAAACCATTAATCTATTACGTAATCAAAACTGCATTAAGATATACTAACAATGTGTATGTATCAACTGATTCAAATGAGATTAAAGAAATTTCAAAATTATTTGGAGCAAAAATTATCTTAAGACCAAAAAACCTTACAAAAGATTCAACTAAATTAGAAGATATAGCATATCACGCATTATCTAAAATTTCAAAAGAGAAAAATTATGAAAATTGTTTAATTCTAAATCCAAAATATCCTTTAATAGAATATTCAACAATTAAAAAATTTTTTTTACCATTAAAGAAGAAAGCACAAACCGTCTATGGGTTTGCATTCAATCCACAACATCAATACAAAAAGATCAATTTTGATGACGAATATGGTGGAAAAATAGTTGATGAATTGAAAAATTGCGTGATTACTGAAAAAATTATTTCATTTGGAATTAGTAAATTTTTGAAGGAAAAACGATTCTCATTACCATTTTACGGATTAAAATTAAGTGAAAATGAACCTCTAGCACTAGAATCTTATCATGATTTTGGAATTCTTGAAAAAATTTTGAATAGAAAAAGAATTCTAGTTAGAGTAGATGGAAGTCAAACAATAGGTTTAGGTCATGTTCATAACATGTTGACAATTCTTAATCATTTTAGAAATGAAGAGATATTAATCGTAATGAATGAAAATGCAAAATTAGGTAATAAAAAATTCAAAGAACATCTTTATGATGTTAAATTTTTTAAAACAAATAACGAGTTTTTTAAAATTTTTAATAAATTTGATCCAGACATAATTTTTCATGATGTTTTGAATACAGAAAAGAATTACATGAAAAAAATTACAAACGAAAGAATTTTTGTAGTGAATTTTGAAGACCTTGGAATGGGAAGAAAATATGCAGATTTAGTTTTTAACCCAATTTTTTATTCTAAAACAAAATCTCCAAATGAACACTATGGTCCAAATTTTGCTTGTGTGAGAGATGAGTTCAGATTATGGAAACCTATAAAAATTAAAAAACATGTTAAAAAAATTACAATAATTTTTGGTGGAATTGATCCTACAAACAAAACTCATCAAATTTTAAAAATACTTGAAAAATTTCAATTAAAAGATTTTACATATTCAATTGTTATTGGTCAAGATTATAAAAACAAAAAAGAATTATTAGAACAAATTTCACAAATGAAGAATAAAAAATTTAAAATAATTTTGAATGATAATATAGATTTATTATCAAAAATTTTTCAGGAATCTGATTTTGCCATTACATCAAATGGAAGAACAGTTTTTGAATTAGGTTCATTACATGTTCCAATGATTGTAATACCTGTAAACAAGCGAGAAAATACTCATAATTTTGTTGAGAAATATAACGTCGGATATATTCTAAAAAATCTTAATGAGTCAACTAATAAAGAATTTCATAATATTTTCAAATCCATGTTAAAATATCAAAATAGACAAAAATTTCATGAAAATTTGGAAAAAATCAATTTGTTGTATGGGGTGGATAGAGTTGTTAACAAGATTAATTCAGTTTACGAACAAAAGAAGAAGATATGAACAAGGTTTATAGATTTTGAAAAGTTTTTAGAATCATGGGCGTAGGTGCAACATTTCTAACATCAAAAGAATTCAATAAATCAGAGATAATTGATGTTTTGAAAAATTCAATAAAATCAGTGCCAAATAATGAGATAATGTTTTTGGAAAAGATAATTGAAGATTTTGAAAATAATGATTTCTCTTTGATAACACCACAACAAATAGTATTTTTAGAAAATAATCCAAAATCTAAATGGACTGAATACCTAATTTTTCGATATAAATTTCAAAATTTTCCTAAAAAACATATTGATTCTGAATTTCCAACTCACTTACTCATTGAACCAGTTTCAGCATGTAATATTCGATGCATAATGTGTTTTCAAGTCGATGAAACTTTTAGTAAAAACAGTGAATTTATGGGAACGATGGATTTTGAGTTATTTAAAAAAGTCATCGACGATGCTTATGATTTAGGAATTCAAGCTATAACTTTTAGTGGAAGAGGTGAACCAACTTTAAATCCTAAATTTGGAGATATGCTAGAATATTGTAAAGGAAAATTTTTTGATCTCAAAGTAAATACCAATGCAACTAAATTAAATGAAAAATTAATACATAAAATTATACAATCAGGTGTAACTGATCTTGTTTTTTCTATAGATTCATATGAAAAAGATGAATATGAAGCCATTAGAGTTTTAGGAAAATTTGATGAGGTGACAAAAAACATAAAGAAGTTCAAAGAGATTAATGACAGTTATCCAAATTCAAAATGTTCTACACGAGTTAGTGGTGTTAAAATAGATAAAAGACAAAATATTGCAAAATTTACAGAGTATTGGAATAATTATGTTGATCATGTTGTAATGGTTGAAATGTCTGAAAGATGGGATACATATCATAATCCAACTGAAAATGCAGGAAAAGAACCATGTAACTTTCTTTGGGGCGAAATGTATGTCTGGTTTGATGGGAAGTGTAATCCGTGTGATGTCGATTATAAAAGTGAATTACTTGTTGGCAATATTAAAGAAAAAAACATCAAAGAGATTTGGAATGGCGAAGTATACAAAAAATTAAGAGAACGTCATAAATCAGGAGAACGACATGAGTGCTATCCTTGCGATCATTGTTCAAATTGGTAGTAAAAATTGGAATAATCGGGTATAGGAATCACGCCCAACGATTAATTTCATTAGTTGAAGAGAATGAAAATTGTGAATTAAGTTATGTTTTTCATCCTACAAAAGAAATACAACACAACAAATTCACAAAGAATTTTTCTAATTTACTAGATTGTGATGCAATAATTATTGCATCACCAAACAAAACACATTTTGAATATTTAATGAAACTAAAAGATTATTCCGGGTACATATTTTGTGAAAAACCACCTGTAGTAAATTTTGATGAATTAAAATCATTAGAAAAAATTGAAAAACCACAAAAAAATAGAATATTTTTTAATTTCAATTATAGATTTAGTGAATTTAATGAAATATTAAAAAAAAATATCCATTCTAATGAATTAGGCGACATAATTTTTGTTGAATTGATTTCATCTCAAGGTTTAGCATTCAAAAATGAATATATGAATTCCTGGCGAGCTGATGGAGAAAACAACAAATTCAATTTATTAGATACTGTAACAATACATTATCTAGATCTGATTATTGAAAATTTTGGAAAAAGTACTAATCAATTTTATTTTCCCAAATTAATTTCTAATAATGGAACATCATATGATACGGGTCAGTTAATTTTAGAATATGAAAAACTAAATGTTTCAATTTTAAATTCTTATGCAACACCATTAATTATGGAATTAAATATTATTGGAACAAATGGCCAGTTATCTCTAAAAGATAATTCTCTTGTAATAAAGACTCCAAGAGACACATTTGATGAAAAGAATTTTTTTATCTCTCCTCCAATACGCACAAAGAAAGAAATTGATTTAAAAGAAGATTATTCACAATCGTTAAAAAAATCCCTAGAGTTTTTTATTAATCACGTATTAAATAAAAAACCAATTAATGAAAAATTATTTGAAACCAGTTTGGAAACAACAAATTTAATTTTCAAATTAAGAAATAAAAAAAATGAATAAACAAATAATTGATAAAAATATTTGCAAAGCAACGAAAAATAATGAACTCTATCATTTGATGGAAGAGCTTTATCCTATTTGTAGAAGTATTACGGGTGACGGGGTTAGAAAAACATTAAAAATTTTAAAACAAAGAATTAATTTAAAAATTATAGAAGTTCCTTCAGGGACAAAAGTTTTTGATTGGAAAGTGCCATTAGAATGGAATATTCAAGATGCATATGTTAAAAATTTAAAGGGTGAAAAAATTATTGATTTCAAAAAATCAAATTTACATATTTTAAATTATAGCAAGCCAGTTTCTAAAAAAATTTCTAAAAATGAATTGAAATTACATCTTCACACTATTCCAGAAAAACCAAATTCAATTCCATATGTTACATCATATTATAAAAAAGAATGGGGTTTTTGTACAAAACATAACCAACTGAAATCAATAAATGACGATTTTTATCAGGTAAAAATTGATTCAACATTAAAAAAAGGTAATCTAACATATGGTGAATTTTTCAAAAAAGGAAAATCTTCTGATGAAATTTTGATTTCAACATATGTTTGCCACCCATCACTTTGTAATGATAATTTATCAGGTATTGTCATTTCAGCAAAGATAGCAGAAATTTTATCGAAAATTAATACATTTTTTTCATATAGATTTCTCTTTATTCCAGAAACAATAGGAGCAATTACTTGGTTATCAAAAAATGAAAAAAAAATATCAAGAATAAAAAATTGTTTAGTAATTACATGTGCAGGAGATAGTGGAAAATTTACTTATAAAAAAACCAAATCAGGAAATGAAACAATTGATGAAATATTTAAAAAAGTATTTAAAAATTCAAACAAGAAAACTATGATTAAAGAATTTTTTCCATATGGTAGTGATGAAAGACAGTTCTCATCGCCTGGAATAAATATTCCAACAGGTGTTTTTATGAGAACACCATATTATGAATTCCAACAGTATCATACAGCAGACGATAATTTAGATTTTGTAAAAAGTTCTTCATTGAATGATTCATTATCTATGATTTTTAAAATAATTACTGAATTTGAAACAAAAAAACAAGTTAAAGATAAATCAGAAATACAAAGAAATTCTAAATCAAAAAATGTCTTCTTAAATATTAATCCAAAATGTGAACCACAATTAGGAAAAAGAAAAATTTATCGTGAGATTTCAAAACGACGCTTAACGGGTAAAAAAAATTCACAAGATCTTTCTGAAATTGCAATTTTCTGGGTTTTGAATTTTTCTGATGGAAATTATTCTCTAGAGGATATTTCTAAAAAATCTGGTTTGTCTATAAAACTATTGAAAAAAACATCAAAAATTTTGGTAGAAAAAAAACTATTGAAAAAATTATCTTAGTTTAATTACCAAGCAGTCCATCCTCCATCAACAATTAGATTCGAACCAGTCATGTATGATGATGCATCAGATGACAAAAATATGATTGGTCCAATGTATTCATTTTTCTTTGCCATTCTACCTAATGGTGTTCTTTTTGAATAATTTTTGATGAATTTAGGATCTTGATTCTTTTCCACACCTCCAGGAGAAAATGTATTAACGCGAATACCAGTTCCTTGCCAATAAGAAGCAAGATATCTGGTGAGATTTAGTATAGCACTTTTTGATGCTGCATAAAAAGCGGCAGAGTTTTGTCCGCTTGAACCATAAATTCTCTGATCCGGTGCAACAATTCCATATGTAGAAGATATGTTAATGATTACTCCATTTCTCTGCTTTTTCATAATTTTCCCAATTTGTTGACAACACAAGAAAACACCAGTTAAATTAACATCAATTGCTTTATTCCAATCTTTTAATGGAAAATCTTCAAAAGGAGTTGTTCTTAGTTTAGGATTTCCTTGATCTGCGGCGTTATTTATCAGAACATCAATAGTGTTGTATTTTTTTAGAATTGATTTAATCATTTGTTTAATAGATTGCTTATTTGTAAGATCCAATTTGATTGCAAGTGGATCAGTTGAGAATTTTTTTTTAATTTCAGTGCATAGATTTTTACAAATTTCATAATTTATATCGGCGATTATTACATTAGCACCTACTTTGCTTAAACCTTCAGCATACTGAGAACCAAGAAACCCACTCCCTCCGGTTATGACTATAGTTTTTTTTCGAATATCAAATATTTTGTTAATTTGCAATCTAATTGAATGATAATAATGATTATAATAAACACTATTACATTTTCATTAGTTGAAACCAATTTGTATTATTCCTGCACGTGGAGGATCAAAAGGAGTTCCAAAAAAGAATATTAGAAAAATTGCTGGAAAACCATTAATTTACTATGCAATAAAATCTTCATTAAAATCAAAGATTTTTAGTCATGTTTATGTCTCAACAGAAGATAAAGAAATTGCACAGATTGCAAGAAAATATGGTGCAGAAGTACCGTTTATGAGACCAAAAAAACTTGCAACAGATACAACTCCAATGGATGAAGTTTTAGTACACTTTATAGAAAAAATTAAGGATGAAATTGATTTTGATGTTTTTGTATGGAGAGATTGTACTGTGCCATTCATTAGAAATGAAGATATTGAAAAATCAATAAAAATTTTAAAAAATAAAGATGCCAATTTAGTAATTGGTGTTTATGAACAACATCTAAATCCATATTATAACGTAATTGAAAAAGATTCTTCAGGATTTATTAGATTAGTTAAGACTATTGAAAGACCAGTATCTAGACAGAAAGCACCAAAAGTATATCAGATGAATGGATTACACACATACAATGTAAAAAAATTTCTTAGTCCTAAAAGAAAGAAAAGAACTGAATTGAATAAAGCTATTCCAATAGAAATTCCAATAGAATCAGGTTTAATGATTGATACAGAATTTGAATTTCAGATTGCGAAATTAATTATAGAAAATAAAATATGGAAGATTTAGAATTAGAAAATAATAGAATTGTTTAATTACATTTAACATAGCTTGAAATTATGGAAAATTACTTAGATTTATCAAATAAAACTGCAATTATCACCGGTGGAAGCGGAATCTTAGGTAGAACATATTGTGGAGCACTACTAAAATCAGGAACAAAAGTGATAATTCTAGATAAAAAAATTAATGAGAAAAAATTGAAAAACCAATTAAAAGACGAAATGAGTTTGGAAGATGATTTTTTAAAAAATTTACAGATGTTGGTATGCGACATTACAAATCCAAAAAAAGTTGAACAGGTCTTTAAAAAAATCAAACCCTCATTGAAAGAGTTGGAAATATTAGTCAATAATGCATCATTAGTCAAACAAGTGGGTAATGAAAATCTTGAAGATGCCTACAAACCATTTTTGAAGATGATACCAAAAGATTGGGAAGAATATTTTTCCGTGGATTTAACTGGGACTTTACTCATTACACAAAAAGCAATACCATTTATGATTAAACATGGTAAAGGAAGCATAATCAATATTTCTTCAACTTATGGAGTTTTATCACCTGATCAACGACTCTATGACTATTTCAATAAATCACTTACAATAAAACAGAAAAAAATAGGAGTGAAGATTGAAAAACCAATTGGGTACTCAATCAGTAAATCGGGAATATTAAATTTAACACGATTTTTAGCAACAAAATTTGCTGAAAATGGAATTAGAGTAAATACGTTAACTTTAGGAGGCGTCTATCAAAATAATCCAAAGCAATTTGTTAATGCATATTCAAAAAGAACACCATTAGGTAGAATGGCAAAGAAAAATGAATACATAGGACCATTATTGTTTTTGGCCTCAGATATGTCATCATATATGACTGGTTCGAATCTAATTGTTGATGGAGGATGGACTGCTTGGTAATTAAATTTTTAATATACATAAATGGACAAAAATAATGGACAGGATAAAATTAACAGAATCAAGATCGATTGGTCTTAATGAACCGCCATATATTATCGCAGAAATAGGCAATAACCATAATGGCAGCATAGATATGGCAAAAAAATTAATAAAAATTTCTAAAGATATAGGTGTTGATGCTGTAAAATTCCAGGTAAAAGATATTGAAACAGCTTTTGATAAAAAACTTTTAGATTCTCCGTATAATAATGAAAATTCTTTTGGTTCAACATATAGAGAACATAAGCAAGCACTTGAATTTTCAGAATCAGAATTAAAAGAGATTTATAATTTTGCAGGAGAAAATAAAATAGATTGTTTCTCAACTCCTTTTGATTCAGAATCTGTAGATATTCTAGAAAAACTGAATAATCCAATATATAAAATATCATCATTCCATGTTACTGACTTAGATTTAATTAAACGAGTTTGTGAAACTGGAAAACCAATTATTGTTTCAACAGGAATGTCATCAATTAATGAAATTGATAAAGCAGTTGAATTAATTCGCAAACATACTGACCAATTTATTTTAATGCAATGTACATCATGTTATCCAACTGAAGATGAGGATGTTAATCTAAATGTAATTCCTACACTAAGAAAAAAGTATGATTGCCCAATAGGATATTCAGGTCATGAACGTGGAATTGCAATATGTACATCAGCAATTGCATTAGGAGCATGTGCTATTGAAAGACATTTCACATTAGACAGAACGATGAAAGGGCCAGATCATGCATCATCTGTAGAACCAATTGGAATGTCAGACATAGTTAGCAGATCCAGAAAAATCTTTAATGCAATGGGTACTAATGAAAAAACGGTTTTAGACTGTGAATTGAAAAATAGAAAAAAATTCAGAGGTTACTGATTTTTTTATATTTCAAAATTAATTCAGAAAACTCTCTAAATGCACCTTCACCACCCTTCAAATTACATACATAATCAGAAATTTTTCTTACTTGTGAGACCCCATCATTAGGTGAAGCACAAAATCCTACAGATTTCATTATTTGAAGATCATTGATATCATCACCAATGTAAGCAATTTCATTAGTTTTTACAGAATATTTTTTTTGGAGTTTTGAGAGATATGCTTTTTTATCTTTAACACCTGAAATGAGATCAACAATTTTTATTTTTTTTGCCCGTTTTTTTACAATTTCTGAATTTTCTCGAGTAAGCATCACCGTTTTAATATTTTGTTCAAAAAGTAATTCCATTCCATAGCTATCCCTAGTGTTGAATTTTTTTAAAAATTCACCATTTTTGTTATAATATATACCTGCATCAGTTAAAACACCATCAACATCAGTGATTACAAGCTTGATGTTTTTCAATTTTTGTTTAGAATGAACCATTGCTATTGAGAATGATTATAATAAAGACTATAAGATTCTAATTGTTGAAAACTATCTGCATAATTCCTGCACGGGGTGGATCAAAAGGTGTACCTAGAAAGAACATTAGAAAAATTGCTGGAAAACCATTACTAGGATATGTTATCAAAAATTTGAAAAAAGGAAAGAATTTTTCAAACATAATTGTTTCAACAGAAGATAAAGAGATTGCAAAAATTGCAAGAAAATATGGTGCAGAAGTACCTTTTATGAGACCAAAAAAACTTGCAACAGATACAACTCCAATGGATGAAGTTCTTTTACATGCAGTGAAAAAATTGAAAGAATTGAGTTATGATTTTGATGCTTTTGTATGGAGAGATGCAACAACTCCATTCATTACTAACAATGATATTAAAAAATCAATTAATCTGTTAAAGAAAAATAAAGTTGCAATTGTTTGTGGAGTCTATAAACAACATCTAAATCCATATTATAATATTGTAGAAAAAAATTCCAAAGGAAATTTGAAGTTGGTGAAACCATTAAAGGATAAAGCTCGTTCAAGACAAGAAGCACCAATAGTTTATCAATTAAATGGATTATATGTTTATGATACTGAAAAATTTTTAAAAATCAAAAAGACTGATTTATCAAAATCCATACATCATGAGATACCAATTGAAACAGGTTTAATGATTGATACTGAATTTGAATTCAAAATTGCTGAGTTAATTATACAAAATGAAAATTAGTTATAATTCATAGTAAGAAATTTTCCTGTCTTGGAAGATTTTTTTGCAGATAGTGTAATTTGTAATGTTTTGATACCTTGATCAATGTCATTAATTGTCTTAGTATTATTTTTGATACATTTGAAGAAATGTTTTAATTCATTTACATACATTTCGTTCTTATCATAATTTCTTAATTTATAAATTATTTTCCAGGATTTGTTTTTTTTAGAAAATAATTTTATTACATTATTTTCTGAATTCCAATAAAGTGTAGATTTAGTTCCTTTAATTTTACAGCTTTTAAAATCAGGTCTTTGAAAATAATCTAAATGCAATTCTCCTAAGATATTATTTTTAAATAACATTATCATTGCAGATAAATCATCAGATTTTACTTCTAAATCACTAAATTTTCCTGTAATTGAAAAGATCTTTTTTACATCACCAAAAAACCAATATAAAAAATCCATTTCATGAATACAAGTTAATGCAATTCCCCCTCCAAGATCATCACGTGCAGCATATCCATGCCTATAATCTTCGTATGGATGCCAATCTGGAAGATACGAACTACTTTCAACCTGCACAGATATTATTTTACCTAATTCATTCTTAGTAAGACATTTTTTAATTTGCATTATACAAGGATGAAATCTAAAATTACATCCCATTTGTGAAATTAATTTTTTTTTATACACTATTGATTTTAATTTTTTAACGCCATTCATAGAATTGGATAGTGGTTTTTCAAGAAATAGATGGATTCCATTTGATGCTAATTTTGTTGCAGTTTTTACATGTAAACTAGTTTCATTAGTTACAAATGCGATATTAGGTTTATGAGATAATGCCTCATTTAATGAGTTTGTAATTATAATTCCACTTTTTTGTAATTTTTTAAGATCTTTTCTTTTGGTAAGAATAATAAATTCTGCATTGAAATTAGATGAAATATTATTGAAGTGACGCTTTCCAATGGATCCAAATCCTATAATCAGTATTTTATTCATAAAAATTTCATTTATTATAACAATAAAATATTTGTGTATAAAAAAATAGTTAAATGATGTTTTTTAGACATAACCCATTTTACGTAATTCGTTTTCTATATCATCAGAACTGAGTTCATCATTTTCAGTGATTTCTTTATCAGAAGTATCTAAAAGATTTTTTAGAATAGATTCCATTGTTGAAGTTTTTTCTTGATTTTCAGAACTAATATTGTTCTCTTCAAAAGGATCATTTTGTAAATCAAATAAGTGTACTCGTTTTGAAGAGGAATTGACATCACGAAAATATTTAAAATTAGGAGTTCTAATTCCTACAACATCATTAGATTCGATATCAATTAACGGATTACTTTCTATGTATATTGGTAATTCTTCAAAAATAGATTCAGATTTTAAAGGGAAGAGATTTCGTCCATCCAGATTTTGATAATTAACATCTAATTGAAGTAAATAACATAGAGAAGGGAATATGTCAACAAGACCTACTTGTTTAGAAAACTTATGATTTTTTGGAATACCTTTTCCAACAAATAAAAGTGGAACTTTGATTTTTTCATCAAATAGAAAATGATCTATGGAAAAGTTGGCTGAGAGTAAGGAACGTTTTTCATAATCAGACAAAGTAAATTGAGACAGTTTTTCCATTTTTTCATTCTGTTTCTTTGATTCTAATGAAAAATAGAATTTATCTTTTATTGGTTTAAGAAATTTAGGGATTTTATTTGTAATTTTCTTTTTTTGGATTTCTTTTTCTCCATCATCCTCAAAATCAATTATGTTATCATCTTTTTTGATTTTTTTTATACTTGCGCCATGATCCGAGGTGATTATTATAATTGTATTTTCAAGATCTATATGTTTCATAAATTTGCCTAACCATGAATCAATTGCAGACACTATTTTTTCATATTTTGAGAAGCCAAATTTGTCAGAATTAAAATTTGTAGGTACTAAAAGTGGATAATGTAGATCTAACAAATGTAAATTTAGAAACCAAGGAGATTTTGGTTCATTGGATGATAATAAAGAAAGAATTTTTGAACCTAGACCAGTGTCTAATGTTTCAGTGAAATCATAAATGCTATTATTATTTTTAAATTTTGGGAACAACCCAATAGTTTCTGAAAAAGTTGGCATAAAGCTATAGAATTCATAATTTTCTTGCTTCAGTAAATCAAAAATTGTAGTAATATTTGGATCTAATTTATTAAATCTTGATGAACGAATTCCAGTTTTGAATGGATTCAATCCAGTAAAAATTGATGACCAGGATAACAGTGTTGCATCTGCAGAACTAACTGCTTGTGAGAAATATGTTCCAGTTTGAATTAGATTGTCTATATTAGGAGTTATTGATGTTTTAGTATCATGATAAAATTTATCTGCACGAAATGAATCAATTATTAATAAAATGATATTAGGTTTCATGTTTTGTTAGATGTTTTTTTTCAATACCACATAAAGTTTTTACTTATTATTGATTATTCGTTTCATTAAAAAAATAAGTCATTTAGCATCATTCTTTAATGAACGAATTTGACCTTCATTTGGATCAAGATTTTTATTAATCTTGAATAAATAAGGGTGTTTTTTATATAGAATTAAAATATCGTTTTTTAGAATTGGTCTTTTTTTTATATTAGAGAAAATTTTTGTGATTAGATCAAGATCCTCTTTTCTATCTAATACAAATCTCAGATGTTTAATATCATCCATATTAGATACAAAATCAATTTGGAAAAATTTCTTATTATTATGAAAAAATGGAAAAATGTGTTCTCGATCAGATGATTTTTTTGCGTTTTTATGGGCTTTTTCTAATGTTTTAAAAGAAAATATTTCAACTTCAGTTCCAACATTATATTTCAATGGATAAATGAAATTTGAGATATAATCAGATTTTCTTGAATGAAAATTTTGTATCATTTCATCAACTAGTACTGGATCAATTAGGGGTTTATCTGAGGGAATTCTTACAACAGTATCGAATGAAAATTTTTTTGCACATTCATAATGTCTAGATAATACATCATTTAGTTTACCACGGAAACATGGGATTCCAATTTTATCTGAATGGCTTTTTATTATATCATCGTTTTTATTTTTTGAAGTTGCAATCACAATTTTTTCTAGAAATTTTGAATTTGAAAGTTGGTGTATAATATGTTCTAAAATTGTTTTATTGTCTATTCTTTTCATAACCTTTTCAGGTAGACGTGTAGAGTTCATTCTGGCTTGAATAATGCAACCAATCAAATTAAAAATAAATTAATAGGATTATATTTTAAGTGATTGTTCTAGCTCGTTTTTTACTTTACAAACTGGACAATATTTTTCCCATTTTTCACTGTGTTTCCATTGATCTTTTCCAGTTTCGTCAAACCTATGATGTGCAAATTTTAATAATCTATCAGTATCATGTTGATACATTAAATTTTTTATAGCAAATAATTCGGGTATAGTAAAATATTGACTTACTGTTGCAGTGTATTGAAATGCATCACCACATTCTGTCATAAATTTATCAAGTGCTTCTAGTTTCCATTCTGCAATTATTGTTTTATCAATATTGTTTATTAAAGGAGATTTTAATCTCTCATCATATTGTTGTAGAATGTAATCCTTATTATCATAAAAAATTGGACTTCCAACATATGGTGTACAAATAAAGGGATCAATTTCAGCATTGTTTTGAATCCAGAAATCTACTGTTTCCATTAAATCATTAATATTTTCGTGTGGATTTCCTATCATAAATGTAGTAAGTGGTGTCATTCTTTCTTGTTTTAGAGTATCAATCGTTTTTTGTAAATGAGTTCTCAATTGACCCTTTTGAATATCTTTATTCAGAACTTTATCAGATGCAGACTCAAATCCAAAAGATATGTATGCACATCCAGCATCTTTCATGACTTTAATAATTTCAGGTTTTACAGCAACACTTGGCGCATCTCCTAACGTACCCCATGGAACTATATCATTCAATCCTTCATTAACGTATAACTTACAAAATTCTTGTGTCCATTTAAGATTACTTGTCGTATTTTCATCTACAATTGAAACAAAATCAATATCATATTTTTCCTTAAGTAATATTATATTATCAACTGCATATTTGGGAGAAGGCCATCTTGCAGGTAATTGAAAAGTATCATTTTCTTTATCTGAGAGTCTTACAAGTTTTTCTCCTGCGTTTCTATCGCCTTCACCATAGATGTTTTGTAAATCAATACGTGACATTCCATTATGAGAACAAAAAGTGCAGCCTCTAGGACAGCCTCTTTCCCATACAGCAGTTGCTCGACGTTTAGCATTATAAGATTGAATAGATTTTGCTTCTGGAGAAAATCTAAAGTAAATGTCAAGTTCCAATAGATGATAAGCAGGGTATGGAACTGTATCTAAATTATCAATTAATGCACGAGGATTTGTAAATTTAAAACCATTGTCAGATCGTATACAAAGTCCATTAACACTTTCAAAATCTTGAGTTCCTTTATCAATTTCATCATATAATTCTGAAAATGTTAATTCACCTTCACCAATACAAATCATATCTAATTCAGGAACTAACTGTAAAATTTCTACAGGGTTATAACTGGCCCATCCACCACCACCAACAAACAACGCATCTTTTGCATGTTTTTTGATCAGAGGACATAATTCTTTTATTCTGCTATATGTTGTTGTTAATCCTCCAATACCAATTAAATCCCATTTTTCTGATGAGATTTCATCAATAATTACTTGAGCAGGAACTTGTTTTCCACCAAAATTCATTCTTAACGCATTTAAATCAAGAATAGCAACTTGACCATTTTTTTGTTCTATGATAGATGCAAAAATTGCTGCCCAAAAAGGAAAATTTGTAGGGGCCATATCTAATCTTATTTCTGGTACCACAAAGAGAGTTTTCATGATTTATTTTTCAAATTTTAATATTTAAACTAAATTGATTAGAGATAATTATTTAGGAATGAAATTCATCCAAAAAAGATTTGAATTTCATTGATTTAATTCTCTTTCCAAAGATTGATCCACCTTCGGTAGCATTAATGGTTGTTACCGATGAAGGTGAGCGCTCAATAAATTCCAGTAATGCCATCCTATAGAATTGGTATAATGGATCAACTATAGACTCACAATTAAAATCAGGATTATAGATTTTTTTAAAATAACTATTAAATTTTGGATCATTTTTATCAATCATTTCAACATTTTCTTGAGTAATTTTTCTTTGATGTGATTTAATTATTTCAGATGTATCTTCGTCTTCCCAACCATGATTGATTCCAATCAATGCAACAGTATTATTTTTTAAAATTCTCCATGCAACAAACCAGGATGACGTTCCAGCATTACCACCTGTTTGTATTGCAGGTAATCCATTTGAATGATTTTTTGTCCTCACCATCGTTGCAGAAATATGATTAAAAGATTTTTTTCCTTCGTTTAAATCAAATAATGTATGTAACCAATGAATTTTAATTCCTGCGGTTCTAGCTAATTTAACTACATTTGGATGAGTGATTGTAGAAAAAATTCCATTAATTTTTGTACCAAATTTTGTTATTATTGGATTAGTATAAAATTTATCAATAATTTCATAAGGATCAATTGTGACAACATAAAATTTTGGAAATTTTTCGGGAGTAATACCTGCTTCTAAAGCACCAATTAAAGAACCATCAGTACATATGATTGAACCCTTATAATTGCTTTTAGCGAGAAGTTCTAAATGGTTGTGTTTTTTTATCGAAGGTCCACGACCTATAACAATAGCAGAATTGTTTTTTTGTTTTGATAAATCAGATTCTAGTTCTTTTGCGGATGATTCTTTCCAAATATCATCTAGATTAGATGCAAAATTTTGGATCCAAGTATCAAATGTTTCACTATGTATTCTATTAATTGATTCTTCCATTTTATTCTGGATTGATGAAGAAGTATTCATATAATCATAAAGAAGTTTAATTGTAATTTATAGATTCAAAAAAATAGAATTATAATTCATCTATCCCTAATTCTTCATCTTTTTTATCTGTTCTATATACCATAAACGAACCTTTGGCGCCGGATTTTACAATAAATTCTTCAAACTCTTCCTGTGTTAAATCGGATGAATCATTTTTGATTTCATCATATTCATCATATTTTTTATAATCAGAATCTGTTTTTTTAAAATTAGTTTTCATACTAAATTTTCTGAAAAAAATTATTTAAAGGTTGTTAAAATTAATCAGTTTATTTTCTAAGATGTTGTTTATGCTGTTTAATCTTTTCAATGTGTGCAGTTGACAAAATTTTAAGTGTATCTTCATGTTCTTCCAAAAATATTTTTAATTTATTTTCATCAATTTCAGAATCTAAGTTTCCACCATTTAAATAGAAATGTTGATAAAAATCTCCAAACATGAACTGAAAATGATCAAAATCGACTAGATTCTCTGATAAAAGATTTAAAAATTTTCCTAGATCATTTGGTTGAGCTTTAATTGTAAGTGATTTTTGAATTATTTTAGGCAAGTCTTCTATATTGTTAACTTTTGATACAGAAGATAAATAAGAGTAGATCAGATCAGAGAATACAATCGATGGTTTTCCAAAGAATGCAGCTTCAAATGAAGATGAACCTGCTATAGAGACAACTAACGAACTATTTTTTAATAATTCCTTTTCAGAAAATGAATGATGAATCAGTGTGACATTAGGAATATCCATGATTTCTTTGTATTCCGAGATTGGTCTCCATTCTCGACTTTTTTGAATAGGATGTTCTTTAACAAGTAATCTGTATCCAACAGGCAATGATTTTGCTAAATGTCTTATAACCTCATTTTGATTAGTTACATATGGAGTTGCTATAAGAATTCCTCTTTCAAGTATTACAGACATAGCATAATACACATATGGAGTTGTAAGATCTGGGTTATGAACAAAATTTTTATTCATAAAAGATTCGCGATAATTTTTTTTCAATAAAAGTTGAATAGAATTTTTTACTACATTAAATTTTGTTCGTCCATAATAATTATAATTTGTTTCAATATTTTTATTATTTGATTTAAGAAATTGTAATAAAGGTTTTAGATTATTTTTTTGTGAATTACTAGAATGTTTATTCCATAATTCAGAAACCATTTTTTTTGTACTTATTTTTTCTAAATCTAATCTTAATTCATCAAAATTTTTTTCTTCGTAAGAGATATCAGTCAAATCATTGACATAATCAATACGGTTATCATTTTCAGAAATTAATGATTTATGGGCAATTTTAGGCACGCTTAACATTAAAACTTTTGTTCCATGATGATTGCACATCAATCTAAATAATTCTAAATGATGAAATGCAGTTAGTTTTGTGATAAAAAAATCAGGAGAAATTTCTTCGAAGATTTTTTCATAAAATCGACATATTTGCTCAATAATTGATAATATTTCATCAGTTGAAAATTTATAAAATTCATTAAAACGATAGAAAAAACGTTCGTTGATTGCTAATTGCCATAAATTAATTTTATATTTTTCCTCAAATTTTTTTAGGTATTCTATGTCTGGTTTTTGTTTTGAATCATATTGATCATGTAAATACCAGGTTTCATTAAATGGGATAAGTTTTTGATTTCTAAAAAAGGATTTTGGTTTATTAGTAATATCCACTATTGAATACATATCACAATCATATTCTTTTTGAAAATAATACGCCATACAAAATTGTGTAAAATCACCACCAAACCAAAAAATTATTTTGTCTTTCATACCAAAATACCATGTTCAGTTCTACTTATAGATTAATTATGATTGATCATCTTTGTTTGCTACAAAATCACCAATTGCAAGTACATCAATATTTGTAGATAAAAAGCATTTGATGGCATCATCTGGAGAATTAACAATTGGTTGGCCCTTTACATTAAACGAAGTATTAAGAATTACAGGACAATTTGTTTCATCATAGAATGATTCAAGTAATTTTCTAAATTTAGGATTATCTGATTTTGTTACTGTTTGTACTCTAGCAGAACCATCTACATGAACAACAGCAGGTATTTCATCAATTTTTTCACTTTTTACATTAACAGCAATTAACATATGAGGACTTGGTTGTGTAATTTCAAAATAATCATTTGTAAATTCAGATAAAATTGCAGGAGCGAATGGTCTAAATGATTCTCTAAATTTTACTCTAGAATTTAGAATATCTTTCATTTCTTTTGGAAAAGGAGAAGTAAGAATACTTCTATTACCTAGTGCTCTAGGACCAAATTCTGCACCACCTTGAAACCAACCGATGATTTTTTTTTCATTTAGTTTTTTAGCAATAATTTTTTCTATGGATTCATATTTTTCATATTTGACATTATTTTTTTCTAAAGCATTTTCTATGTCTTCATTGGTAAATTCAGAACCTAGATAGAAATTATGTGATTTTTCAGGTAATAATTCATTTAATACTTTTTTTGTTGAAATGTAACATGCACCTATTGCAGTTCCATTGTCACCACTAGCAGGAGGAATAAAAATTTCGTCAAACAAACCACTTAATAAAATTTTTCCATTAAGAGAACAATTCAATGCAATACCACCAGCAAAACAAAGTTTTTTTATGTTAAACTTTTCTTTACATTTTTTTAATTGATGTAAGATTATTTCTTCTAACCTATTTTGTAATGCTGCGGCTACATCTTTGTGATGTTCTTTTGGAGGGTCATCAGGATTTCGTCTATCTCCAAATGTTTCAATGAATTTGCTACTTACCCATTTACTTCTTACTTCATGAAATGCAATCCAAGATTTATCAATTTCATAATCAAAATCTCCAACAGGGAATATAATTTCGGAAAAAATTTCACGATATGTTTTTCCACTTTTTGTTAGTTTATTATAATCACCATATGGTGCCAAACCCATGACTATACCTTCATCACTATTATATTTCCAACCAAGATATGCAGTAACCCCAGCATACAGTAACCCTAATGAATTGGGCCACTGATTTCCATGATGAAATATTTCAATCTCACCATTTACACCTTTAGCCATTAATGAACAATCAACTTCACCAATCCCATCATGACTAATTATAAGTGATTCATCAAAACCACTTGGATAATAACTACTGGCAAGATGACAGAGATGATGAAGATGTGTTGAGATTTTTCCATTAAAATTTAGTTCATTTTTTACATAATTTTCAAGATCAAAATCTTGATCTCTTAGATTTCGAAGCTGTTTCAAATCATCTTGATTAAATTTTTTTCTAGTAACAGATGTGATTTTATTAAAATTTTCAAATTTAAGCAAAGCAGGATCATAAGATAAAGTAATTTCATCAACATCAGACATAGACAAATTGGCTTTTTTTAAACAGTCATTAATTGCATTTTTAGGAAAATCACGTGTATGTTTTTGTTTTGAATATCGCTCTTCTTCGCATGCTACAATAAGTTTTCCATCAATCATTAGACAAGCAGATGTATCATGACCGCCATAATTCAGACCAAGAACTATATAATTTTGAGTCATAATTGTATCCAAAAATGATTGGTTTTTAATGTTAAGATTAAATCATTGCTCATGTTTTAAGAATTCAGCAATAAATTTTGATGCAGTTCCTGGATTTTTAAGATAATCATTCAGAAATTTTTTTCTGTTTTCAGAGAGTATTTTTTCAGATTTATTTTCAGATAGAATTTCTTTTATCATTTTTTCACAATCAGAAATTTTTGAGATACATGTGATGGCATTACTTTTAGCAATATCATCTTCATTTGCCCAATCTTCGGTTTGTAATGAAATAACTGATGTTCCTAAGATCATGGCTTCTAGACAAGTAGTAGAATTATTGAAAGTTATAACTAAATTTGCATCACGGAATAATTTTTCATTATTTTGTTCTTCTACAATCAATATATTAGGATCAATTTTATGAATAAGATTTCGTACATATTCTGTCAAAAGTTGACTAGGGTGAGGTTTAACGATTAATTTAAAATTCTTTAATGATTTAATTACTCTACATACTTCAATAATAAAATCATCATATTTGATTTGAGATTGTGTAGTACATGAGTCAGCAGAGAGAAACATAGTTCCAGTAGTAGCCAATACAACAGTATTATTTTTTGAAGTTGTGTTTTTTTGATTAAAGAATTTATCATGACGAGGACTACCTCCGACTATGATATTATTTGATAGATGAGAATGAGAAATAGCATATCTTTTTACCATATCTCCCCAAACAATTTGTTTATCACTCAATAATGGAGCTGGAAATTGCCCTACAAATTGTGCAAATTTATCCCATATTTTTGAAGTTTGGAATCTACCATGTTGTAACATTAAAGATGGGATTTGCGATTGTTTGCCAATCAATATACATTCTTTTTCATCTTGACCTACATCTACCCAAACAAAGATTTTATTTATAGAAAAAGAATTGAAAAAGGATTTTAATGAAGATAGTCTGATTACAGACTCCGTAAAACGTTCATAGATGATTCTTTGAAGTGATGATTCAATGCATTGCCAAAATCCATTTCCATTAATTGAAAACACAGAAGCAAAATATTCATAATCATTAAAGATATAATTTAGATTTTTATTTAATTTATCAATTTTATATTGATAAATTTTTTTAGATGAAAATTTTTCTAAATGCGATATTTTTATGTCAGCATTCTTTACGATGTTTAATGATTTTAGATTAGTGATAACAGGTTTTCTAGTATTTAACAATATGAAATTATTTTCAGAGTTTTTTAGTTCAAGTAATAATTCTTGATATTCTATAGGATCAAAATTGACAAGTAAAATGTTTTTATTTTTTGAATTATAATCAGGTTTAAAGTTATAAAAATTATCCAAGAAGAAATTTTGTATATTTTTAATTTTAGAAAATGTTTTCCTAGAGATGGATAGGTGTAATGGTTTATTAAAAATATTAATCGAAAATTTTATTTTATCATGATATAGCGAATTAGTTGATTTGGTATAAAACGATCTACATGCTACAGAGGGTTTTGTTTTGATAATTGAATTAATGAAGTCATTATAAATTGTAAAATTAAAAATAGTATCATTTTTTTTTGCATGTTTTTCAATAATTTTAAAAATTACTAATGGTTTTAGGAATTGTATGAGTAGATATTGATAAAATTCGAGTTCGATAAGCTCCGGTAAAAAAATTGTTTCAAATGTTAGTTTTTCTTTATATTTTAAAAATAAATTTTTGGTAAAATTAATTGTTAGTTTGTCGATTTTTTCATAATCATTATTCACTAAAATTTCTTCACCTATATTATGAGGTATATCTTTTTTTTCTAATAGTTTATGTGATTCATAGTCTAATGTGAAGATACATGTATTTTTTAGATTATTATATTCATTTTCAAATCGATTTATATCAAAACCATTTTCAATAAGTATAATATTCAATTAGAATTTTTTTGATTTTCTAGATAATAATTGTTAGTGATAATTAATACAAGAGATTGAGAGATTTATTTATTAGGGGAAAAAACAATGAATGTTTGAATTCTAAAGAGATTGAAAAAATTACTAGAGATATATTTCATAAGATCCAGACTGAACAAGGTTCATCTGAATCAACTTATGATAGATTAGTCTCATTATATTCACATGAATATTTTTGTGTTGATAAACAATTTTTTGAGGATAAGATTTGTTTAGATGTAGGATGTGGAAATAATGCGCATGCATCAAAAGCTCTTTTAGAATTAGGTATAAAGAAAATTTATGCTTTAGATTTAGATGAAACAATTTTTGATACAGTTCCAAAATTTTTAAGTGGTTTTGAAGATAAATTCGAGTTAAAAGTTGGTAATGTGTTGAATCTACCTTACGATGATAATTTTTTTGATTTTGTTCATTGTTCGGGAGTGTTACATCACACAGTTGATTTATTCAAAGGACTCAGTGAACTTGCAAGAGTAACCAAACATGGAGGTATGATATACATAGGAATATTTGGTGCAGGTACAGGAATATTTTCACAAATTACAGAATTATTTAGAAATGAGTATAAACAAAATTCTGAATTTAGAATTCTGATTGATACTTTAGATCGAGAAGGAGTATTACAATGCATTAATTATATTTATAATGAATTAGACAATCACAACGATCCAATAATTGAAAAGATTCCCAAAGGAGTTTTAGAATCACTGATTAATGATGATTTAATTCTCACTATCAAGGATAGAATCACAGCACCAATATATGAAAATACTCCAATCAAGAAAATTGAAACTTGGTTTGAAAACAATGAATTTACAAATTTTGAGAGATTGAAAAGATATCCAAAAATTGATAATATTAGAGGATTATTGAGTCCATTATATCACAATCATGATTCAAAATTTTCAAAAATTTTACTTGGAGAAGGTTTCATTCAAGTCAAAGCAATAAAAAAATAGCAATAAATCATAGCGTGTTTCTTGGTTTAGTTGAAAATAATGAAATTATATATTGTTTTAAAGTAGAAAATATAATTAGACAATACATCTAACATCATTTATGATAATTGACGATATATGTAATATTTTAGAAAAAAATAATTTTAATGTTAATGATGAGATGCGTACTAGAATTACAACAATGTTAGAATCCATTCAAGATGATAATCAAATTAATAAACTTGACTACATAATTGAATGGTTTAACAAAAAAAGTGAACAATCAGATATGATTGTAGAAGAGATTGGAATAAATGAGTTAGATAAATGGAATGTTGATTCAGATACAGGAAATATTACACATGAATCAGGAGGATTCTTTGAGGTCATTGGGGTTAAAGCTTCAAATACATTTGATCGTGAAGTTGGAAAAAAAGGTTGGACACAACCTATGATTGCAAAAAATCCAGGCGGAGTTTTAGGAATCATTATGAAAAGAATCAACGACATACCACATTATCTCTTACAAGCAAAAGCAGAACCAGGCAATATTGGGAAATTACAATTATCTCCAACACTTCAAGCTACAACTAGCAACCTGCTAAAAGCTCATGGGGGTTCAAAACCATTATTTGCAGAATATTTTGATGAAGAAAAAAATCCAAAAATAATCTATGCAAAATGGCAATCGGAAGACGGGGGTAGATTTCATTTAAAATCAAATTATAACATGATTGTTGAAGTGAAGGAAGATGAGGAATTAAAAATTCCAGATTCATTCATTTGGGTCACATTGTATCAAATTAAACAGCTTATGAAGATTGAAAACTTTGTTGGACCACATGTGAGAGGAATTATTTCTTATCTATGATAAAAATGACGCTTCTAAAATTTGGAATCATTGGTTGTTCAAGGATCGCAAAACGTTCTGTAATTCCTGCTATAATAAAATCAGAATATGCAGAACTTGAAATAATTGGTAGTCGTTCAGCAGATAAAGCAAAAGATTTTGCTAAGGAGTTTAACTGTAAAAAATCTGGTACTTACGAAGATGTCATATCAGATGACTCAGTTGATGCCGTATACATCTCAACTCCAATTGG
>MDTE01203848.1_pt1 | contig 26482 bp, 25 predicted proteins | sample 811231 | NCBI WGS metagenome assembly MDTE01 (sample SAMN05326651, study PRJNA326480) | marine metagenome | isolation source: seawater | place: Indian Ocean: Red Sea | collected 2010
ACCCCAACAAACGAGCAACTCCTCGGTGCACTCCTCCAACTTCCACCTCCTGCCGCAAAAGAGGAGCTGAACCGCCGCGCGAGCGCGACAGCCGCAGTTCTAGCAGAAGTAGCGCGAGCCAAGGTGCACAACATCACTCGGGCGCGACCCCCGGTCGAGGTCCGCAGATCGCAAATCCGCTCGGACTCGGCGGGCTCCGGACTTTTCCTTCGCAGCGACGCTCACGCTGCAAAACCCGGGGACTTGATTGCTATCTATGCGGGTGTTTACACCCCGCCTGCTCCCGATGTCACTCATGCCGCGGACGGCACCTCGATTTTGATTCCTCTGCCTGCCCTCAGAGAGGAGGGCGCGTACGTGATCAACCTGCAGGGAGGCGGGTGGATTTGTGGATCAGAGTCTGCGTTGCAAGCGAAGAATAACGCAGCCAAGGGTCTTTGCGCTGGTTGGGCCGTGGCAGCTCTGGCCAATCACCCTCCCCGTGGCTCCATTCCAAATGTAGAGGCGATTACGGTTGATTGGGATGACGCGATCAGCGACGCGGTTCGGAAGCACATTAACCCGATCACGACTTTACCGTGGTACATTGATGATGGAGTATCTGTCTTCGTCCCTCAGACTGTGCGTCCTCGCGGAATCGTATTCTTGGCGAGTCGTACGATTAACCCCGGCGACGAGATTCTCTTCAACTATCGATTGAGCCCTCAACAAAATCTTCCACGGTGGTACGCAGCAGTCTCAGACGAGATATCCTGGTCCGTCGTGGACGACGCAGGTCTAGCAGAGAAGAAAGAAAGAAAGAGCCAAAAGGGCAGGTGGTGGGACCAAGACCACGGAGACTGGGGAGGTGGATTGCTGAATTAAGCAAGCCAATTAACAAAACGCTGAAAGCCAGCGATGTGTAATACAAGTACGAGCATAACTTTAGATTCAAGATGCTAAGTTATCTGTCGCGCAGTGGCACAACGAAAGACACCGGAGAAGAAGGCATCAGGTGAGCCGTGTCTTCCCCACTTTCTTTATTTCCCTCCGATCGCACCCGAGATATCTGCACGTCTGAGCGCTGCGTTCCGAACGGCAGAAACTCCATGGTGGTTCTGAGCTCTGCCAGCTCTGCTGCTAGGCTCGCCTGATGTCCCTCTAGCTTTTTCCGCGCCATATCGTGCTGCTCCCTCCTCTGTTTCATATCCCGCTCTTCTTCCGATCTCAGCATGTACAATTCCTGCTTTACCAATCGAATCTGCTCCTGATTGTCCCCTGATGGTGAAGGTTTTTTCTTATTCATCACCAGGTCGCGAAGCGCAAGCAACAAATACTCCATCTCCTCGCGAGACTTGAGCTCAGCTCGGAGTAACTGTTCAGAAGCTTCCCGACCACGACGCTCGACCTCGAGACGTCTCTGAAGGTCGTCGTGTATGCTCGCGGCTGTCACTGCCTGATTTTCCTTATCGCGGACGTGCTCGTTGTGGTAATTCTCCAGTTTTCTCTGAGTTTCTTTGTGAGCATCCGATTCCATTTGGAGCTGCTCGGTCACCATCGCCTCGCGTGTAAATATCTGCTCCAGCTCCGCCCGCAGCCTTTCCGTCTTCTCGCGCTCCGCCCGAAGATTCGCTTTCACTTTCATGCCTTCTGATGATGCCTGACGAAGCTTTTGCCTCAAATCCTCCAGATCAGACTTGATGGCCTCCTTCGAGCGGCGGTTAACCTCGACCTCCCTCTTGAGCGCAGCCTCGGCGACCGCCTTAGCTCTCATCGCCCCCTCTAGCTCGTCTCTAATCGCGCCGAGCTCCCTGTCCCTATCACCCAGTATCTTTTCGGTTTGCGCGATGCGTCCCTCGAGCGCGCTTCGCTGCCCATCCAGAGTGCTTCTCAAGCTGCTTATAGAGCGGTCCTTGGCGACAACAATCTGTCGTAACTCTTCCAATTCCCCGTCCCTTGAGCTCAGCGGTAGCCCACCGCTGCGTGCGACAGCGGCTTGGAATTCCTTTCCCGCATCATCCGTCACTATGGAAAGCTTATCGATGTTGATGCCAAAGTCTTCCGCGCGCATTCCCCCCACAGCACAGCGAACGACGGAGCGTCACGAAAAATGAAATTTACGACTTTGTGGGTGGTGGCACTCCCTGTTTGTCCCAAGCCAAGGCAGCAGCCCGACCCGCAGCAGCAGCCGGCGCGGGAAAAGCATGCGGAAAAAATAAACCTCCGTTTCTGGGTCGCGTCAAAAATTTTCCCCCGAGGCGTTATAGCGGTTATTAGCGCCGGCGCGTGTCAAGAAACTTTTTTTGGGATTCAAACCCCCAATTTTCCCAAAGAAGAGAAAATCTTCCCCTAACACTTGGAAAAATGCGCGAGTGTGCCAATGTTGAAGAGCTCCTCTGTTTTGAAAGAAGTCCGCAACCCCCGTCCATTATCGCAGGCGCCTGGCACGGATCAGCTCGGGCGGAACTTCGGAAAAGGGCACATCGTCGCCTCCAATCGGTGAATCGGTTCAATACCGACGTCCCTGACCTCCCGCCGCGCGCTTCGGACCGGTTCGGACGCCTTGGACGACCAGTCGAGGTCATCGTCGCCCGCGTCGTTGTTTTGAACGTTGGAGCGGCAACGTCTGCTTCGAGAGGCGAGACCAGCGTTCGCGATAAGAGCCCGATCACCGCGGCAAGCCGATCGCGATCGATCCCAAATACATCTTGGCGGTTGCCTGAGCCGCCGCCGCCGAGAAAACCTGGGAAGAATCGCCGTCGCGCGCGTTGCTATCCCGGGTAGAGTAGGGGCAAATCTTTTCGAACCGAACCGAGCGAGGGGCAAGGATGGAATCTCCGTCCGAGCGCGCGAAGCCCGAGGCTTCGGATGCCATCAAGGCCGCGGAAAAGAGCGCAGAGCCAGCAGACCTGGACAGTGCCGCCATAAGGTGCGTTTTCAACCCGAACTCGAGGGCTTGATGGGGTCATTTGTCGAGCGAACGCGAGGTTCGGCTCGGTTGTCGAGGAGGAGGCGGTTGCAATTGTTCCCCCGAGAGGAATTGGACCCCGGCCAAGGTCGACGGAAGGGGCGGGTTCATCTCGCCTTCGACGCCGTGTTCCCGCGCAGAGACGCATCAGTGGGGCGGTTTTGGACATTACTCAAACACCGACGCGGTACTTCTCTATCTGAGCTGTACCGCGACTGCAGGAAGCGTCACACTCACCGCGTCTTATCCCGCTTCTTTTTTTCCGCAGAGGAGGTACCACGACAACATCAGGGGCTGTGGAGCAAGCATCAACGACGTCTGTTGATGCTCCGGCCTCGCCCGAAGCAACAGTGTCGAAAGTATCAGAGGTATCTGCCGTAGTGACTGTGATTGAGGGTGAGTTTAAGTCTTGACATCGCCTTACCAGCCCGGTTTTCCGGGAGCAAAACCCCAACGTATAATGCTTCTCGAAGAACACGCGGCTTTCGCGAACTCGGTTCGATCCGTTCTTCCATCGTTTCTGACCATCAAAACCCCGTATTTCGTGAAGGAGGCGAATCTAAAGTTGTCGCAGGGACTGAATCCAAGGATGCACAACGCGTTGAGGAGGTTACCGTGTTGACGACGGCCAAGGTACGTGAACCCGACGTCGAGTGGCCAAGAATGGGTACAACTTCAAGGAATTTTCAACGCGCCGTGGATGACGACGACGGCGATGCCCACCGGAACTTCCTGTTCGCTGACCAAATGAATCCGCTCTACACAACAGGAGGATAAGGATGTTGCATCTACAGCGACTGAGACGGCAAAAACGGACATTCCCCCGGCCAAAGAAGGTACGTCACTCATCGTTCGTCGAGGGTTTATTTTGCTGGTTCGTTGAGTGAAGTCGACGTCGCCGGTCATTCGGTGTTCGCCGCCATCGTGGAGGCATTTGGCAGCCCACACTCCAAAAATCGGTCGGACCGTAAAAGTATGGATCTTTGATGTCCATGTACCGAATTTTGGCGCCCTTCGCGTCGATTTTGCAGCTCGGCGCCCGTTTTTCCCGTGCTCGGCTGATGTTCGCCAACTTGTTGTTCTCGAAAGTTCGTCATCTTGCTCCAGAAGGAGTCTGAGTCGCTTTTCGGGTGCAATCGGTGGTAGATTCGTCGTGAAAGTCAGCCGGGTACTGCATTTCGGGAGTTCTTTGGCACCCGTTGGCATTTTGTGTGCTTTAACGACGTCATCGGGTTGCCATGTCCACGTTCCTGCCCTGGACAACCCCTGCTCCATTTTATTTCCCTCTTGCTCCGATTTGGTTCTGTTTTGCAACACCCGCAAAACCCGCGAATGCACGAGTTGGGCCCTGCCACGACGCTGCACATGATCGCATTGTGCGCGAAAAGCTCGTGATTGGGTATTTGCTCGGTAGCCTCCTATGACAGCCGGAGCCTGGTGCTAACCGTTGCTCGCGGGAGACGCCGTCCTCTCGCCCCGGATCTCGTCGTCGCGGCAAATCATGAACGTATCTTTCTTCATCATTTTCCCCATCATCTTTGTACGTGCAGGCGAGAGGAAGTCGACAAAGAGCCAGGATAGGTGGACCCCGTGGGAAGAGAAACAATTTTTCACCGCTCTAAAGGTGTGTCAAGACTACCTGCATCCACGGTCCCTTACGGTGTCATCATACTTTCCCTCCATCCTTGGGCTCGAGACGCTCTCAAGCCAAGTCCGTTGCTTTTTTTGGTGTCGTGCGTCGCTAACCTGAGTACTGCTCCACCTGCTCCGCTGTCCATCAGGACGTCGGCTCCAACTTCGACAAGATCGCCGAAATAATTCAGACGCGCAACAGGAGCCAAGTTCGTACCTTCTACAACACCGAGGTGAAACGCATCAACACTGTGCTTGCGCCGCTTGGAGTGCAGGTGGATCCAAGTGATGCCGAGGAGGTGCACACAGCGATGCACAGCTGGCACTCCATGAAGGACAAGCTCGGCCCTGGCGGGTCCTTCCAGGAACTTTGCAAGAAACCCCAGAACAGGAATTTGTTCGCCTGGGATCTCAAGAAGGAGCTGGATAAGTCGGTTTGGGCGCAGGGGAAGAAAGAGGCAAAGCTCAAGTCCCTCGGCTTGCTTCCCGCAGTGGCCGGCGATGCGAGCGGGAAAGTTCTTGGCGTGATGCCCGTCAAGACCACTGCCAACCGCGGCAGGCCAAAGGGCAGTGGCATACGCACCAAAAATACGTGTAAGGCTGATAGTCCTGCGGGAAGGACGAAGTCCACTGGTCGTAAGGCGGCGCGGAGGGGTAGCGTTTCGCCCAACGCGGCTCTCCGAGCAGCTGCGGCGACGGCTGCCAAGGATGACTCTGTTGCGAAAGAGCAGAAGGAGCGACTCATGCTCCAGCTCTTCCCCATCGACACCTCCACACGCGCCGCACTCGTCGCCGGAGGATTCAACCCTCACCTCGAGCTCACGTTCCGCGCAAAGAAGTCCGTCACCGGTCTAATGCAGCACCTCATCACCAAATGGGCCGCGGCGCTGCCCCACCTGCCCGCAGGTCTCGACAAGGAGACTGCCGTGCTTCAGCTGTATCCGTTTGAGGCGGCGTCTGCATCTGACGCCAAAGGTGCCTGGAACCATCGCCACGAAGGCGTCACTGCAACAGACATCTTCGATGCAATCGGACGACCCGCAGCGTTCAGAGTTCGTTACGGTTGGGTGCCCTCGGAGGAGGCAGCTGTCCGCCCGCACCTTGCACCGCCACCTCCCGTGTACCAGCAGTCCTTAGCGAGGAGCAGGTCCCGCACGCCGTCACCCCCCAACCTCAGCCCGAGGAAACGTTCAGCAGAGGAGATGACCGTGGCGCACCCTTCATTTTGCCAGGCACCAGTGCAGGCCGGGTCCTTCGCGGGTATGTTTGGCGGCGGTAACGCCAGTGCAGTTGGCTCTGTCTTCGGCTCTGACCTGGCGCTGTTCGGGGGAGTCGGTGGTGCTGGAGCTGGCACAGGAGCCGATGGTGGCGTGGTGGGCGTCGGGGCGGAGGATTTTACCCTTCCCGGTTTTGGAGCTGATTTCAGCAATATGTGCCGTGAGATGGGTCTAGGAGACGTCGACGCATCACGCGGTCTCGGCGGAACCAGTGCTGGACTGACTGCGGCGAGGCAGAATGGAATCGCCGCTGGAGCGCAGCTGGCTTCTGCTGCGCCCGACCAGATCAAGGGATACTCTGAGCGTCAGGTAATCTCCGAGTTCGGCGGCGGTGATGTGACCGTGGGCACAATGTTGGAAAACGATGCTATGTTTTCACTGACGCAGATGCTTGGAGACGTTCCTGAGGGTAACATCAGCCATGCTGGTGCGCCGGTGGCGGTGCCTTCAGGTCCCTCCAGCTTTGCAGGGATGTTCGCTGGGGGTTCAATTGCAGATGTTATTGGCATGCCACGTCAGAAGTTGAAGCAACCGGGCATCGCTGGCAAGCCCCGAGGCGGAGAGAAGAAGCCCAGACAACCGTACAACAAGAAACCTGCCAATCTGGGTCAGCCGTACGTGTCGTCCCTGGTCATGACCGGACCAGCTGTTCACGGCGCAATTGTGCCAGGATACATCAACAACGGAAAAGGGTTTGTTCCTGTGCAGCAGCAGCCGGTCGAAAGCGCCGCGGCTTACTACCCGCACATGGCGCCCCAAGGGGACATGGCAGCGAACATGGCGAAAGAAGCGGCCGCAAGTGCAAGTCTTGGGGCGTGATTATGCGCAGGTTGCGTATGATGGGTTTCAATGCTTTTGAGCACGCGAGGAGTTTTTGGTCTGCTGCTCTAGCCCAGAGCCGACCGCGTGCTCAATATTGCCGTCTGGTGGATCCAGGGCTTTAGATGCACTTCCACGGCTAGGAGTCGAACACTACCACAATGTAACACTACGAATGAGAAATGTTCACGACCATGGTTGAAGTCCGCTCTGCTCAGCAAGAACCCCACACGTGCCGAATTTTCAGAGACCGGTAAAGTTGGACGTAATAGCGAAATTCAGTCTGAAGTATCTGTGCCTGAGCGATGTTGGCAAGCAGCGTTTGTTGATGTGTTCACAAAGCGAGCTCTAACACTCGCGGGTCTACACAAATTAGATATACGATACTTCGCGGCAGACTCACCGACTTTCGGCCTCGAATCCGCGCCGATGAAACCCGTGACACCTTTCACCCGCAAGACCACCTTGACAATTATTCACTTCGGCAAAACCCCTTTGAATGTGCTACTGGAAAGTCTGTCTCCTGTTGGTCATCAGTCGAATGCATAGAGCCCGAATCATCTCACCGCTCACCCACGAGCTAGTCCGTCAAGCAAGCGGCAGATGCGATGGCGTTCGCTGTCTGTTCGGCAACCATCATCGCCTCGAGCTCTCCACTGTTCAGAACTTTGCGTTCCTCATGACTGAACCCAATGACTTTCCCAGTCTTCATCCGCAGCTCAGCGATGCTCTCAAGTTTACCGAGCCAACCCTGCAGCCTTTCGCTTTCGGCCTCGAGCGCAGCCTCCATTTGCTGAAGAAGTCTGGCCGCGGCGGCGGAGGCGATTGACTCCGCGGCGGAAGCAGCTATCTTCGCACTGCCGCCGAGCACGTCTCCGCCCATATCTGGAGGCGGTGCCTTGGCTGAAGCAGCACGAGCGTCTCGGAGACCGCGCTGAACGCGCTGACGGCTACGCCTAAGCGCACCGAGCCGTCCATGCGTGTCGGCTGCAAGTGACTCCACCCACGCGCCGGATAGGGTACAGCGTGCGACGGCATCAAGGGCCGCGGCGCCCTCCCGGCGAGCTGCACGACCAGCGACGTCACCTCCCTCTTCATCCTCGTTGTCTTCCTCCTCTTTGTCTTCCCCTTCGGCCTGCTCGGTGCCTTCGTCTTCTCCGACAGCGTTTCGATTATCGCCATCGAATATCGCATTGGACTGAACCTGCGCCTCGAGTTGCCTCTTTCGGTCCTCCTTCCAGCCTGGGTGGTGCGCCCGCTTGTGTGCACAGAGGGATGACGCGCTGCCATACGACCGCGCGCAGCCCCCGATTCCACAAACAAACATCTTCTGATCATCTGTGAGCCAACGGCGAGCCTTCCGCTTCTTCGCGGGAGGAATCAGTATGGAATAGAGCGCCCCGACTCCCTTAGTGTCGAGATTGAGTCCAGAGGCGCACCCATAGCTGGCAACTCCTGGTCCAACCGTCGACCTGATTTTTTCTTTCTCCTCGGAACCGAGTTGCTTTCCCTTGCGTTTTGTTCCTGCTGTTGGTGCGGAGGTCTTCTTGGAGCTGGCGGCACTTCCCTTCGATTTAGCGGACACAGGAGTGGCAGCCGCGCTGAACCGAGAATATAACTCGCCCTTATTGCCTTCATCGCCGTTCACATGACCCGTAGACACCCCGTGCGGGTCCAAGTCCTCAGTCCCCGGGCTCGCCTCCGTTGGCGCGCCTCTGATGGCAGTGGCCAGGATGTCAGCAGCGAGAGCGGTGCCGGGAGACGCGGTGAGGAGCTCATTGAATGGCTCATCGGATATCCCGGCATCGCTTTGAGCCACAATGTTATGTTTAGAAGGGTCGAGGATGCTGACGATGGACGAAGTACCGTTCATCGAGCGTTCAACAGCGTCGAAACCCCGTGTGTGTGCCGCAGGAATTTGCACAACACCTCCAGCGGATGAGAGCGAGGAGGGCTTGAAATTGGTTCCAGGCGTCACCGTGGTCGCTCCAACAAGGGCAGTAAGAGGCGTCGTGACAGGGCGTCTCGATGCGTATTCGGGTTGAACAGGGGTCGCACTAGAAGCAGACAGGGCGTCACCCATGGAACGACGTCCCGCGGACGGTCTTAGCGCCGTCGTTGGAGGCGGCATCAGATTCGCTGCTCCGTCGGGCGCACCCTTCTTCGCGAGTTTGACCTCGGTCGCGGGATCGACTTTGGCGCCGGCCAAAGCTTGCTTCGAGAGCTGTGACGTACTGGAATTCATCAGAACCTTCACGTGTGATAATTCAGAGAGCGTCGGGGGGTTGGATATCAGCACGCGCTGTGAGCAGAGGCGCCAGGAGAGGAGGCGACCGAGGGCGAAGAAAACAACAACAGGGTTTGCTTTTTTCAAGTTGTTTAGGCTGCCGTTGCAATCGGCAGTGAGTGGACTCACCTTGTCGTTCGTCAGGTTGCCCAAGGCGGGACGTGCTGTGGCGCCTGTGCGCAATCAGGAGAATGTTTAGAACGTCACGAGACCTCGATTCGAGTCATGAGTCGCATCTGTCGCGATATCGCGCGCACGACGGTCGCCTCAACGGACTTCAAAACATTTTTTATTGTTTGGGCCGAGCGCTCACCTGTTTTCTCGGACTTTGCCGCGCCGCGCATCGGCACGTCCTCCATCAGGACGACACCGGACTCAAGTGCGAGTACCTTTGTTGTGTCTGTACGTCCGATATCCTCTTTTTTGCGAGATCCGTCACGTTATCGCCTCACTGGCGACCGGAAGAGTGATTCAGGCCGAGGAGTGGTGGGAGCAGTTTTGTTTTTGAGAGAATTCTCACGCTGATGCGCTCCTTCAAAATCTTCGGCTGTCTTCTGGATTTCAAAATGGCGGGTGACATTTATTAGGTTATGGGCGTTGGTTCCGTCCCATAACCTAAAATTCCCATAACCTAAACGAACTTCAAGTCCAACTCTCAGTCCGGTGCTCGGCCACAGGCATGAGGGGCAGGGAGGCTCTGGGCCGGATCAACAGTTCCAGAAAGCAATAATAACCACGTATGCGAACGGATCTTTGCGGTCGACACCTCCATGGGCGGGATCGGTGAGTCCTGGACAGGGTTGGGCGACGAATTCGACGCGAACGCGACTGCCGCCGACGCCCTCGTGGTCACTTCTGACCAAGCCAAGGTGTGGAAGGAGCGCTTGGACAGTTACGGATTGTTGGATCGTTCCAGGCGTGTCGTATCGATCCCGAACGATGAGTCATTAGAGAGGCCCGCTGCGGTGGTGTTTCCCGTGAAACTCTCGTCAGCGGGCAGCCTGCCACTCGAGTTGGGTGATGGGTGCAAGCTGTGCAGGTTGCCCCTGCCAGCGGCGGCAAGGCCGGTAAACCAACGAGCGGGCCGTCAGAGATCCACCTCGTCCGCTGAAAATGCCGAAGAGTACGCGGTGTATGGCGCTCCGTTACCTCCGCCTCCCCAATTGCTCTCGGACGCCCAGACACTATGGCCGGCCCCCGTGCCCGATCCCCCTCACAACGGCGCCGACGTGCGTCGCATTCCCTGCCCTGCGACGGCAGAGGAGTTCGCCGAACTCGTCACGTCCCGAGGAGAACCCGTGATACTCACTGGGATGCCCATGGGCAAAGCCTCAGCGCTTTGGACCCCAGACTATCTCACATCCTGTCCCGAGGCGTCGAAAATCATGGATGTACACGTTTGCCCTCCAAAGGAGGTCTCAGACGCGGGGGCCGGGACGCGTGGCGGCGACAGTGATGGTCTGGTCGGCGGGGGGAAAGCGGGAATCGAAACGAATACCACGGTTGTTGTGGATCTCGCAGGTCATCGTAAGCCGGGGACCCGTCGTAACTTCACATTTCGTAAGATGACCTTTGGCGAGCTCATTCAGCGGGTGTCATCCAACTGCGCTGGCATTGCAGAGGAGGCGAATAACAAGAGTCTCTCTCCTATCGTGTCATTCGGTGAAAAATACTACTTGCGGAGCGTGGCGCACAAAGCTCCAGCGGATCTTTCATGTATGTTCCCCTCTCTTGCCGCAGACCTTCGCCCAGGTATGGTCTTACCGGGTGGCACCGGCGAGTGCAGTCACACATTATGGCCTCGCGATGCATACCACAGCAGTGTGCTTCGCATAGCATCCCCGGGGACCGCGCTCTGGACTCATTACGACACTCACGACAATCTTCTGGCCCAGGTGAGAGGGAGGAAAACAGTTACATTATGGGCTCCAGACGCGGAACCATTCTTGTACGTCGAGGGTTCGAGCTCGCGAGTTGATGACATTGTTGTGCCAGACTTGAAGCGTTTCCCCTTATTTAGTAAGGTCTCTGACAAACGTTGGGTAGCCTCGCTCGGTCCTGGGGAAGCCCTTTATATCCCTGCTCTGTGGTTTCATCACGTTTTGTCACATCCCAAATGTCCGGAATTCGGCGACATATCAATCGCAGTCAACGTGTTTTGGCGTTGTTTGCCTGAACAGGAGCACGACGCTGGTGACTTGTATGGAAACAAAGACCCCCCAGCAGCTCGGCAAGCAACAGAGTTGGCAGCTCGAGCTGGGGCGGCAATTTCGCAATTACCTGAGCCACACAAGTCGTTTTACGCGAGGAGGACTATCAAAAGGTTGGCTGAGCAACTAGGCATGAGACTGGAATGGTAGTGTAGAGATGGCGTAGTCTTAGCTTATCAACAGGAAGATTAGTCTATTTTTATACAGTCTTCCGAATATGGTTCATTTTCACTTGAGATCAGAGGTCTGAATACGTGAATGAGACGTCAGGTTCCGCGAGCTGGATCCCATACGACGTCGATAAAACAAGCTGGGCGTGGACACCATGGCGTGGAACTCAGAACCCGCGCGTGACAGTCGGCGTGAAGCGTCTTTCATGACGCGTTGAAGACCTTCCAGCTGCTTTGCATGCGTCTCACGATAAAGCCTCATGGCCACCAAGGCGATGAATCCGAGAATGACGCGCGTCCAGAAAGGACTCGACACGAAGACAGCGGCTGTCACCACTACACCACTACCCCACCTTTGATTGCTCGTGAATGAAATCCAGCGGCCACCAATCTCCTGCTTTGCCATCCCCACAGCACGTGTAATGAGCTCGCGGTGAGCCTCCGCAGCCGGTGGAATCGCGAAGGCCCCACACCACAAAACACACGCCACCAACCACGTGCTGTTGAGCAAACCGCCGAGGCTAGCAATACCGTACAAGGTAATGAACGCCCCCAGAACATCCTTGTTACTGCGCCCTGAGAGAAGATCATCATGTGCATTTGTCACCGCGTTGCAGCAGCTTGCAAACCAGCGGGCAAAGTCAGCGGCTTCTTCAACATCGATGGAGAGGTTGTGTTTCCGGCGGGGGAAAGCGATGGCAAGGATATACGCACGACACAAATAAGCCATTGAGACGTACGCTACGATGACAACGGGGTTCACCGGGACGTGCTCGGCGACGAGGCCTGGCGCTCGGGCAGCGGCGAGGAGCAGGACACCAACACCGAAGTACAAAGCCGTCCTTGCAGGGTCCCTCCAAAGAACCAACCTCGTCACTGTTCCCTCCAGCATGACATCACTGTGTTGCTTACGGTGTTGTTCCTCCATCTCTGCATCAATGTCGCGAACGTGTCTGCGGAGGTTGACGCGCTGGATAGTCAGAGCTCCCGGGGGTACAGTGTCCTCCGTGCCAGCAGTGTTCCCTGCAGCATCCATGGTGTCTGCTGGCGACTCAACCACGCATGGGGTCCGAGGGGATAGATCCGGACGAGATGTTTCAGCACGTCGACGATGTGCCTGCACCACGGCAACCTCATCGGTGGTCAGTTCATCCCATTCCATTTTGACTGTGCTGGCGTCAGAGCTGGCAACAGTGCCTCCGCTCGTCGGCGTTGCCACCGTGAAGGAGTTCGTGGCGCGCTTCAAGTCGTGGCACGTGCCAAACCGCTTGCGCACCTGAACCTCGCTCACCAGCCTCGATTGATTACCGATATTTCCGAACGCTTGACGTTTTGTGCGTCGCGCTCCAGGCTGCCCCCCGCTCCCGTTGCCGTACGCCTCGTTATGCAGGTGGTCCAGGGTCAACTCCGCATCTCCCTTCGATCCTTGGAGGGCGACGCCGGACTTCCCGGCCGTTCGGTCGTTTTCGTAGTCCGTATCGGGACTGTACGCGTAGTACATGACGAAATCTCTACAAGGATGATGATTCGATGAGAGCGAAAGCTTTTATGCAACGCCGCGTCTCCCTGGCGGCAGTTGCCCGGTGCCGGGGGCTTTGACGTCACGAAACGCTTCGGGCGCTGGATGAACATTCTGTTGTTCCCCCAACGGCAATTGGCGATAACTCTTTCACCATTTGCTTTTTGATTATTATCTTCGTAGTCTATTTGCCAGTTTCGCAGTTATGGGTGGGATTTTGAATGGATTTTGCTCAATCGGTAAGAGAAGACTACAAAAAGCCCGTTCCACCTTCGCATGTAAAAGCTGGTGACTAAGATTACATGCGCGATTTACTGATGATTGGCCCTTACATGCAGATTGTTGGACATGTTGATGGACCACTCCTAAAATTAAGTTCCAAGAAAACCTCCCTGGACTCGCCGAACACACCGGTGGAGAGAGCAGACATTCAGAGTCAGGATCCTGACCCGCGGGCGCGACACGTACGGCGTCAACTTGCGACGCGGTGGTGGTCAGCATGTCCACGACCCCGGTCGGCAAGGCACTGGAGAAGGTGATCTCGGAGGTGCGACAGACAGAAAAACTCGTCGAGGACGGGGCTCCCTCGGAGGACAGCGTGCTAGATAAGATAGACGCGGTCGTGAAGATCCTACCTACGCTACGCGAGGCAGCCAAGGAAAGCGAGGCAACGGGAGAGACGCTTTTTCCGGTGGATGTGCTGAGGCATGTAGACGAGGGGTTGGACCCACTTAGGTTTATGGTGGACGGGATCTTGCAGGTCGGCGAGGTGAACAAGATCACCAAGGGCAAAGCGAATGTGTTCAGCAAGTTCCACGCGGCACTAGTACAGGAGGATTCAAAACAACATTCAGAGGGAATGACGGAGCACAAGTAGGGCGTGGAGAGAGCGCGTTTAGCAGAAGTAGTTAAAGTCAGTTGGGATTGGAATTTTCTAGGAGTACTGGTACACTTCGGCCAGGTCCACAGCTGCTGTCCGCGTTGGTCCAATCAGCAACACTGACTTTTTGGCCGCTGGGACTGCCTCTGGGCGCTGAGCGTGACTCCCGCCGCCGCGGGTGTGGGCGGCTCAGCCCTGGGCAGCTTCCGCGCAATTTCATAGAAGAGGTCGTTGACGTTTGCTGCCGTCCTGGCGGATGTCTCCATGAAGAAAAGCCCGTTTTCGTCCGCATACGCCTGCGCCTCGTCCGCGTCAACCTTGCGCTTCTCTGGCTCCTTCTCCGCGATATCAGCCTTGTTGCCCGCCAGAGCCATGACTAGGTTAGCGTTGCCCTGTCTCTGCAGCTCTCTAACCCAGCTTTTCGCGCGTTCAAACGAGCTCGGGCTCTGAATATCATACACGATGATGGCCGCGGCGGCACCGCGGTAATACATGGGCGCCAGAGAGTGATAACGCTCTTGTCCTGCCGTATCCCATATTTCGAATTTCACCGTTGCGTCGCTCACAGACACAGTCTGCGTGAGGAACGCTGCGCCGATGGTGGACTCCTGGTACTCGAAGAACTGACCCTTCACGAATCGAAGCACCAAGGAAGACTTGCCAGCACCCATGTCGCCGAGGAGAACCTGCACGTGACATAGATCGTGTCAGAAAATTTCAGCAAACGTTGACCGTTCTCGCTGGAACGTGTGTGGGGAAGCATCACTTTCAAACTGGAAGCAAGTTACAAAAATTAAATGCGCGTGACGCCATGGGATAAACCGAGACGGCAATTCCTGTCGTTCGACGGTGTGGCGCTGGATCTCTCACCAGCTTTGCCTGCATGACAGGTAGTGTGGACATCGTGTGTCTTATGAACTCTTCTGAACGGGTCCCCGCTTGGCAGGTCGGATCCTTTCGCTCGTCACACCGTCCCTCGCTCGGAAACGTACCCGCCCGCCGCGTCTGTCACCTCTCTCGCACAGCGTTCGTTCCTGTGGCGAGAAATCCGCGGTTCCGGGTCTTAGAGCGTCTCTAGTCAAGGGTTTTCCCAGTCGCACTAACGGAACGTCCCCTGCCCTCTGGGATCTGTCGGCCTGCTAGATTTACAAGCCTCCGCGAGCTCGTCCTTCACGCGCTCCTGACGACAGGCCGCGGTCTTATGCTGGGGCCCGCGGAGCGCCGGTCTTCTTTCTATTCTGGACGAAATATGTGATCAAGAACGCTCGTTTTATTCCTTCCGATCCATTTTTCCCCCAACTAAATAACCACATAAGAAGGGGCGACTTTTCTGTAACTGTTTGAACCAAGTTGATTAACCCTGTTCGTATGGGCTTTTAGTTCCGATGGAGCATATGTAAAATCCCACCCACGAGCTTTTAGTCCTTGGAGTGTCCTTGGTACCTCTTACGAAGGTAAGAGGTACCTTCGTACCTTCGTATTATATCTTGCTAAGAAAATACACGTAAATCTTACATGGATTTCTGACTGGATTTCATACGTCAACGTCACGCGAGTTACTCATGTAAATCGCGTACGTAGTCAGCGGGTCAGCACTCCACCGTTGGCACCGCATAACAGTCAGCATAGGGCGTTGCTCTTGAACGGAGGAGGAGCTTTGTCAGACTTGGGGGGGAGAGAAGGGGGTGATCATGGAAGAAGATGAAACGGGCCTCCCCAGGCTCGGCGACGCGGCGACGGGAGCGCTCGTCCAGCTTCTTCTCGTCAGCGTCGTGCTCGCCTTCTTCTTGTCCATGACCAGCGAGAACCCGCTCCTGAACTTACCTCTTGCCTTGCTGGTGGTGTGGGCAGTAAGGTTCCTCGCTCAGGTTCGCGTCACTGTTCGCTGGGACGCCAGCACGCGTCGACTTAACCTCATCTTGACGCGTCAGAGGAAGGAGGGGAGTGCGGGGGCTCTGCTGAGCAGAGGGAAAAGATCTTTTCGCAGCGACAACCCCCCTGCCAATTGGTCTACGGTACCTTCAGCGAGCGAGAAGGGGAGTCAAAACGACAATGATGGACCGAGGATGTTGAAGACGATTCCATCTCGGCGACCTTCACAAAGAGAAACGGAGCTCATGGAGCTGCTTAGGCGGGTAGAAAAGGGCGACGACGGAAACGCTTCCCCAGAGGATTCACCCCTGCTGGGGGCATGGGGAAGGTTGCGAGACCATATCTTGGAGGAATTCGTGACGACATTGTGGTACAGACCAATCACCGAGGATAGTGACTTCGTGACGAGTCTATCGAGACTATTGGACGCATCTTTCGCGGAGCTGGCCCATCGTGCCAGAGACGTTGACCTTGCAAGGTTGCTCCTGCGGAGGGTCCCGGACATCCTGGCGAGTCAGCTGGAGGCTTTCCGAGACGCAAGAGAGGCTTGTGGAGGCGTTGACGCTTACGTGCGTCTCACGCCAGCGGATGCTGACAAGGCTTTGACTTCTGAGCTCCGCAAGCGCGGTCAGCTACACACCGGAGTTGACTGGTGTGGAATCAATGACTCGGCAGAGCTGATTGGAACACCGCAAGACCCCGTGTCGCGAGTACTATCTCGGCACTGTGACGTGGTGGCAGCAGCCCTCCTCCCCCCGGACCATGCGTCTAATCCAATCCTTTTAGCACTGATGAGAGAGCTTCTTGCGTGTAGCGTGCTACGACCACTGTTGGGGTTTGCAAATCCATCTTGGGTCCATCGCGGGCTGGCATGCCTTGTTGCTCCAGAAGATGATGTCGCATCTCCACCCTCGGACGCGGTGGACATCACATCGGCCAGTATCTCAGAGAAAATGCATCCACATCGTCGATCCGTATCACTGGACATGACGAAGAGCTCTGCATCCACGTTTAACTCATCGCACCCCTTGGGCTCTGCCTCGTCAGAAGAGGAGGGGATCGAGGACGATGATGACTACGAGTTGGCAAGGATGATTGCAGACGAGGACGACACTGAAGACGAAAATATTATTCGGGATCATGATCGTGCGACCATGTCCGCCAGCGTGGGGGAAGCTGACGTGTCCGAGAGGTTTTCCAAGCTCACAGCGAGTGTCACAGAGGTCAACATTGTCGGGAAAGGTACTGCAGCCTACGCTGTGTACACAATTTGCGTGAAGAGCTGCGTTTCAGACGGAACAGACAACATTGAAGAGCTCAGTGTTCCTTGTGGAGAAATGGAACACGAATGGGTGGTGGCCCGAAGATTTAGAAATTTTGAAGCGCTGCACCGACGCCTTGTCGATGCTGGATGGAGCTCAAAGTCACTTCCTGAGCTCCCAAAGAAACGATATCTCCTGCAATCGCTGGAGGGATCTTTCGTTGAGGCGAGACGAAGACTGTTGGACAACTATCTCGGTGCCCTGTTAGGGGATGATCGATTTTGTGACTGCCGCGATATTAGCGATTTTCTTGACGCCAGAAAAGGAGCTTACGATCCCACAAAGAAGAGTGCTTGGAAGGTTGGCTCCATGGGGGCGAGCTGGGGAGGGGATAATCGAAGCCGCACTCTCATTCGTCGAAACAGTGTTGATGAAACTTCATGCTCATCTTCGACACAAGAAGGTAGCGAAGGTGTCACGGAGACAGTGTCAGTATTGGCGCAATCTTTCACTCAGACTATGAACAAATCGGCGAAAGATGCCACGTCTACTGTGTCGCGTGCACTTGGAAGGGAAACCGGTGATGAGCTGAAACCTCGAATTGCAGGCCGACGTAAAGCGAACCCCCTGTATCCCCTTGGAACCAGTACACGGCCCGCTCACCATAGGGTCGCATCTGCCGGCGCGATCCGCGGCGCGATGCCGGGGGACCGTGCAAGCGTTGGATCAGGTCCACGCACCACAGACGAGGTGACTGATGCTACCAATGGCTACGATGAGTCAAATAATCCTGACGGCAGCCTATCGTCCACACAGGCTCTTATGAACGGTCCACTACTGAGTCTTTTTGAGGCAATATTTCATCTCCAGGCGAAGGGATTTCTGCGCCGCACGATCGTCACCGTGGCGCGCCAGACGCTCGAATTTTTCGTGGGATCTGCTGTGGAGGACTTCGTTTCCTCTCGAATGCGAACACTTCGTTCTCCATCGACAGTGACGAAAGCCATCGACTTCATCGACCGAGTCCTATGGCCCGATGGCTCCTGGTATCAGCGCTCGGCACAAGTCGATAAGGACTGCCCCCTGAATGAGGAAGGAGCGGGCCTCGCTGCGGCAGTGGCTGCGGCAGAGAGGGAGAGGGATGAGTCTGTGCGTCTGAGGGTTCGCGACGCCATCCTCGCCTCTGGATCTCGGGGCCCCCTGCCCGGGCTGCTGGGAACGCGCAACTACACGCGGGCAGCTCTAGATGTGCTCGCCGCAGCGCGCTCTGACCTCATGATGCGACAAGTTGGTCTGCTGGTCATGGAAGCAGCTCTTGAGGATCTTTTTCCAGAGCTCGTCGCAGTTGAGGAGCACGCTGGCGATGCGGACCCTGCAGCGTGAGTTGGTTCGGAAAGTGGTCTTCGCGCTCATCGCGTTCCTGACGCACGGTTGCGGCCGGTTCATCGACATGTATGATATGTCCTGCCAGCGTAATACTAAAAGCTTCGTGGGTGGGATTTTAGACATTCCCGAATTTTTAAGAGTAGACATTCCCGAATTTAGGATGCGAGCCTTTTTTGAAAGGACAGTTTGCTGGACGAAGGCACCCAAAAAAACACGGGGGCTCCAAAAAATCGTGACTTTATCCAGGGACATATCCAGGAACCAAGCAACCTTCGAAGGTGCATTTTCCCCGTGTTGATTCGACAAACTTGATTTCAGACCAATGAACCATCAGAAACTCTAAACGCAGAATCGGATTGCCCGTTGATGACTCCCAACCACTAAAAACACAGAAAATAGTGCCACGCTGGCATCGGGCAATTCCGAGCCACCGGTCGTCGAGAGTACAGTACACCCCTTTTTTACAACGTTTGGTTCCTTTGTCGCGAGATGGCTCACTTTTTGCCGCCGGCAGTCGACCAGCGACAACCTACAAACCCCTTCTAATCTCGCGAACATGAAGACTTTCTGCGAAGTGTGCACCACTAACCCCGCAGCGCTCGTGTGCTGCGCCGACGACGCGGTCATGTGTGGCTCATGCGATGAGAGGTGAGAGCGGGAAAAAACAACCAACCCTAAACTTACCCGTCGAAGAGCGAATGAAAAATTGAGGGGTGCCGTACGCCGGAGACGGCGCCGTCGGGCCGAGACGACGTTTCGGTGCCGTATCCGCCACGTCAAAACGCACCACAGTCTCCCAAATGTTCTGATCCAGCTGAAACTTACGCATATTCCCTCGCTGCTCTCCCGCCCTTCGCAGCATTCACTCGGCCAACCCCGTCGTTCGGAAGCACGAACGCGTTGCCTTCAAGTCCACCTCGGAGAAGCCCAACTGCGATATCTGCCAGGTACGTTGCCCGAAACTCGGATATCCAAGCAGCGCGCATAACCATTGAGCTACACCCATATCTCGAAGCGCGAACCTCTTCGACTTGCGCGCCTCAACCCGCGCGTCGGTCGTCTTCCCCGGACCTCGTTCGTCGGTTCACGGAACGGCAAACATTCACCCAACCGTGAAAAAAAAAGTTCACTGACCCCCAATTCCTCGCTCTCGAACGCTTCAGGTGAACCCTGTATACGTCGTCTGCCACGAGGACCGCGCATTCTTGTGCCGTTCCTGCGACATTTCGATTCACTCCGCCAACGACCACGTCGCCAAGCACCAGCGCTTCCTCATGACTGGTATCACCGTTGAGCTTGACGCTGTTGGCGCTACTGCAAAGGAAGGTGAGGTGGCAGAGACTCCCGTGGTTACTCAGCCCCCAATGGCGAAGAAGGCAAAGGGCACCAAACGCAAGATCGAGCAGCAGTTTCAGGCACCGTCTGCAAACTCTGAGGACGGTCTTGTTCCCAGCATGGGCGGTGCTGAGGCGGCTGCTGACCCTATGGCGAGCGAGGAGGAGTTCAACTCGTTTGTGCAGGATTTCTTAGGAAACACAAAGGAGGGCAAGGATGTGAACATGTCGGACTTCCTCGACAACTTTTTCGACGACATCCCTGCCGGGAACGACTTCGGTGTCGTACCTGTCATGTAAATACTGCAGGATATCAGGGGATGGGATTTTTCAAAAATAGCGCGCGCAGGGGGGTTTGCTGCGAGCTCATCACGCGAGGAGCTCAAGTGTACAAGATGCGAAAGGGAAAGGACTTCCCACATTGTTTTGATATAAATTTTTGACACAGTACGATTCACGTAGATGACTAAAACTACCGCCTGAATGATTTCCCATCGCCGCCACGTTGTGTGAAGTATTTCGTCGTTTGGATCCTGTCCTCCATGCCCCCGCCACTGGCAAAAACTTTCCGCTGAGCATCCTCGAGGAAGGCAGCAGCTTTCGAGTGGTGTTGAGCTGGTGCCCCCACTGCAAGCTCTCCGAGGCTCTTTTCTCCATCTGCCGAGTTCTTCCTCAGTCGTTTCCATCTCGCCTCGTCGTGTACTTGGGCATCATCCATCATTGCACGGAGCCGCGCAGCCTTCTCCTCCTCGGTGAGTCTTCCCGTGCGGTGCCCAACAGAGTTCTTTCCACCTGTCTTTGCCCACGCTTCCTCCTTTGCTTTCCGCGCTGATTCCTCTGCGGCGTCTCGCTCGTCTTTAGTGGATTCACGCCATTCATTTCGGCGTTCGCGTCGGACGGCGGCGGCTTGCTCTGCGCGCTGGTTTGCATAGGTGAGACCATACCCTTTCGAGCCATCCTGGGCACTCGCATCATCCCTGACGCCTCTGACTCGATCATTGTCACGATCTCTGCCCCTGCTGTGGCTGCGACTGCGACCACGCTTACGGAATGGTGCTCCTTCGTTACGAGTGTCGCGTCCATCACTATCTTCATTGCGCGTTCTGCGCTCCCTGGACCTCGACCTTGACCTCGACCGGCTGCGTCCTCTGCTGTTGCGGACAGGGCTTCCAGACGAAGATGATGAAGAGTTGTCGTCATCACTCTTCGAGCGTCTCGATGTTTTCCCCTCTTTTTGTTTGGTCGTTGCGTATCCTCCCTCGCCCAAAATTTTTCTTCGAATTTCGTCCCTGATGGCTTCCTTCTTGGCCTTCTTGGCCTCCTTCTTGGCCTCCTTCTTGGCTCGTTTTTTCTCCTTCTTCTGCTGTCGGAGCTCCGCGACTTCTCTCCTTATCTGGGCCATCTTTACCGGGTTCTCCGTCACGTGTTTGCGAGCGTCCTGCTCTTGCATCCGCATCATGAGCAGTGGGTCTGCGTTGAGTTTATTCCATGTCTCATTCCGCGCCGCTGGTCCGTCTGCTAGCAGGGCACCGCCTGCGGCAGCAGCCTTCTTCAACTGGTCCTCCTCCTTCGGAGGCACGTACTTTTTCTCCCCGAGCAAGTAAGCTTCCTCCTCACGAGATTTCTCCGCCGCGCTCATTAAAGGTCCGCCCTTGTACATGAACTCGAGCCGCTCAACTTTGTCGATGTGACCGGCCTCCGCAGCCTGCATCTGCAGTTCCTGCAGCTTCCGCTCCTCGGCGATTTCCTTCCGCATTTCTTCCAACCGGCGTTCCTCGTGAGCCTTCTCCTGCTCGCGCTTCCACACCTCTGCCTGCATCGGGATGCCACCCGTATGCCATGATTTCTTGTTCAAGAAGGCTGCAAAGGTAAGGAGATTGGTAAAAGAATCGGAGCTCGTCAGTCTCGGGAATCGATGGAAGGTCACGACCAACCCTAAAGAAAGGAAGATCTGCAGATGGGGAGGACCGCGAGAAAGTCCCCCGCAAATCCTGTGTCGTACTTACCGAGACCGCCTCCCATCGTTGCTCAAAATCTCACCCACGCCTCCCTTGTCCCTATTTTTCGGCCACCGAGTAAACGTCGGCCCTCAAGCCCCTGTCGCGAGGGCTTGTGCTTCCTTCGGCAGAAAAGACGGGCTTTCGGGCAAAATTCACGCTGCGTCAAGTTGGTGCAAGCACAACAACAGTAAAAACTCCGGGAGGACTTTCCGGCCGACACGTCTACACGAGCGAACAGGAAACAAACTAAGGCGCGGGGCACGATGGTAGCCACTCGAAAGAGTAAAGTCTTGCCCGAACCCGTGTCAGCGACGGATAGCGCAGATGCCGACAGCGAGGAGACGCAGAACTTCAATTACGAACGAAAACAGGGGCTCTCGCGGCTTCGGTTGGGGAAGAGCACGGACATCGAAAACGTCAGAGTATGGCCCTTATGTTTCGCTATAGCCATCGAAAAGAGTCGTAGGATTCGACCAGGCATCATGGTCGCATCATCCAGCCTTCTCGCAGGCGTCTCATACCACCTGCATGAGTCAGACTCAGAGTTGCTGGTGCGTTTTCGTGTACACCTTCGTACCTTTGGGCGAGCCTTCCGCTGACGCGACACCCGCTCCCTTCCTTCTGTCCATCACAGCCGACCGCACTGATTTCATCGCCGTTGACGGTTTTCATCCTCGTCGAGACCGCCACCCTGTGCGCTGCGTTTTTCATCCTTCTGCCTGGCACGATGGCTCAGGCATATCGTGAAGACAAGACGACCGCTTTCATGGTGGAGGATAGTGCGGTGCTCTCAGCGCTGCCAACTGCGGTGGCGAGATTCGCGGTGGGCTCGGGCATCGCATGGCAAATGGCGGCACTCGCGGTGGTAAGGGACGGCGCGCTGTTCATGACGCTATACCTGTTGTGCGTGGCGGTTTTGGTCGGGGGCGAGGATGACGTGAACCTCGAGCAACTCGGCGATGATAGCCTGTCTGATAGTGGGGAGAGCGCATTCCGCAGGGATGGCTGGCAAGAAATGGACGGGGGAATATCCGTCCACTCTTATAGTTCACACGCGAATTCCGACGAGGTCGAAGCGAGCTTTGAATAAGGGGAAACAGAAACCATCAGTCAACCTCGGCCCTCACTAACCATTCCTCGTCGTGTTCATCTGGTCAACCTCATTGACCCACCTCCACGCGTCGTCGCCAGTTTCGTCCCAACCCAATCCAACATGTTCATCCGGCGAGCCCGTAGTACAACTTTGCTTAACAGCCTAGAATCGGGTTGATGACAACTGTGTGGAGCAAACCTTCAGCTCCCTGGAGGGCTGGCCCCCAGAACTGGACCTTAATGCGGTCGTGTGAAACACGTACGGAGGCGAAACCAGCACCGTCATACTCAAATTCGGTCTCCGACGTCCCGAAGCCACGACCAGTCTTGGATCCTGCGCCCGATGTGAAATGGTGCAGCAGTCTTCGCTTCTGCGTGGTTACTCCACTGCAGTTGACATCCACAACTCTCGACACATTTGTGTGCTGCAAGTCATGATCATGCCCGTTGAAGTACGCCGCTGCGCCACCTTGCATGATTGTAACTTCCAATGCATTTTGGACATCCTCGACTTCGTCTCTCCAGAATCCGTTGCTTCTCATCGGGTGATGTCCAAAAACCAGCTTCCACCGCGCATCTGAATCTTGGAGTGTCGACAGGAGTTTAAGTTTGTCGCTTTCAGCACTCCGAACCTGCTGCTCAAGGCCGCCTGGTCTATTGAACCAATCATATTTCCTGTAGCTCGTCACGTGCGGATTTGTGTCAACGAAACACATGTGGACGTCAGCCACGGGTCGGAGCTCAAAGTTTCGCCCGGCATACCACCTCCAGTCGCGACGACGCAGCGTTGGGTGCAGCTGAAAGCTCGGTGACCGGTTCACGTCTGCTTCATTTGGACATTCCTTTTCGCCTCTCGTTTCGTTGTAGCCACAATCACCGTAATCATGATTTCCCAGTACCGCGTGCCAGGGCACTTGCAGACTAGGGTGATTGTAGACGTCAGTGAACGACTGCTTAAACTCTGGGTCATCAAGAGAGTTGAGACCGCCTTCGTAAAAGTTGTCTCCAACCGAGACGACGAATGCAGGCTTCGATAACTCGGCACACCTTCCCATCGCTTCCGCTACAACAGTTTGATTGTGCTCTCCTCGGCGCCCCCAATCGCCGACAACCAAAAACGAGAGATAGTCTTCAGGTTCACGTGCGGCGTCAGCGTAAACTCCAGAAACCTCCGCCTCGCCCGCCGAGGATCCTCCTCCGCTCTTCCCGATGGAGATGCCGATGCCGACGCCGACCGCTAGGCAAGAGCACGCGGCAGTAATTACAACCGCGACACGAAACAATATTTGACGACGCGTAAGGGGCTCGTATACGCCACGGCGCCTATGAGCGGGGTCCGAGCCGTCGCTCCGGATGCCGCCGCCCAGAACGAACGCTTTTTGCCCGAGCTCCAACTCAACCTGCTCAGAGGAAGACATAGCTCATCCCACGAGTGCGCGAAATGTATCGCCCAAGATTTACTCGGCAGAGACCTCCCGTTTGAATGCGTGACGACCGGGACGATCACGCACAGCCTTTCGTTGTGTGGTTGTCTGGTTTCTCCCGAGAGACCGATGTCGTCAAATGGCTGGGTAATCTGATGAAACTCCCTCTCGCTGAGATCGATGAGAGCCTGACTGCGCAGTCTCCTCGGTTGAAACGACGGATTTTTGAAAGAGGCACGTCACTGTTCCCAGGAGCGCGGAGGTGGCGGAATACAATCCGAGTTACCGATGACGAATACTATCAAGTGATAGTGTCGGGTTCCGGCTCTAGCTAGCATGTTCAACTGGGGTGATGTTCCGGTTGAAGGTGGGGCGAAGAATGAAGGCGCGGATTCGCAGGCAAAGCGCCAAGGGAGCAGAACGACATTGCAAGGGCAAGAGGCTGCCGCTGTGGCCCAGGTTGGCAATATTGGTCCTCGGAGGGTTCTTGATGAGGCTCGTGCTATTCTGACGGAGCATAACAGCAACGATGATGATATGCTTCCTCCCGTCGGCAGATTCGAGTGGGTGAACGTGGAGGAGGACACGAAACGTTTTCAAGCTCAAGGCACTGGACGTCTTCTCTCTGCCTGGGGTGTCCCACCTCTACAGCCCACTGAGGCAGACAGAAGGAAGCAGAGAATGTATGAGAGAGTGCATCGCACACAATTTCGCAAGAGAAACGCAGCAAACTTCTTTGGGAACCCGGATGAGATCGACGAGCTGGTGCTGGATATTGACAAGGTCCCAGAAAGGGTTGAGAATGTCGTGATAAAACTAAATCGCGAAAGCAAGACGGCAACACAGGCGGTAGCAGGCCCCAGTAGAGATACTCCGGCTCACAAGTTGGGCGACTTAGATGACAATATATCGGACGCCAGACACCACCTCATAGCCTCTACAGGCAACTATCTGAACATGGTACTCGGACAAGACCGGGTGACTGCTGCGGCCACTGCAGCCGAAAAGCAAAGCGCTGAGGCTATAGCAGCACAAATAAAGCTCGACACTATCCCCGCCCACCTCCGACGTTTTATCAACCCTCAGCTTCTTGAACTGCCAGAAGGTTCTCAGGTGGTCAAGATATCCGGAGGAAGAGAACACGCCATGGTGCTCCTGAAAACAAGTGATCATCTCGAACGCATCTTACCTCGGCATCAAGAAAACCAAGGGCGAGTATTGATGATGGGATCCGGTGAGCATGGACAGTTGGGCCTTGGAGATCAGAAGCCGCAGACGATTCCAGTGGTGCTCGCAACTTTGGGGGAGCATATTGGCTGGGGTGGGGGTGGCCTCCGTGTGCGCATGGGAGGCGATAGGATTGGTGGCCACAGTTCAAAGGTGCGGCGTGCAGTTGACATCGCGGCAGGGGCGAAACATTCGGTGGCAGTCTCAGAAGATGGGGAAGTTGCTGCTTTTGGGACAGACACCAACGGCTGTACGGGACAAGGAGAAAATGGCCTGAACAAAACTCATAGACTCCCGCGTTGGATGTACTGGATCTCTACGGACACAACTCGTATTCTTGCGTGTGCTACAGGAGAAAGTCATACGTTGCTACTGTCTGCAAGCTGGCACGTGTTCACCACAGGTGACGGTGCGTACGGGAAGCTTGGTCATGGAGATACGCGTTCATTCTCAACACCGCGACGCGTCGAACCACTCATTGGACTCAAGATTTCTTCGATATCCGCCGGACATAATCACTCGCTGTTCATAACTGACTCAGGACTTCTGTACGGCTGCGGGGCAAACTCCCATGGTCAACTCGGAAGTGGAGATTTTGATGACAGGATGTTACCTGTGCGAATTTATCACCCAGATTTCATCGGAGATCCAGTACATCGATACGAGGAGGGGCCCGAGCTCCGGACACTTGAGCTACAGGAACGAATCCTTGGACCACTTCCTGGTGTCAAAGGCCAATTCCTCTCCAACTTGGAGGCTGCGAGGCCTTTCGCTCAGCCCACCGAACAACAGCTCGAAGCTGCGGTCAAGGCAAGAGAAGCCAAACTTGGAATCCAACAGCAACAAACTGATGAAGATTTCAGGTTAAAGTTAGGCATTGCCGCTTCCAAGCCAAACACATCCAGAGTAACACAAGCATGTGGTGGACGAGCACATACTGTGATCTTAACGCAGCTTGGTCAGGTATATGTTTGTGGACAGTCGAATCGGGGTCAGCTCGGTCTCGGAAATCGCAACTCCGTTGGGCAACCAACGCTAGTTCAAACTATGGTGAATCTTTCGTGCGTGCAGATTGCAGCCGGAGATGATCATAGCGTCATGCTGAGCTCTTTAGGGCACGCTTACGTTTGCGGTAGGAATGACA
>MDTE01129213.1_pt1 | contig 26474 bp, 20 predicted proteins | sample 811231 | NCBI WGS metagenome assembly MDTE01 (sample SAMN05326651, study PRJNA326480) | marine metagenome | isolation source: seawater | place: Indian Ocean: Red Sea | collected 2010
GGAGTTCCTGCAGTTGTAGATATCGCCGCACTTCGTGATGCGATGGTTGCATTAGGAGGGAATCCAGAAAAAGTCAATCCTCAAGTCCCTGTTGATCTAGTAATTGACCATTCAGTACAAGTAGATGTATCGGGGCTGTTTCCCGATGCTCTTGAAAAAAATATGGAAATCGAGTATAAGAGAAATATGGAGCGTTACCAATTTCTCAAATGGGGTCAACTAAGTCTAGACAATTTTCGTGCAGTCCCCCCAGGCAGAGGGATTGTACACCAAGTAAACCTAGAATGGCTTGCAAGTGTAGCACGCGAAGAAAATGGAGTTTGGATGCCTGATTCTCTAGTGGGAACTGACTCGCACACCACAATGATAAATGGATTAGGTGTTTTAGGTTGGGGGGTTGGAGGAATTGAAGCTGAGGCAGTTATGTTAGGTCAACCGATTTACATGTTATTACCAGAGGTTGTTGGTTTTGAACTTAAGGGATCATTGAAACCAGGTGTTACTGCCACAGATATGACATTAAGAATCGTTGAAATGTTACGAGATCACGGGGTTGTTGGCAAATTTGTAGAATTTTTTGGTGACGGACTTGCTAATTTGACTTTGCCAGATAGGGCAACTATTGCAAACATGGCTCCTGAATATGGGGCTACTTGCGGTTTTTTCCCCGTAGACGAAACTACCCTTGATTATATGCGGTTATCTGGGAGAGAAGAAGAACATGTGGATAATGTGAAAAGATTCCTTACAGCGCAGGGAATGTTTCTTACTGAAAATTCGCCACCACCTAAATTCACCTCCAATCTTTTACTTGATTTAAGTACAGTTGAGCCTGCATTAGCAGGTCCAAAACGTCCCCAAGATAGAGTAAACCTGTCAGATATGAAAACACATTGGCAAGAGAGTCTTATTGCTCCAGTAGGTCATCAAGGGCATGGGCTTAGTCATGAAGATCTTAGTTCTGAAAGTATTGTTGAGCATGAAAACTACCACCTTAATCATGGAGATGTAGTAATTGCGGCTATTACATCTTGTACTAACACATCTAATCCCTCTGTAATGATAGCTGCTGGTTTGGTAGCTCGCAAAGCACGTGCTCTTGGATTAAACATCAAACCTTGGGTAAAACCAAGTTTAGCTCCTGGCAGTAGAGTTGTTACAGAATATTATGATAAAGCGGGATTGACTGAAGATTTAGCCGCTTTAGGATTTAATACAGTTGGGTATGGATGTACAACATGTATTGGAAACTCTGGACCATTGGATCAAAATATTGAAGATGCAATTGATGCAGGTAAATTAATCGTAGGGAGCGTACTTTCAGGCAACCGAAATTTCGAAGGAAGAGTGCATCAAAAAGTCAAGGGGAATTACCTAGCAAGTCCACCCTTGGTTGTTGCATATGCAATAGCAGGGACATTAAATATTGATATTCAAAACGATTCTCTTGGTAAAGATAATGACGGCAAAGATGTCTTTCTTTCTGATATTTGGCCTACAGATGAAGAAATAAGAGATACCATGGCTTCTTCCATAACTCCTGAAATGTTTAGACAAAGATATTCCGATGCTACCAATGAACCAAGATGGAATTCTATTCCTTGTGAGCCTTCTGAACTATATTCTTGGCAAGAAGACTCAACATACATTAGATTGCCATCTTTCTTTGAAGGAATTACTCACCAACCGTCTCCGGTTGAGGAAATCATTGGAGCTAGAGTATTACTAATGTTAGGTGATTCAACAACTACTGACCACATCTCTCCTGCTGGTGCTTTTCCACAAGATGGGCCTGCTGGAAAATATTTGATTGAGAGGGGAGTTCAGGTCCGAGATTTCAATTCATTTGGCAGCCGTAGAGGTAATCATGAAGTAATGATGAGAGGTACATTTGCTAATATCAGAATTCGTAACAAAATTGCCCCAGGGACAGAAGGTGGAGTAACCACTTATTTCCCTACTGGAGAAGTGATGCCAGTATTTGATGCTAGTATGTGCTATCAAGAAAATAATACGCCTCTTGTAGTACTTGCCGGCTCACAGTATGGCACAGGAAGTAGCCGTGATTGGGCCGCGAAAGGAACGTTACTTCTGGGAATTAAAGCTGTAATTGCAACTTCTTTTGAAAGAATCCATCGTTCAAATTTAGTTGGTATGGGTGTACTTCCTCTGACCTTCAAGCCAGGAGAAGATGCAGAAACACTAGGGCTTGATGGAAGCGAAACTTATGATATTCCATCAAATGCAGAAATGATACCTCTGAGTACAATTCAAGTCGTTGCACACAAAGAAAGCGGTGCATCAATTGAATTTGAAGCAATAGTAAGACTTGATACCCCTGTAGAAGTTGATTATTACAACAATGGTGGGATCCTTCAAACAGTTCTCAGAAATATAGCAAAAATGTCCTAATTAATCATTAATTCCAAAGTTATGATAGTTTTGACTTTCCTATTTAATTATAGAGTGTCTATTCATCACGTTTTTTGATTACTATGCAAATGTCCCCATTCGAGTTCATCACCATTTTCTGTTCCTTGATTCTTGGTTTGTCTCTAACTCATATTTTCCGCGCAGTGTCTGATTTGTACGAAATTCGTGAGCGAGTAAAGATGTATTGGCTAAACTCACTCTGGGTAGTAACTGTAATCATGTGGGCCATTCATACCTGGTGGGGTCTGTGGAATCTTTCCATTGATATGGATTCGTGGCATTATTCTCAGTATTGGTTCCTTGTGATGAACCTTTCATCGATTTATTTCTTTACAACTTTAGTGTTACCAAAAGCAACAGACGAAGGGGAAATCGACCTAGAGAAACACTATTTTTCTGTGCATAAGGCATTCTTCTCAATAGTTGCCTTCTCCCTCTTTACCTCAGTGGCGGTAAATTATTCGCTATTCGGTGAGCCTCTAATTGGCCCGATGACGATTTTACCATCAATTGTGGGATGTACTGCTATAGGTGCTGCATTAACTGATTCTATAACTTACCACAAGGCAATTGGAATATTCATGTTTGTAATTTACATTGTATTTCAATTAACAGACAATACCGTAATTCATTTCATAAGTTAGGGCTCTTATTGCCCCCCGAAATCCCATAATTCATCATTATTAGTCTGATTTCCATCACGAATTTCGTTAAGGGCCCGGTTCAAAATTTTCTTTCTTTGATTCTTAGAATTGCGTCTTGTTAACATTACTAACAACAATGTGCCACCACCAGCTACAACGACGCTGAAAGGTTCGAGTTCATTTTCAATGACTTCCTCTTTTTCAGATGTAATGATTTCCTCTTCATCAATTTCTAGATCAATAATTATTACATTGTCTTCATATGTTTTTTTATCTCCTCTGGCATCAGTAATAATTAGAGATAAATTATATTCTCCAGCAGGGAAATCATGAATAAATGATGAAATGTTTGATGTTTCTTCATTATTAATTTCCCATTCATAAGAATATGGTGCAAGTCCGCCAAATACCATTGCATAAAAATGAATTTGCCCTCCATTTTGATAAATAATTGATTCAAGTTGACTTGATTGGGATATATAGCCATTAAGTTGCTGATTCACATTTGCTGTTTCTGAAATACATTCTTCGGGCCCGTTATCAAATTCAATACATAGTATGATATTTGTTGTTCCTGAACTAGGGACATTAGTTAATTCGTAATCTATCTCTGCTCCATTTAGTATATTTCCATTAAGGCCCCAAGAAATGGATGCACCGCCGTAATAATCCCAACCATCACTTGATGTAACATTGACATTTAGATTAAAAGGAGTACTAATTGAAATATCATTGGGGATATAATATTCCAAATTGCAAAGAGGGCAGAGTGGAGGTTTAGGTTCGGGTTCTGGGAAAATACAAGAACCGTCATCTTCTGTAGCATTTGGTTTGAAATTAGTAGCATTTTCATCCATGCACCCTCTAATCAAAATAGGAGTAATTGTTGAATTATTTGCGATCGTATATTCGACAATATATGTACTATCATTGCCCGTCCAATTTTGAAAATCATTTTCAGAAAAAATATCTACTTCAATCGTAATCGTCCCATTAGTTTCTTCACAATTAGATGGTGAGCCACAATTTAGTGAGAAATTAAATTCCTTCGTACTATTTTTCATTATTTCATTCGAGAAAGAGGTAATCCCTGTTATATCAAAACTAGCACCGGTTAAGATAGGAAAATAGGTAAATGAAAAATTAAATCTTGTAGAAACGGGATTAGGGTTAGAAAAAGTACACCCTATCATTCCTAGAGAACTAGAATAATCAGGTAAATCATCGAGAATCATATCCCACACTGCATCATCCCCCAAATCACATTCAAAACCTAGATTCTGTAGGGGTACTGGTTCCGGTTCCGGTTCCGGCCCCGGTTCCGGTTCAGGAATTGCGTTGACTGTAAAATTGAATGTTGCATTAAATATTATGTCGTAGTAATCATTCCATGCTTGTTTTTCTTGAAGTTTTACTAAAATGGTATAATTAGTATTATTCTCCATTTCTTGTCCTCCAAGTCCACTGAAATTAAACGAAATGGAAGTGCTAGCGAACGTGGTAGAAACTAATCTACGATCAGCGTTTTCCCCATAAATTTTGTACTCTTCGTATACTGCAATGTAGGTTCTGTATGAATTAGCTTCATCTAAGTTGCTAGCAATAGCCGATACAGAAATATTTTCTTGTCTGCTTTCGTTTCCTGCAATATCATAAATGGATTGGTTTGAATCATAGTAATTGTTTGAAGGATGTGAAATAGTTATTTGAGTAAATGGTCCACTATATTCGCTTTCAGATGAAGCATTCAAAGGTAACATAGATAATGCCAAGAAAATGACAATTATTGTAGTAAATACATTCCTACTCATTATCACACTACAGCCCTTACCAGTAATACGAAGACATACTCCCATATCAGACTAACTCATTATCTGTGGCTACTATTATTGCATTATTGAAAAATAATTAGACAAATCAAAAAGAAATTTCATATGAATTCTATTTTACTTGAATAAGCGCGTTTCCTGGTTTAGTAGCGAACAATATCTCTTGAATAGGAAGCACATAGTCAGAGTGAAGAGATAAAATCCATGGCATTTCAGTGCTAGGTGAGTCTAGCATTGAAGTATTAATAATATATTTCTGGGGTCCTTGTTCGGCAGTAATTCGGGGAATTTCTATTGATGAAATCACACCATTACTATCTTGCGCCTGTAATTCAAGTGTGGGATAGAAAGGAGCAACACCTCTATTTTCAATGTAAATCTCTAATTGTTCACCTACGAATGTAGCATTAGAAATATGGAGGGCATATCCTAGTGAGAGTGCTGCTGCCTCTGCATTCTCTCTTTCTGCAGTTGTATTAAGTCCCCCTCCAAAAGCCGCATAGTTGAGTAGCATAGAAGCATGTGTGGTATTTACACAGAGGTCAAAATCTTGTTTTTCAATGCTAATATTAATATTTTCATCAAAGATATCCCACTGTAATTCAGGTCTAATTTCTCCGCCTATAGGGTTATCACGCCAACTTTCATTTGCCTCTGCAGCCACTAGGCTTGGATGAAAGTACCAATTCACATCACCTACAGTAGAATAAGCAAATGAATCATCATGAAAACCAATCCTAAGGTTAGGGCTATCTACAACAGGATATCTTACCTGAAGAAGGGTTTGATTAAATGCATTCACATATGCATTGAGTATTTCTGATTGGAATTCAGATCCAGGGAACCAATCTTCGTGAGGCCAAGTGTGCCACTCCCCCCAGAATCCAAGAAGTCCAAGTTGAATTACACCAATTCTAGAATCACCATCATATTCTTGGCCAAATTCTTCTATAAATGCTAAGAGGGCTGATTTCAATTTAGGGTTCTCATAATCAGGTGAAAATCCTCCTCCATGTTCAGAATAGGCGCGCATTTCAACTTCATCACTCAAGAAATCAGGTAAACCCGAATCAAGTTTAGGATAGTCAATATAAGGCCTCAAAACTAGTTGGTGGCCGCGCTCTTCTGCTGCGTTGAGTCTTGTTTCTAGCCCTGTTTCAAAAGTGAAGTTTGTTGGTCCTGACATCAATTCTGACAATGGTATGTATGCAAACTCGAGGCTAGCAGGAAAATCAATAACGGGCTCTCCCCATGCATAATTTGTATAGAACCCGCGTAAAGGATTTTCAGCAGTACGCTCTATTTCAAAAACAAAATCAACTTTAATAGCAGTTAAGTCATCTTTTTCGTAATCTTCAATACATCCAGAAAACATGGGGCAAACGAATAGAAAAATGACAAGGAGGTATTGAATTCTCACAATACTGGTAATATGCCCAAGCAAATAATATTATTTGGTAGCTGAAAAATCTAATCGACATCTACAATTGCTGTGTGTGTCAGAACTAATTTTTCAATATTTATGTCCTCATTATTTTGGTCATAATTAATTCCCAAACGATCTAAAGAACCAAGTGAAGGGGAAGGGCGAATTGGCAATATTTCTGCCTCAATCCAATTCATCAACTCATATGCATCATCGTCGTTTTCTCCATTATATGAGGGTAATTCCATTTCATCCATATCGAAATCACTCCATTCAGGAATACGAATAAGCCAAGCCTGCTGGTCCCCAGTTTGAATCCCTGATCTGTTGAAAGCCACACTCATTTGGTGAGTTCCAGCAATTAATCTCATAAATTCTCCATCAAGTGATTTACTAACCATTTTATCAGATATTACTCGTTCTCTTAGGGCTAGCCATGCAGCCCATAAATGACGTTCAGAAACAACAGTAGGGTTTCCTAATAATAACCACCGTTCATCTTTTCTGTTCTGTAATAGCATTGCAGCAGTTAATCTTGGGTCTGTAATAACTTCATTGAACTTAATCCCCCAAGCAGGGAACCATGGGGCCGGAGCTTCATCCATTGATTGTACGCACATATTACTACACCATATCATCTGCGGCTACTAGACTTTCTTATTTGGCCCGCTTTATCCATGATTCCATCAACTAGTTGCTTGCTCCAACCCCTATGGTCGGCCAATCTTCTTTGATCTTGTTCAGTTAGTTCTAGCACATCATCAATTGTTCTAATTCCATAAGTCGACATAAGACGGGCTCTAACTCTGCCTACACCCCTGATTGAAACCAATCCTAACAAATCAGGTTTGCAGCCATTGATAATTCTCAAACGCAGTTCATCCAATAATTGAATCAATTGTTTACGAGGTTGTTGCATTAATTCATTATCTTCATATTCATACCTAACAATTTCTTTACTTGCATAAAGAAGCCAATCTGCAAGGTCAATTCGCAATCTTAGATCACCTGGTGCCACGCCTAGCCTTTTTTCGATGTTTCGATGATTTTCTTCTTCAATCCACTCTTCCATTGTCAAGGCTGATTTAACATGAGTCAATGGATCTAAATCTAGATTAGAAGACATTAACAATTCTTTAGAGGCAATAATGTGGTTTTCATTACCCAACATCTTAGTCATCAACATTTTTTCGTCTGCTTTCCTAGGCCATAATACCATAAAATCCGGTGTAGTAGAAATTAGATGTAACAAACTGTATGGCGAAAGTGTGGTTTCATCATCAATACCGGCTATTATTTCAGCCGCTTTTCTCAAACCTTCTCGCAAAACATGTCCTGAAAGTGGGTCAAGATATAATCTACAAATTCTTTCGCCAAAAGGAGTTGCATCATAAGTCATAGCATCTTGTTCTGGTAAAGTGGGTTCAAATCTAGTACTTCGGTAAATTTCGCCCGCAGATTGGAAACCAATCACAGCGGGCCCTTTTCTTTTAGGTCGTTCTTTTTCATGATGATTAGTAATGTGTACTCCTGTTGCAGTTGATGCGGCTGCAACCCAAGGTGGAAGATGATCATCCCAGTTATCTTCTGATTTTGCATTATCCATTTCGCTAATTTTTTGAAGTTGAGAATCTTCAATATCAGCAGCTAGAGCTTCATCGATTCCACATCTCTCTATCATTCCATGTTCACAAAGCCAATTGACAATGCCATCTATTTTATCAGCCAATTTTTCTTTAGGAATATCCATTGCTAAGAAAGTATGTGAAAAGAAATTTCCTAAAGCCCATCTGTTTTTTTGACCACCAGTAGCAATTGCCGCAAGCACATGCATTCTCATAGAAGGTTCCCTATGTAATTTTGAAACAATATCTTCCGGTTCTGATTCAAAATATCGGTATGCCATTTGGTCAGAGTCAAGGTCATTCTTACAACGAATCCAAGCCTCTCCATAATTGTCGTATGTTGGTCTTCCCGCGCGCCCCATCATTTGTTGAACCTCCATTGTTGAAAGAAGATGACTACCCTCTCCATCCCATCTATTCAAATCTCTAATCAATACCCTTCTAGCAGGAAGATTAACTCCCGCAGCAAGAGTTGGAGTTGCACTAATACACATCAAATCTCCACGTTTGAATGATTCTTCGATTACTTTTCTTTGACCAGAGGTTAGTCCTGCATGGTGAAAAGCAACCCCACCAGAGATTGCTTCTACAAGTTTGTCTCCAGTTTGAGAACTTTCAGAGCCTTCTCTAATTTTTTCAGATATATTTTTCCATGTTTTTAGTGAATTTTTATCATCTTCTTTTTCTGCTTTCTTTTTCATTCTTTTTGCTAGGTCTCTTGCTACTGATTGAGCAGATTTTCTAGTGCTAACAAAACACAAAAGTTGACCTCCTTCAGCAATAGTATCTGATAAAGTTGCCCAAACTTGATTTGATTTGGGGCCTTCTAAATTTTTTGCTGGAGGTAAAGGCATCTCTTCCCCATTTGAAATTTCTTTTCTCACTTTTACTTCTAATTCAGTTAATGTTGCATACCTTAATGGAACAGGTCTCCAATTAGAGATTATTAATTTCGCTTTCAACCATTTTGCAACAATTTCAGAGTTTCCAATAGTTGCTGATAATGCAACAATCTGGGCATCGGGAATCTCAATCATGATTCTTGCAAGATTCACTTCAAGAGTTGGTCCTCTAGTAATTTCATTTACTAAATGTACTTCATCAGCAATTACGATACTCACTTTGTCCAAGAATTTTGGCCTATTCCTCAATAATGAATCAAATTTTTCTGATGTACAAACGATGATGTCCGCGTCATCTAAGCCTACATTTTCTCTGCTACGGTCGCCTATTCCAATGCCTACTTTCAATCCTAGTGGGTCGGCCAGTTCTTTCATTTCAGTGACTTTTTCACTTGCTAGTGCTTTCAATGGTACAATATAGACAGCCCGGCTACCGGGATCAGTTTCAACTAATTTTTTGACAATTGCAAGTTGGGCAACCAATGTTTTTCCACTGGCAGTAGGTGCACATAACAGTAAATTTTCGCCTGATAATGCAATTGGTAGAGATTCAATTTGTGGTGGATGGAAAGTAATGATGTTCCACTCATTAGTAAGTAGTGAAACGATTTTTTTTGGTAAATCATATTGAGTGGGGGAACCACTCGTACCCGTCGCCATAGATGCAATCGGACTATCATGGCTCAAGAGCATAGCGGTCCAACTTGTTGTTTTATTCACCGGGTAGGCAATTATAGCCAATTTAAGCGGATACCTTGAAGGGGTATCGTATCCCGTGCAGATGTGATGACCGAGGCTGAGTCCACACCAGACGACACCTTTGATGAGAAAGATGTCAATGATTGGTTAGAGTTATTTTGGGGTTCTTTATTAGTAGTAATTGGATTAAACCAGTTAATGCATCCGGGTGTTTTGTTTTCACCTATCACTATGCAATGGCTTGCATCAGGAATAATTGCGCTAGGTTTGGCTTGGATGGGGCATGGTCTCAAAGATATGGCTGTTAAAGAGATGCTAGCTGGGCGAATGTCCCCTGCCCCTAGCAGTAAAAGAATAATTGATTACGGTCTAATTAGGGATGTTCTCCTTCATCCGGATCAATATAGTAAATTCCTTTTAGAAGCATATGAAAGGGCTTATGAAGATGGAGTTTTAACACAAGAAGAGCATGAGGAATTAACCACACTTTCTGTCGCTCTAGATATTCCTCCAAGGCAAGCAGCAAGGATTGCAACTCGTGCTGCAATTAATTCAGCAGTTGATGATGGTAAAGTTACAGAAGCAGAATTGGCTCTGATAGAAGGCGCAATGGAAGCTGCTGGTTTAAATGAGGAAGAGCGAGAAAAGATTCGTGATGCATTAGAGGATGGAATCATAGATGATGAAGAGAAGGTCATGCTTGATGATGTTCTTGGAAAAGTCAAAAATTAATCTTATTTTTCTTCATCATTTTTGGTATTGTAGTATTCCACTCCCCCTGCAAATATGATTAATCCGATACCAGATGCTAGCCATAGGTGTTCGTTAGATAAAAATCCACTAGCAATTGAAATTCCTGATATTTCAGGAATACTATTTGCATCAAAATTATCACTAGGTCGCCAGTTAACTTCCATCCCATCCATCCCACAATCGCAATAAGAAATAGTCAATAACTGTGGAAATAGGTCGGATTGAATAGTATCCCATTCTTTAGCAGTAATTGAATCGGGTCTACTAGACCAAATAGGGTCCGTTACAGAACCAGCAGGTTCAGTTGCAATCAAATCCCATTGGATATGCAATAATTCTCCTTCAGGTTTTTCATCAACAACTAGTAATGCTTCTAACATCAATAAATCAAGAGTAATTGCTCTTCCAGCTTGAAGAATAAATCGTATTTCATCTTCAGTATTCATCTGGTGGTTACTTAACCAACCAAATACATAACTATCTATTCTGATATCATTTAATTCTTCAGCATGAATTTGCCAGCGCCCATCACCCGTAGGGTGTGCTTCAGAAACATGTAATCTTAGTGAAATTGTGTCATCCGAAGACAAACCAAAAAATCCACTGGCTGCACTAGCGTCAGATTCAGAAAGTCCAGCATCATATGTGGCTTTCATTCTAACATCTAACAATTCATCCAGAGTAATTTCCCCTTGTACTGGTGCTTCATCAGTGAGGCCCCAAACAGGGGAGGCAATCCCTCCGATAATCAAAATGAATAACGCTGTTGGTAGAACATAACGCTTAGGCCAATGTGTTTTCGTAGGCAAAGCAAAACCAGCAAATGCAACGGAAGTTCCAATTATTCCAACTAATAATGTTAGGATATTAGAACCCACTACAGAAACCACTTCGTCTTTATTTCCAACATATGCTTCTCCAGAAAGCCAATTTGCATCTCCTGAAAATTCGGTGGGTGAAGAACTACCCAATCCTTCAAGAGATAGTTTAGCAAACCAAGAATAGGATTGAAAATGGTTATTTTGTCCATTCCAGCAAGCCAAGTAAGTGCCTTCCATTGGTTTATCATATTGGATTTCAGTTATTTGCTGACTAGCCTCATAAGTTGACTTAATTGCAGGGTTTTTAGGAGTATTACCTCCATTTCTTATTAGTTCTGGGGGGGAATGGGGTTGTTCAATTTCTATTGGTACTGAAGACCATTGTACAATTATTGTCATTGTATGTATGTATTCAGGTATTTCAAATGAAAAACAATCTTGGTCTGCATCTAATAATGCCCCTCTAGTTATTTTTTCAACATCTGAAACAATTACAGGGTTACTTGCACTACTCGGTTCATCAGTATTTTCAGCTAAAATATTAACACTCCAATCAATAGGAATTATTAATCTAGAATTACCTTTTAAGTAGAGTTCCCAAGTAACTGGTTGGTTTATTTCAAATGTAATTGATAATCCAACTCCTTCTCCAGGTCTTAAGAGCCTCCCCCGTGAAAGATCTAGTTCTGCATCTTCAATTTTGTAATCGCCCATTTTTGGTGATGATGGGCTTCCACCTTCCAATGTCCATGTATTGGTGCTAGGTCCAGCCCAAAATTCAACAGTTAGATCCGGAGAATTAATGCCAGTATTATCTTCTTGTATTCGTAAATCAATTACCAATTCATCGATTGCTATCGGCAACAAAGCTAGATGAATTTGTTCAGGGATCATAATGAATTCAATTTTTACAGTCTTTGGAGAAAGCGGACTTGCTGAATTTTCTTGTTTAGATATCATATCTATTCCGCTTTCAGAGTTATCTAACAAACAATTTGTTTCTGATTGACAAGAAAGATTTAGTGTGTTATTTGTTTGAGATAATTCTGCTTGTGAGTTTGTAGAGATTATTGATATTATAGATCCACCAAGAATAATACAAATTACTAGAGTAATTGGAAAAGAGCATCGCATTGGAATTGATAACGAATGCCCGCTCACATATTGCGAAGCAAAGATTTAGTAATTAACTACACTAATAATTGATTAGTAATTATAGTGAAATTACGCTAAAATTTTATCGACCAACTTTACTCTGCATGTTCGGCAAAGATATCTACCTGATGATTTCATTGTTCGTTCTGTTTTCCAATCACACTTGGGGCAGGTCCAAGCATACTTGGCATTCCTTTTTCTGAGATGTTTTGCAAATTCACGACCCATATTTTTCGCTTCATTATCAGGCCATTGTTCCTCAAGTGTGCGGAAAATACGATTATGCCCAGAATGCCCAAGTGCGTGCAGAAATTCATGAAATAGCAAAAATTCAGCATATCTTAACCATTCATCATTGAGAGATTCGGGATGAATTGCCACTTCTTTGACATCGGTGGGGTTTAGCCCCTCTCTTTTTTTGTCAACTCCGGGATTATATCTACAAACTCCATGTAACCTAGTTGCATTTTGTCTTAATTTTTTCAGTGGTATGTTTGCCAAAGGTTGTAGATCTAAATGGGCTAAATCTTCAATTGTTGACATAATTCCTATCACTCGGAAACGCAAATAATCTAGTGATGTTTTTTTAACCAATTAATCACCATCAATTCCATCTATGGTAGGCAGGGTGACCTTCTTTTACTGCTACAAATAATCCTTTACCTTTTGCGCATAACTTGCCTTCGGCATACATTTCCATTTCCACTTCAGCCCGATCGTCATGCAAATCAATTACTTTTGCAGTTACATGTAAAGGAACATTTACAGGGGTGGGGCGGCGGAGTTGAACAGAATAAGATGCTGTAACGGTGCATGGTGGTTCACTATCTTCTTTAGCATCCATTAGGGCAATTGCTGCAGTCCAATTCCCATGACAATCAAGAAGAGTGCCAATAATTCCACCATTCAATACACCAGGGAATGCTTGATGTTCTTCAGAGGGTGTAAACCATAATTCCAGTCCATCATCTGTTCTAGTCGAATCAATCTGTAACCCTTTTTCATTTGCAGGGCCACAGCCAAAACAAATTGAAGTCGGTGCTAATTCTCTTTGAACTCCTAGTTTCCCCTCTGTCATGATGGTGTGCGAGCGCGCCCTATCCATGTGCATTGCGCTAATTTAGTATCAGAAATCATAATTATTGATTATATTTTGAGCGGCGGCTTTTTCAAAAGTTACCTATGCCACTATGTTGGGGAGTCGGTTTGACTCGAATGGATGTCTTCTAATGTCTGATGAAGATAAGCCAAAGGCAACGAAGAAAAATACTGCTAAAAGTTCAACAAAAAAGGCAACTTCTTCATCAACAATTACAAATTCAACTAAGGCTGAAAATGTAAAAGAAAAAACAACTGCAAAACCAAAAAATAAAACCAAATCAAAGAAGAAAAAAACTAATTCAACAAAGAAGAAATCTTCAAAAAAACAGCAGGCAGCTAAAAAAACACTCAAAGTCAGTAATCAGATTCCAAAAGAACGTCGCGCAAAAATCAAAAAATCGTTATCAAAAGCTAAACAGGTAAAACGAACAGATTGGGACAGAGCAGCAGGTGCCAAACAGCATAGGCTCGCTAATAAGAGATTCAAGCCAGGGACCATTAGAAGAATTTCAATGCCCCTTTTAGATGTCACTTTAGGAGAAACTTGGAACACTCCAATTACTGTATTACATGGTGCCCGCCCAGGTCCAGTAGTTACTGTGACAGGGGCAGTTCATGGGGATGAGTTAGTCGGTCCTCTTGCTTGTAGTATGTTATGTCAAGAATCAATGACAGGACCCGGCCGTCCTCTCGATCCTAATGCGATGGCAGGAACACTTCGTATTGTCCCGATTCTAAATCCTCCAGGATATCGTAGTCATAGCAGATATTTTCCTGATGGCCGCGATTTGAATAGACAATTCCCTGGTTCTCATACGGGTAACACTACTAGTAGGGTGGCAGACAAAATATGGGAGAATTTGATAATAAATACGGATTATTTGATAGATTTACATTGTGCAGCAAAGGGCAGAACAAATATGCCACAAGTTCGTGCTAATCTTGCTCATTCAGATAGTAACAAAATAGCGCGTGCATTTGGCTTAGAGGTAATTCTAGATTCGCAAGGGCCAAGAGGTACCATGCGTAGGAATGCTACCGAAGAAGGTATTGGCGCATTAACCTATGAAGGGGGTGGTGCTTCAATTACTGATCATGAATCAGTAAAGGTTGCAGTTTATGGAGTCATCAATGTTTTGAAAACATTCAAAATGATTCCGGGGTATCCAAGTCGCCCTCGTTTCCGTCTCCTTGCTTCAGGTTCAACGTGGATTAGAGCAGAGGAGGGCGGGCTTGTTGACATGTTTGTACAATCCGGCTCATATGTTGAGAAAAATGATGTGATTGGACGTATTGTTGACCCACAAAAACCAGGACTTAGTGCAGATATATTATCGCCAGAAAAGGGCCTGATTATTTGTTGTGCAACCAATCCTTTTGTTACTGCTGGGACTCCAGTGGGTCATTTGCTTCCAATAACTCGTGGAATTAAATTGGTAAAGAGTCAACTTGATGATCATAATCGTCTAATTGTCAGTGGTAGCATGGAAGAACCACCATGGAGGGAAGAGTTTGAAGTTGATGAGATTTCTATTGTAGGAGAATGGGTTGGAGATGATGTTGATTCTGAATGGCAACGTGGTTGGAATCAATATGGGGTGGACCCTGATGCAGTAACTGCTGAGGAAGAAGGTTCTGAGGAAGAACAATGACTATTCTTTTGAAATTTACAATTATTCATGAAGTATGACCACTTGGTAGGTTTAGGTGGGGGAATGCCAAAGGTAAGGAAACCAAAGAAAGGGTGGCCTAGATTGCCCGTTCCTCGTAAATTTAGAAGGGCTAGAAAATCAAATTCTGGTTTACCACCTTGTCCAGATTGTAAGAGTTATTCAATGAAAAGGGATGATAGAAGTGGTGAAAAGTTTTGTTCTGATTGTGGCAGGACTCTTTAATTTCAATCATTTCTCTTTTTCTTGAAAGGGTTGTTTGGACTTTTCTTTTTCCGGTGATAGCCACCACTTTTCTTAGAGTCTCCATCACGGTTACCCCAATGGCGAGCTCTGCCGCGATTATTGTCACGCTTGTCTCCCCGGCCCCCTCTTCTATCGCCTCTACGTCCACCACGTCTTTCACCACGATTACCGCCACGGCTTTCACCACGATTACCGCCTCGTCTTTCGCCTCGGTTACCTCCTTGGTAGCCTCCTCTATTGCCTCCACGCGCACCACGGCTTTCACCACGGTATCCACCACCAGAATTGCTTGGCCTTTTCGCCGGGCAACGATTACAGGTATCCCTCCAAGCAAAATTGTTGTTTTGGCATTTCGGGCACTCCCAATCATTTCCTCCTTTTTGCCCGCCAAAATTACGAGAATCTCGCCTTTCACGGCGATCTCCCCTCCTTTCATTACGACCCCCGGAACGGTTTCCACCACGGCCTCTATGATTCTGATCCCTTCCTCTACGATCATTCCTATGGCGTTCTTCACGTTGTTTTCTTTGTTGAATTGTAATATCTGAATCGCCTATCGAAGAGACTTCAAGATCTTTAGCTAAGGGTAAAATGTGAACAAGTGCGCAGTCAACTTTTCCAATTACTGAATCAACCCTTCCCAAGTAAGTTCCTTCTGCAGTTTCTAGAGCAGTTCCTAAATGTGGGGCTGCGCCAGTAAATGCGACCAAAAGGCCACCTTCATGACTTTCCCGACTAAACTTACCACGGAACTCCATGACTTGGGCCGGTGGCCGGGTTGATTTGAACCCACCTGTATTGAATTAGTCAATAATTACCGCTTTATTCTCGTCTACGACTAACCAAGCCAGCACCAATTAGGGCCATTGTGGTCAATAAAATTCCCGGACCAGGTAAGCCGCCACCCTCCTCATCATCGGTACTTGTTATGGTTGGGGTTTGGGTATTAGAATCTTGGAATAGGAAGGTATTGTCCACTTCTTGATCTATAGTCGTGCACATTCCTGATGTGTCGCAGGCTTCTATTGAAATAGTGTAAACACCTTCATCATAAAGTTCGAAGTCAATTTTTTGAGTTTCCCATTGATTGCCACCGAATACTGAGACAACCCCTTGTTGCACGCCATCCAATTTTTGTGTGAAACTGACAGTTTCACCATCAGGGTCAGAAAAATGCCCTATTAGAGTATATTCAGTCCCAACCCATTCACCACCATCCACTTGGATACTAGGGGGTAGACTTTGCTTGGAAAGTCCTAAGTCATACATATAGCTAAATGGAGCCATTCCTGATGCGCTTGCAACAACATGAACCTCGACTGTTCCTGGCGAAAATGTTCCCGCACTAATGGTGGTAGAAACATCAGAACCTGTAAGAGTCAATGTTGCATCAACATCCACCCCATATTGCATCAAAGTAACAGTGACAGTCCGTTCTACACTATCAACTGGACTAAATGTCAAAACAAATTCATCTAAAACTGCCGTATTTGCAGCAGATAAGGAGAATATGGGTCCGACTTGAAACTCTCTTGCTCCAGTAGATTGACCACTACTATCCCATGCTTCACAAATTACTGTTTCAGTTGCACCTTCTGAAGGTGAGGTTACCATCCAATGATTAGATTCGGCTTCTTCTAGATTCCAACCCGTCGCTCCGGTGCAATCAACATTTAGCATTCCAGATCCTAAATCATCATCAAACCAAGCGTTGATATCATTTAATTCAACAATATATTCACTTTCTCCAAGACCTGCCACTGGCAACAATTCTCCTTCTGCAGGGGCGTTGTTAGTCCATGTTGGTGGATTGTCCACAGGTGGAGGAGATGTGGTAAAATCAATGAAATATTCTCTGGCAGCAGGCCAATCACGTTCATCATATGTGAATAAACGTGAAAAGCTAATACCATTATTTACTGCTGTCAAAGAATAATCCAAATCATCTGTAGATTGATAAGAGACGCATTCATTTCTGGCGCTATAGGTAGTTTGGTAATCGTCAGCTTCTTCATCATCTTCATAATATGTGGTGTTACAATTATGCTCTTCAAAAGAATTAGCAACTCTTAGAGGTGAAGATTGGCTAGGGAAAATATAGGTAAATTGTGCTTTAGTTAAATTTCTTCCAACCATGGCTAGTGTGAAATTTGATGAATCAATCTGGCTATCAAAAGATACAGTTGAATTAAGGAATACTATCGTGTCACAACTGTGTGGCCCACATTGACCTGCATTTGCTGGGTAATTTGGAATTTCTTCACAAGTAGGGCTGCCCGAAGGTGCGCCGAATTGATCCTTGCAACTTCTTCTTTCTGGGTGGTCTTCAGGAATTAAGTTAGTTTCTTCTAGCGTCATACCTTCTTTGATCCAAGTGGCATTTTTCCAGTTAACTCCAGCACCTCCTCTGTGTGGGGATCCTCCTCGGAATCCTATACGTGTGTAAGTTTGTTCTACGCAATCCTTCCCCACAGCTTCTACGCCGTCTTTTTCATCCGTTGATAGCCATCCATTATCTCCCCCTGGTAGGCCTTCAAACAAGCCGTCAAGGTCATCCCTCATGTTTGCTGCATCAGTGCCATTTACCATTGCCATAGCACGCACAAAAGCACCATCCCAATTCTGATTAATTTCTATATGAAATGTTCCATAGTTGTAGTAAAACATATCTTCGAAAGAATAACCTGTGCAATCCGCATCTATCTGTCTACCAGATGTGAAATCTGTAGTCTCAATCTCTTTAACATCATCTTCAACTGCAGTAGGTTGCATGACATGTGACATGACAGAAAAAACCATCAATAATATCAATACAAATGCTAAGCAGAATCTCTCATTACTCCTCGCCATTGGCCACGCGAGTACGCGTTTAGTGAAAGAGGGTTTTCCTTCTAGATACTTAGTGAGTTTTGTTACACTGATATGATAATCAGGGCCGAAGTGTTCGGAATCGCCTCAAAAACAAGGTTCCGGGGATAAATGACCATAGTAAAGCAGCAATCCAAATGAAATATTTCTGCAGTTCCGGCTGAGCATCAGGATTTAGGTTACTTTCGAGTAATAATTGGTACACACCATTGGGTGAAAACAAATCAATTATTTCACTAAACTTGTTGTATTGGGGCGAGTTCAAATCAGTAACATCCACTCCAATCAATGTGGCTAATAATACGGTTACAAGTAACCAGACAAGAGTGAAGGCCATCCAAATCCCAATTCCCAAAGTTACAGAAGAACCGAGATCTTTTGCAATGCTCGATGCAAGTAACTGAATACAAGCATACCAGAAGATAATCAGCCCTGTAGCGATATTGAAAAACAACCAATCATACAGGCTTGGAAATTTACCCATTTGTATTTCGATTAATTGCACGCCAATAGCACAAGAAATTGTGGTTGGTATGAAGACTGCAAGCCATAGTCCTTGAAGTTGTGAGCGTGCCAAGTCATTGCGATTGATTGGTTGGGACAATTCTATTGCCAACTCGCCAGTCAATCGTTTTTTACTAATACCATCAAATCCTAACAATACAACTCCAAGGGTTGATGAAAATAACACAAACAAGCTTACAAGAAATAGAATTTCATAAGGTGTGTCATAATTTAATTGTGATGTGACTGTAGAAGAAGAATCTGACAGCCCCCAACTACCACCCACGATGAATAATAACAGAAGCGCGAGTAAAGCCATCATTCTGGGGCTTCGAAAATGCAGTCTTGCTTCGTGCCAAGATAGGCGGAGAATATTGATTTCCCGGTCAAACCTATTCATCCTCTCTAACCCCCAATTTTTTTAATGGAATTAATGAATCATCTCCTACTTCTAGTCCAATTGTATCTGCAGTTTCACCTGTGGCTGCTGAAAGCATGTCTTCCAGAGTAGGTTGAACCATTTGCAGTAAGCATATTTTCCCACCAGATCCTTCAATTGAATCAAGTATGTTGTGTCTTTGTTTACTGCTCCAACTACCATTTTTGTGTAGAGAAATCCGCCATTCTTCTCCTGGCCATGGCTCACACTTTTCTAACACAATTCCTCTGCCAAATGAACCTGATGATGGAGGGCACCACCCATTGCCTGCAACTACGAGTTGTGGTTGGCAACCCAATATGTTTTGAACTTCAGAAATGCTACCCGATGCAACCATTTGCCCGCGATGGAGTATGGCCAATGAATCGACAAATAATTCCATCTCATTGAGATTATGACTACTAACAATAACAGTCGTTCCACGATTAGCAAGGTCTCTGAGTAATTTTCTAAATGCTGCTTGAGCCACTGGGTCTAGCCCGTTTAGAGGTTCATCTAATAACAGAATTTTAGGATTTCCTAGTAATGCACATGCCAGAGTCAATCTTTGCTTCATTCCTTGACTCATATTATCAAGAGGCGTATACATTCTTTTGCTCATGCCTACAATTTTTAATAGGTTTTTAGGCGATTCATGAAGGCCCCTCATAGTGATTAGACGATTCAAAATTTCATGTGGGGTTGTTGTTCCTGACCAATTTACTCTTTCAGGCATTAGACCAATATGGTTTTGAGCACTTTCCCAACCAAGTTTTCTTCTATCTTGACCAAGAAATTTTATCGTTCCTTTGTGGCGACCATGAAGTCCTGCTATTGTATGTAATAAGGTAGTTTTTCCAGATCCATTGGGTCCTATTAATCCCAAAATTGAACCGGATTCCACCATTAAATCAACATCATGAATACCCGCGCCCCATTTCTTTTTCCATGGAGTTAGCCAATTTGTTAGCTGGTAGCGATAAGCAACTCCGGATAGAGATAGAGCCGGCTCCCCCTTCTGCATAGGCTGCGATTACTACATCAAGTTCTCAAACGTGCCGCTTATTGAATATGTAGTCGGTGCTTTAACCTGTTAGTAATTACTCGGCGATACGAAGCCGATGTCTATACTCTTCTCTGCAATGACTTGGCTCGCACCTCTTGGATTACTATTAATATGGCAATGGAGCATTTGGAGAGAGAAGCACCCAGAGGTTCAATTTTCAGATTGGTTGAGAGCAGATCCTTACATTGCAGGATTAATAATTGCTCAAGCAATTATCATAATTCTGCCATTAGGTCTTTGGTTAATTTTAGCATCATTCTTCATTATTTCAATAATTTTTCTAATTAAGGATGAGCAACAAAGAAAAGAATGGATGCAAAGAAAATTCATTCGCTCACTAGCCTTGATTTTCTTAATATCTATGCACCTTATTTCAGGTTTTGTTCCAGTTTCAGAGCCTACAGGAGAAAATGTATGGGGTACTCCATTAATTGAAGAATCTGAAAATTCACCAGCATGGCCAGCTTCTGAACAATATGTGTGGTTACTAAATGATGGTACAATAATTGTTGAAACCCATTTTAATACGCCAGGTGTTCTAAACCCCTTACTTTCTTCATGGGGTGCAAAAGAATATTCTCAAGTTAGTGGGGCAAAAGAATCACGTTTTGAAGAGGCAGCATCTCTATTGGATGATTGGGCAGGCCCCAACGCGTTCACCCTAGAATCAATTCATGACGGTGTGGTGCATGACTATGATGGGGAGAAACTGCTCTATACTCATGACGAAGTTATGTTAGATTTGCTAGGAATGCATCCTTCAGGTGAAATGATTACTGTTTGGAAACCAACATGGGGCGGGGAGATGCATCTTTTGTCAGTAATCAAAGTCGGTTCAGATCCTTTTGTAGGAAACCCAGGTGCTCAAAAATATGTGGTTGATTGGTTGTCCAACGAATAATAATCAAATTTAGGCGCCCCTAAATTAGGGCAACCTAATCTTTATGTATGGGGGTTGTGTCCGGCGCTTTAGGGCAACCTAAAAATGATAATTATGGTGGTGGGGATGAGAAAAAAGATAACGGGTGCAATTTTGATATTGTTGATGGTAACGACCTTCCTTTCTGGTTGTATAGGTACGGATGATGAAGAAATCGAGTCTCTCGAGCAACTGGTTGTTGCATACGAGATTAAGGCCGACTATGAGAACATAGAAGAAAACCCCCAAATTCTTGCTGATTACTTGTCTGAGAAATTGAATTATGATGTATCTCTTTACAGCGTAGATTCTGAGGGTGCAATGATTGAGGCTCTCCGATTTGGTAATGCTGACATCGCACTTATGGATGGAGGGGCAGCATGGGTTGGATGGCAGCAATATGGATTGGATGCCATGGCCGCAGATGAGAAATCTGATGGCAGAACCTACTACAATGCCCACGCGTGGGTGAGGGCGGACAGTGAGATGGCTGCGGCGCACCTCGATGATGATCCATACACGAATCCATTTGCCCTACTTGAGGGCAAGACATCATGCCATACTGGGTGGCTCAAATCCGCAGGAATGCTACTTCCTATGGGTTACATGATTGGACATGGGTATGCAAATGTTATAGGGGACCCTAATGATATTGAGACGCTGAGGAATACAATCTATGGCTTCTTCAACGAGAATGCTTCAATCCCCGACTCTGGCACACCATACTACGGTTACTCTGGTGCTGTTAAGTGTCTATCTGACGGAACCGGAGACGTCGCCTTTGCAAAGGATAGCACAGTAGACTCTTACTGCGATAACGAAATGGATGCAGACAACGAAGAGTGGTGTTTGGAAAGAGATCAGTATGTCGCTCTTCCTGCGTTTGGTAAGGCACCCAGCCACCCAGTAATGTATAATCCAGATTTGTTGGAATCAACAACAGTCTCTCTAGTTACCGATGTGCTAGTCCAAATGAGCGAAGATGTTGAGGGGAGCGAGATTCTAGAAAATGTACTCAACACACCTGGAATAGTTGCAACAACTGCTGAAGACCATATGTCCAGTTATTCTTCATTGGTTTCCAACATACCGGGAATCTCCTCATATTACGGCGACAAATATACGATTAATGAGACGGTTTCTCCTACTATTGATCGAATAAGGATTGCATTTGAGGTTAAGGCCGATTATGAGAACATAGACGAGAACCCCCAGTTGTTAGCAGATCACCTTGGGGAGACTCTCGGTGTGGATGTTGAACTCTACAATGTTGATTCTGAAGGGGCTATAATAGAAGCTCTAAGATTTGGACATGCAGATATAGCATTTATGGATGGAGGGGCTGCTTGGGTAGGTTGGAAGGAATACGACTTGTCTGTTATGGCCGCCGATCAGAAATCTGACGAGAGGACATACTACAATGCTCACGCTTGGGTGAGAGCTGACAGTGAGATGGCCGCGGCGCACCTCGATGATGATCCAAGTACTGACCCATTTGCCCTACTTGAGGGCAAGACATCATGTCATACTGGGTGGCTCAAATCCGCAGGAATGCTACTTCCTATGGGCTATCTGATTGGCAATGGTTACTCCGAAGTAGTAGGTGATTCAAATGATGTGGAGTCGCTAAGGAACACAATCTACAATTTCTTCAACGAGAATGCTTCAATCCCCGACTCTGGCACACCATACTACGGTTACTCTGGTGCTGTGAAGTGTCTATCTGACGGAACCGGCGACGTCGCCTTTGCAAAGGATAGCACAGTCGACTCTTACTGCGGTAACGAAATGGATGCAGACAACGAAGAGTGGTGTTTGGACAGAGATCAGTATGTCGCTCTTCCTTCGTTTGGTAAGGCACCCAGCCATCCAGTAATGTATAATCCAGACGTATTGGATATGCAGACAAGGACTGCTATTCTCAACGCCTTAATGTCTCTAAACCACGAGAGTTATGTTGTAAATTATACCACGCATGGTCAGACTTTCACCGGATGTTACGATATAACGGTTCATGTAGTTGATGAGGAATCACCTCAAAACACATGTGGATCCGAAATTCTGGCGAATGTACTCAACACCCCTGGAATCGTAAGAGCAACCTCGCAACAGCATTTGGGTAGTTATTCAGAATTAATCAGAAATGTCCCAGGTATTTCTTCATATTATGATGACAAGTTTGACATCACATGATAGATTGGGGAAGTATGGTGCTGGCCCTATGAGTAAAGATGAGGGCCAACTTCAAGACGATTGCGTAGTCAGTCTGGAAGGAGTAGTTATTGGATATGACTCCAATAATCCTCTCCTCAAAGTTCCAGATTTGACCATTAAATCTGGAGAGATTGTGGCCATCACTGGTTCATCAGGGGTTGGCAAGACAACGCTACTAAGGACCATTGCTGGCCTTATAAGACCAATTTCAGGGACTCTACGGGTGTGCCATTCTACATTACCATCTAAACCACCACGAGGTTCGGTAGGATATATCCCTCAAAGGCTAGGGTTGGTCAGGCATGCGAGTGTTAGGCACAATGTCATGCTAGGGGCTAGAGCGGGACATACAAATCCGCTATCGCTATTCCCCTCTTCAGAAGCAATCGAGCATACCGATTATTCTATCGAGAGAATGGGGCTTACGGATAAGGCAAATGAACCAATTCGAAGACTTTCCGGAGGTCAGCAGAGAAGGGTTGCAACAGCTAGAACACTGGCACAGAACCCTAAGCTGATTATGGCAGATGAGTTCCTTAGCGAATTGGACGAGGAAACACTTGAGAAAGTTCTGTCCGAAGTAACTGGCTATGTAAGATCTAGTGGTGCAGCCTTGATAGTGGTGGAGCATGACTTTGCCAGAGCTAAGTCAATGGCAGATAGATTACTATTGATAGATGATGGGAGAGTGAACCCATTCCTCTCTGAGACTACAGCGGTGGAGGTCAAAATATGATTACTGGATTTAGTAAAACCTTCCTTTACCTTTTTCTTGTTTTAGTATTTGCAGTCTGGGTCATGGATGGATTGGTTCATGACTGGGGCCGATTATCCGGAAGCGGAGGTAATCTAGTCACATTTTTCAAAGAATCTCTTTGGCCTCCTAATTGGAGCGTTATAGAGCCTCAGGCATATCCAGTTTGCACAGCGTATCCGATTATTGACTTCACATGCTCAACAGCATGGATAGGGATGGTTGAGACCATCAAAATCGCCTTTGTTTCAACAGTTTTGGGGACAATAATTTCATTGCCAATTGGCCTTTTGGCTACTCGGAATCTAAACCCCAAGGGAGTCTCATATATTGCAAGATTCATCCTTGCAGCAGCAAGGAGTTTGCCAAGTATCATCTGGGCAATTTTCTTTGTTATTCTAGTTGGATTCGGTCCTCTTTCTGGAGTTCTTGCAATGACAATTTACACCGTGGGATATCTAGGAAAGCTACAGTATGAATCTATTGAGGGGATGTCAAGCACCCCATTGGAGGCCGCTAGCTCAATGGGTCTGTCTAAGTTGGAAACAGCCATTGGAGTAGTAATTCCCGAATCGGCGAATAATCTAATTTCCCAAACTATTTTCATGTTTGAGTACAATATTAGGCATGGAACTGTTATTGGGATAGTTGGTGCTGGAGGAATTGGGTATTACATCAATCTATATCTCAAGTTCCTTCAGTACGACAAGGTAATTGCATATTTAATCATAATATTCGCTGTTGTACTCTTGATTGACTTCCTTTCAATCTATGCTCGTTCATTCTTCACCGAAGAAAGCGATGTAAAGAGGCCATCTTGGTGGGGTGTTCTGCTTCCAGCAGACTTAGTCACTAAGTTAAGACGAAATCGTGAGGAGTAAGTTTAATTTTGTACAGAATTGAATTATTCTGCAGCAACTCGAATAGCACCATCTTTGTAGTGGACATAGATATTGTTTGGAATCTTGGATGTGAGGGATGCAAGAGTTTCACGAATTTGGTCTTCACTTACTTCAAATGCTTCTGCCGCGCGCTGGCTTGACCAAGGTACTATTTCAAAGTCAGATTTCTTAATCCACTCGTACAGGCGGCGCTCTAATTTATTCAAATCCTCTATTGCCATAAACTTGCGAAGGGTCTTCTCTTCTTTGGGTTATCGGGGGAAAAATAGCTACAAACTTTGTTCGACCATTTCTCTAACACATTCTTCGGCAGAGATTTCACCGTCAAGAAGTTTGTTTAGAGATTCTGTAAAAGGGGCGTAGCATCCCACTTGAGCAGCACGTTTACGAAACATCCTAGCAGCCCTAACTCCTTCTGCAACCATGTGCATCTCTGCTAATCCTTCTTCCAAACTTTTACCTTGTCCTAATTTCTCTCCAAGTGTTCTGTTTCTGCTGCGTGGACTTGTGCTAGTAACATAGAGGTCTCCTAAACCAGCAGGTCCAAGCGAAGTTTCTTGTTCTGCACCAAGGAGTACTAACAAGCGTCGTCCTTCTGCAAAACCTATTGGTACTAATGCGGCCTTCAAATTGTCTCCACCAATTCCTTCACGTAATCCATCAACAATACCACAAGCTAATGCAACTGTATTTTTGAAGGCCCCCCAAAGTTCTGCACCTACTGGGTCATCAGCGGGTTTCAAAATTAGCGATTCAGCAGAAAGGCGACTTGCCACTCGTTCGGCAACGGAACGATCGTGAGATGCTACAAGAGCATTTGTTAAGACTCCTCTAGCTACTTCTGGAGCAATTGTAGGGCCTGTAAGGACGACAATTGGGTTGGAAAGTCCAGCGGCAGCCAGTCTTTTTTCAATTGCATCTGAAATTAATCCACTTTCCCCTTCTTCTTCTGGGGCTATTCCTTTAGCTAAATCTACTAATACATGAGAAGGCCTAAGGAATGGTATGAGTTCATCAACTACTGAAAGAATTACTCCGGATGGAACAGCGAGTACGATTAATTCCGATGCATCACAAACTTCGTTTAGATGTAAAGATGCATCCACACCTTCAAGGATAACATCTGGTAGATATTTTTTGTTTATATTTTCAAGAACCATTGATTCATACACTTCATTTTCTACAGTCCAACCGATTACTGAATGGCCGTCTTGAGCCCATAGGTGGGCCAGAGAAGTTCCCCAGTTGCCTAAACCAAGTACGCCAATCTTAGTCAATAGTCTTCCTCCAACCCCTTTGGCTTGCTTTTCTATTATCAATGAAACCCTTGAAGAGGTTATTGTTAATAGGATTACAATACCCTATCGTTTATTCTAGATTAGTAATTTCAGCGACGGGTTCTAAACCCAAAAGCCTCGCCCTATGCTCAAGCAGGGGTACCCGAGTGGTCAAAGGGGCTGGGTTTAGGTCCCAGTGCGTAGTGCTTCGCAGGTTCAAATCCTGTCCCCTGCACCATAATCGTCCC
>MDTE01067356.1_pt1 | contig 26471 bp, 31 predicted proteins | sample 811231 | NCBI WGS metagenome assembly MDTE01 (sample SAMN05326651, study PRJNA326480) | marine metagenome | isolation source: seawater | place: Indian Ocean: Red Sea | collected 2010
ACACCATTCTCATAGCGGCAGCCGTGGGTGTCGCCAACGGCATTGAGTGGTGTCAGCTCCTGCTCGCAAAGCCGCGCGACTTCTGCGAGCACGGCGTCAATCAACTCTCGGCTCGTGTCGGCCTGCCCCGGAAGTGCGGAAACAGCCGTCTCGAAATCAAATAGCTCATGCAGCACGAACTGCATGTCCCGGACGGGGGATTGATAAGTCGCCATGCCTCTTCGCTACCTCGAAATCACATGTTCGGGTAGTTCGGACCGCCACCGCCCTCAGGAGTTACCCAATTGATGTTCTGGGTCGGATCCTTGATATCGCAGGTCTTGCAGTGCACACAGTTCTGCGCGTTGATCTGAAGACGCGGATTCGCCCCATCGTCATCGCGGACGATCTCGTAGACACCGGCCGGGCAAAACCTCTGCTCAGGGGCATCGTAGTCGGCGAGGTTGACAGCGATGGGAACGCTCTCGTCCTTCAAAGTCAGATGAATCGGCTGGTCGTCCTCATGATTGGTGCCGGACAGGAACACGGACGAGTTCTTGTCGAAACTGACTTCACCGTCCGGCTTTGGATAGTCAATGGGCTGACATTCGCTGGCTTTCTTGAGGCGCTCGTTGTCGGCGTGATGACGAAAAGTCCACGGCGCCTTACCGCGCAACACATAAGTGTCCAGGCCGGAGTAGGCGATGCCGCCCCAAAGCCCCCATTTGAATGACGGCCGGATATTTCGAACACCGTGCAGCTCATCCCACAACCAACTGGATTCCAGCCGCTCGCGATAGCTGGTGATCTCATTCGCCTCGGCACCACTCTTGAAATGGTCGAAGATTGCTTCGGCTGCCGTCATGCCTGACTTCATGGCGGTGTGGGTGCCTTTGATCTTGGGCACATTGAGGAAGCCGGCGGTGCAACCGATCAGCATACCCCCGGGGAAACTCAGCTTGGGGATGGATTGAAAGCCGCCTTCGTTGATCGCACGTGCGCCGTAGGCCACACGTCGACCGCCCTCGAAGGTAGGGCGAATTTTCGGATGAGTCTTGAAGCGCTGAAACTCGTCGAACGGACTTAAGTAAGGATTCTGGTAGTCGAGCCCGATCACAAAACCAACTGCCACCTGATTGTTCTCCAGATGGTAGAGAAACGACCCACCATAGGTGCTGGTGTTCAGTGGCCAGCCAACGGTATGGGTAATATTGCCCTGGTCGTGCTTGTCGGGCTCGATGTCCCAGAGTTCCTTGATGCCAATCCCAAAGGTCTGCGGGTCAACGCCTTCGCGGAGATTGAATTTCTCGAACAAGCCCTTGGTCAGAGATCCGCGGCAGCCTTCGGCAAACAGGGTCTGACGTGCGAGCAGCTCGAAACCCGGCTGATAGGTGTCCTTCTGCTCTCCGGCCTTGCTGATCCCCATGTCTCCGGTGGCAACCCCGCGAACGGCACCGTTTTCGTCGTACAACACTTCGGAGGCGGCGAATCCCGGAAACACATCGACACCGGCCGCTTCAGCCTGCTCACCGAGCCAGCGACAGAAATTGCCCAGACTGATGATGTAGTTGCCGTGGTTGTTCATCTGGGGCGGTGTCGGCAGTTTGATACCTCCCGACTCCGTCAGGAACAGAAAGTTATCCTTCTTCGCCGGGGTGTTCAGTGGTGCGTCCTTGTCACCCCAGTCCGGAATCAGCTCATTGAGCGTGCGGGGCTCGAGCACCGCGCCTGATAAAATATGCGCGCCGACTTCGGATCCTTTCTCGACCAGACAAACACTGAATTCCTCGCCGGCCTCGGCCGCCAGTTGACGCAACCGGATGGCCGCGGTCAGACCCGACGGACCCCCACCGACGACAACGACATCGAACTCCATTGATTCGCGTTCCACGACCTCATGCTCCTCGAGAAGTGTCAGACGCACTCACCGTCGCTGTGGAGACAGCGCTGCGCCGAAAAAACCCAAAACCTCCATATCGTAACGCCTGAGACTTCATTTGGCGAAGGCTGCGTATTGCAACCACTATCCCGACGTACTAACCTTCGCCGCCTTTAGCGTGTACGCCCTTATATAGAGTGAGAACGATGAAAGTTCTGGTGCCAGTTAAACGAGTCATCGACGCCAACGTCAAGGTCCGGGTGAAGCCCGACAACACCGGTGTCGAGACTGCAAATGTGAAGATGGCTATCAACCCGTTCTGCGAGATTGCGGTCGAAGAAGCCATCCGCTTGAAAGAGGCCGGAACGGCCACGGAAATCGTCGCCGTATCCATCGGTGAGCAGAGTTGTCAGGAGACCATTCGCACCGCCCTCGCTATGGGCGCCGACCGCGGCATTTTAGTGCAGACAGACGCATCTCCTGAACCTCTGGCAATCGCAAAGCTCCTTAAAGGAATCGTCGAGCGTGAAGAGCCAGGTCTGGTCATTGTCGGCAAACAGTCCATCGACGGTGACAACAGCCAGACCGGTCAGATGCTGGCGGCATTGCTAGGTTGGCCACAAGGAACCTTTGCCTCCAATCTGGATATTGGTGACGGTGACATGCAGGTGACGCGTGAGACCGATGCCGGACTCGAAACCATAAACGTCAGCATGCCGGCGGTGGTGACCACCGATCTGCGTTTGAACGAGCCGCGCTACGCCTCGTTGCCGAACATCATGAAGGCCAAGAAGAAGCCCATCGACACGTTGACGTGCGATGAACTGGGTGTCGATGTCACGGCACGTGTGCAGGTGCTGAAGGTCGAAGAGCCGCCGAAACGAACGGCTGGCATTATCGTGGAATCCGCCGCAGAGCTGGTCGAAAAGCTGCGCAACGAAGCAAAGGTGATCTGATGAGCGTTCTAGTATTAGCCGAGCATGACAACGCCGAGCTGGGTTCGGCCACGCTCAACACGGTAACAGCCGCCGCCAAGATGGATGCCGACGTGCACGTTCTGGTGGCCGGTTCTGGTTGTGGCGCAGTTGCCGAAGCGGCTGCGAAAGTGGCAAGTGTCACCAAGGTTCGTGTCGCCGACGCACCCGAGTACGAGAACCCATTGGCGGAATCGATTGCCGATCTGCTGGTGAGTCTCGCGGGTGACTACTCACACATCGTGGTATCCGCGACCAAATTCGGCAAGAACGTGCTGCCGAGAGCTTCCGCGCTGCTCGATGTCGTCACCATCAGTGACATCAGCGACGTCACTGCACCGGACACTTTCGTGCGTCCCATTTACGCAGGCAACGCCATGGCGACGGTGCAGACGGCGGATTCGCCAAAGTGTGTCTCGGTACGTACCACCTCATTCGAAGAAGCGGCGGCCGAAGGTGGCAGCGCGGCCGTGGAGTCGGTAGACAGCGCTGGCGCCAACAGCTTATCCAGCTTCGTGAGTGAGGATCTCACCGTCAGCGAGCGCCCCGAGCTTACTTCCGCTCGAGTGGTGATATCGGGTGGCCGTGGCATGCAAAATGGTGAGAATTTCGCCATGCTCGAAAGCGTCGCCGACAAGCTCAATGCAGCCGTTGGTGCCTCGCGGGCAGCCGTGGACTCAGGCTATGTGCCGAACGACTTCCAGGTCGGTCAGACCGGCAAAATCGTAGCCCCGGATCTTTACGTCGCAGTCGGCATCTCGGGCGCCATTCAGCATCTAGCGGGCATGAAGGACAGCAAAGTCATCGTCGCCATCAACAAAGACGAAGAGGCTCCGATCTTCCAAGTCGCGGACTACGGGATCGTGGGTGATCTGTTTTCGGTGGTGCCCGAACTCGAGGCAGCACTCGCTGACTGACGACAACGGCGCGTCGTACGTGCAACCAAAAGGGCGCACCGGGATTCCGGTGCGCCTTTTTTTTCAAGTTATCGAGTAGAGTTCAGCCCGTGATCGGTATCAGTGGCGAACGGCCGCGACATCGGCGGCACTCACCAGGCCAGGGTCGACGATCCAGCCTTCCAGGGGATCGGACTCCTGTGGCACTCCCCAGCCCTCCGTGCGCCGGGTCCAGGCCCAAGCGGCCTGCAGGGCACACAGCACAGAATCGAGAGCGTCCGCATCCATTTCCTCTATCAGTGATTCGCGTATGGCACGGTCCAGGACAATCTTGAGGCCGAACTCTTCTAACAATTCTTGCGCACTGAGACGCTCGACCAGCTCGCGGCGATTCTCGAGCAGTTCCGCCGCCCGGTCACTCTTGCGGTCGCTCTTGTAGGATTTGCGTCCAATCAGCCGTCTTGCAATCAAGGCCGGATACGCCTCGACCACCACTGTGTCGTCCTCACTGGGCCGACACGGGATGACCGACACATGAGCGTGCTTCAGAAACGGCGCACCACGCTGGAACATGCGTCCCACTGGCACGCGGTACATCATCATGGGGCTGCGTGCGCCAGCCTCCAGATCAACGCGCCGATGGTGATGCTTCTGCCCAACCGGTCTTTGATCACGATAGTCTTGCAACATGGTTTCAAAGCCTTGCATCCCCATACGCTCGGTCTGCTCAACGTAGTGCTCCCAGCTGGTTGGCCAGCCGAGGTCCTCCACCAGCTGACGAGGCTGGCCAAAGGGAAAATCCAATCCTGCAACCCAGGGTCCGGCACTGTCGAGAAAATTGCCGAAAATCTCGAGACTTTCGAGCTCTGCCAGGCAGTGAACATGGAGAGAATCCGCCTCCAACACCGCCGAGGCGCAGGCAATGGGCTTGCCACGGCGCGGCGCGCTGGTGAAATCAATACCGAATACTCTCATTGTTGTTCTCCCGAGGGTGGACGGTCACCAGGGCCGAGTATGTGCGCACACGCGCTCAGCAAACCGTGCTATTGATCACACTATCGGCGAGACACCGGGAGGGCTTTAGGACTTTGATGCCGTCACTGCGAACCAGGTTACGTGCAAATCATTAATCGACATCAGTGGGAAGTCTCGGTGGCCGAGGCCAAACGAATTCAGGAGCGTCTGCGCGACGAGGTCACGCTTGAGGACGAGCTGGGTCCGGTGCGCCAGGTGGCCGGTGTGGATGTGGGTATCGAAAAAGCGACTGGCGACATACGGGCCGCCATCGTGGTGCTGCACCGGGACACACTGGAGCCGCTGGAGCAAGTCGTAGCAACCGCGCCGGCCACGTTTCCGTATGTGCCGGGCTATTTGTCCTTCCGCGAGTTGCCGGCGGTCTGCAAGGCGCTGGCCGAGCTCAGCATTACGCCCGACTTACTGCTGTGCGACGGTCAGGGGATTGCCCATCCGCGCCGATTTGGCATTGCCTGCCACCTAGGGGTACTCACCGGTCTTGCGACTCTGGGGGTCGGCAAGTCACGACTCATCGGCCAACACCAAAGTGTGCCGAACCAGAAAGGGGCCTGGGTCGAGCTCACGGATCGGGATGAGTGCATCGGCGCGGTGGTTCGCACCCGCAAAGACGTCAAGCCAATCTTCGTGTCCCCAGGACATCGAATTTCTCTAGCTGCCGCAGTTGATTATGTGCTGGCGTGCACCACACGCTACCGGCTGCCTGAAACAACCCGTCACGCCGATCGACTGGCGTCCAGTCGTCGCTGACGCGCGAGGAGTCACTCCCCAGATGGACATTCCACTTACTGTGTGCATGGTGGTTTCGCTGCTGCTCGCTCTCTACATCAGCGACAGCGCGGCTGTCGAGTGGGTAGATGTGGAAATGACCTGCCCGGTGGGCGGGGAGGTATTTGTCGCAAAATTGGTCGCCAAGCAGGCGCGTGCAGGCTTGCAGCTCGACTTCAAACCATACGGTGACGTCGTCTCGCCGGTGCCGCTGGGTGTCTGTCCGAGCAATGGCACGGTCATCTATCAACCAGAGTTCACGACGGCAGAGGTGGGGCAGCTCACCGCGCTGGTTGAAACAGACACCTACCAGCGCTTGCGCGACCAGCACACCACTTACTATTTGCTCGCACGAACGTTCGAGCACATGCAGCGTCATCCCTTGCAGACCGCCTTCATGTATCTGCAAGCAACCTGGGAAGTCGAGACCGAGCCCGATCGCTATGCCGCCTACTCAGCGCAAGCTCTGAGTGCGTTCGACACCTACGTCGACCAAGCCGACCCGCGCAAGCGCGAGTACGTTAGCGCGCATCTGCTGCAAGTGGAGCTGTACCGGCGACGTGGTGAGTTCGAAAGTGCCAAGGCAACGTTGGACTTGATCAACGCGCATGAAGAAGCGTTCAAGCCTTACGCCAGCCGAATTATTATTTTGCTCTATGAACTGATCGCGAAACGGGACACCAACCCACACGCGATGCCCTGACAGGAGTTAAACATGAAGCTACAAGGTGGTTGTCATTGCGGACAGGTCCGTTACCAGGTCGAGACTCCGGACAAGCTGGTTTTGTCGGAGTGCAACTGCTCAATATGTTACAAGTCAGGGATGATCGGGTTGATCGTGCCGCGTGCACAGTTTCAGTTGCTCCGCGGCGAAGACCAGCTGTCTACCTACACCTTCAACACCAGCACCGCACAACATCACTTCTGCAGCAACTGTGGAGTGAAGTCGTTCTACGTGCCTCGCTCGCACCCGGATGGTGTGAGTGTCAACTTCCGCTGTCTCGACGACGCCGCCACACTCGATCACAAACTCTCGCCATTCAACGGTCAGGAGTGGGAGCAACAGTATCCCGCTGGTCGTGCCGAGAGTTGTCCTAACGCTCTGGATTAACAACCGATGAAACCCAAGACCGTCGACGTGGCGCTGTTCGACATCGGCGGGGTTCTGGTGGAGCTGACCGGGGTCGGCGATCTGTTGCGCTGGACACCGCGCGACTTCGACGAAGCCAACCTCTGGGCGTACTGGTTGGGGTCCGAGCATGTCCGTGCGTTCGAAACCGGCAAGACCACCAGCACCGAATTCGCGCTCGCCAAGGGGCCAGACGAGCTCCGCAAGGTGCTGGAACATTGGCCGCCCGACTCATCTGTTGCAGGGTCGAGCTGAGCGTCTCGAGCCAGTCGACTGCATTTCCGGTAACATCGGCTTCGCACCCTGCGCGCAACCAGCAGTACGCCCGCATCGCTCTCCGGGCGTGCCGACAATCTCGAGCGGTTGACGCCTGAACCCGCCGTCAACATCACTCAATGTGAACCCCATTTTTAGATGTATCTACTTGGAATCGTTACATGGACAAATATCGAGCCGCGAACCAGAAGCTCTGGGACACCTGGACACCCCATAACGTGAGTTCAGAGTTCTATGACACCGAAGGTTTCAAGTCAGGCGTCAGCACACTGGATCCGGTGGAGCTCGCCGGCTTCGGCGATGTCGACGGCAAAGCACTGCTGCACCTGCAGTGCCACTTCGGCCAGGACACATTGTCCTGGGCGCGGTTGGGTGCGACCGTCACAGGTGTGGATTTCTCAAGAGAGGCCATCAACGCCGCGCAGACATTGAACAATGAGCTCGGTCTGGGCGCAAATTTCGTGCAAAGCGATATCTATGAGCTGCCCAGCAATCTGGTCGGTGAGTTCGATTGTGTGTTCACCTCCCACGGTGTGCTCTGCTGGCTCCAGGATCTGTCGGGCTGGGCGAAAGTCGTGGCCCACTTCCTGAAGCCGGGCGGTGTGTTCTACATCGTCGAAGCCCATCCGTTTGTCTGGATGTTCGACGAAATTGGCAAGGACCAGCCGTTGGAACCGACGTTGCCGTACTTTCAGGGTAGCGAGCCTTTGCAATTCGAAGAAACCGGATGGTACGCCGTGCCAGAGTCGGATATCACGACGACTTCGTACGAATGGAATCACCCCTTGAGCGACATCGTAAATGCCTTGGTCGAAGCGGGCTTGATCATCGACCGGCTGGAGGAATATCCGTTCATGGGGTGGCCGCAGTTTGACTGGATGATTGAAACCAACCCTGACCAGTGGTCAATGCCACCGGACAGGCCGAGTCTCCCGCTGATGTTTTCATTGCGTGCCATCAAGCCAGAGTGAACCCGACGGTAAGCCACACCCTGGGCTGCAAGCTCAGTCACTGCGTGCTGAATGACACCTCCATCGAGCGCCTGTACGGCTGCCATCTGCATGACCCGGAGTGCCGCGCTGTCGAGATTCGTCGAACCGTACCGATTCACACTGTATTTTCTGGGCTCAAAGCGAGAGTCACCGCCTCATGCCAGCCTGGAGGACGTCGACAATCGTGAGTGGTTGTGGAGACGGCCATACATCACTCTGGCGTTGCGCCACTACAGGCGGGATTGTTTGCGAAAACCGGGTTACCGACAGCATTATGCTGACGGACACGGACTCTGAGGACTGGGATTCGAGACCGGTCACCTCGAGGCAGTGAATGCACGTTGGCGTCAGTTTGACTCGGCACTGTGGACGCTTGGTGATGGCGTTCACCTCAAGGCACAGCCGCCGCTGGGCGTTGATCATGATGGCAATCGAATCCGAGGAACGTGTGTTTGAAAACTGCGCTGGAAACGAGAGCATCCTGGACATCTAGAACAAAGCTCATGGGTCCCCACATCAACTAAAGGAGAAGCCGTGATAGACCTGCATGCTGCACAAAGAACACTGAGTCCACTGCCGCCGCTCAGCGAAACTGCCGGCTACCGGGTCGTTCGGGGCGATCCGAAGGCTTCGATTCGCTTCGAGTTCGGAGCGGCGGGCTCGATGCTGCGCATGGGGTTCTGGAACTGCACGGAAGGTGCATTCGAATGCACCGAGTCAGGTGACGAGCTTCAGACCCTGCTCAAGGGCCGACTGCGGGTTATCGAGAGCGACGGCACAGTTCACGAGTATCAAGCTGGCGATTCGTTCTTCACGCGCCAAGGAGAGGTCGTAACCTGGGATATCGTCGAAGAAGTCGAGAAGGTCTTTTTCACCTATATCAGAGGCGGCGATGACAGCGCCTGAATCCGCTCCTCGACACTCGGTCAGACAAGCCCGAGGAGACGACGTGGCGACTTGTCACTGTATCGAGAGCGCGTGTTTTCCCGACGCCGAGGCGGCTCCGCATACGAGTATCGAGGTACGACAACATCAGTTTCCAGAAGGCTTCCTCGTCATCGAAGTTGACGGTGCAATTGCCGGGTTCGTCAATACCGGCTGCACCGACCATGTCGAACTGGAAGACGAAGCCTTCAAAGAAATGGTCGGCCACGACAGTCGAGGTAGCGAGATGGTCATTTTCTCAATCGCCGTGACGCCCGAGCTGCAGGGTGCCGGCTTATCCGTGCTGCTCATGAACGCTATAATCGACCGGGCTCGGGAACTCGGAAAACAGTGTTTACATCTGCTGTGCAAGTCGCCTCTGGTGCGTTACTACGAACGCTATGGCTTCTGTGACCAGGGGTTATCCGGCTCCCAGCACGGCGGTGCCAGCTGGCATGCAATGTGCCTCACTTTGGACTCGCGGGCGAATGACTCAAAGCCAGGGAGTATGGGCAGATGAAGTGCACCAGGCTATTCCGATCACCCAGATGGTGGCGGTGCTGGAAGCCGAGATTGCCGATGGCGACATGGAAACCGTCACCCTGGTCGCCGAAGAGCATGTATCCACATCTCCCGACATCTACTACTCCTACCCGATGTTCGTGAAGCTGACTCGAATCGAGATTGGTGAGTACACTTGGGGCAAGCTCTATCTTCAATAACCAGTACGCCGAGGCAAAAGTCTGATGGACGACTATCTGTTCTGGTCCACTAGCGAGCTGACAAAGGCTCTACAACAAAAGTCGCTTTCGTCACGCGAGCTGGTCGAGGCTTCGCTGCGTCAGATCGAGACCGTGAATCCCGAGGTCAACGCAATCGTGACGCTGTGCGCAGAACGTGCACTCGAGGAGGCCACCCGGGCCGACACGGTGCTGGCAAACGGGGAAAGTCTGGGGCCATTGCACGGCTTGCCGATAACCATCAAAGACTCACTCGATACCGCAGGCGTTGTCAGCACGGGTGGTACAGTGGGTCGACAACATCACATTCCTACCAACGACGCACCAGTGGTCGCTCGGCTGCGTGATGCCGGCGCGATTCTACTCGGCAAGACCAACACACCGGAGCTCACGCTCAGCGGTGAGACCGACAACCTCATCTATGGCCGGACCAACAACCCATTCCATCTGGAGCGCTCACCCGGAGGCAGCAGCGGCGGTTCTGCCGCGGCAGTGGCCACGGGCATGTCGGCGCTCGACATTGGCTCTGACACTGGCGGCAGCATCCGCGAGCCCGCCCACTATTGTGGCATCGCGGGATTGAAACCCACCAGTGGACGCACACCGCGCACCGGACACATCGTGCCGTTCGGCCTCGGCGGGGTGGACTCACTGACCCAGGTCGGCCCAATGGCCCGGTGTGTCGAGGATCTTGCACTGGCGTTGCCCATTATCTGCGGGCCGGACTACACCGATCCGTCGGTCGTCGACATGCCGTTGGGTGCACCTGCGGACATCGACATCAAGCGGCTTCGAATCGCGAGTTATGTCGACATCGAAGTCACTGATGTCGACGCCGAGATTGCAGCCGCCACTGAAGCGACCGTCTCCGCGCTTCGTGCCGATGGCCTCAACATCGAGCAAGCGCTGCCCCCAGGGTATGCCCAGGCGGCAAAAACCCTCTCCGATCTTCGCCAGGCTGACGGCGGCAGCATTGTCCGGCGCCTGCTCGAGCGCTATGGCACGTCCAACTCCGGCCCGCACATGACCTACTGTTTCTCGGGCCCACCGGCCGTCGACGGCGAGCGCTACAGCGCCGTGCTGGAACAAGCCGACCGCGCCCGCAGTCAATTACTCGGTTTCCTCAGAGACTACGATGCCATCGTGTGCCCAGTTTCACGCCGACTCGCACCCTTACACGGTGACACGCTGAACGACACCTTCTTGATGTGGAGCTACTGCACTGTTTACAACCTGACCGGCTGGCCGGGCCTGTCGGTTCCCGCAGCCTCGTCCAAGACCGGCTTGCCCATCGGCGTGCAAGTCATTGCCGCCCCGTGGAGGGAAGATGTCGCACTCGCGCTCGGCGCGCGTATCGAGGCTCTGATGCAAGGCTATTGCCGGCCACCGATGGCGCATTCCACATAGGCGAAAGCTTGCACTGACGGTTTGGTAGCGGCTCCCTGCGTCACGCAGGGCTTAGAACCCGATTTCGGCTGTTTCTGCACGTTTCTTCGGTTACGGGCACAATATTCACCATTGGATTGATTGATGGAGATTCCCGTGCCGATTTTGTCACCGACCAAGCTCACCGGTTCCGTCACCACCGTCTTGATCAATGCCGACCGGGACCAGACTCTGGAGTCGACCCGGTTAGAGAGTGTGGATGTGTCGTTTGCGGGGTTCGCGGGTGACTCACATGCTGGCCTCACCCGCCCCTCCTGTGTTCGGGTGAAACACCAATACGATGAAGGAACACCTATCCGTAACACCCGACAGGTGTCCATTCTGAGCAGCGAGGAACTCGACGAGGTGGCCAGCGCACTCGGGCTCGAGAGCTTAGAGCCCGAATGGGTGGGCGCGAATCTACTCATCACCGGCATCCCGAATTTGACGTTGCTACCCCCCTCCACACGACTCATTTTCTCGAGCGGCGCGTCACTGGTGGTCGACATGGAGAATGCACCCTGTGTGTATCCGGCCGAGATCATCGAGCAGCACCATCCAGGGCATGGAGAAAGATTTCCACGAGTCGCCATCAACAAACGCGGCATCACCGCCTGGGTAGAGCGAGAAGGACGCATCCAGGCCGGCGACTCAGTGACCGTGCACTTTCCACCGCAACGGTTGTACCCGATGCCGGACACGGACAGGCCGATGGCGAGCGCCGGCTGAACCAAGGCGTATCAGCAAGCGTCGGACACCATGACTTGAACGACCACCGGAATCCATTATGGCCATCGAACGCTTTGACCAAGTGACAGCGTATCTAAATGAAGCCGCCGTACACGACGGCGTCGTGTATCTGGCTGGTCTCACCGCGGACGACTTGTCGGCCGACATCCGTGGCCAAACCGAGCAGACTCTGGCGGCTATCGATCGGGTGTTAGCTCAGACAGGGTCGGATAAGTCGAAGCTTCTGAGGGTGGAGATCTGGCTCTCCGACATGGCCGAGTTCGAAGCCATGAACAGTGCCTATGAAGCCTGGGTCGACCCTAGCAATGTACCACCGCGAGTGTGCGTGGAATCTCGGCTTTGGGATACGGCCGCGAAAGTGGAGATCATGGTGACGGCCGTGCGGTGAAAACCGACTCGGCGCTGAAAACACTACTCGTCAATTCGAAGCGCGCCGCTCGGGCATTGACCGACAACGGACTGAGCAGCTTCCAGTGTCAGTTCGGCTCCTTCTCTGACTCTGGCGATGCCGTCCTCGTCACTCAGGTAGAACACGGTCGGCTCCACGAACTCGCATTGTCCGGCCCCGATGCACAGTTCGGTGTCCACACAGACACGGACCTTGTCGGCGCTCATCAGTGTCTGGCTCCAAGCTTTAGATCGACCGACAGCACGCCATGCACGAAGTTGGAGGCTGCACGAACGGGCTCGCCGTCGCGCTCCAGCGTCATTCCACGCCGCATCATTTCTTCGAGCAGGATGCGAATCTCCATCTTCGCGAGGTAAGCACCCAGACAGAAGTGTGGCCCACCACCCCCGAATGCAAAATGGGGATTGTCGATTCGTCCGATATCAAACCGATAGGGGTCTTCGAACACAGAGTCGTCACGATTAGCCGAGGCGTACCACATGACCACCTTGTCCCCTTTGCTGATCGTCGTCCCGGCCAACTCGGTGTCGTCTACCGCCGTTCGACGCATGTGCATCACAGGCGTGGTCCAACGCAACAACTCTTCGATTGCGGTCGGCATGTACGATGGCTCTGCCACCAATCGCCGCCACTGGCCCGGGAAATCTGCAAAAGCGATACCGCCATGGGTAATGGCGGTACGAGTGGTCTCGTTGCCCGCGAATACCAGCAGCTGAAAGAAGTTCTTGTATTCAGCCTCGGTCAGACGCTCACCTTCGATTTCGGCGTACACGAGCTGGGTGACGACATCATCACGAGGCTCGTGCTGGCGCTGCTCGCCAATCTTCGCGCCGTACTCGAACAACGCATGTGCAGCCGGGCTTGCGAATGGCAACAGCCGTAGCGGCGTGGTGTTACCAAAGGCGTCGTCCGGCAGGCTGGGTCGATCTCCCGTGCCCTCGACAAGATAGTTCGAAAGCTCTACCAGATAATCCCCGTCTTGCTGTGGCACTCCCAGAATGGCGAGAATGACTCTGATGGGCAGCGGTGCGGCGACTTTGTCCACCCAGTCACCACCACCAGCGGCTTGATAGCGGTCCAGCAATTCAGCGGCGATATCACGCGTGGTCTGCTCCCATTCGAGCATCTTCTTCGGTGTGAACACTCGGCTGACAATCCGCCGCAAACGCCGGTGCTGCGACGCATCGGAGTCGATCAAAGAGCGCCGTGCTTCGAGTGCATCCGCCTCCAGATCCCAGAGATTCGTGTGTCCGATTGCCGACGAGAATCGCTCCGGCGCCTTGGACACCATCTTAACGTCTGCATGCCGGGTGACCGCCCAGAAACCGTTGTCCTCGTACGGGTGCCATACGAGCCCCGGCGTTGCACGCAATGCGTCGAACTGCTCATAGGGGATACCGCGGAGATATAGCTCTGGACTGGTGATGTCCAGCTCCGTGCTCAGTGATTCGCAGTGCCCGGGTTCAGTCATGGCGTCACTTCGTGAGTTCGTCCGCGAAATTACTCTACCGGAACCTCACCCCCGGCGCCTAACGTATCCCCAGGCCCGATCTGTAGCCCATTGGGACGACTCTTCGCCCCGGTTGCCGAGGAGTTCGATTGACAGTCACTTCCCGACCGCGCCATGCTCCATGAAACGAAACAACCGTGTTACAAGACACGATTAGAGTCAGCCACCAGCGGGTGAGCATGGGCAGGAGAGACTTCGTGGCCAATAAAAAACTGAAGGATATACTCGGCGATGACATCGATACTGTCGAGTGCGGATTTGGGGATGTCCAAGGTCAGCTAAGAGGAAAACGCATTCCGGCACGGCATTTCGCACAGATTCTCGACAGCGGCTTCGGTATGGCCGACGCACTGTTCTCGTGGGATCACGAGTGCGGGATCATGATGGAGGCAACCTACACCAATGCCGACGTCGGCTTCCCTGATATGGAATTGTTCCCGATGCTCGACACTTTTCGCCCCATTCCGTGGCGTGAGGGCGCGGCTTCGGTTCTGTGTGAGAGCCGACATCCTGACGGCCGGCCGATCGGCATCGACCCCCGCCATGCGTTACGACGCGTGCTCGATGATGCCTCGAGTCAGGGCTACAGCTTCGACATTGGTACCGAGCTTGAATTCTATTTGCTGGGCGAAGACGGCAAGCCCGTCGGCGACGTCATTCAATGTTACTCCTTGAGTGCCGGTGCGCCTTGGGAGTCGGTCATGCGTCCGATGCGTCTAGCGCTCGATGAGTTCGGCATTTATGTCGAAGCCTGCAACACCGAATATGCACCCGGTCAGTTCGAGATGAACGTGCGTTATGCCGAAGCGTTGGAATCGGCCGACAACACCGTCAGATTCAAAGCCGCCGTGCGAGAGATTGCCAACGAACACGGCTTCACCGCGACCTTCATGCCGAAACCCTTTGCCGGTGAATCAGGCAATGGCATGCACGTGCATCAGTCGCTACTCCGCGACGGCAACAACGTCTTTGCAGACGCCAGCCGCGGCGGCGCGCTCGGCAATGAACTCATGGAACACTACCTGGCCGGTCTGCTGGCACACATGCCGGCGCTGATGTTCCTGGGCGGCACCACGGTGAATGCCTACAAGCGTCTGGAGGAATACTCCTTCGCACCCATGAACGCGTCCTGGGGCGATGACAACCGAACCGTCGGCATTCGTACCGTAGGACACGGCGCGGGCCGCCGTCTCGAGTACCGGGCCGCTTCAGCAGACGCCAATCCTTATCTCATTGTCGCTGGCTGTATCGCGGCCGGTTTGGATGGCATCAAGAACAAGACCGACCTGCCTACCAAGGTCGACGGCGACGCCTATGCTCTCGGGTTATCCCTGCCCAGCACATTGGCCGAAGGTATTGCAGCATTCGAAGCCGACAGTGTTCTTCAAACCGCTATCGGCGACCACATGTCCGCCCACCTGGTGCAGCTGGGGCAACGCGAATGGCAGCTGTTCTGCACCGCCGTCACCGACTGGGAGCGTGACAGATACTTGCGTTGGGCTTGACCGAGGGGCACAGGACTGGGAACCCCGGCCTAAACAGATCACAATAGCGACTCAATGCGCTCGTAGCTCAGTTGGATAGAGTGCTGGCCTCCGAAGCCAGAGGTCGTGGGTTCGAATCCCGCCGAGCGCGCCATATTTTTCAATTGGGTATCGCAGAGAAAACAGAGCCTCATCTGTTCGTGCATGCGTGGTGCATGCAGATTCTGTGGGAACAGTTCCGCATGCACGATTGACGGGGCACCAGCGACTCGCAGTCGACACTGCCCTCGAAATCAATGCGCTATGGTTCGGAGTCACCAACATTCGGCAAGCACTGTGAACTCTTTTGCTCGCGCGGCGATATCCACGTCCGCCACTCTCTCGTTCGAGCTATCGATGTGATAGTTGATATCGTTCAAACGCAAGGACGCTCGCGCTAAGACGCCTTTGCTGGCGAAGTTACCATTCTGCGGAATATCTCCCATCGCCTTCGCCGCCCAAGTTGCATCAGGTTTTGATGCGATGCGGTAGCTCACCGCATCACCAGAGAGTTGTTTGAGGGCGCTGTCAGATTCGATGGCGAGTCACGGTTGCCCAAGACTCTTTAGTCTCTGTCCGAAATTCTACATCGTCCAGATTACGTCTCCCGCTTTAACTTCAGGTGGAGTCGTTATGTATTCAGCCATGCTCCCAATAATCTCTTGAAGTCTTGGTTGCGCCGCTTCAGCGGCGGCGGCGCTCTCCCAGACGGAGACAAGCATGACCTGAGCATCACCAATTCGGCATTCCTGAACAGATTCAAGTCCAGCTATAGCCTTCAGAGCATCTCGTATAGTCCTGTCCATCTTCTCAAGAGCTTCGTCAAAACGGCTTTCGTCAACCCCAAAGGTAGTTACCCTAATGTACATCGGTGTCCCCTTTTAACGTGAATTGCGATGCTGAGCTCGTAGCCATACACCGCGGATCCAACAATTATCACATCAAAACGCAAACACCAAGATCCTGAAATGAAATACCCATATCAAATCTGGATCTTTGGTCGCCCGATTGGATTTGAATAGAAACAAATGGGCCACTCATCAGATGTCGCTTCTCGCGATGTGTTACCCGACAAACGTTTCTTGCCCGCTTTGAGAAACTCTTTCGACCACGCGTAGTACAGACTCTGTGCAATACCTTTTCGACGAAAAAGCTCTGCGATGGAGTACTATCCTCACAGACCTTCCAGAACTATCCGGATCTTCTCTTCGGCGGAGTACTGCTTACGCGCCGCTCGGCAAATGCTCTTGACGTGTTGCTGCGCTGATTCGTGATTCGAGCTGCTCTTGCTCACCTCGCTCTCCTTAGAAGAGCCTCGATGCACCAGGATTACTCCTTTAACCAAACACCGCAACCTGTCTCATGATTGCTGATGGGGAACACATAGCTAACACTTCCTCAACCCTCTAACGCCACGCCTCTTCCACTGCATCGTAAGCGCCGATGCGCAAATCTTCGACGCCCTTGATCAAACGATCTTTAGCGACCTTACGGCTTGGGGTGCGCGGCAATTCTTCGATGTAAGCGAAGTAACGGGGGTGTTTGAAGCGTGCCAAATGTTTCTGACAGTGCTCGAGTATGGCTTGGGGGGGTAAGTCTTCTGGTGACCATCCCGCACTCAAGATTAGGTAAACCTTGACCTCTTCTTTCCGGACTGGATCGGGGACCGGTACGATGGCCGCTTCATTGATTCCATCCAACTCATGCAACACGGCTTCAACTTCACGCGCGGCAATATTCTCACCGGCCCGTTTCACCATGTCTTTGATCCGACCAACGATGAAGTAGTAACCCTCCTCGTCACGGTAAAAGATGTCACCGGTACGAAACCAATCGTCACGAAAGACCTCGGCATTTGCCTGAGGACGTTTGTAGTAACCCCACATCACACCGCGACCCCGTACCCACAACTCACCCCGTTCGCCATCCGCGACTTCGCGACCTTGGTCATCGAGGATCTTTAGCTCTCGATTCGGCGCGTGACGACCACAGGTACGTCGATAAGACTTGCTAGCAGCGCCTTTCGGCGTAATGGTCGCAGTACCCAACTCAGTCATTCCGTAAGCATCCAGCGCATGGCAGTTGAAACGCTGTTCAGCGAGTTCCTTGGACTCTGGTCGCCAGCCAAAACTGTAGATGTACTTGAGGGAAAGTGCGTTGTCCCGCTCACTGGCTTCGAAACTCTTCAATACGACTTCGGGAAACGTGCAGCATTCGATGTCGTAGTGCTCCAGCCAATCCACAAAACGACTCATACTCATGCGGCGGGGAACAAATGCTGTGCCACCGTGCAAAAAGGTTCCAAGCACTTGCCACAAACCATCCATGTAAAAGAACGGAGGCCACGCCAACGTGTTTCGAATCTCGCCTCGCTCACCCCAAGAACCTCCCAGCGAAAAGGCTGCGTGCATCCAATAGTCATGCGTCAACATGCAACCCTTCGGAAATCCAGTGGTTCCCGAAGTGTATTGAATGTTCAGCAGATCAGATTCGCGAACTGGAGTTGGCGCGACGAACCCGCGCGCGTGATCAGCAACCAGCGCATGCCAATCGTTCATACCTTCGATTGAGTCAGCCACCACGACGAGCTGCGAATCACTCAGCATATCCGGGCGCTCGGCTTGCGCCACCGTGTCGAGAAAGTCGGCATGCACGATCATGAGTTGAACGTCGGCGTCGTTTAGCACAAAGCTCAACTCAGTCGCAGTGTAGTTCACGTTGGTTGGAATCATCACCGCACCGATCCGCGCCAATGCCACCCAGGTAACAAAAGTTTCCGGAACATTAGGCAGCATGACCGAAACATGCGCACCCTTACGCAGACCAAGGCTACTGAGACCGGCCGCCAATTGATCCGCTTTTTCGTGTAGCTCCCGATAGCTGAGCGTCACCTCATCCAAGAAATAGTTGAGCGCAACTTGGTCGGCATATCGCTCAGCATTATCGGCGACAAACTGCCCCAGGGTGGGCGGCAATGTTTGTTCGTTGACCCAAGCTTCGAGCCGTTCTGTCTCTGCTTGATCCGGCGCATCGTTCATGACGAACTCTCATCCTCCTTGGCCAAGGGTGGTGCCGAATCCACCCCTAGTCGCGACATCCGGTAAAGGTTCGAACTAAACACCAGGGCGTCGTCCTTAGTCATGTCCTGACCGCGATAGTAGGCCTCCATTTCGGTTCGCACGGCAATCGGCGGATGCGCTGCAATCCTTTTGGCGACCGCCATCGCACGCGGCATCAAGTTCTCTTTCGACACGACTTCATTGACGATGCCATAAGTCTTCGCTTCCTCGGCGGTGTAGGGTTCCCCAGTCAGCAACATCCACATGGCGGCTGCATGTGGGATTTGCCGCGACAGACGAAGGATGCCGCCGGCTCCCCCCATTCCGTATTTTATCTCCGGCAAACCCAGGGACGCGTTCTCGGCCGCGATCCGAATATCAGTCAACAGCATCAGGTAGATGAAACCTTGTCCCAAACAATGGCCATGCACCGCACCGATGATCGGCTTGTAGCGCTTTAGAGCGAGGACTTCGGTCTCCCAACCCGGATAGTCCAGTTCCTCTTTTTCATGCCGGGGCGCGAGGACTCGTTCAACCCGCTCGGCCACGGTTCTTTGAGGTCGCACTGTCTTTATGTCGTCACCGGCACAGAACGCTCGCTCACCCGCCCCCGTCCAGACACACACACGCACGCTGGGGTCGGCAACGAACTCGCGCAAGATCTCCAGCAAGTCCTTGTGATGCGCGGGTGTCAAAACGTTTACCGGAGGGTTGTCCAAGGTAAGGGTGGCAATGGTGCCATCGACTTCGTAGACGAAACTCATTGTGTTTCCCAGTTGCATGGTAGTTACGGGAACGGGCATGTTATCGCCATGAACTGATGAGGCAAACGACATGATTGAACTAAATGGCAAGATCGCGTTGGTGACGGGCGGCTCGCGAGGAATTGGTGCGGCAACGGTGCGTCAATGGGTTGGCGCAGGTGGGCGAGCCATCATCCACTACGGGTCTAGTCGCGATGCAGCCGAAGCTTTGGCTGACGAAGTTGGCAGAAGCAACGTTGTACTCGTACAAGCCGATGTAGGCTCCGTAGAAGACACCGAACGCTTGTGGAGCGATGCACTCAGTCACTGGGAGCATATCGACGTACTCGTCAATAACGCCGGGATTTACGAAGTCAACGATCTCAGCTGGGATCTTGATCGATGGCTCGAAGGCTGGCGCCGGACCCAGAGAATTAACCTGGAATCGGCCGCCCAGCTGTGCCGGGCCGCATTGCCGCATTTCATTGGTAATGGAGCTGGTGTAGTCATCAATGTCGCGAGTCGCGCCGCGCATCGCGGAGATGACATCAACCATCTCCAATACGGCGCGTCAAAGGCCGGTATGCTGGCGCTGAATCGTGCCATTGCCCGCGCTTGCGGCAGCAAGGGCGTCCTGGCTTATGGAGTCGCACCTGGCTTCGTGTTGACCGACATGGTCGATTATGTCGTTAAAGAGAAGGGACTCGAGGCCATGAGTCAAATGTATCCTACGGGTCGAGTCACGACGCCTGAGGAAGTGGCGAGCGTTATCGTCTTCTGCGGCAGTGGCGTTTCCCCGCAAACCACCGGCAACACCATCGACCTCAGTGGCGGCGCCGACGTTCGCTAGAACACTTGCTGCCAGCGGGAAGGTTACGGGTAGGAATCAACCCACCTAGGAACCTCTGAAGGACGAACGACAGCTCAAGTTACAGGGGTTCTACCCCGTTTTCACAGACGGGTAAGTTAAGGGTAATTTCTCGGTTGTAGCGACTGTTGCTTGGCGACGTTTCCCCGGATTGTGGAAGCGTTCAATGGAATCAAAGATGTCAGCCCTTGCTTCAGCGAGAGTGAGGTATCTTCTCCGATTGACACGTTCTCGTTTGAGCACACCGAAGAAGGTCTCTGCGGCTGAGTTGTCGGCACAACTCCTGACAGGTAACCACCCGGGGAGCATAAGGAAAATCAGATTAGAGATTAGGTCACAGCATGACCATCTCAGTCTCGGCGATGGATCTTTCTAAGACGCCATTTCGTTAGTCGGCTTTGGCGCAAAAGCGGAGATTCCTGAATTCAATCCGCAGTCCGCTTCTAGGAAAATCGCTTGAATTGAGGAATCGGACGCGTAACGACAAGCCCGGAGGGCAAAAAGTAGCCAAATGCCAACGTGTCTCCCTGTACCCGGCTGCTTGAAGTTGCATGAAACTGATAGTCTACAGTGATCCCCTGTCCGTGTAGGTGATTTACGTCATGACATACGATCCTTTCGTGAGAGGGCCGAGCTTGGCGGGCGTTTCATCCGACATCTGGCACGATGTGAAGACCGGCCGCGAGCTCAGCGTAGAGATCTGGTACCCGAGTTCTGAGCCCAATGAAGGACAGGACCTGAAAGCAGATACTCAGGATCAGTTCGTGGCGCCAGGACTTTCAGGTGAGCCCGGTTCCAAAGCTCATCAGGCAGCCGTACGAGATGTCAAAAAAAAGCCGGGCGAGCTACCGATGATTGTGTTGGTCCATGGGTATGCCGGTCATCGCCGGGAGCTGACTTATCTGGGCACACATCTGGCAAGCCACGGATTCTTGGTTGTCGCCGCTGACCACGTGGGTAGCACCTATGCAGATATCGATGACCTGGTGAACAATGCCAGGCGTGATGGTAGGCATTTCACGCGGGCCGAAATCATGCCCGCGCTTTTTGCGGCGCGTCGGACTGACATCCCGTTTTTGATTGACACTGCAACGGACAGATTCGATATCCATCAGGAGTGTGTTGGGATTACCGGCGCGAGTCTAGGTGGCTGGACGTCACTGATGACGCCGAGTGTAGATGGGCGCATCAAGGCGAGTGCGCCTATGTGCCCGTCAGGCGGGGAGTCACCGACCTATCCACGGGGTCAAAACGCTGCTAGAGATGCTCTGGATTTCAATTGGCAAGCCGATACGGCGACGATGTTCATGGTGGCAAGTCATGACTCGTGGTTACCCCTCCACGGACAGATAGAGCTTTTTCGTCGTACCCCAGGCAGCAAACGGCTGTTTGTTCTGGAGCGCGCGGACCACAATCACTTCGTCGATGACATAGCGGTCGGTCACGAGTGGCTGAGAACCTTTACAGCATCGCTTGCCGATGTCGAAACGGAAGGCGGTACCGATTGGCATTGCATCGCAAAAGGTATGTTGCCGTATTCCGAGCTGTGCAGTGAACACAAGGCACATGCGTGCTGGCGTGGTCTGTGTGTGGCCCACATGGACGCTCATCTCCGAGGCAATGAAGATGCCCTTGTTTTCCTGGACGTCGCGCTGCAGGAACTTTCTGCACGCGATATAGATGTGGTCGAACTTAGCAGCGGATAGAAGCCATGAATCGAAATTTTCACGCATCTCCCACCACACTCGTCGATGCTTGTTACGACCTCATATCGTTTGAACCAGGTTCGGAACCAGCATGGGACGAGTTCCGGGCACTGTTCCATCCTCAGGCGGTACTAGCCCTGCGGGTCTTTCCTGACGATGAATCTGTAACGGTCATGGACCTCGACAGTTACATGGTCAAGCAGATGCGTGAAGGGATGGAGGAGGAGGGTTACTCGGAGAGTGTGCTCAAGCGCACCGAGATGGTCTTTCATGACATTGCTGAGGTGCGGGTACTGTTCTCAATGAAGTTCGGTGACACTAAGGCGCATACAGCTATCGACATCTTCAGTCTCGTTCGTTCTGAAGACCTCTGGCACATAACCTCCATAGTGAGCGATATACTCAGCGACGATGATGCAGTGCCGCCGGAACTTGTTTAGCGACTATCGAGTTAAGATCTCTCGTCTTGTCGTAGTCAGCAAACTGAACTCACCCATCGATAGACGGAGGAAGCACGCATGCAGTTGTCGAAGAAAGTAGATAATTTTCTGAGGCAGACTCAGGTTTGTGTACTCGCTACCACCGGCCCCGGTCAGGCACCGCATGCGATCCCCATGTGGTATCTCTATCGCGACGGAAAAATAGTGATCACCACATCGGGTACTTCGCAAAAGAGCAAGAACGTCGCACGTAACGGCACAGCGATGCTCGTATTCGACAAACGCGAGCCACCGTACTACGCGGTAATGATCAAGGGTAACGCCGAGATTGGGCCCGGTTTGAGCCGAGACGAGGAGTACGAAGTGGCGCTACGTTATCTCGGCGCTGACGGAGTCGGCGAGTTTATGAAAGCTTACGACGCGGGAGAAAGTGATGATGCAACCATTGTCATTACCCCGACCAAGGTAATCGAATTCGGCGATGGTTGAACTCTTGCACCGAAACCCCGGGGATTCGTGGCGAGTGGAAGAAGGGCTGCGGAAAGCCACTCCGGTGACGGCTTTTCGGGGATTGGTCTAGAGCAGATTCGGAGAGGGCTGCCTCGATGGCAAGGTTTAGCCAAGAGCGGAAACCAACAGGGCTACCAAACTCTCCGTTCACAGCAGCAGCGAGTCTTGAGTTCAGTCCACCAGGTTTTCGTCATAGGGATAAACGTCGAGCTGTTCGAGGCCTGTCGAGGTGACCAGGAACTGATGTTCAATCTTGACGCCGCATCCGCTGCGGGAGAAACAGCGCAGGTTCGCTTTGTAATCCGGGTTAGCGTTGGCCCTCGGTTCGCCTATGAGCCAATCGATGTTTGGGACATTTGACGGATCTTGCGCGACCACGTGTGAGGCGCGGCAATCCATTCAGATATCAGGCACATGATCGACCGCCGCACGCATACTGCGCTGCACAGGTGGGAATCTCGCAATGAACGGCAGTACCGCCGTTCGCACGTCCAGCAGCGCTCTCGGCCAGCGGGTGCCGATTGCGCCATAGAGGTTTGAGTTTCTCTGTGTGATGTCGATGTAAGGACGTTCGCTTGCTTCCCACATGCGTAACCCACGCGCGACGTCATCGGATTCGGTGACCACCCGAGCCAGCACAACTGCGTTACAGATCGCGACACAGGCCCCCTGCCCCAGGTTGGGTGACATACTGTGCGCAGCATCGCCGACGATGGCGACACGCCCGGCCGACCACGAAGAACAGCGGACGTTGTAAAACGGCCGCCAGCGCTCTTCCGGGTGTCGGGGCAAACGCTCCAGATACTCGCGGTACCACGGGTGCGAATCCACCCAAGCCTCCAGGTTGAACGGTTGCTGCATACGGCCTTGGATGTCGTTCTCCGGACAGCACAGGAAAACGTAGAGCTGATCGGCGCTCGCCGGAGCAATCCCCACTCGACGCCCGCCATTCCACACTTCGAGCCGGGCCTGATTGACCGCGTCGCTCTGGAGCCGTTCAACGAGATGTCGTCCGCAACCGTCCCGCAGCTCGGTCATTTCGAGGGTCAAGCGAAGCGAATCTCTCACACTCGAGAACACGCCATCGGCACCGATGATGAGACCTGCAGGGTCACCCACGCCGGAGTCGAACTCCAGTCGACCATCGGCATGGGCACCCAGCACCGCACAATCGGTTTCGATGTCGACGCCTAGAGCGATAGCCCTCTCCGACAGGATACGATGCAGCTCGGTGCGCAGCATGACAATCAACTCGGGGAGCTGATCGGTCGGCCGTTGGAGCTTGATCGGGCGATTGCGGTGATCACGCAGGTTGCGCGGCACGGTCATTTTGACCCCACTCGCGGCAATCTGGTCGAAGACTTCAAGCTCACGCAACGCGTTCAACGCATTTTCGTAGAGGTAAAGACCGGCACCGATCTCACGAAGGTCCTTACCCTTCTCATAGACCTGCACCGACCAGCCGCGTTGAGCCAACGCCGCGGCAGCGGCCAGACCAGCCAATCCGGCTCCGGCTATCTGTGCAGTTCGGCTGTTGGCCATCGATGAAGCTCGATTGAGAAGGGTTGCTCGAAGTAGGCCAACTTGGACCCGGAGCGTCAATTCAGGGCGTTACTCGTCGTAGCCTGTTGTTGTCGGGTGGTGGTTACGCCGTCAGCTCGTCGGCGCAACTCTCCACTGACTCGCGGCCGGCTCGTCTACCAGCTGGTCGAGCAGGGCGATTTCCCAGTCGAGGTAGGCGCGATTGCGTGACATGAGGAGCTCCCGGTTGGGAAAGTCGTTGGGATTCAACTCACGGTCCTCTTTAGGGCTGTCGAGCTCAGAACCGCCGGTTATCAGCGCATCAACGGCGCCATCGATGTGGTAGGTCAAAACGTTGGGCCATCCCATCCGGCGCAACCAGACACCTACGGTGGTCGCCCGCACGCCGTCTGAATCTATCAACACAACCTGGGCATTGCGCACTAACAGGTAGCGATCGACATTCTGCAGCAAGTGTCCGCCAGCGACGTGCCGGCTGCCATCGATGTGGCCAGCCTCGAATTCGCTTTGCTCACGGACGTCGATGAGGTATCGAGTTACTGTCGATGCTTCGACCAACGACTCGAGCCGTTCGATACCGAAGCTATCCGCCAGCTCGCGCGCCCGCGCCTTGGCGTTGGTCAGAGCGTGCGCAGAGGGTACCGGTAGAGCTGTGCCCTCCCCGGACTCCAGTTCGAGATACTCGAACTGCCAGGCCATGGTGCCGTTCTCCAAAGACGCCGCGTTAGCGAAACCAAAATCGACCAGGGTCTGAGCTCCGACGATGCTGCGTGTGCGCCCGCCGCAGTGCACCACGATGTCATCGTCAGTGCTGGCCGCTCCAGACACCCGGTAACCGAGCTCGGCGCCGGGGCACAGAACTGCACCCGGAACCCGAAAGCTCTCGTATTCTTCGACCGTGCGTGAATCAATCAGCAGACAGGGCTCGCCCTGCTGTTGTCGGCGGTGGAGTTCTGCCGCGCTGATCGACGGCGTCTTGCAGTGATGCTCGACGAACTCACCAAATGCCTTACCGAGCACGCTGTTGCCAGAGAACAGCTCGCCACCCGCAGCTTGCCAAGCAGTAATGCCCCCGTCGAACAGGGCGAGATTCTGATAGCCGAGTCCTTCGAGCACCGCACTCGCCTTGAGCGCGCTGCCATCGTTGTCATCGCACAACACGATACGCGTTTCCAGTAAGGGCACCAGGGTCGGTAGCCGATCAGCCAGCACAGCGAGTGGAATATTGGTTGCACCCAACATATGCCGAGCTTTGAAACGACGTGCAAGTCGCACATCAATGACCGCGAACTCGTCCTGGCTGTCAAAGAGTGTGCGGTATCGCGTGGGGTCTATTCGCTCCAACATTTGCTGTTTTGCACCGTGTGTCTAAGAGGGGATTCATTCACTCGTACAACCGTGGCGCTTACTCGGTCACTGCGACCGGATCGCCCAACACTTCGAGCTTCGCATGCAGACCCAGCCCGGGCGCACTCAAGGCACTGATGTTGCCGCCATCGCGCTCGGGATAGCCGGACGCAGTACTGACTTCAACATAATCCGTGAGATCCGTATAGCAGAGCAGATACTTCGGATCCGTGCTTGCCGCAAAGTGCAACAATGAGGACGACACGATCTCACTGCCGCAGCCGTCGTCGGGCACGACGGTGATACCGAGGTCGAGCGCAAGACCACGCATGCGTCTGGCCTTGGTGATCCCGCCGCAAGCGTTCCGACGGCGGATCCGCATGAGTGATGAAGAACAAGCGGCAGCACCGCATTGTTCGAGTCCACCGGCGACGTTGCGGCCCTAAAGGGTATCGGTGAGTGTCTCGATGAGCGCAGTGAATAGTTGCGGCGCGCATGCGGTCATTCGCCAATCCGGGTGAAATCCTGCTTACCGATCCAGGAGTCGACAGTGCCGATTCGGACTTGTATGCGTGGCACTGGTTTGCGACCATACGCGCCGAGTATTTTTGCCTGAACAGAACCCTGAGGATTTCAATCTGTGAGCAAGCAAGACGACCAGTTTTATCGCGAATTCGGCATCATACTTGGCGCTTTGTTCGTGTTTTTCTTGCTGGCACTGTTCGCCGCCCGTGCCATCGGCGGTGCAGCGATGCAAGAGCAGATGCAGGCCCCGGGTGAAGTCGCCAAGCGCATTGAGCCGGTCGGTCGAGTACAACTCGGCGAGGCGGGTCAAATGGCCGAGGCCCCGGCAGCGACTGTCGAGGTAGCAGCCGCGGCCCCAAAGAGTGGCGACGAGGTGTATCAGGCTAACTGCATGGCATGTCACGCCACCGGCGCAGCCGGAGCACCAAAAATGGGTGACGCGGCTGCCTGGAAGCCACGTGCGGCGCTTGGCTTTAATTCTCTGCTGAACAGTGCCATCAACGGCAAGGGGCTGATGGCGCCGCG
>MDTE01019785.1_pt1 | contig 26459 bp, 22 predicted proteins | sample 811231 | NCBI WGS metagenome assembly MDTE01 (sample SAMN05326651, study PRJNA326480) | marine metagenome | isolation source: seawater | place: Indian Ocean: Red Sea | collected 2010
CCTAACAGCTTTGTCAGTTGAAATTAAAACAAAATTTTTAATATTCTTTTCAAGAACCGCATTACATATGGATTTAGTACTTATAATATTATTTTTGATTCCTTCGATTACATTATTTTCTACTATTGGAACATGTTTATAAGCAGCAGTATGAAAGACATAATCAACATTATGTTCTTCAAAAATTAAATTTAGATGTTTTTCATTTTTGGCATTACCCAAGATGGATACAATCTCTAAACTATTTGTAATTTTAGATTTTATTTCTTCGTTAATTTTATATAAATTTATTTCACTAATTTCAAAAAGAATAACTTTATAAGGATTTAGTTGAATTATTTGCCTACATATTTCTCCTCCTATAGAACCACCTGCTCCTGAAATAAAGATGGATGAATTCTTAATATTTTTTTCAAGAATTTCTGAATTGGGTGATCTAATTTCTCTCCCAAGAAGGTCCTCTATTGGGATTGGTTTTAAGGTGTCTATGTTTTGTTCTTGAGTAACTATCTCATCCAAAGAAGGGATTTGTAATACTGGCATTTTTAATTTGGTTAAGAAATAAAAAATCTCTTTTTTTCTTTTATTGCTTATAGAGGGAATAGCTAAAAAAACTTGATCTATCAATTCTGAGTTTTTAATAAGAAATTTCGATGATTTAATTGGAACTCCGTTCAGGCTCCTTTTCCATAGCAACTTTTCATCATCTATGAAAGTAATGATGTTATATCTAGAATTTAATTTTAAAGATGCTAAAAGCTGAGCTCCAACTTCACCTGCGCCATATATAGCAATGTTTTTTGATGACTTTTTGTTACCTGTTGTCTTAATTAAAATTATATCTCGACAAAATAATCTATAAAATGTTTCAATTCCTGTACAGAGAAAACTAAAAACTACCAAACTTTTTACGTTGGTAAATTCGAAATTAGGAACTATTAATAATATTAAGGAAAATATTCCATTTAAAAAGATAAATTTATAAAAAGTCCTGCTTCCGGTATATTTGGTTAATGGATTGTAAACTCCGCCAAAAATATAGATAAAAATACCAATTGATAATATTGTAATATTTATTGTAAATTTATTATCTTCAAGTAAGAGAGGATTTTCAAGTGTCAGAAATTTAGCTGAATATAGAGAAAATAATATAATTAAAAAGTCTATGGTTATAAGAGTAAATAATCTTATGTATCTTTTACTTTTTAAGAGCTTTTTAATCATTTTTTAGTAATTTTTTGATTTCTTGGTATTAATAAAAAATTGAATTCTTAGTATATTAAGTAATTTTTTTAAAAAAACTTTTATGTAAGATTGAAAAGTAGACAAAAATTATAAATAATGATGAAGATAAGATAGTTAATATTTTAAACCCTCCTATGAAGTAAGAAAAACTAAGAAGGCAGACTGTTAAGCAATATATCAAACTTATTTGCCAATGTTCTAAACCATTTTGGACTAGTCTTTGATATAAATGTAATCGATGTGCAGAAAAAATATTATGCCCAAATGAGTATCTTGTTATTAGACAAGTAAATGGATCAAATATTAAAGGCGAGATAATCATTAATAAAGTTGTGAAATTGCTATATGATTCGAATTGAAGTGTAGAAATTGCGATGAAAGATCCTATAAACATACTCCCAACATCACCCATGAAAATTTTCGAAGGTTGCCAGTTCCATAAAAGAAATCCAAAGATGGAAAGAGAAAATGCAATATAAATATTCGAAGATGAAATAATACTAAGGCTAATTAACCATGGTATTAAGCAAGAACCAATTATTCCATCCACCCCATCCATGAAGTTAATAAAATTTATAATTCCAGTTACTAAAGTAGTTAACAAAACTAGAGATATGTAGCTTAATAAACCTGAATTTAAATCAATACTTAAGAAATTAAAAAAAGGGCTATTATATACGATTATTATTGAAAAAATAAATTGAAAAAGTAATCTTTTTTTTGTACTGAATTCAAATCTATCATCAAAAAAACCTAAGATTCCATATAAATTGCATAACAAAGGGAAATTAAAACCTTTTGAGTAAAAGTAAATACTACCAACAATTAAAAATGATAATCCACCGCCTCTAACTTTAGTTTCAGAGTGTGAACTCCGGTTATTTACATAATCAAAAAAATTGAATTTTATTAAAGCTTTTTTTAAGAAATAAACCAAAAAATAAGTTATTGCAAAAAGTAAAATACAATCTTTAATTAATATTTGATCCATATAATTCTCTATATCATAAGATTATACATTAAGCAAAAAAAATATTTAACACTTTTCTATGGATACTTTAAAAATTTATAATCTATTAAATTCCAATAAGAAAATTAATTATTTTGAATTTTTTAGAAAATATGAATACTCTAAGAAATTTAGAAATACATTAAAACCTCAAAAAATTTACTTAAGTGATTTTAATAATTTTCTAGACATTTTTAAATTTAAAATTAAACCAGATATCGTTAAAGATGTTGGAGGCGAAGTGCTTTGTTATAAAGTTCCAAGAAAACTCATAAGAAAATCCAAAAGTTTAACTAGATTAAAAAGGAGAATGAATCTATTAAATAAAGAAAAATTTGGTTTCGATTATTATCATTTTTCTTTTTCTATTAGGTTTAGAAGAAAAAATTCTTCTAATGAATCATCTAAGCTGGATGAAAATATTCTGAATAATTTGCATTTGGACGAATATAAAGGGGTTCAATCTATAATTTCGTTAAACAATTGGAATAATAATATTGGTGCAACAGCTATAAATAATAAACCTCTTAATGAGAATCCATTTCTCCATGCAATAAGACTTTATAATTGTCGCAAAAATCAGCATGATATGATCGATTTTGAAAATATAGGGCCTATTACTACTGCTATTGGTAAAGAATTTTCTATTAATGATTTGAATTATTTCAAGAGTAGCAAAATATCTAATAATAATGATGTGGGGAATGGCTTTATATTTGATGGATTTCACTATCCTCATATGGGTGGTGTTTGGGTTAATGAAGATAGGATTTCTTTACATGTGCAGAGTTATGGAATTATCTTTGGGAGACTATATTTATTCAAATGTTTTTTTTCATTAATCAAGTTTTCTATTTTTAGAACCTTCATAAATTTGAAAGATATGTTCAAAAAATCTTTTATTACAAATAAAAGGAAGAAAACTAAAAGTAGCCCAATAAAAAGGGATCTCAGAAGAAAATGAGAGGATAAATATAAAAAAATACAATGATAATAAGTAAAGTTGAAAATTTGATCTTTTTAAAAAAACAAAATTTTCAGCATTAATTTGAAATCTTCCAAAAATACTATTAAATTTGAAAATCATTAAGAGACTTCTAAATAAAATATATAAGTAAAGAATTGCAGCAATAAATCCAATCATTCCTAGTGTGATACTTAAATCAGTAAAAACATTATGTGCATGATTACAGCCAAAAGTTATAGAACAAGAACCCTCTCCGAAAAAGGGATTAATAGTTGAAATTACTTTAGAAAGCATTTTTAGTCTGACTAAAAATGCGCTTCTAAATTGAGCATTATTTATCTCTAAAATAATATTTATAGTTGTAAATATTTGTTCTTTAAAAGTTATGAATATTAATGGTATTAAAGATAAGATTATTCTTAATAATTTTTTAGTACTAGTTTTGAAAAATGAAAAACAATAAAAAGCAAATAATGATGTAGCTGATAAAACTAACGCAGTTATAGAAGCATAAGTTATCGTAATTAGTCTTATTGTAGGAATTAATAATATTAAATTTGTAATATTGTCAAAATGACTTAAGTAATCTTTGTTTATGAATATTTTCATTCTTAAAAATGATGCATATATAATCAAGATAGTTATGTAATATAGCTCAATACTAGAAGAATTATATTGATTACTTACGACTGTATCCATAAAAGATCTAACAAAAGGTAGCTTTTCTGTTACATCAAATGTGGGTGTAAATATACTTATAATTGAAGCGATTAATAGCGTTAATTTTATTTGAATTTTTGTTATTGTTGATGAGAAATTATTTTTATATTCTAGATTAGATATAAAGATTAAATAAGTAAATGGAAACGTGCATAAGAAAACTATTAGCCTAAATACTTGATGTTCTCTATAATCAAAAAACAGAGAAAAAGATATATCTAAAATTAGGGCAAATATTAAAAAAGGAATAAATATAGTTTTTTTAAAGTTAATTTTTAATATGAATCTATAAAAAAATGGTGTCACACAACTAAAAACTATAATTGAAAGTCTTAAAAGATTTTGTAGTAGATTACTATTTATAAAATATTGATCGGAATAGGCTACTAAAGATATAAGCACAATATAAATTGTGTAAAAGATAAAATTAGATATATCGATCTGGTTTAATTGATGAGATTTCATTCTATTTCTTGTATTTTTTCTAAATGATTTTTAATTACATTATTGATATTGTGATTTTTTAAAGCATAATATCTAGCATTTTTACTAAAGAATTTTCTTAATTTATCATTTCTAATGAGTATTTCAAGATTATCACTTAATTGATTTGAGCATTTGTATTTAGTCAGAAGTCCGGTGTAATTATTTTGTACGAGCTCTCTACACCCTCTAATATTTGTTGTGACTACAGGGACCCCACATAGCATTGCCTCAATTATTGTGTATGGCATTCCTTCCCTATATGAGGGTAAACAAAAAATATCCATAACATTATAAATCTCCTCAACATTGTCAATCTCACCAAGTAAACTAACATTCATTGGGAACTTTTCTTTTAATTCGTTAATTATTTTTATCGCTGATCCCTGGTAATCTGAGGATAAATATGAACCTGCTATTACAAGATGTAGTTCAGAATACTTTTGGAATAAAATTTTTATGGCATCAATTAGTTCAACAAAACCCTTTTCTTTTACTAATCTAGCTACGATGCCTACACAAATTTTACTTTTGGGTATTTTATATTTAACTCTTAAAAATTTTTTATCGGAAGCTTTATAAGGAAAAAATCTTGAAGTTTCAACTCCATTACTTATGAATTTAAGGCGACTATTTTTTTTAAAGCCAAAAGATCTAGCTAAGTTATAATCCTCTTTGGATACAAAGAATAAATAATCTGTGAATTTTGATAAAAAGAATTCCAATAAGAAATGTAATATATAGTTTATTTTGTTCATATTTTCATGGAAATAAAATCCATGAACAACATATATGAGAATGCTTTTTTTTAAGCTAATAAAATTTGCTATCCTCGCATAGATTGATGCGCTAGGGGTATGAACATGAATAATATCAAAATTTTCCCTTTCAATAAATTTTTTTAAGTTAATTACTAATTTAATTATATCTATTAAGGATGCTTTTCTTTTTAACGGTAAATTATGGAATTTAGTACTATTACTTTTTCTAATTATAGATTTCTCATTAAAACAAAAAGCTGCATGAACTTCATAATTTTCTGAATTCAATTTATCTGCAAAAATATCCAAAAACTTCTCATAAGTAAATTGGACAGAACAAAGAAGACATATTTTAGTTTTCCTCATTTATTCATATAAAGCTTTTAGAATTAAAATAACTTATTATTTATACTAAAGATATTATTTTTTTCTTAATTTCATTGATTGTAATTGAAGTACAATCCCTCTTCTAATACCTATAGGTTTAAATTTCAATACTTTTTTGGCTTTACTAATATTAAATGTTTTATCTTCTTGAAGCCTAAGTATTTGTTCAGAAGATATCAATAATTTTATTTTGAGATGTTCGCATAATTGAAGGAGATAAAATACAAATTTATAGGGTAAGTTTATTAAGATTGGCTTTAAATTTAATTCTTTAAAAATAGTCTTTAATAATTCCTCATAAGAAATTATCGTGTTACCTGCAACATCAAAATATCCATTAATTTTTTTATTTTTATAAGCACTTATAAATACTTTTGCAAGATCTTTATAGTAAATTGGTCTCAATAAAACATCAGCATTCGAGAAAGTAAAAAATAATTTGAATTTTGCTATAAAATTTATTAGCTTGTGAAAATTAGTATCTCTTGAAGATCCATAAATCATAGTTGGTCTCAATACAATAAAAAATCCTTTATAAGAAGAGATAAGAATCTCAAGTCTTTTGTATTCTGCACTATAAACTTCAAATTTAGAATATACTCCTGTGGTTCCCAATATCATTAATCTAGGAAGTTTTATATTTTTACTTTTTTTAATTACATTTAAAAAAGATTCTACGTGCCTAATATTTGAAGTTATTATTAATTGATTAATTTCAAATTCTTCTAATAATTTTTCCCAAGTCTCTTCTTTGCGAGAATCTCCATATCTAAAGATTAAATTCTTATGTTTGATATAAGGAGGTGTTTTATTAATAAGACATAAAATTTTTTCATTTTTTTTTAAAATTCTAATTAACGAATTTAGTATTTCAGAGCCAACAAATCCTGTTGATCCCGAAAAAACAATTATTTTGTTTTTAATATTTTTGATTTCCAACTGAATTTAGAAGGTATTAATTTGTACTTCAAAAATCGTTCTTGATTCTCCATCGTAAATTTTATTTATTTCATATTCTTTCGGTATAAATTTTAAATAATTTGAAATTAACATATTTTTAGGTATATCAAATACTAATTTTTTGAAATTATTTATTTTGGCAAAGTATAAAACTTTTTCCAAATTTGATACATGATTATGCAATATATTAATAGCTAGTATTATAACTTTATTTTTATCATCTAATTCTATTTTGCTGCAAAAATATTTTTCAAAAAAATCGCATAAAATTGCTTTATGATTTGTACCAATAATTCTACTTGCAGCTCTTAGGCACGAAAATGAATTATCGAATAGTAATAATTTATATTTATGTTTTAAATGTATTTCAGCTATTCCAGAACCAATATCAATTATATAAGTTTTACTTGTTTGTTTCCCAAGAAAGTTTTTAAGGAACTTTTTGTAAGGCAAGAAAAATAAAAAGCTTTTTTTATGCCACATTGAAAGGTTAGGATCGATTTGAGTAGCATAAATTATTCTTAAATCCCTTTTTATTTTAATTTTAGATAATTTAGTTAGCCTAATAATTAATCTTTTTATTTTATTCATTTATTCATGATTTCTTTTAATCTTATAAGTCTTGATAATTCCTTACTAGTCAGATTATTAGGATGTATTACTATTTGATAATTTAATTCCTTTTTAATTGCCTGATTATATTTTTTAATTGCAAATTTATCTAGACCAAAATTTGAACATATTAATTTCATTTTTTTAAAGCAATTTGCATTATCATTTTTGTATTTTAAACTATCTCCAAACCATTCGAACTTTATTCTTTCACATATTTTTATTGTATTTTTATCAAAAGAATGTCCAGGAGATACGAATCCCTTTATATCAATACCTAAGGATTCAAAAAATCTTAAACCCTTAAATATTCTTCTCTCCTGCTCATGGATAGGTACATTACAAAATTCAGTTGTTTCCCTTTTTGAGCCAACTAGGGAGTATTTTTTATTGAGGAAAGGATAATCATGGCTATATCCGTGTTGCGCAATTTCAAATCCTTTTTTATTTAACTCTTTAAGTCCTTCAGTAAAATATTTATATTCTAATCTTGTGTTAATTCCATTCATAGATTCATAATGATTAGGAATCGCAGCAATTATACATTTATCACTAATAGATTCAAGGATTTCAAATAATTTTTCCCAATTTGATTTTTTTATGAAAGGAGAATAATCGTCTAATCTTAGTTTAATCATTTTATTCAAAAAATATTTTTACTAATTTATTAAAATCATTATTTGAATTTTCTATATATTTACTTAACAGAGATCGTTGTTTTTTAATGCGTCTATTCCATTCATCTTTATTCAAATAAAGTAAATTCTCTATAACTAAAATAAAATTTTTAAAATTCTCTGGAATTATGTTTTCCTCTGGTAAAACTTCTTTAACATCTCCAATATTTCTAGAAATAACAAGCATATCTTCAGAAATTGCTTCTGATACTGTATTTGGCATACCTTCGGTGTCACTTAACATAAGGAATATAACATTTTTATTTTTAAGATAATCTTTTATTTGTGGTTTAAGCAAATTTTGTTTGCTTGATAAAACTCTATTTTCATTTTCTAAAATAAATTCAATGTCTACGTAATTTTTTTCAATAAATACTTTTATTTTTTTAAAAAGATCTATTCTTTTCACTGATGCATTTCTACATTTCATATAGAAAACAGTGGAACCATTTATATTATAATTTTTAATTTTTTTTAATCTTTTTTTAATATCATTTCTTAAATAAATTAGATTTAAAGACTTAGAGGGTTTATAGTTTTTAAGAAAGTATGAATTATTGATCAAATATTTTTTAGAAGTAAAAAAAATTAAAAAATATATTTCTAATAAATTTGCAATGATTTCTTTTAGTCCATAATGTAATGCTGGTCTCGAACCATATCTAAATGTAAATATAATTTTTTTTCTATCTAAGAAATTATTTAGTAGAGTTTTAGTATTAGTCCCCCCCCATGGGATTATATATCTATATTCTTTTAAATTTTTGTTTTTTAATATTATATCAACATTATTTCTTTTGATCCAATTAGGGTAATTGTTAGAATAATCGTAAATTGATATATTTAACTTCCTTCTAGTAAATTTATCAATTAACTTCTCTAGCTGTTTTTCAGAGCCCCCAGTTTTTTTTATATTATTAGTGAAGAATACTATTTTATTCATTTAATTATGTGTAATTTTATAAGTAGTTGATCTTATATATGGAGTAATAGCTTCCTTCTTAAACTCAAAATCAGATACAGTAGAATATTTAAAAGAATTATGTTCAATAAATATATTTTTTTGTGAAACTATTTTAAGATTAAATTTTTGCAACATTAATTCAAATTCTTTTTTTGGGACTCTATTTGTATAAAACCCAGAGTTTAAAAAAAATCTATAATTATCAAAGTGCCTCCCAAATATATATTGGTTGAATTCATCTTTATTTTTAGAAAAATGATCCGTCCATCTTATATGCAGTAAGATTATTCCATTTTTTAAAAGTATATTTTTCATTATTTTTAAGGTCTCTTTTAAGTGCATAAAATTAATATGCTGAAAACAAGTCCATGAATAAATAAATTTATATTTTTTTTCTTTAACATCAATAATGTTTTTATAAAATTTGAATTGAGTTTTACATTTTATTCCATAATTATCAAAAATAATCCTAAAAAGTTTTTTTTGATTTATCCAAAAATTTTTGTTTGGTTCAATAAAGTCTATTTTGCCTCCACCAAAAATTGTAATTAAGATTGCCAATGTAATGTCTTTACCTGGGCCAATCTCAAGAATATCGCCTTTCTTTAGGTTTGATATTGCATTAAAATCTTTTAAATTATTAGTTACTCTTAAAATATCCCAATCATCAAAATACCTTCCAGGCGAATTTATTTTTAATTTGCCGAAATTTATATTTTTAATATTAAACTTCGCAAGTATTATTTTTATAAATAATTTAAAAATCGTGAGTTTATCTGAATTTTTAAAAAGAATATTTAAATCACTAATTATTTTCATTTATTCATTAATTCAAGAATATTGCTATAAAATCTTAATTTGATTTGTGTATTCTTTAAAAAGTTATGAGGATGGAGCCAAAAGACTTTATCATTTGAAATTTTAAAAATATGTTTGTAAAAATTAAGTAAGATTTTATATTCAAAAATATTATTAGGTAATCTCAAGAAAATCCCACACTTCATTTGACCTTTTTGTGTGCCATCTAATCTTGTAGGGTCCTTCCTTAATATAATGGGAAAAACAATATTCATAATCCTCTTTAATTTTTGGATTATCTTAAAAAGCTTACCATTTGATTCTAAATTTTCATCATATTCCCATTTTATATTACTAGGCCTAAAACTATAATTAATTTTTGATAGTTCTAAGGCTAGAGAATCATTTATTTTATTTTGTGGCAAGATTACAAATTCCGAATCTAAATCTAATTCTGATTTTATTTTTTCATCAGTCAAATAAATTTCATTTAATAGAAGTTGATCAAAATTGGATTCATTTTTTTTAATATATGGATGAGTACTTGTATGGTTGCCTATTTTTACATGCTTTAATTTTGAAAATGCTTTTAACTCCTTATTAATGTAAAGATTTTGAGTTTTGTTTAATTTAAATAAAAGGTTATCTATTCTATTATTATATTCGATGTTTTTGTATTGCATATTTAATCTTTTTATATTTCTAAGAAAATTAAACTGGTCTTCTTTTGATGAACATAATAACAACCCTACTATTGATAATAAAAGTTGTATATCTTTATTTTTTTTGTGCAATTTATAAAGTTCCTTATAGACATAGTTAATATTTTCAAAATGTTCGATATCTTTTTTGAGAGGATACATCCCCCAAAAACTTTCACAATCCCAATAAATTATTCTATGCATAATTTTTATAAAGTTTTGTAGAAATCTATATATTTTTTTTGCCTAATCTCTTTTCTATTTATAATTTCTGAATGCTTTTTGAATGTTTCAACAATTTGTTCAATATAATTATCTTTTAGAATAGTTCCTTCACAACTCTTTGCTACTATATCACTATCTCCATTTTTGGTCGTAATAATATGCAAGCCTCTAGAAGCTGCTTCATGAATTGAATTTGATTGTCCCTCCCATAAAGAACAAGAAATATAATAATCATATTGATCGAAGAATTCAGGATTAATATTTATTCCATTCTTAACATTGAGCCATTTTGGAAATACTTTAAAATATTTTTTTATTTCAGAATTTTCTAAATTATCTCCAAAAATATCTAATTTCATGTCAAATTTATTTAACTCATTAATTATTTGAAATAAGGTTAATTCTAAAGGTATGTTTTTTGATTTATCTAATCTTGCTAATGTAATTATTTTAATGCTATTTTTGTTGGGATATATTTTAATATTCTTTTTAAAATAATTATTATTAACTTTATTGCTTTTTATAAAACATTTATTATATTTTAACCCAAAATTAATATGAGATTCTAAGGACCTTTTGCTATTCCCAATTAGTGTTATTTTTCTCCACATAAAATGAGATAAAAATTTAGTTATTGTTAAAGAAAATTTTTGAAATTTATTTAATGAATATTTAGGTTGAATATCTTGTCTAAGATTGATTTCTATCTTTTTATTAAGTATTAATCCCAGAATACAGACTGGAATTAAGAAATGATAGAGCCAAATATTTAGTGCATTAGCTTTAAAAAGTGCAAATATTAATTTTGAAAAACTTCTAATATTTAATTTTTTTAATATGAATAGATCACTATGTTTTTTAAAATCTTCTTCTAAATCTCCACTAATTATAGAAATTACAGTGGACTTCTTTTTTTTAATTATACTAAGTAATTGTTTTTCAGCTCCATGTCTTTCTAATGAAGTAATAAAGTTGATATTCATTTACCTAACAGTAAAAAGAGCTTTAATTGGTTTGCAATCTAAATATTCTGCATAACTTGTTTCAGTATTTTGAATGTAATTAATTAATTTAAATAATTTATCATATCCTGAAATTATTGACTCAATTTCATTATCATTATGGGAATAATTTATGTTATTTGACCCAATTGATAAAATTCCATGTCTTGCTAGAGTCTGAATCATAAGCGACTTTAATTCGTAAAATATTTTCTCATCTTTTAAATTAATATCCCAAATTTTCCAAGTATTTCTACCTTTGAAACTCAAAAGAGAAGAAAGTTGATTTTCTCTGATTAATTGGTTCAATTTATCATCTAAATATTTACCCCTAGAAATAAGTTTTTCGCAAACTGAATCTCTTTTATAGATCTCTAGAACCTTTTTTGCAACAACTAAAGTAAGCGTCTCCCCTTGGAATGTCCCACTGAAAAATATATCTTCAAAACAATTCATTAAAGAAGCTTTCCCCATCAGTAATCCAATAGGTAATCCATTTGCCATACCTTTACCTAAGCAATATAGATCAGCTTCAATTTTATTATCAAACATATATCCAGCAAGATTATCTCTATAACAAGAAATAATTTCATCAGCAATGATGATGATATTATTTTCTTTGCATAAGGATGTTATTTCGGAAATTAATTTAACCTCTTTTTTGGTTAAAAGTGTAGTCTCAATAATCAAACAAGCGATATTTTTTGCATTTTCCTTAATATAATTTTTTACGCTGCTTAATTTTAGAGATTTACTAAGATCTTTTATATTTGTGGGGATCCCTCCATTTTTTGAAGTAACTGATATTGACCAGTCAGCCCATCCATGATACCCAGTAAGTAAGACTTGGTCCTTATTAGTAACATAACGTGCAAGCCTTATTGCAGCACTAGTTACATCTGTACCATTTTTGGAATATTTAACCATTCCATCAAAGTTTATACTTTCAAAAAATTCTTTTGCAAAATCTAGTTCTATTTTATGAGGCAAGGAAAATGTTATACCTTTACTAACGTGATGTGTAATGATTTCATTTATTTCTTCTAATCCATAACCTAGTGTAACTGCTCCTAATCCACTAACTAAGTCTATAAAACTATTACCATCTAAATCTTTTAAATAGCAATTTTTACCTTCTGAGCAAAAAAGCGGTGCGCTTTCTATGGGTAAATGAGTATAACTCTTACTAAATGTTTGAGAACCTAAAGGAGTGTATGACTTAGCTTGATTCAAATGAAGTAAAGACTTACTAAAATCTTTCTTTACCCCTTTTAGTTGTTTAATATAAGATTCATTTCTCCTTTTATTCCTAAACATAAGATTTTTAATATCCATTATATTTTCTTTAGTAAAAATCTCTTTTATTTTTTCGAAATTTAAGTTCTTGGAACCATTGTTTATCTTTATAAGTTTGGATATTCTCTCAAGATCTTCTTCGTAATCTACTGTTAAAGAAATATCTTTATAGTCTACCTCCGGTGAAAATGACTTAATATTGTATTTAAATTTATTTTCGTAGAAAAAAGGAGTTACATGTTCAAGATGTCTACTTTCAAGTTTTTCTTCATTGTAAATTTTGGCTAATTTTTCATATTTGAAAATTTCTACATCTAAACCATCAGGGAATTTTTGAGTAATAGTATTTGAAGCATAATCAAGATTATTTTGTAGAAAATCTGAAAATATATTATCAATAAGAACTGGATCAATTAATGGACAATCTGCAGTAATTCGGCAGATATTTTGACTATTGAAAAGTTTTCCAGCTTCAATATATCTTTTGAGAACATTTGTTTCTGAACCTCTGAAAAACTTTATATCTTTTTCTTTAGCCCAATGTTCCAAAATATCATCTTTTTTATCAATGCTAGTAAGTAAGAAAGGTTCACCTTTCGTAAGCGAAATTCTCTCAAAAACTAAATCTAATACAGTCTTATCTTCTTCTATGTTTTTTAAAACTTTTCCTGGAAATCTTGAAGAGCCCATCCTTGCTTGTACGAATATATGAAAGGACACAGACTATAGTTTGAAAATTTTTACCATTATAATTCAATTTTCAGTATTTTTATTAATATATTGTTGATTTATTTAAATTACCTTTGTTGAGTTCATAAATATAATCGCATTTTTGTAATAAATTTATGTCATGACTAACAACTATAACCATCTTAATAAAAGAAGTTTCTCTAATAACTTTAAAAACTAAATTTTCCATCTTTAAATCTAAACCAGATGTTGCTTCATCAAGAATAAGTATAGGTTTCATTTTTAAAATGGCCCTTGCTATTAATATTCTTTGAGCTTGACCCCCGCTTACTTTGAGAGGTATTCCTTTACCTCGAACAATTAATTCCTTTAATTCAAACCTTTCAATTAGTTGATTTTCAAATTCAGTAAACGGAAGTTCGGATTCATTACCATAAGATCTTAAATTTTCTTTTAAGGGTAAATTATAAATCAGAGAGTTTTGTCCAACGTAAGAGAAAACGTCAACAATATTTTTCTTAGATAAATCTAATTGAGAATCTTTTGTGATTAATTTTATAGAGCCGGTTTTCGGTTTTCTCAAACCTGTAATTATATCTAGTAATGTCGTTTTACCTGATCCGCTTCGGCCAGTTATGCCATATACTTTAGCTCTTTGAAAATTGAAGGATATATTCTCTAAAACATTTGTTTTAGATTGTGGATACGAATAATTAATAGATTCAGCTTTAATTGATGAAAATTCAAATATCTTTCTATTATTTTCGCCATAACTTTTTTCATAAGAATATTCATTTTTATCTGTCTTTATAAGCTTAATAACTTTTAAGAAGGCTTTATAATTTGCTTTTACAGAAACCCAACTAGAATATAAATTTTGGAAACAAGGTACTAATTTAAAAGCTGTAATGCCAATAGTTAAAAGGAAACCCTCAGATTGAAATTTTTCAAAATTAAAAGCAAATAAAATAAGTAAAATTAATAAAAGCAAGAATTCCAAAAAATACTTTGGAATTATACTGAGTGAATTATTTAATGAATTATTTAGTTTAAGTTTTTTGTCCTTTTCAGAAAAGTTATTAATCCAATCTTTTTCTTTATTCTCTATAAAAAGTTCTCTCAATACTCTCATACCGTCATCAATTGTATTTACTATTTTTTCATCGAGGAAAACCCTTTCTCTAGAAATGAAGTCAATTTTTTTTCTTAAATTAAATGCAAATAATAAGTAGCTAGAACCTATAAAAATTACTGTTAGGAATCCTGTTATACCCGTAATTTTGATTGCTGTGATAGATAATAATAAAGCTGTAAAAATAATATTTAGACTTTGTAAAATTGGAGAAATAACAAAACTGGAAATTTGATTAATAAATGTCGTTAATTGAACGAATACTTCACTTAAATTTTTTTGAGATAAATTTTCATATCCGCTGCTCAAAAGTGATTCAATAGATTTTTTGCCTATCATATTTCCGATGTAGGCAGAATATATATTTGATTTATATATGCAAAATGATCTCAAAATGAAAGAAAAGATGCTTAAAAGAATAAGAAAAGAGGTTATTAGAAAAAATTGTTGTTTACCGTAGGAGGAATATATATTATTTAAGGAAGATATTAATACGAGTGTTGAAAGTTCTAATATTGATATAACTATTGATGCAATAACTATAAAACATATCTTTTTAACATTAAGTATATTTGCTTTTTTTAGAATTATCCAAGGCTCTAAAATAGCCAACATTTTCTTCATTTTTGGCATAATTTATTCAATTAAATCTAGTTTCTTTAATAAATCAATGATCTTCAAAATTTGATTGAAAGTAAGCTTAAGGATGTTTTTGATATCAACAAGATCATTTTCTCCATCACAATAATTCAAAATATCAACAATATCTTTTGAAAGATCACTACTAGATACTGTACTTATATTTTTATATAGTCCTCTTCTTCCTAATTGAGGTTCACATAAGGTTTTGGATTTATATTTGTAATTCTGTTCTTGTAGATTTATAAGTTTTTTAAAAAAATCGATACTTCCTAAAATATCTTTAAGGTATTCTGGTTTATAAATATCATTGCTAGTATGATATTCGTCATATTCATTAAATTTATCTTTGCAAATGGTAATCATTGGAATATTTACATTAGGGAAATTGTATTGCCTCTCATCTGAACCTCTTTTTAAGTAGCTATCAAAAAATATATTAAATTCTTCTTCTCCCATTGCCTCGATTATTCTTAGAGCTTTATTTTCAGTTCTTGGTTTGACAATTTTTAATGAGTCACCTCTACCAAGGCAAGTTAAATTGTAAGCAGAAAAATTTGATCCTTTTATTTTTTCTGCAAATTCGCTTAAATAACAAATTGGACCAATAGTTTCAGGTCCCATAACAAACCTATAGGAATATTTGTTTTTCTTACTTATTAGTAATCTTAAAATTTCAGAAAAAACTACTGGTCCTGATGTCTCATTGTTATACATTTCTGGATGACACAAATAAGTGCTGAAAAGTATTTCATCTTTTAGTTCTCCTTTGATAAGGAATTCGTAAACATTTATAAAATCTTCTACAAAAACACTTTCAATAAAAACATGATAATTATCTTCTTTTAAATTTATATATTCATTATATTTTAAGCAGAAACCCCAATTCTTTTCATAATAAGAAGTGACATAAGGGTATGCATCTTTTATCTTTTCAGAATAATAAAGGTGTTTTCTTAATTCATCTAATTTGATTTTTTTATCTACCGTTTCAGAATATTGCACTACTCTTAAAATACTTTCTTCAGAACTACAAATTAAATTTCCATTTGAATCTTTAAGAAAGGCTTTTTTTAGAATCCATTTTTTTGGAAGGATCCAATCATTTATTTTTGCTCCACATTTGTATTTATATTTCTTAAATTTTATACCGGTATATTTTTGAATAATTTCAACTGATTTTTCTACTTCTTCGCCTGTAAGGCTTCTTTTCAAAGGACAAAGATCATAAATTAATTGTTCGATTTTTTTAGCAGTATTTTTCATAAAAGATCTTTTATCATAAGTAACCTTTTTTCCTCCATATACCACCTCTCTTCTTTAACAAGCGAATATTTATCAATTTTGATTTCAAAATCAAGTTTGTTACTTAACTCATTACAAGTAGAAATAAGTTCATGAAATTGAATTTCTTTTAAAGGATGTAAAATTCTTCCTAGTGGAACATGCACCCAGTTTGATTGCTTCTCTGGAAGGAAGTTGAATTTATTAATGAATTGTTTTCTTAAAAGTCTAAATTCCTTATTTTCATCAATAAATTTTGCAATAACGCAACCATCAGTATGAATTTGTACACCTTTAAAAGAAATATTAAACTTCATGAGCTTTAAATTTTTTAAATAGTTTTTTATAATATTTAATTTATTTAGATCAAAATTATTTTCATAATGCCATTTCAATACAAAACACTCTAATCCGAAGTTTTTATTTTTTACTTTATAAACAAATCTGCTATTAAGGTTACTGAAGATTTTAGATTGTATGTTTTCAAGGAATTTAATTTCATTATCTTTAAAAGGAATGCCTGCTAAAAGTGCATACAAATTTACTGACACAGGTATGTATGGAGAGGGGCCATAAGGATCCACTTGATTAAAAAGCCTTCTTGAAGCTTTTAATTTTTCATCATTTAATCCATTTGAATTTACAAAATCTTTCCATTTTTTCTCATAAGAGTTTTCGAGCTCAAGATTATTAAGCATCTAACTTTTAGTTATTAATTTATTTGTAAGTTGCTTAATTAAATTTAAATCTTCTTTTTCATAATCGGATCGAATAACCTTGTCAATTTTTAACCAATTTTGACATCTTTCCTGGTAAGTTTTTTTTATTTCTGAAGAAAAATTTTCTAAATTTTGGGGAAAAATAACAAGATATTTATCATGAGAATACATCCTTTTTGCTTCTTCATCAGTATTTAATTCTTCATAATATTTTTCACCTTCAAATTTTCCTGTTATTTTTATATTTCCCTTATTACTATATTTCATAAACTCTTTTGCGAGAGAGTGTATATTTGCACACCCCATGTTTCTTATAAAAATTTCACCACCGAGAGCTTTTTCTTCGGCATATAAACATAATTCAATAGCTTCTTGAATAGTTATAAAAAATCTTGTCATTTTTGTGCTCGTGAGTTCTAAATTTTTTTCTTTTTGAACATTATCAGCAAATATTAAACCAACTGAGCCATTTGATGCCCAGACATTACCAAATCTAATCGTAGTGAATAAAGTATTCTTGTTTCCTACTAAATAATTAGAGGATGCAAATAATTTTTCGGCTACTAGCTTGGTTGCCCCCATCGCGCTTGTGGGATTTACCGCCTTATCACTACTAGTTAATATCACCTTCTCAACGTCCTTTTCTAGTGATGCATTAATAACATTTTGAGTGCCTTCAATATTTGTTTTTACTGCTTCCATGCAATTGTTTTCGCATAAACTTACATGTTTAAGGGCTGCAGCATGAATCACTGTATCTACCCCTTCTAAAGCCATTAATAATCTTTTATAGTCTTTAATATCTCCTAGAAAAGATCTTAATCCATCCAACAAATTTATGGAATTTACTTTTTGTTTTAATTTAAATAATGCGTCTTCACTATTATCAAGCGCGCAAACAATATGACCTTTTTTTAGTAGTGCTAATGTTAAGGCTCTTCCAACTGATCCACCTGCTCCAGTTATTAAGTATCTTCTCATTTTAAATCCTCACTAAGAATTACTTTACCTTTTACTAAATTTTTGGTTGCTTTTTTACCTATTATTTTTGATATTTCTTGGGCATTGAATGAACCCTCTGGAGCAGGCCTTAATGGTTCTAAGTCTTCTTCTTTTAAAACTTGACCAATTTTTATGTTTTTTACAGTACATAGAGATCTTCTTTGTAATATTGACGTTTCGGCTTCATTATCTTCTTTCTTTTTGATTCCATCTCCTAATAACCTTTCAAGTTTTCTTGTTTCATTTACCATTGCTTTGAACTCCAAAGGATTCAATGCGAATTTATGATCTGGACCTATTCTTTCATTGTCATCAGTGAAATGCTTTTCAATTATCCTTGCTCCCTTACTTACTGCAATTAAAACACTCAAGTGATCTTTTAAATGACAGCTAAGTCCAATAATTGAATTTGGAAAGACTTTTTTATAGGTATCGATCACATTAAGGTTTGCATAGTCAAAATTACTATCATCAAGTGTATAAGAAGTGTTGCATTGCATTATACAAATAAATTTGTCATCTAATTTAGTTGCCTTTACAGCCTGTTTAACTTCTTCTAAGTCGCTTGCGCCTGTGCCAATTAAAATTGGTTTACCAAATTCTCCAGCTTTTTTTAATGAAGTATGCCAATTTATATCCCCAGATCCTATTTTAAAAGCATTGAGATATGGAGCAACATAATCAATTAAATTTAAAGAATAAGGACTTGTTAAGAATTCAATGTTGTTGATCTGACATTCTTCGTATAAAATGCTTGTCCATTCTTTATTAAGTGAAGCTTTTTCATAAGTTTTAAATACTGATTTTTCCCATTCTTTTTGATGAGCAGCTTTCCCTCCTAATGATTTGAAACCTTCATCGCTTACTAATGATTCAGCAGTATAGTGCTGGAATTTAACTGCATCAGCTCCCGAATCCTTAGCTAATTTAATCAAATCTAATGCTCTATTTAGATTTCCGTCAAAGTTAGAACCTATCTCCGCTATGAAATAAGTTGGATTATTAATAGAAACAACTCTTTTTCCTATTTTGAACATTTTACATATTCCTTGATTTAAAATAATATCATAATTGTGTTTTCTATCTAAATTTCCTTGAAAAATAATTACACATCTATTTATGCCAATGAAGTTGATATTAAAAAATATTTATTGATTATTTATAAATACAAAAAGATTTTTTCTTTAATATTTCTTATTTGGATTTTACTTGGAATTTTTGTATCTAAATACCAAAGTAGGATGAAATATGGTGAGGCACAACTGTTTCTTGAAAATTCAAATTTTATTTATAAAGGTAATAAATTTAAAAACTCAATAAACTTTACAACTCCTAAAGAATTTCTAAGAGAGAAGTTTGAAAAACCTGAATTATTTCAGGAGGTATTTGAATATGCAAAATATCAAAATAGAATGAAAGGGGATTTCACTCTTGAAAAAGTATCTATAAGTAAATGGATAGAACATTATTTTGATTTTAAACTAGAAGCTAATCGGCCAGTTTTAGATATTACATTTAGAGATCAAAACGAAGAAATCATAATACCCGTTATTGAGAAATTAGGTAAAAAATATAACGATTACTATAATGAATTTAAAATTAATAGTTTAAAAAAAGAAATTAACGCTTTGGAAGCTATTCTTCCAGATTTATCATCACTAGATAATGAAAAGTTTTTTAATGAAGATGAAAGTCCTGAAAATAGTATTAGATACGGAAAACTTCTTGCCTTAAGGACTTACGAAAAGGAATTTAAAAATTATCAAACTCTTTTAATGCGTGAATTAGACTATATAGATGAAAATTGGATATTTGTTGTTGACCCAGAAATTACAGAATATCAAGTTAATAATAAAATAAAAACAACATTAGCAATAGCATTAATAGCAGGTATATTTTCTGGCATTTTTATTTCATTAATATTAGAAACTTTTGATAAAAAAATATATACGAAAGATGATGTTTTTCACCTTGTCCCAGCTTCTTCTTTAATTGAATTAAATATTTCTGATTTGAAATTACTTAAAGAGATATTATTTATTATGGCTAATGGTAAATTAAAAAAATTAGGAAATAAAATTGGCATTATTGAATTAGGTAATAAAGATTCAGATAATTTAAAAAAAGTTTCCACCGAATTAAAAAATCTTATGCCCGATGAAATTGTATTTATTAATGATTATGAAAAGATTTTTGATGTAGAAAACATAATAATTTCCATAGAGAAAACTTTCGCAAGAGAAAAAGACTTATTAAAGGCTTATGAATATATTCAATTAGCGAATAAAAAAATATATTCTATTTTCTGGGTTTAGTCTTAATAAATAAATTAGGTTTTAATTTTATAGTAATCGAGATACCAATCTACAAATTTTTGTATCCCAACTTTTATTTTTGTTTTAGGCCTAAAATCTATCCAATTTTCTAGTTTGGAACAGTCAGATGCTGTAATTGGGACATCTCCGTCTTGCATTGGCATGAAATTCTTGATGGATTTTTTTCCCAAGGATTTCTCTAGAGCACTTATATAATCCATTAGCTCTACAGGCTCTGAGTTTCCTATGTTAAAAACTTTGTGAGGAGCCCAACTTTGGGAAGGATCTGGATCTTTACTATTAAAATTAGGATCAGATTTGGCTGGTCTATCTTTTAATCTAAAAAGGCTTTCAACTATATCATCTATAAAAGTGAAATCTCTTATCATTTTCCCATTATTGAATATATTTATTGGTTGTTCTTCCAATATTGATTTCGTAAATAAAAATAATGCCATATCAGGCCTTCCCCAAGGCCCGTAAACTGTAAAAAACCTTAAACCAGTTGCGCTTAAATTGTACAAATGGCTATATGAATGAGCCATGACCTCATTACATTTTTTTGTGGCCCCATAAAGACTTACTTGATGACTTGTTGGTTGATTCTCTTTAAATGGTATATTGCTATTTCCTCCATATACTGAACTGCTGCTTGCATAGATTAATTGTTCAATTTTAAATTGTCTAGCTGCTTCAAGGATGTTTCCAAAACCAACTAAATTACTATTTATATATGCTGAAGGGTTTTCAATTGAATATCTCACTCCGGCCTGAGCTGCTAAGTTATAAATTATATTAATATTAGATTTTTTAAGTATTTCAAATAAAACCTTTTTGTCTGATATATCTTCACCATAAAAAGAAAAATTTGTACCTGTTTTATGAGCTAATTCTTTTAAATTAATTAATCTTGATTTTTTTAAATTTACATCGTAATAATCATTTATTGAATCAATTCCTATGGTCTCAATATTTTCAGATAATAGCCTTTTGCATAAATGAAAACCGATAAATCCAGCCGCACCTGTTACTAGGACTTTGATATTTTCTCCCAACTAAATTAAATCAAGGCTGTTTTATTTTACCTTGGTATAGTTCCAGAAATTGGAAATGCTTAATAATTTAAATTTTTTCTTAAAACTAGTAATCGATAGTAGTAATGATTTAAAATATAGAGAATTTTGGGAAGCAGAATTACATCATCAATGAAGAGATTTTTAATTACTGGAGGTTGTGGTTATATTGGTTCTCATACCTGTTTTACTCTTCTGGATTCGGGCTATGAAATAATAGTTGTAGATTCTAATAAAAACAGTACAGAAGATCCTTTAAAAAATTTAAAAAAGTTGAATTATAGAGATAAAATTGACTTTAAAAAAAAACTAAAATTCATCAAAGGTGATATCAGGGATGAGAGATTATTAATTTCAATTTTTGAAAGTGCTTTTTCTGAAAATAAAACAATCGATGGAGTCATTCATTTTGCAGCCCTTAAATCAGTATCAGAATCGATACAAAAAACTTTAAATTACTGGGAAAATAATGTTGGGGGATCAATAACTTTATTAAAGGTTATGGAGAAATTTAATTGTAGAAAAATAATATTTAGTAGTAGTGCGGCTATTTACAGATCTAAAAACAATAAACTTCTCGATGAGAATGATGTAGTTGAACCTTACTCTCCTTATGGAGAGACAAAGGTTGCAATAGAAAAGATCTTAAATTCACTATATTTGAATTCTCGATCAAACTGGCAGATTGTCAATTTAAGATATTTTAATCCAATTGGTGCCCATCCCTCTGGGATAATAGGAGAGAATCCCTTAGGAAAGCCTGAAAATTTATTACCTCATATTCTTTTAGCGGCCTCTGGTAAAAATGAAAATTTAAAGATTTTTGGTAATGATTGGGGAACACCAGATGGCACTTGTATTAGAGATTTTATTCATGTACTTGATCTCGCAAATGCTCATAAAGCCGCTATTGACTTACTCCTTACTAATGAATCTACTTTACATAATATTAATATAGGTACAGGTACGGGAACTTCAGTTCTTCAATTAGTAAAAGTTTTTCAAAAAGTAAATAGTTGTAAATTTCCAATTATTTTTGCTGAAAGAAGGCCAGGAGATATTCCTTTTTCAGTAGCAAATAATAGTTTTGCACTAGAAAAACTATCATGGGTTCCTATAAGAAGTCTAGAAGATATGTGCAAAGATTCTTGGAATTGGTTCAAAAAGAATCTATAGTTTTAATTTCATGAAGAATAAAGAAAAAAAAATAAATTTGGTGACAGGAGGTGCTGGTTTTATTGGATCGCATCTTATTGAGAAACTATTAGAAAAAGGAGAATTTGTTATTTGCCAGGATAACTATTTAACTGGATCACCCATTAATATTCTTAAATTCAGAAAATTAAAAAATTTTAAAGTTATTAATTATTCAGTACTTGATAAAATAGATTTTGATGTTGACTATATTTGGCATTTAGCTAGCCCGGCTTCTCCAAAGTTTTATTATAAAAATCCAATTGAAACGACTCAAATAATTGTCAATGGTACTCTAAATCTATTGGATTTAGCAAAAAAAAAGAATGCCAAATTACTTTACGCAAGCAGTAGTGAAATATATGGGAATGTTCGTAAATTACCAATTGAAGAAAATGACTACAGTATCTTAAGTTCATCTTGTGAAAGAAATTGTTATGCCGACTCAAAAAAGCTGGCAGAGACTTTATGCCATGATTATAAAAGAGTTTTTTCACTGGATATTAGAATTGCACGTATCTTCAATACTTATGGTCCAAACATGTCAATAGATGATGGAAGAGTAGTTAATTCTTTTATCTATAACTCCATTAATAATTTGCCAATAATAATTAATGGAGATGGAATGCAAACAAGGAGTTTTTGTTTCGTGGATGATCTTATTAATGGATTAATACTTTTAATGAATTCAAATTTTATAGAGCCTCTAAATTTAGGATTCCCAGAAGAAACAAGAATAATTGACTTAGCCAAAATAATTAAAGAAAGAACAAACTCTGAATCAGAAATTGTTGTAAAAAAAAAATGTTCTTAATGAGCCAATTAGACGTTTGCCATCTATTGAAATGGCAAAAAAACATTTAAATTGGGATCCATCGGTTTCACTTGTAGAGGGTATTGACAGTACAGTAAACTTCATGAAAAATAAATTGAACAGATATGCTTAAATATAATTTGTACTTTCAGGTTGATTCTTTTTCAAAATTTAAATTATAGAAATCATGGATGATAATTTTAAAGTAAGAAAAATTTGTTGCGTTGGGGCTGGATTTGTAGGAGGGCCCACAATGGCTGTCATAGCTGAAAACTGTCCAGATATCGAGATTAAGGTCGTAGATTCGAATGCAGAAAGAATTCAAAGCTGGAATAATTCTGATTTAAGTAAATTACCTGTTTTTGAGAAAGGGCTTGACAAGATAATTTTAAAGACAAGAAATAAAAATTTATTTTTTCAGACTGATATAGATGAAGCCATTGCAAATGCAGATATGATATTTATTTCAGTAAATACTCCAATAAAAAATAAAGGGATAGGAGCTGGACAAACAAGTGATCTAAAGTGGGTTGAATCTTGTGCACGTCAAATCTCAAAGATAGCTAAGGGTCACACGATTGTGGTTGAAAAGAGCACATTGCCTGTCAGGACTGCTAAAACAATAAAAGATATTTTAATTTCTGGAAAATCTAATTTAAATGAACCAATAACAAAGACATTTTCTGTATTATCTAACCCTGAATTTCTTGCAGAAGGAAGTGCTATTAATGATCTAGAAAAACCTGATAGAATATTAATAGGAGGGGAAGACAAGCTTTCCATCGATGCTCTTGAAAAGATATACCTTAATTGGGTTCCCAAAGATAAAATAATAAAAACTAGTTTATGGAGTAGTGAACTCTCGAAATTAACAGCTAATGCTTTTTTAGCTCAAAGAGTAAGCTCGATTAATTCCATTTCGGCTATTTGTGAAATATCTGGAGCTGATATTTATGAGGTATCTAACGCAATAGGTAAGGATAATAGAATAGGATCAAAGTTCTTAAATCCTGGCCCAGGTTTTGGAGGAAGTTGTTTTAAGAAAGATATTTTGAATTTAGTTTATTTATGTAATTATTTTGGATTAAAGGAGGTGGGGGATTTTTGGGAAAGTATTATAAAAATAAATGAATGGCAACAGAATCGTATTTATAAAATAATCGTAGAAAGATTATTTGGTAATTTGGCAGGAAAAAAAATTGCTATTTTTGGATTCGCATTTAAAGCTGGAACAAATGATACTCGAGAATCTCCTGCAATTGAAATATCTAAAAATCTTCTTTCTGAAGGGGCTTTTTTGGCTATACATGATCCTAAAGTAACTGAAGAGCAAATTTCTAGAGATTTATGTGCTTTTGAGAGAGAAAAAATATTCAACGATGAATGTAGTAATAAATATACTGAAAGTACCTGGCAATACTTTGATGATTTATATGAAGCTGCTTTAGATGCTGATGCAATAGTAATACTTACGGAATGGCCGGAATTTAAAAAAATTAATTGGGAAAGGATATCATTAAATATTAATTCACCCTCCTGGGTTTTTGATGCGCGAGGAATCCTAAATGTGCAATTCGTTCAGAAATATGGGATCAATATTTGGCAGTTAGGGGATGGGAGCTTTAATCAATGATTTTTTAATTTGATTATCTTTTATTATGCAAGTAAGCCCTGAAATTAATAACCAAAAAGTAATGCTAATTCTTATGTCAAAATATTGAATATCAATTAATTGTGATAAAAAAAGAGTAAATGATGATACCCACCAACTTTTTTCAAATAACCTTTTCTTACTGACATTTTCAATAAAAATAATCCTAAAAGATTTAAATAAAATAAAAAATAAAAAAGAAAAAACTAAAATTGCTGATACTAATCCATAAGAATGCGCTATTTCAAAAATTAGGTTATGAGGATGACCAAAACATTGACCATTAAACTTTGAAGAGAAGCAAAAGTATGGGAAACTACCTGCTCCCCATCCGAAAAAAGGTCTTTGTCCAATAAGATTTAAGCTTTCTTGCCAAATTTGTAATCTTTCATCATTAAGTATATTTATGAGGCTAAAGTTGCTAAATAAGTTATATTTTAATGTCTCAGAGATAAGGGGAATTGTCTCATTAAAAATATTTATTTTGAGTAAAAAGACTGAAATCATAATTCCAAAAGAAATTAGAAAAAATATAATAAAAATATTACTAAAAAGAAGATTTAAGGAAATAATGCTGCCAAACCAAGCACTTCTAGAAGAGGTAAGGTAGATAGCGACTATAACCGAAATTGTAATAGTAAGAATCAGAAATTTTTTATAGAAATTTAAATTTTTTTGAGTTAGGCAAGCAATACACATTGGAAATGCAACAATTAGCCAAGCACCTGCGTAATTTTTATTATTAAACAAGCCAGTCATCTCAACTAATAATGGATTTGGATCTATAGGTCTTTGGAACCAAATGATTAAGTTATTAAATATGCCAAATGGTCCATGCCAGTTGAACCAAATTTGTCCAAAACCACTAATAATTAGTGGGATAGAGCCGCTAACAAATATCTTGATAATTATTTCTCTTGATTTCTCGGATTTTAAAAAATATTGAAATCCCCAAAAACACCAGAAAAGTGGAATCCAATTAAATAAACCAATCCAAGTTAATGTTCTATCCCAATTTTGCAGTAATTGACTTGGGAAAATGGTATTGATTATTGAAGATAAAACTATTATGCAACTAACTAAAAATAGTGGGTAATTAAATCTATTTTTAAGAAAATCATCTCTAGCTTCTATTGAAAC
>MDTE01080942.1_pt1 | contig 26454 bp, 23 predicted proteins | sample 811231 | NCBI WGS metagenome assembly MDTE01 (sample SAMN05326651, study PRJNA326480) | marine metagenome | isolation source: seawater | place: Indian Ocean: Red Sea | collected 2010
CAATTCTCGATTCAATAAACCTTCAGTATCGGCTCTTATTAGCTGAATCGCAGCATAAAGCTGCTCAGGTCCCGCCACTAACTGCAGTACCGAACCCCAAATACTCAGCATGCGGCTATCTATGGCTCTGCCTGAATTTTCTTTTGACCATTCCGCAGCTATTTGCCCGCCTAGCTCAAACAACTGCGCATTGAGCTTTGACCTTTGTTCCGGCGCAGCGTTTTGCACCACCATCGATTGCATTGCTTCCCACCCAGTTGGCGCAACAACCGTTCCGTCGTAAAAGCTCAGGATCCATTGCAGATATTCCTGTCTGGATTGCAACTCCTGGTTAACCGCATCTGCCTCATAGGCTTCGACAAAATAGTCTTGAGAAGGAAGACTCGCGGGCCAATCAGCGGTATCGATACTACGGCATGTCAAAAGTGTTAAACAGAATAAAGAAATAAGTCCAAATTTCACCAAACCGCGCCTCGATTTTTGATGATTCCCCGGTTGCTATCTTATTGATCAGACTAAGACCACAAAATAGTAGAAAGGACCCCGACATAACATTGGTGAGGATCGCTGAAGTAGATCCGACTAATGCCAGGAACTCAAGATTCATTTTGCCGAGAATGTTTACAAACTTTACAACTGCAGCGATTGCAACAGCAATAACAAAATAACTGCAGTCAACCCGATCGGCATAGGTCTTTACGATTCCTAGGAGCTGAGAATCCGAGTAAAAGTTAAATCCCTTTCTAGTGTCTACGGGTCCCTAGGCACATCATTAGATGGTTTAGTTATCTACTAAAGATTCTCTGACTATGCCTTGCAGCCGCTCTGAAGTCATACCCCAACGCGCACCTTCCGATATAGAACTATCAATATTGTTACCGTCAGCAAATTCAGCTACTGAAATAAGTGCACCAACTCGATTTCCTGTTGCGCAGTGCACAGCTACACCCTCACCAGAATACTGATCCAGCAAAGCTTGCAGAGACTGAGCGTTCTCGATGTTAATACCACCTTCGGCTACGGAGACAGGAATTCTGGTGAAAGTCATCCCTAGAGATTCAACTACCGCCTGTTCATCGAAGCCAGTATCTTCTTCTTGTGGTCGCAAACTAATTATGTGTCTAACACCAGAATTGGCCATGACTCGAAGTTGGTCGGCGCTCGGTTGCCCAGTAGAAAGCACTTCGGATTGAGGTGCACGGAAATTATTTATTTCCGCTGCTCTTAATACCTCCAGATCCAGAGTAGATATGGGAGCACAGGTGCTGAGAAGTACAATTAAACTTAGGGCGCTGAAACGAATTAAAGTTTTCATTCCGCCTCCTTCTATTAGTGAATACTTTATTCGAGCTTACGCTCTTTTGCGGAATAGAATCCAGTGATTTATCGTCATATAAATATAGACTAACTATTTATATTACGCTGGAGACACAGTTGTTGTGGGAGATTCATACCAATATACACCCGTCATAAAAACACCATAAAAGAACAAAATTACCGAAATCATCATGGCGGGAACTAGGCCATTAACAGTTCCGAATGCCTCAATAATCCAACCAAGAATTAATGCACCTATAGGTGCGCTGCCTATAAGACCGAGACTATACACAGACATGATGCGAGCTCGATATTCTTCGCTCGCAGACTCTTGCACGATAGTACGAGCCAATGTGGTGGTTACTCCCATGTTTAAGCCCCAGGCAATTGCGGCCAAGGCGAAGATCCAAAATGAAGGTTGGATCCACATGATCCCCAGTATAATCATTCTTGTTAACTGCATAATGAGGAAAATTCTTCCAGGTCTGATGATCGGCATCACCCGGATCATGATGAAATTAGTCGCCGTCGCGCCACCATAAAAAACTATCATCAGAAATGAAAGTAATAATGCATCTCCTTCATAAATGCGTTTCACAATAAAAGGAAAGACCGTCATAAACGCACCGGCATTAAAAATGCTCGACACAAAATTTATCAGCAGAGTTTGCATGATTACTTTCTGCTGAGAGATTGCTTTAAATCCAGCAACAATGTTAGTCATTGCTGATTCTGTAGTGGGATTTGAAGGTGGTTGTGGATTTAATCGTCTTACCGCTAATGCACCTAATCCGACACACACTGCCTGGAAACTTAGAACAGGAACAAGACCCAATTCATCCATTGTTCCCGCAACTCCAAGTCCAAGCATTTGCACCACAAAGAAAATAGCGGTCGCGGCTGATACTGCTTTTTGAACATCGCTGCTAGCAATTCTATTCAAAATAGCTTGTTGCGCCGGGCTGGAATAGGAAACACAAAAACTCATTCCTAATCCCCACAACAGTACCGACCATATCGATAAATGATCAAAATTAACAACTAAGATAAGAAACAGAGGAAATAACGGTGAGTATGAGTAAACCTTGATGAGGAGATTGCGGGGATCACGATCGTCGGCGCGAGCGCCGCCTAATAACATAACAAATAGCCCTGGGATACCGACCGCTGCCTGAATGATTCCAACTTGAGTCGCCGGTAATTCGAGAATTCCAATTAGAATCCAACTGAGAAGTAACTGCTGCATTGCGAATGCAATACCGGAAAATGCGGTTGACCCTAAATAGAGCCTAAATTCCTGCTGATACCAGATACCTTCCTTTGAAGTCATGGCCAATAAAAATAAAGAGGTTCCTAGTTCTAGAAAGTTGCAATTGGATTGAGTGGCGAACCCATACCTTTTTCTATGCGTAAGGGCGACGCCATAAACAAGAACTCATAGCGGCCTAACTCTTTAGCCACTTCTGCCACTTCAGTAAAGTCCAAGTTATCAAAAATAGATACGCCCAGTGATACGAGCGCCAGACTGTGAAGTGGAAGGGAAATATCTCCGACACCACTGGGCGCAACGTCATTCCACATGTCGTGGCCAATCATTGCCACACCGCGATCTTTTAGAAAGTATGCGACATCCGCATGGTAGCCCGCTACCCCTTCTGAAGTCGGCCAAGCGCCTAGCGCCTCTCTCCTTTTCCATCTTCCCGTGTGCAATAAAATGACATCTCCAGCTTCTACCTGCACTCCCTGAATTTCTTCCAGCACGACTAGATCGTCATAAGTAATCGCCGTGCCGGGTTCTAACCAACCTTCGTCTGTTGCTCTCCCGGGTAATAATGTTGCATCGAACAGAATACCGCGAGTAATCACTCCATTGCGGTGTGCATAAATACTTCCACGCGGACAACCATTAGCAGCCTCCACCTCTTCGAAGCTAACTCCGTTATAGCCATTGCCCTCATACATGATATGACAATCGAGCGAATCAAGATGACTATGAATTGTTCCGTGGTAGCTGCCGGTATAAGACAAACGATCAGAAGCTCCAGTTGGAGAAACTCTTACCACTTCACGATTTAAATAAGCTGAAGTATCTACTGCATCTTCCTGCACCACATCATGCGCTAGTGAAACTGTTATTCCTTCGCGGACTAAACCTGCAGCTTGAACCCTTTTTTCCCGAGTAATAAAGTTCGCTTGACCTAATTCATCCTCTGGCCCCCAACGGCCCCAATTGGATAGTTCTTCCATCGCTCGATGAAAATCTTCGTTGGTTTCTATTGATGGTCGCTCTTGTGCAGAAAATGTAAAAACAAAGACGAAAGTTATAAATGCAGAGAGGCATCTGGCAAATCTCATGGCTTGTTCCTTTTTAATTATTAGATTTTAGGAACCACGCGATACCCTTCGACAATTTTCATGGGGTATTCTTTAGAGTAGTCCCGCTTCTTCCATGCGTGCGGCTCGCAACATGGAGGGTATGGAATAGTTTCCCTCGTGACAAGCATATTCATAAAGTAATAACCCATCTTTCATGCGCTGCAAAGGAATCTCAGCTGTCCAAGGCTGAGTATAAATATTGGGATCTGTGATTGTGTATTGGAAAAGAATTTCGTTATCACTAATACTTGTAAATACTTCTTTTACTTCAAAAGCCTCAGAGGAGCGAAGCGGACCAATTGATTGTTCTGGCCGGAAGTGCCGAGTATGGACCACTAGAGAATTATCCTCGTAATAGCCTATAGAATCGCCCATCCACTTATTCCCTTGCTCCGGTCTAAATTCACTATCTATCCGGATTATGCGCACCAAACTAAAATACTCAGCAAGCATTACGACATAGTCTTTATTCTGCACAATCTGAATGTTGCGAACAGGATTATCCCCCGCAGGATTGCCCAACGCATGACCAACACCACCAAAAATGTATATCAATGGAAGTTGGGCACCTGGATTTAAGCAACGATCCAAAGGGGTCAGTCCTTCTGGCCCATCAAACCTTAACTTGCCTTGCTCCCGCCATTTTAGATGTATATCTTTTCCATCCGCTTTCCACGGAATGCGTCCGTTACTTGGTTCAATAACAAATGAGGTTCGATACTCTCCATTCACTGTGGCCATTTCTATCGGCATGACTTCAAAGTTTCCATCCGCCTGATTGTTAATTCTTCCTCCTGCCTCTGGAGCTGAACGATTGGGATCGATCGGCGCACGGCGCTCATTATCCATTGAGATTGCGCGATCAACTAAAGCTTTTGCCTCAATCGCAGAATACGCACGTTTGTTGCCCAAATTTGCAGGTCTCTCCAGCGGGGTTTGAAACGGATTGGTCCAATTTCCCTGAATATTAGGATAGCCGTATTCGGTCCTTAAAAACTGAGACCCCTGAGATAAACCAATGCTAGCACTTAACCAAAGTATAGCTGCCGCACAAAATTTGAATTGCATTCTTTTACCAAAGCGCGCCATTATTTTCTCATTGGCCTGGGGGCTCTGTATTTACCTTAATATTTACCGGCCTAACTAATGCCCAGTATGGCGGGTGAAAAGCGAAAGTGCCACACAGCAAAGCTTTGTAATTATTGTTGCTGCGCAAACAAATATCTTATTTGTACATCCCTTATGCGTCGAGCACGATCGCCATCATAAAAAGGGCGAAACTTTATTTCGCGAATTGCTCGTGCACCTTCTCTTGACACCCTTCTGCCTTCCGGAATTGAACTGAGTACATCTACCCTGGATACATTTCCGCGAGAACTTATATTAAAACTCAAGTCCACTTGAAATTGTGGCAGCCCTATTCGAAGCAAAGGATCAGAGCTTACGGGTTTTAATACAGCACGAGCATTTTCATGCCAGGCTCGAAAGGTACCGAGGTGCAGCACTCCGTCTTGCATGCTTCCTACTTCGCCAATGATGCTTTGTTGATAGGCAACGAGATCGGAGAAACGAGAATAAAACTCGGGAACAGGCAATGGCATTGGTAGATGGAAAAAGGCATCAATTTCTTGTTGAGAAATTCCGGCTTGCAACAACAAGCCCTGAGCTTCATTGTATTGTCGCCTGCCCGAACTTCGTTCCATCAAGACATTAAAATCACCACGGTAAATTTGCGCCATGGCTTGCGCTTCTAAATCACCTTGCTCCACGGCAATATCCAAAATGTCATTTATAAAACCCAGGCCCTGTCTTAAATATCCTTCTCCTAAAACAGCATCTCCATCTACTACTGCTATTTGTCTGCCTAGCCCGATAAAAGGGCTGCTACTGATAACCCCTCCCCGACGACCATGCTCTAAAAGAGTAGGCCCATCTAATCGAACTAAATCACGTAATATTTGGCTGGATAAATTATCCTCAGTGTTAAGCAACTGAACTAATAAGCCTAGATTGTATGCTCGTTTGTAATACCAGGGATAAAGGAGTGGATTTTCTTCGCCATAGATATCTTCAGCGAGATTATACATTTCGCGATACAAATCCCGCGCGTCGAGCATCTTGTCAGACTGTCTTCTTTCTTCCCCTAAATAGAATCCTGCCAGCAGCCAATGTGCTTGATTCTCTATTGCGTGCAAAAGTTCTTCTGATTGAGTGCCTGAATTAGACGAGACTAGAAAACGAATGTGTTCCAGATGATCAGAAACAGCTTCGTAATTGCCTAGAACCTGTTGAATCTCAATCATTGAACGCACAAGAGGAATTAATTCAGGGTTTTCGAATCCCAAATTCGTGCGCATGATTGATAGTTGTCGCGATTGAAGTTCAGCAACTTCTGCAAAATTTGCTTGCTCGACTTGCAAATTGATCATGCTTGCCAATGGCTCAAGCAAACGATCGTCGAATGGGCCAAACTCAGATTCATAGTCTTCGAATTGCTCTTGATAGCGCTGTAAATCACGCACGGTTTCATTGCTAACAGAGACTTTATCGGTCTGCCCACTAACCAGAAAAGGCTGACACAAAATGACTACACTTATAAGGAAAGGAACCTTGAAGAATGGTCGTTTCATAGACTTGAAACCCATGCTGAACTGCATTTCTGACAATAACTTGATCTATTGGGCTTGTCGATACAAACTAGCAAGGAAATTAATCGATTCAACGCGGAATCATGATGAAAAACCTGTGCAGCTTATTGGCTATCACTCTGTTGACTGTGCTTCCAACGGTCAATGCTCAGGAAGATAATACAGACCTATACGACATCGCCGGAGAATTCGCGTTTGTCAGAGTGCAGTACGACAGTTACTACGATGGCGGTTGGTACGGTGGTCCATGGGCTACAGATTTCCCGGCTTCCGATGAAAACTTCCTTCGGGGAGTGGCACGCCTCACTAATGTGAGAGTCATGAGCCAACCAATTATCCTGCGTTTCGATTCTGAAGAAATCTTCGACTATCCTTTCCTTTATGCGTTAGAAATGGGCCGTAATGGCGGCCTATCCCTATCGCCCCAAGAAACAGAAAATCTGCGCGAATATCTTCTTCGAGGCGGCTTTCTACTCATCGATGATTTTTGGGGGCAGCGACAGTGGGATGCCTTCTATGCAGATTTCTCAAGGATATTCCCAGATCGTCAGTTAGTTGAACTGCAACCGGATCATGAAATTTTCCACACCTTTTATGATATCGATGGACCGCAAATGATTCCTGGCCGAGGTGGGCGCCAGGGATTTGGTCAAGCTGGCATGAACACCGCGAGTAACCACGCCATCTTGGATGACGATGGAAGAATTATGGTGCTAATTAATTGGAATTCAGATATGGGTGATGGTTGGGAGCACACTTACGACCGCTGGTATCCAACCGAATATGCAAACTCAGCCTACCAGCTCGGTATAAATTACCTGATCTATTCCTTAACTCATTAGAGTTGGGAACTGGTCATTAACCGTTGCTACCATTGGCGCATCTTACTTCTTAAAATCTTTGACTGTACTTGAGGCGATTATGAGGTTGTCGCTCATAGCCTGGCAGACCTGCTTCATACTCATGGGAATGACCAAGTGTTAGAGTTAGGATAACGTGGGAAAAAGGCCAAATGGCCCTTTTATTTAAGTCGAATACTAGCTTCTATGGCCTAACCGCATTTTTACTAAAAAGTGTGTTTGTTCAATCCACACTACCGGAAAAACAGCAATGTCACGCAGCTGGGGCGCTATTGCGTTAATTCTGTGAATTAGCAATATCCAATTCCTGTCTTCGATAGCCAGCAAGAATTCCGGACAAACCATAATTGCCTTCATGGCAAGCATATTCGTAAAGCTTGGTGTCAGTTGCATTAAATGAAATTTCGCCACCCCAATTTTCTGTATAGTAAACGGAATCGCTTACTTCGAATTCATATAGAATTTGATCTTCAGAGTATCGAGTAAAGCGTTCAATGACTTTACCTTCATCAGATAGTGAAGCCATCATACGTGATTTTTGTTGCGGATGAAGATTAACTGTTTCCACAACCAGAGTATCACCATCCCACCAGCCGATTGAATCCCCCATCCATTGTTCAAGTTCTTGCGGCCGGTGATCACCATTAATTGGAATGATGCGAGCATCATGTACCATTTCTATCAGAATCATTACATAGTCATCGGTTTGAACGATTTGATACATGTTGTTATACAAAACGCTATTCATAGGTGGCCCGGAAGTACTGCCGAATCCAATTAAGCAGCGCTCAGCTAGAGGTGCCCCCTCGGGGCCGCCATATCCTGAAAACTGCTCACGAGCGTCACGGCGTAATACGTTGCCTGCCTCTGAATAAGGAATCCGACCGTTTTCAGGAAAGGTAATCCAGGAACTACGGTACTCGCCTCTAACGTTTCCGAACTGCGTACCTGGATCTACCCAGAACGCGTTGTAACCGCGCCCTCGGAGCAAATCAGTACCATCAGGCAATTCACCTTGCACCTGATTATCGTCAGTAGCCTGGCGAACGTTTTGATGGTTGCTCACTGTTAAATTCTGAAGCTGATCGTCAGGAATTATTAATCCAATGTCTGTCAGATCTCTTGCGCGCTGCATCGTGGTAATAGATGCATTGGTCCAATAACCCTGCAAGTCGGGCTTGCCAGTGGCAGTGCGTGGTGGCTGATAATTTTGGGCGAGACTCATGGTACTGAGCAGCACAATCGACAGGGTAATCAAGCATTTAATTATTCGCATATTAAACTCGCTTTGGGAGGCCTAAGTCATTGTTTTGTATGGATGAAAAGTATAACCACATTCCCCCTTTTATCAAGTTTGAAAAGCCAGACAGCACTCTTAAGTAGTTTATTTCTCGTATTAGTTTGCGAAATTGTACAATTTATTTATGGGCGACGGACCAAACGAAACCCAGGTTCCTTGATGAATCGCGTTGCTCACATCACCTTTCGACCAGTCACACACTCCTTCGGGGAAAACCTCACTTAATTCTGCATACTGGACTTGAGTAAAACCAACTGCATAATCTGCTGAATTTATCGGACGTAAATGACAGCTTACGATATTGTTGGCTAATGGAGCCCCGGCAACGTGACGTGGAGTAGGATAGGCTGGATAAAGCTCATTGCAACGGCCACTTCCACGAAAAGTTTGATCTTCTTCTATTTTAATGCGTTCTTCATCAGTATTGTCCCAACAAGCATCATTAAGGCTTGCTGGTTTGTTTAGTATTACTTTTTGGGCGACCGACACATCACTTCTATCTTGCTTTATTGAGATCAACCATTGATCCATTTGCATAAACAGTTCACCAAGGTCAGGAGCCTCTTCATTAAATCCCCACTGCCCACCTATTTGCATGACATGATTGTCAGCATTACCATTTGCATTCAACATTCTTTGACGCGTTGAAAACTGATGGATAAGCATATGAATGTTGCCACCTTCGGTATGATCCATATAGGTGCGGTAATCGATAATAGGAGTAAAAGCTAAGCCAGCACCTCCACTTAAAATTCTTCCAGATTCCAGTGCTCTCTTGCGAGCTTGTGGATCCGCTCGATGTCTTTCTGAAACATGATTCATGTCGCGATCGAATCCACCGATGTCGCGATTCAATTCGATAAATTGTTGCGGTGAGATTGCACCTGTATTCAGAGCAGCTAGACCATATTGCACTCCTACGTTATCTAATGGTCGCTGTGCCATGTAAGAATCATCTACCAGTCCATAAACATTTACAGTGTGATCGTAAACTGTTGCGCGAATTCCTTGAGGAGTTGTGGAATCATAAAGCTGTGTCTCCAGTGCAGCTACACTAACTTCACCGCCCTGCTCCTCCGGTAGAGTATCGAATCCATAAATTGGATCGAGCCGTGCAGCTCCCCTTGCCAAATTTGAAATGGATGCCCATGAACCATATCCGGCAATCGCCTGCTGCTGCTCTGTAGTAAAGGACTCAGGATTTACTTCGGTAAAGTAGTAATTCAGTAGTCGAGAGTCTGCGACAGTAAATATTGTTGCAGATGTGACATCAGGGAAACTAGCAGCGACGATAATGCCATCAAAAACACCTGGGTAATTGTCTGCTGTTTGATGAGACTGATAGGAACCCCCAGAGGAACCGGTAGCAATTGTGTACTCAGGCACACCATAATTTTCAACAAAACGCTCTTTAACCATGATGTGAGTTTCTGAAGCCAGCAAATCATTACAATTTTGACCGAATACATTTAATGTCGCAGAAACTACAGCATATCCCTGTGCGAATAGTCCTTCACGCATGACTCCCCCAGTTCGATTACCTTGTTGATGCCAGCCACTGCGACAGCCACCACCGTGAGTGTAAACCAGTTTACCATTCCAAGCTGGGCTTCGATTCCAGACATCAATTTGATTTTGAGGAGAATCATGCAGCATGGCAATTTCGTAAATTGCACGATTTACTGATCCAGTTTCTACTCGAACTATATAAGGAAGTACTTCACCGCTTACCAAAGTGATCGTCCCGAGATCATTGGGATTATCGCTACTCAGAGCTGAGACAGGCTGAAATGCTTCGCTCTCAACTGACCAATAGACATAGTCAATTCGCGTGGCTACGTTACATTCAGCGTCTAATGATGCTCCCAGCATTTCACCACTTACTAATTTAAATTCTTCACTCTGACAATAAAACGGTTCCTCGTGCGGGCCAGAGATTAATGGCCCGCTTAACGGATAATTCGTGATTCTTAACGAAGCAGAATCATCTGTTCCAGATAAGAAAGCAGTTAAGGTGCTGTCACCCTCTGGAAGCCCATTAAGCAGTGCTTGTTTTCGGTTGATCGAAATGTCTATAAAACGCTGAGTGACATCGGTTCCATTTAATTCAACACGCAGAGCGTTTGCAGAACTATCCCCTATCACTTTGACTTCAACTAATACGTCTCCGCCAGAAACCAACCAAGGTTTTGTTGATAATGTCTCAATGCTAATTACAGAATCTTGAATTTCGGGCGTTAAGAATCCAGAAGTCGACACAGGCTCATCTGTTGAACAAGCAGGGATAAAATAAATAAAGGTCAAAGCAGTGGTTAGAATTCGTTTGTTCATGAATTTCGCCCCCTTGGCCCATAGAATTTAATATTCCATTCTTTGGAGAATTTCAACGTGTTAATCGCATTGTAAACTCCATAATGATCACTTAACACAGAAGTAGCAAAAAAATTGTACTTGCGAAAAAATTACCAAATTTAATCATGCATCCAAGTTAGTAGTGTTAGAATGCCAATCTTTTCGTCACCAACTTTGTCTTTACTTATTTATCGGATCGGAAAATGAACGCCAAGGAAGAAGTTGAACTTGTTGATGCGGTTGAAATCAGCAACGCGGATATTGACAAGAAATGCCGCAAATGCAAAGAATCAATTTGCTGCAATTCTATTAACCAAAAAATTCCAACTCCTAAATCTAAAGAGGATTTTGATCATCTGCTTTGGCAAGTTTCCCATGAAAATATCAATATCTTTAAAGACGTTGATGGTTGGTTTTTGCATGTTCATACGAATTGTACCCATTTGCTACCAGGCGGCGTTTGTAGTATTTATGAGACTCGCCCCTGGGTTTGCCGGGAGTATACAAATGATTACTGCGAATACGACGTACGGATTTGGGATGGAGTCGAGCTTTGGTTTTCCTCCCATAAACAACTCGAGAAATATTGTCGCAAACGCTTCAAAAAATGGAATCAACGCTTTGAACTCTACGAGTAAAAATAGCAATTCTTTTCTGCCCTATTCATTAGTTTTCATAACTCTGGCACTGATTGCCGCATCTGCAACTGCTCAGGAACCTACTCTTGCTTCTCGAATTCAGGCTGCTTCTGATTCACTTGCCCTTCTCGATATGAAAGCTAAATCCTGTATGGATAATCTAGCGCAAGAAAACACTGATCAAGCTACCAATAGCTGCGAAGAATTTCTCCAATCAGTTGATGGAGAACTGCTTGCTGATTACTTAGCCAACTGCGAAGTACTTAAAACCTGGCGGGAACAGTTCGTAACTGGCGAACTTGAAAGAAACGAAGATTCTAGGGAATATGTGGATCTTCTCAGCGGAATTGAATTTTCTTGTGGTGAGAACGCTCTCCAAAGAAGAACTGAATCAGTGGTAAGTGTATTTAATATCCTGCGCGGAAATTCTTCTCAAAGTCAGACAGCCAGTACACTCAATCGTCGCATCGCAGAATCTGAATTTGAGCAAACTGCCAATGCTGAAAGACGCCTGCTGCAAGATTCAATTCGGCGCCAGCAACAACGCTCATTGTTACAATCAGATCGACAATGGGATGACTTGCAAGAAGAACTAATCAGACAACAGATTAACCGCCCTCCGTTTCCTAATAACTAGTGAAGTACTAAAAAATCGCCGCTTGGCAACGTTGCTGCAGCGGGAAAGCTATAGTCCTGAATTTGGATTTCTCGATCTAGGCTAAAACCAACCTCGTTTCCAGTGGAATCCACAACTCGCATGTTCATGCGACCGCCGCGAGCATGACTGATTGCTTCCCCCCAAACAATTATTCTATGGCCTGCTTTATTTACAGCGATTGCCGGGTTTTTCTGCCGGGTTTCTGTAAAAGCCTCGGCGACTTTCGCAATATCACTCTGATAACTTAAATTCATTTGAACGATTCTACTTTCAGTTTCGAAAACCAACCAGCGCTGACCTTCGGCATCGCGCACAATGTCATTGGTACTAAGGGGGCAATAAGAAGCTTCCCATTGTTGCTGATCATTCATAGCTCCGTAGAAAGCATTACTTATTTCTTCCCCGACACCGCTTATGGTTAATAATTGCATGTGCCTACCGATTCCATCGATAGCGGATCGATAAGCAACCAGCAATTCATTTTCATCTAAATAATCAGCCGCCATCGAACAGCAGGCGCAAGCTCCCAGATCAGGATTGCTTATCATTACTTCTTCACCGAAATTTGCGCCGGAATCATGGGAGAATCTTGCGAACATCGCGCGCTCATCTTCTGCGCTTAAGTCTCCAGCTCCCCAAATCAATGCCACCTGGTTGCCAATAGCGGCAACGTCCCCACCGGCATCTATTCCCTCTCGGAAATTTTCCACGATTGATCGCTGCTGCTCGAATGCGGTTCGCTCCGTGTTACTGCGACTATAGATAAATTCTGCAGAGTTCGGGTAATACCACATCACATGAATACGGCCGTCGTCAGTAACAGCCATCGATGCTCTGGCTATAGAAAAAGTCTGCATCGCAAATGCGGAACTCGAAACTTTTACTGGAAGACCAAATCGCCCAGTTTCCACGTTATATTGTCGATAATAAAGATTGCCTTCTCTCGCGGCAGGAGTGTTCAGGCGTTTTTTGAAATAAAGCAGATGAATATCACCGTTACTATCAACGCTGAGACGCGGCTGCAATCCGTTATCCGGAGTTGCTTGGACAAGAACTTCTGCCTGTGTGGTAAATACCCAGCCGAGCAAGGCCAACATTAAGGAAAAACGCTGAAATTTCGCTAACATGGATCGATTTTTAAACCCTTTGTAACCGTTGAGAAGTGGATTAAAAACACGAATTAAGGCAGACTTTACTGCCTTTAAGCGGTCACCATCTAAGCATCATAGCAGTAGCAGCACTTTCGACCAAAATGCGTCTTGGTAGATTCGCCTCAAACAAATTGAAATTCAGGTTATAACAATGAAAAAGCTCAATTCAGCAAGTTTTCGGACTATCCTGTCAGCCCTGCTAATTACTAGTTTGGCAGCCTGTTCTTCCGAGGATCCAGTTGAAGAAGTCGCGACGGAAACTACTTATAACACCGAGCTCAACGTACAAGAACTTATGTCCCTAGTTCTTGAGCCAGCGTCAGATATTCTATGGGACTCTGGTGGCTGGGTAGTCGATGCTTCTGGCTACGAAGAGCTTTGGCCTACAACAGATGACGGATGGGCCTATGTAAGAGCACAGGCTGCGATTGTGGTAGAAACCGGAAACATGCTAGCGCTTCCCGGAAGAGCCGAGGATAACGATGCCTGGATGATCTATTCAGAAGGACTCAGTACTGCTGGCCTACTAGCCATGGAAGCAGCCGCAGCGCAAAACAAAGAGGATTTTTTTGACGCGGGTGGTCAACTCTATTCAGTTTGCACCGCATGTCATCAAGCTTACAGTCCAGACATTAACAATCGCTTTGTTGACCCCTCGGCTGATTAATCATGAACTGGTTTAATCAGGGTCAAAATCTAATTCTAAAAGCACTTGCGTCAGGTTTCTTAGCCTTATTTGCTGTTAGTGCTTTTGGGCACACAATCGAGGGCTCCGATGCGAACTTTGTGCAAGGCATAGATGGACCAGCAGTGGCCCCATTTATGTATCTTGGAGCAAAACATATGGTAACAGGTTATGACCATTTGTTATTTTTAGTTGGGGTTATCTTTTTCCTGTATCGACCTAAACATATTATCCAATACGTCACTCTATTCGCTATCGGACACAGCATTACCTTGTTATTTGGTGTGTTAGCAGACTTACAGGTAAACGCATACCTCATCGATGCTGTTATCGGCTTATCGATTGTTTACAAAGCGTTTGAAAACATCGATGGATTTAAGCGCCTTTTGGGTTTTGAACCGAATACGAAAATTGCTGTATTTATTTTCGGTTTATTCCATGGCCTGGGACTTGCAACCAAATTGCAGGAATTCACAATCTCCGACAACGGCCTAGTAACTAACATCATTAGCTTTAATGTTGGCGTGGAGATCGGACAGATATTGGCACTGTCAGCAGTGTTAATCTTATTGAGTGTGTGGCGCACTAAAGCGAGTTATTTACGTCACGCCTTTGCAACTAACACAGTATTAATGACTGGCGGTTTTCTTTTAGCAGGATACCAACTGAGTGCGTATCTGCTTCTACCTTCTGTTTAGTCTTGGAGCAGTTATGGCTGAACCTAATGCAACTCAAGCACCTTCTTCCAAAAATATACTTAGAGCTACTGGCGCGGCTTTCGTTGTTGGCATAATCATTTTATTAACTGCAATCCTGCCCGCAGAGTTTGGGATTGATCCTCTTGGAATCGGCAAGCTAACTGGCGTAATTGCGCTTTCTCGCGCTGAGAACCCATTCGAAGAGAAGGTAGAAATGCATCGCACTGATTATGTGGAATTCGAACTAGGGCCTTTTCAGTCTGTGGAATACAAGTACACCATGGATCTCGATGCGCCAATGGTATTCACTTGGGTAGCAGATGGAGAAGTGTATTTCGACATGCATGCCGAACCAGCAGGAATCGGCGAAGAGGGTGCAGAAAGCTTTGAGCAAGGAAACGATGTCAGCCGTACCGGTTCATTCCATGCTCCTTTTACTGGAATCCACGGTTGGTTCTGGGAGAACCGAGGTTTAGGCACAGTAGTCGTTCGACTTTATGCTTCTGGCTTCTTTGTAGATTCAACAGTGTTTAGAGATGGTGGCGATTATTCTCGAGTCATTGATCCAATAGCCCAGCAATAGACTATAAACACTCAAAAATTCGCAGCGTTACGCATACGCTTATCCTCCCTTGATAAAACTTCTTTTTGGTAAAAAAGTTACCCGCGCGACTTACGAATCGATGGGATTCGTAAATTTCCCAGATTGCCGTTTACCTAATACGGATTTAAATCGAAAGGGCAACAATCTCAAACGGTGACCGACAGTCAGAAGCTCGAGGCAAAATCCTTCGAAAATGAGGATTTTACAAATAGTAAATGACTATTCTGCGAAGGATTTTACTGATTAGATTCTGGCCTGCAGCCATCGCGCCCCAATTTCAAGGCGAAAAAAACCGGTCACACTAGTAACCGGTTTTTCGAGAAGATCCTACTAAACTTACGTAGTCTAGTTTTGCGCTGGCTCTGAAGCGTCTGAACCATCGCGAGGTGCGCCAGTGCCTGAGGATCCCATGAACAATTTACGTCCATCTGGAAAGGTAATATCACGGCCGTTAGCGCGACAAGTAGGCTCACACAGTCTGTCTTTGCTCTGATAGCCAGTTACAACAATATCTGTACCTAGCACTAGAGAATTTCGGTTAATACCACGACGCAGTAGCGTATTAGGTGTACCACCCTCAACCATCCAAGGACCAGGGTCACGAGTAGATTCCGGGTCATTATTATCCAGGTGAATCCAAGTGTGTGGGTTAATCCACTCAACTCGAGTAATCGGGCCACCTAGGCGAACTGGTAAATTCGCATCAAATTCAGCAGAAAACGCGTGGTGCGCGGTTGCTGGAGGCTTAATGGCAACAACACCTACCGCGGTTACAGCTGCTAAAGCCAATAATTTAATCTTCATATAGTTTTCACCCCATTTTTAGCTTAATTCTAAGAATTCTGACGCAGGTTTAACTAGTCCTTCCTCGCCCAGAATGCTTCAACATTTGGTTAAGCGTACATCTACCTACATTTTATACAACGCCTCGGCGTTTTTCCAAGAAGAAATACGCTAATTCGCGCCCTTTTGAGCCTATTTTAGGCTAGAAACCAAGTTCTGCCTCTCGGCCTTTACGATAGCGGCCATACATTAGCTCTTCGACGAATTCTACACACTTGAATTGAGGTAATTCATAACCCTCTTCTAGACGACGATAGAGTGGCAGTCGAATAGTCCAGGGCTCTTCAAACACCTGAGGATCTTCCATAGTAGCTTCGTACATGATGTGGTTCTCACTCATCATCGTCCAGCGCTCAGTTACCTTGAGCTCATAGCTGTGGAAGTTACCCGCACGATCGAACCAAGTGCGGTCATCAAGGCCAGTTACCTCAACTACGAAAGTATCGCCATCCCAGTAGCCATAAGACTGACCCATCCAAGAATCAAGAGGTGCAGGACCTGGGTCTTCGAGGAATACATTGCGCACCGCGCCAGCGAAACTGTAAGCGATAAAGAACGCTGATTCACTCTGGAAGATCTGGAATGGATGCGGTTGATAATTCGCTCTAGGTACCCCTGGCATATAGCAGTTAATTTCAGGATCCCGAGTTAGCCAGTTTTCACGGTTTTCATCACGACGAGCGATCATTTCCGGCTTATAGGGAATAGATCCACCTTCAACCACACCAAAGCTTGCTGGCACGGCTGCCGAAGCACCCATTGCTACAACTTCGGGACCTGGGACTGGGACAAAATCACCGGGAACCAGGTGATAAGCCGCCTTTGGCGGAGCTGGTTCGAGGTTATCATTAGCATTCATCAGCGCCTGCCATATACCATTGAAATCTGGCCGACCACTTGGAGTGCGTGGGATATCGCTACCACTGGATTCAGCCGCCGCTGCGACTTGAGATGGTTGCGGTTGAGATTCGCTAGTTGTGTTTTCGGCGGGTGAACACCCTGCGACGAATACTGCGATTGCGAGGAGCAGCCATTGAATCTTCATAGTTCTACCTTTTGCTTTAATTAGTATTACTAACTGGTACTTTCATAGATCATCGATGAAATCATAAATACCCCATACTGTCTAGCTTCTGGAGCAATAGACGCCCTTAATCGCTTATTCGAAAAGATGGATTGAAAAAGGCATATGAGCTACCTCTTGCTGTATATCTTGAATCCACCATTCAAATTGATCCAATTGGCGTGCAAGAAAACGCGACACCCTGTTTCGACAATTGCTAACCGATAGATCGAGAAGCTGAAATGTGGGTTTTTATTTCCGTAAAATCAATTCCCGTTTTAATTTAGTGATTCACACTCGATCTGGTTGTATCCAGGCGTCGATAAAGCCACTTTCGGATTGGTGTTTCTACCCATTTATAGATGACATGGGATGCTCCCAATAAAACAATAATTACTAGAGGAAGATGGAGTGGAAACGGAATTGTTTGCGGCACTAGATCCCAGAGCTGGATCATCTCCATGAATGGCCAATGGAAGCAATATAGAACATAGCTTATACCACCAGCCCAGAGGCACAATTTGTAGGGTAGCCCTTTGGGATACCAATGAAATCTTGCCATTGAAAAAACCAATAGAGCGACTACAGGAACTTCCAGAAAGAACATGCTGTACTGGTAGGAGACGTACCTTTCGCCAATTATGTTTATTGCTAAATAAGCCACAATCATTATCAGTAAAGGAATCGGGTTTAATTTTTCTTTAGTAGTAATAGGAGGAAGTATCACAAAAGCTTTGTAAAGCAACATACCGAAGATAAACTCAAGGCCGCGAATGGCCGGATTGGTATAAACCGGTACATTGAGATTCATCACGTCGTAATTTTCGACGTCAGGCAAGAAATATTGAATCAATGCAAACTGCAAAATGTATCCGGCTATGAATGCGACAATAATCCTGCGCATAGTCTTCACTGGTTTTAGCAAGAAAAGAAAAATCGGAAAGGCTAGATAAAAATAAACTTCCAAAACCAATGACCAGAGCGGGCCATTGAAAACCAGCTTAAGCGTTTCAATGCTACTTATAGATTGCGTGAATGAAAGGTGGCGCAATGTGGCATGTGTCCAGAAAGCATTGTCTTTTTGCTCTGGTAAATCATAAGAAATCTCGAACGGCCTTCTAACTTCGGTGAAAAACTGATCGCCCAATACATTGAATCCGATAGCAACAAATAGCGCAGAGACCAAGACCGACAGGAAATAAACTGGATAAATACGAATAAAACGATGGGTGTAAAACTTCTTATAGTCCTGAAGCGCCTCCAGGCTCGGGTAGTTATAAGCGATGATGAATCCACTCAATATAAAGAACCAGGAAAGCGCAGTAGTTCCCAATGAGCCATAGATTACGAAGCGCCCAAAAATGATTTCGTAGTGAACTAGTACAACCAAGAGCGCAGCAACAAGGCGAAACATATCCAGCACTGGAATGATTTGCTTATTACTACTGCTCATAGATGACGACTATGCTTGTAAGGATTAAATTGCGTTTTTTATCCGGCAATCGAACGCCAATTGCTCGCTAAGTATTCCGCCGTTCGCCAGGACAAGGCCTGAACAGTTAAGGTCGGATTCCTCGCTCCACTGGTTCCCATAACCGAAGCACCAAGAACGCCAAGGTTCGGAATTTCATGGGAAAAACCCCAGCTATTCACAACATTGGTTTCACTATTGTTTCCCATACGCGTACCACCATAGGCGTGCGTAGACGCACTCATTGCGTTACCCAATCCTGTTCTTTGTACCTCAATAGCTCCGGCCTCACGATACCATTCTTCCATCTTGTCCTGAGAGAATTCTGCAATCCGTAATTCGTTTTCTCGATAACGTGCAGTGATACGCGTAACAGGAAAACCCATTGAATCTTTCACGTTTGGATCTAGATCTAAGTAGTTTCCTTCATAGGGAAATGTCGTCTTTTGGATGTAAGCCATGTTTGAACGGTCGGCGTTTTCCATAATGAATTTCTTCCATTCCGATCCCCAATTGCGAACCAGGCCAAAGGTGCTCATTTTCGCAGCACCCATGGGCTTTCTATCTGTATGCACCCAAAGGTTTGCGCCACCGATAAAATCTAAGCCCTCGTGATCGAAATTATCATCAGCCCAATCATCAATCGCCACACCCTGAGCAGGTAATCCGTACCAGTTGTGTAAATCTCGCTGGAACAAGGCAATAACTGGAGAACCTTGATGATGACTTAGATAGTGTTTGCCCACTTGTCCGGCATTATTAGATAGCCCATTAGGAAAAGCGCGCGACTTGGATAATTGCAATAAACGCACATTTTCATAGGCGTAGCTCGCAACCAACACAACGTCCGCAGGTTGGAAAAAAGTTTCATTGCCTCTGACATAGTCCACACCAGTCACTTTGCCATCATGATCAGCAACAATGTTGGTAACTCTTGCGTAAGTGACTACATCCAAATTACCGGTATCGACTGCCTTTGGAATCGTAGTAAAAGCCGTCGAACTTTTAGAACGGACATGACAGCCACCCTTATTACAAAAGCCATGATACTGACAAGGCGGTCTACCGTCATAAAGTTCACTAGTAATCGCCGCAGGTCCCTGAAACGGATTCCAATCTAAGCGTCGCGCAGCCTCTCCCATTAAATCCGTGAATGGCGAAGCACGAAGAGGACGCATTGGATATTCGTTTTGGCGCTCACCTTCAAATATATTTCCTTCGTTGTTAATCCTGCCTTGTACATTCCCCGCCTGACCGGAAATACCTACAGCATGCTCAACTTTTTCATAATAAGGCTCTAGTTCCTCGTAACCAAACGGCCAATCTTCAACAGTTGAGTCTGCAGGAATGCGTTCGGCACCATAACGCTCTCGCGTTGCACTGACTACTTTAAAATCCCAGGGATTCAATCGCCAACTTTGTGCCCAATAGTGCATACTGGTTCCGCCAACTGCGTTCATCATAGGATGTCCACCTTGCACTGCTTTCTGATCAGATGTTGCGCGTACAGTCGGCGCCTCAGTTGCTGCTTTTTGCACAGCCTGAGTCCAGTTGCGGGCACCATTACGTAGTTCGTCTGGTGCAAAATCTCGCGGACTTAACCAACCACCAGCTTCGATTCCTATTACTTTTAATCCAGCATTGGTCAATGGCAGCGCTGCTACTCCGCCGGCTGCTCCCATTCCTACAATTACGACATCAGTTTTAGGAAGGTTTTTAGACATTGCCTTTACCTCCTCTTTGATTCATGGCCATATTGCTCGCCATTTTTGTGTAGGTGTCATGGTCGTAGGCAGACTGGTGATTTGGTTCCAATGCAGCACCTTGGGCGATATCGGTTTCAGAAGCGCTTAAACGAATACCCGGATAGCGAATCATGTCCCAACCGACAAAGTTCTGATTACCACCGTAATAAGGATCACAAAAAGTTCCATCAATAGTATGGTTGTGCACCATATTAAAAAACCCGCTACCACTAGGTACACAACCTTGCACTTTATTGGATTGCACGCCTGCCAAAATTGAATTTTGGTGGTCCTTTATTAGACGGTAGAAAGGTTCGCCACGAGTTTGCTTCGAATAGTTGTTAATGGCTTCTAGACTGACCATGTAATTTTCCCGAACAGTCTTATTGTGACTAGCAAGAGCACGATCGATGTAATGAACAGCCCTGGCCTCATAAGCACCAGGACCATTTGCATCAGAAGGAATTAAACAGTCGCAAATCGCTTCAAGAGTTTCGGCTTCTTCAGCGGTGAGAACTTCTAAAGCTTCTCGAGTAATCGGACTAGAGGTAGCACTTGATTGAGGAGAATCTTGAGCAATTACATTTCTCGCCGCTCCGCTTCCGACGGCTGCAGCGCCGACTATACTGGCACTCTTTAAAAGATTTCTTCTAGATGGATCTAATGGTTGATCCACTGTTTGTTTATCATTGTTTTTAATCGGATTTTTCCGTGCCATGGCGCTCTCCGGGGCATATTTGCATCGAGCGTAGCAAATATCCGAATTACTGTATACGGCGGTTTAAAAGGCATCAAATGAGATTAGAATTACGATTTTTTAGTTGCCAATGCAAATGACTTCATAGCCGATACCGCCATGGGCATTAGCTAATATTCCTCGTTGCGAACCAAAGAAAAGTCGATAAAAAGAAGGGTGTTAAGTGGGAACGCATATTTCAGAACTGCCTTGTCCCAAATCTCGAACAAGTAGTAAAACTTCGTTGTCAGCGAAAGCAGTGATAATCCGTAAAATTTGCGACTATTTATTCCAGCGGAAATAATAAAGGAGACTTTAGCGGTAACTTTATTACAGAAATTTGATTGTCGTTATATTCAAGTGAACTTACTAACTAATCGACTTCCCAAGTATGGCCGCTATTAAGTAGTTCCTCTAACGAGCTTTTTTTGATGCTTCGTGCTTTTTCTACCTGAGCGTGTGTATCATCAATGAATAACGCTTTTTCTTCATGATAAAGCACGCCAACAGCTACTGGAAAATCTGGGCCCGCCATTGCAGCGACGAGTTGCGCCTGGGTTTTATTGTTTTCGTCATGAATCAAAAGTCTGTCCTCATTACCTTCAACAGAAACTACTTCTAATTGCAGACTGGTGCGATTCAGCGTAATTCCCTTTTCATTTTCCTTGCCGAACCTGAGTGGCTCTCCATGAACAACTTCAACGCGAAAATCTGGCGCAACGTTTTTGTCTTTTACTTTCTCGAAGATTCCATCATTGTAAATTGGACAGTTCTGCAAAATTTCTACGAAGGCAGCGCCACGATGCTCATGTCCACGCTTAACGACTTCTGTTAGGTGCCTCGCTTCGGTATCGATTGATCGAGCAATAAAAGCACCTCCAGATCCCAAGGCAACCAAACAGGGCGATAAAGGAGAATCGATTGAACCAGTTGGAGAGGATGGTGAACGGATGCCAACTTGAGAAGTTGGGGAGTATTGCCCTTTCGTTAATCCGTAAATTTCGTTATTGAACAAGAGTATCTGCAGATCAACATTGCGGCGTAAAACATGCATCATGTGATTGCCACCGATACTAAAACCGTCTCCATCACCGGTAATAACCCATACATCTAATTCAGGGTTCGCAAGCTTAACTCCAGTGGCAATGGCCGGAGCACGACCATGAATGGTATGAAAACCAAACGTATTCATGTAATAGGGAAAACGGGAAGAGCAACCAATGCCAGAAACAAAAACCTGGTTCTCTTTTGGAGTATCCAGATCAGGCATTAATTTCTGAATCGCCTTAAGAATTGCGTAGTCGCCGCAGCCGGGACACCAACGAACTTCCTGGTCTGAAGCAAAGTCTTTAAGGGTTAATGTGGGAAGCGCCTGATTCATACCTCCTCCCTTATCTCTTTAAACTTTTTATGTATGGCTGACAAAATTTCGCCAATCTTGAAAGGTTGGCCAGCGATTTTGTTAACTCCTTCCGCGTCAACTAAGAATTCAGACCTAATCAGCTTAATAAATTGTCCAGTATTCATTTCCGGGATAATTATCGCTTCAAAATTTGAGAGCAGCTCTCCTAAATTGCGCGGCAAAGGCGAAAGATAACGGACATGAATATGTGATACATCTAATCCTTCTGCTACTGCGCGCTTAACTGCCTGATGAATTGCCCCAAAAGTAGAACCCCAGCCTACTACTGCGAGTTTTCCTCTGTCATTACCATAACAAACTTCCTGTAACGGAATGTCTTTGGCAATGCCATCGACTTTCGCTCTGCGCAACTCAGTCATCTTCTGGTGGTTGGTTGGATCGTAAGAGATATTCCCTGTATCGTAACTACGCTCAATGCCTCCGATGCGATGTTCCATTCCTGGAGTGCCTGGCTTTGCCCAAACTCTAGCGAGAGTTTCTTCATTACGAATCGAAGGATTGAAATCTGCGGGATCGTCGTAATGAGTAACGGTAAAAGAAGGAAGAGAATCCGCTTGCGGGATTTTCCAGGGCTCGGCTGCATTCGCCAAATAGCCATCGGATAACAACATAACCGGCGTCATGTATTTGACTGCTAAGCGCACTGCTTCCATCGCAACATCGAAACATTCAACAGAAGTAGATGCGGCTATCACGGGAATTGGTGCGTCGCCATGGCGGCCATACATGGCCATATTAAAATCAGACTGCTCTGTTTTAGTAGGTAGTCCAGTAGAAGGCCCACCTCTTTGCGTGTTGACCACAACCAATGGTAATTCTGCTGCCGCAGCAAGCGCCATGCCTTCAGCTTTCAAAGCAATACCAGGCCCGGCACTGGAGGTAATACCCAACGATCCAGCGAATGAAGCACCGACCGCAGCACAAACTGCAGCGATTTCGTCCTCCGCCTGAAATGTGTTAACTCGAAATTCTTTGCGGGTCGCCAGTTCATGAAGGAGATTTGATGCTGGTGTGATTGGATAAGATGCAAATAACAGATCAATATCTGCCAATTCAGACCCAGCAATCAAGCCCCAGGCTAAAGCCTGTGTACCAGTGATGTTTCTATAGGTACCGGGCGCAACTTTCGCTTTAGGAACTTTATAGACATGAATCCCTGCAGGTAGTTCTGCTGTTTCTCCGTAAGCATGTCCTGCATTCAATGCTGCAATGTTTGAATCCGCAATGGTAGGTTTATTGGCAAACTTCGTTTTAAGATTTTTTGTAGTGGAGCTACGATCACGATCGAAAAGCCACATGACCAATCCCAATGCCCACATGTTTTTGCAGCGCAGAGCTTCTTTGTGACTTAAGCCGAAAGGTTCAACTGCCGCTAAGACCTGTTTATGGATATCGATGGATAACACTCTAAAGCCATCGAGTGAGCCGTCTTCTAATGGATTGCTTTCATATTTGGCTTTAGCCAAATTTTTTAGAGTAAAAGCACCGCTGTCGATGATTATTAGCCCGCCATCTATTAAATTCGTAAGATTGGTAACCAGTGCAGCCGGATTCATCGCTACCAATACATCGATAGCATCTCCTGCGGTAGTTACATCTTCAGCTCCGAAATAAATCTGGAACGCACTGACTCCAAAAGTTGCGCCCACAGGAGCTCGAATTTCCGCGGGAAAGTCTGGGAAAGTGGATAAGTCGTTACCGTAAAGCGCAGTGGCCTGAGTGAAATTAGTTCCAGCAAGCTGCATGCCGTCCCCCGAATCTCCGGCGAAGCGCACCACCACATCTACAACTTCTTTTTCATCGAGGTGGTGTTCGTTTAATTTTTCTTCCCCTAAATCCATATCCAATCAATCTACCCAGAAGCAATTGTTTCTGATCACTCACAGTTTGTGGGGATTTGCCAAATAAAGCAGACTTTTCTTTTCTCTAAACTACAAAGAACGCATTACGGCTAAAAAGAGGCGGGATTCTATCAGAATTACTGGGTCGGGTCTTCAAAACGAAGACCCGTTGGACAGCTTACTGCTTGATAAATTTACGAATTATGCGACCTTCGCCTCCTTCGCCACCGGTTACCTCTCCGGTATATATATTGCCATCTGCATCTACAACAATACCTTCCGGCTCAGAACCTTCGACAAAACCAATCACTGTTCCATCTTCTGCGCTACCGTAGATAACTCCCCGGAGCTCCTGATAGTCGGCTACATAAAGGATGTCATTCTGATCTATAAACATGCCGCTGGGACGGCCAAATTGATCCCATTCTGTAATGTACTCACCTTCTTGGGTAAAGATTTGAATACGCAGATTGGCACGGTCACCAACTAACACTCTGCCACGACGGTCAATCACAATAGTGTGAGGAAGATTGAATTCTCCAGGACCGGTCCCTTTCTTACCCCACTCCATTAAGTACCGACCATCTGCATCGTATTTAATAACCCTATTATTCCAATGTCCATCTGCGACAAAGAAAGAACCATCTTCAGCCTGAGCAACATCCGCCGGGCCGTTAAAAGTATGAGGACCTACTCCACTAAATCCTCGAGCTCCAAATCGTTGTAGTACACGTCCATTCGTATCTATTTTTGTAATAGTGTGCCCACGTTGCGCATTGAAATCTGTCGCCCAAATCGTGTTGCCTTCTGGTGTTATTCGAAAACCATGTGGTGTAGTAACCCAAACTTCACTTCCAAACGAATCCACCAAGTTTCCTTCAGGGTCAAATTTCAATACCGGCGGGGCAGAGCGATGAAATGCATAGATGAACCCTTCGGCATCAATCGTGACATTTGGCACCTGCCCCCATTCGATTCCTTCCGGTAGCGGTTTCGGCCAATTAGGATCCATTATATATCCCTGACTAATAGCAAAATTTGCTTGCAGACTGACCAATACGAAAATTGAGGTGATGAGATTCTTGCGCAGAGTCATATTTTACTCCGTTCTTCTATTTAAATGAGGCTAGAGGACGAACAAGCTTACACGGAACGATCTAAATCAACCAGCTAGAAGGCGACGGTTTTTCATGTTTGTTCCGTATAGATAAATAGCTAACTTTTCAATGCAGGAGAAATAGCATGCACAAATTAAGACTCGTTATTGGCATAGTTTTTTCAGGCATTTGCAGTACAAGCCTGGCAGCCGATGAGCGTGCACCGAAACGGCCAAGCATGGAAAGCCTGGACAGCAATGGAGATGGCATTATTAGTTTCGTCGAGTTTCAGGAAAGTGACATTAATGACATCACAAGGCTCGATACAGATCAGAATGGTGTATTAACTCTGGATGAATTTCTTAATGCTCGACCAATACGGGGGCCACGCTCTGGAACCAGGGGCAGAGGCAGGAATGCGATTGAAAACAATGAGCGTCGAGAACGAATGCGAGAACGCGTGGTTGAGCGAATCACAAAACAATTTCATGCCTTTGATACTGATGGCGATGAAATAGTAACTCTAGCAGAATTTCAGGAAGGCACATTCGACCGAATGGATCGTAATGGTGACGGCGTACTGAATGCCGAGGAATTGGAGCCGCCTCGCAGAGGTGGGTTCGGCCGAAACCGTGGGCCGGGAGGTCGCGGTGGACCTAGCAGACAGAACGGAGGACAATCACTGCCTACAATCTGACAGGAAGTTTTAATTCTCCTAACTTAATGACTGATGAAGAATTGATGCGTGCAGTTTGCAATGGTGAACAATTCGCCTATCAGACTATTGTCAAACAACATCTCACATCCATTAGTCATTATGCTTTTAGAATTTTAGGAAATCAAAAAGACAGTGAAGACATAACTCAGGAAACTTTTTTAAAACTTTGGATAAATGCTGAAAAGTGGCAACCGGAAAAAGCGAAACTATCAACCTGGTTGCATCGAATC
>MDTE01086024.1_pt1 | contig 26441 bp, 25 predicted proteins | sample 811231 | NCBI WGS metagenome assembly MDTE01 (sample SAMN05326651, study PRJNA326480) | marine metagenome | isolation source: seawater | place: Indian Ocean: Red Sea | collected 2010
ACTCATATGCTTTACAATAATAAAACGTCTTTAAGTTTATTTTATAATATTTCTCATAATTTAGGGAATAATATTATGTTAGTATATATATAATGAAAACTTACAAAAATCGTAATAATAGAAAAAATCGGGTTTTAAAAGGAGGCGCTTTTAGTATGAATGCGTTAGGTGGCATCTTCGGTAGAAAAAAAAAAAGTAAATATTCTACTAAAGAAAAAGTTGATCTATTAGTAGATGCTCTTGGTGGTATGGAGAAGGTTGAGGCAAGAGCTCTAGCGATGAGAAAAGACCTCAAAGCAGCAGAAGCTGCTAAGGAACCCGCTAAGGAACCCGCTAAGGAACCCGCTGTTGAACCCCCTAAGGAACAAGTAATGTCAGGTGCGGATAATGATACTCGTGTTCAAGAGCCACGTGAACCGATGCCTGTCGACGCCGCTGGACCTATACCACCTATGCCACCTATGCCACCTGGTGGAGGTGGAAGTATCGCTCGCAAAACCCGTAGAAAATTAAGAAGAAGAAGAAGATAATATATATATTTTTTTGTTTATATATATTATATGGAGAATATAGACAAATTGAAGAATAATGCTATACGTGATGCTATGCCTGTTCAGGAAAAAAAATCCGGTATGTTTTCTAAAATGGTACCAAAAGAAAACCCTCTTAAAAAGGTAACCAAAAAATTTAAACGACCAAATTTTAACAGACCAAAATTTTCTGATTTTAAAGGAAAGAGACTTAGCGTGCGTAAGTTTAAAGAAAGGTTAAAGAGAAGACGATCTAAAAAGAATGCTCCTGTTGCTGCCGGTGTTCCTGCTGCCGGTGTTCCTGTTGCTGCTGCTAAGCTTCCTGGTGCTCCTCCTGCTCCTGCTCCTGCTCCTCCTGCTCCTGCTGCTAAGCCTCCTGATGCTCCTACTGGTCCTGCTTCTGCTGATATGCCTCATGTTGCTAAGCCTCCTGGTGCTCCTGCTCCTTCTGGTGCTATGCCTTCTGCTCCTTCTGGTGCTACTACTGGTGCTGCTTCTGCTGCTATGCCTGATTCTACTGCGGGAGGATACAGAGCGTGCAGTCCTCGTAGACGTTCGCGTTCACGCCCGCGTTCGCGCCCGCGTTCGCGCTCGCGTTCGCGTGGGCGTGGCTCCGGTTCTAGAAGCCCATGGCGCCGTCGCCGAAGCCGCCGCCGCCGCCGCAGCCGCAGCCGTTAATTTTAACTATAAATTGAATTAATATAATAAGATTATACTTATTATATTACTAGCATGATTACTATTTGTGAAGACGAATTTCACTGCAATGAAGAATACAAACAATTATTTTCGAACTATTCCTTTGAATTAAGCAACTTTCAAAAACATGCCATCAAAAATATTAGAGATGGAAAACATGTTCTTATTACAGCACATACGGGTTCAGGAAAAACACTTCCGGCAGAATACGCTATAGACTATTTCACACAAAAAGGAAAAAAACTGGTTTATACGGCTCCTATTAAGGCGCTCTCAAACCAGAAATTCTATGAATTCACCAAGTTATTCCCACATATATCCTTTGGTCTTCTAACGGGCGACATTAAAACAAACCCAGAAGCCGACGTGCTTATTATGACAACCGAAATTCTAAGAAATACACTTTTTCAAAAAAAGCTCGTACAAGAACAAAAAACTAATATACCACTCAACTTTGATATGGATATCGATAACGAACTCGGTTGCGTAATCTTCGACGAAATCCATTATATAAACGATGCAGATAGAGGAAAAGTCTGGGAAGAAACTATTATGATGTTACCTAAACACGTACAAATGCTCATGCTTTCCGCTACTCTCGATAAACAAGAGAATTTCGCCAAATGGATTTCCGGTATTAAAGGTACAGAAGTATGTATTACTCCCACCAACCACCGTGTAGTCCCCCTTAAACATTACTCCTTTGTTACATGCCCAGAATCCACCCTTAAAAACAATAAAGACAAGGAACTTGTCGAAAAATTCAATAAAATTATTAACAAACCTGTCTTACTCAAATCCAGCGATTCAGAGTTTAGTGACAGCGTTTACTATTCTGCTAACTCGCTAATTAACTATTTTAAAACAAACAATATTTTCGTGAAAAAAAGCTTCATACTAAACGAAGTTGTTAGACACCTGAAAGCAAACAATATGCTTCCGGCAATCTGTTTCATATTTTCCAGAAAAGGCGTAGAACAATCCGCAAGCGAAATAACCACTTCCTTGTTCGATAAAGACGATAATACACCTTCATTAATTGTTAACGAATGCCAAAGTATTCTAATGAAACTATCCAACTACAGAGAGTATATTAACCTTCCTGAATACATTAATCTTATTAAAATTCTCAAAAAAGGCATCGCCATCCATCATAGCGGTATAATGCCCATTTTTAGGGAAATGGTAGAAATCCTATTCTCTAAGGGATACATCAAACTTCTTTTCGCAACTGAAACGTTTGCTGTAGGCATCAATATGCCCACAAAAACCGTCATATTTACTGCCTTGAATAAGTTTGATGGTTCATACAATAGGGACCTAATGAGCCACGAATATACGCAGATGGCTGGGCGAGCCGGTCGTCGTGGGCTGGATACAGTTGGACATGTTATTCATCTAAATAATCTATTTCCAATGCCAACCATGTCGGATTATAAGTTTATTTTGAGCGGAAAACCACAAACCCTCGTCTCTAAATTTAAGATTCATTACAATCTTATACTGAATTTAATTAACTCTAAAATTCAATCCGACGATAAGGAAACGGACAGTGTTTCTTCGCAGGAAATAGACAAATTGATAACTAATAAGCTTACTGGTTTCGTTGACAAAAGTATGATTCAAAACGAAATTATGAAGGAATATAATGCTACAAAAGAGCAGTATGAGCAAACAAAAGTAAATATCGACAAGTATAAAACTATGCTTGATTGCTGTAAAACCCCATTAAAAGAAATAACCAACTACATCGACATTGAGTACAAACATTCTATTAGTAAGAATAAAATGAAAAAACGGCTATCATTACAGCTGCAAACCATTAAAGATTGCAATGTGAATCTGGAAGAAGACATAAATACATATACAACTTATCAAGAGCAGCTTTTCGCATTGACTAAGTTTGAAAAGTTGCTAGTGAATATACAGAATTACACATACGAAACCATCAACATGCTTATGACTATTTTAAACGAACACAAATTCATTGAGTATGATAATTCACTCATAAAATTAACAGATGCCGGCATTAATGCAACACAGGTTCAGGAATTCCACAGTTTAGTTTCTGCCGAAATCATTCAGAAAACTAACTATTTCGACAAATACTCGGTCAAACAATTGTGTGCCTTCTTCAGTTGTTTCTCCAATATTATGGTAAGCGATGAGGATAAATACCACTACACTTCTCTTGAAGATCCAGAGCTTAAATCCTTAGTAGGAGACCTAGAGAATTTATATAACAAATATTTCGACATAGAAACCAGTTACCAATTGGACACCGGTTGCGAGTATCATCTGTGTTTCGATATTCTTGTTTATGTCATGGAATGGTGTGATGCCGACAGCGAACGCCAGTGCAAGATCATACTCCAAAAACTCGCCGAAAAAAATATATTTCTAGGAGAATTCGTTAAAGCACTCCTAAAAATCAACAATACCGCCAATGAATTGGAGAAAATCGCCGAAATGAACAATAAAATAACATTACTTCAAAAACTACGAGAAATTCCAGCAAAAACACTCAAGTTTGTAGCCACTAACCAAAGTTTGTATGTATAATATCCACATCTATTATGTAGGTAAATCCCGCAACTACCACTGCATCCGCCTAGAAACCCCGCGGCTCCTGCTCCGGCTCCTGCTCCGGCCATGTAGAACAAAATGTTGAATTGGCGGGGTTTCTTTAAGTTACTTTGATATATATTTAAAATTAAGAAATGTCTATCCCTACGCAAATATGTAGGTAGGTAAAAAATTCAGTATTCCCTTAGATATTCAGTATTATAATTAAGAAAAATTAAGAAATTCTATTAAGTCAGTCTCATGCGGATTTCCAAGTTTTTATAATTGAAAGTAAAAATTTTCAATTTGGACAAATATTTTTGTCCATTTTGGGATTTTCCTGACAAGGATTGTGAAAAATTTGGGAATTTTCGCCTCAGAGCATAATGCTCTGTTTTTGATTTTTAACATTAAAATTTTGTTACCATAAATTTTTTTATAAATTTTTTTCAAGATTTAAAAATATTTTCTCAATGGTATATAATGGATACAAAAAGGGACAAAAAGGACAAAAAAGGGACAAAAAATTTTTATTGTGAATGTTGTGACTATAATACGTCACATAAAAATAAATTTGAAAGACATCTCTCAACCCTAAAACACCAAAAAAGGACAAATGGTATAAAAATGATACAAAATGATACTTTTTTGTCCCTTTTTCCAAAAAAGGGACAACAGGAAGTATGCAGTGAATATGTTTGTGAATGTGGCAAAGTTTACAGGTATAATTCTGGATTATATCGTCACAAAAATATTTGCACGTTTATAAAAAAAGAAACTGTTAAAAGTAACGACCAGTTAATAAAAGATTTATTAAAAAAAATGGATGAGAAAGACAAACAGATCATGGAATTGATTCCGAAAGTAGGAAATAATAATACCACGAATAACAATCAGTTTAATTTGCAGGTTTTTTTAAACGAAGACTGTAAGGATGCTATTAATTGGAATGAATTTATAAACTCTATAGAGTTAGATTTGAATTGTTTAAAAGAATTGAAGAATTCGAATATAACCAAAGGTATTACCGACATAATATGTAATAAAATCAATGAATTAGGAATATATAAACGACCTATACACTGCGTTGATTCAAAGCGCAAAAAATTATGTATAAAGAATGAGGCGGAATGGGAAAATGAAGAGCAATTTGTCAACGATTTATTGAATAAAGGCGATAAGAATTTGCAACATAAATACATAAAATTGATGAATGATTGGGAGTCAGACAATCCAAATTGGATGAATAATGATGTGTTAGTAGAAGAGTATGCTGAAATATCCAAAAAGGTGTATCAAGATTTAGATGATAATAAATATAAAGCAGATTTAATAAAAGAAGTTATGATTCCAAAATAAATTTTTTTTTCTGTTTAAATATTATAATGGTTAAAAGAGCAAGCAAACATTCGGATGGTATGTACCACGTTAAAGGTAAAACTTACAAAGTTCTTAAAGGAAGCAGAGCCGCTGTCTGGCATGAAACTGCGTATAAAACATCGGGAGGTTTAGTCAAATCTGATTTAGTCAAAAATAACAGAGGCAGAATTGTATCAAAATCAAAACACAATAAAATGAAGACGGAGAAGGGTTCGCGTTTTCGCAAAGCCGGATTTACCTTAGCGACAAAAGGTAAATGGGGTCCAAAAAAATTCTTAAGAGGTCAAACAAAGTCCATGGGTAGAAGTAGATCAAGAACCGCCAAAAAAAGAAGAAGTGTATAATTAATTTAAATACTAATATTGATATTTAAATTAAATGGAGTTTATTCCGGATTATATAGGAAATCTTTCTATTAAAAGTACGTCTGTCGAAGAAAAGATTACACATATTGCAGATACTAAACCATGCTATTCTAGAAAAGTTTTATTAAATTCACCATTAGCTTATACAATAGATGATGTACTTTCTGATGAAGAGTGTAACCATTTTATAGAATTATCAAAGGGAAATTTGAAAAGGGCTTTAGTAAGTGACAACTCTAAAGGTGTACAGTCTACTGGACGAACAGGCTCCAATTATTGGATAATGCATAATAAAGATCAAATTACTAAGAATGTAGGCGAAAGAATTGCGAATATAGTTGGTATTCCTTTAGAGAATGCAGAAGCATATCAAATCGTTTATTATGACGTTAGCCAAGAATATCGCCAACATTATGATTGTTTTGACCATGATGGGAGTGAGAAAACGCTGAGATGTTTAAAATATGGAGGACAAAGAATGGCGACTGCTTTATGTTATTTAAATGACGTAGAAGAGGGTGGAGGTACAAGATTAACCAAAGCAAATGTAGACATAAGTGCAAAAAAAGGTAAACTGTTGGTTTTTTGGAATGTTCAAGAAAATACAAATATAAGACACTATTTGGCAGAACATGCCGGTATGCCCGTTATTAAAGGTTATAAATACGCGTTTAACCTGTGGTTTAGAGAATGTTCGAGAAATATGTTGTATAGAGATTTTAATCCAAAGTATTATGAAATTCTTAATGATAACGTGGAAATAAATGACATAAGTCTGTGTTTGGATTTGTCGGACATTAACCCTATTGATAACAAAAATGGAGTATATAAAATTAGGAAGTTTTTGAGCGATGACGATAAAAATAGTTTATTATCAAAATGTAATTTTGATGAAAGTAAAGAGCGGTCGGCTTGTTGGATAAAAAAAGAATTATTTCCTAATTTAACCAATACTGTAAAGAGTATTCTTAAAACCGAACTTGTTAATATTGAAAATTTCAATGTGGTTAGATATGCCGGTAAATGCATACACAGAGAACATTATGATGCCTATGATTTGAATAGCGATACAGGGAAAAAGTATACGGAGAGATTAGGTCAACGTGTAGCAACCTTTTCAATAATTATTAAAAATACATTGGAATATGGGTTCAGTAGATTAGGATTAAACGATCTTTTAAATGAAGGTGATGCTATATTTTATAACAATGTATTAAACAATGGTTATACTAGAAATTCTAATTTGATTAAGTCTATAATAAACAAAGAAGAAGATGAGTCTGTGGTTATGCACGTATATATTAGGGATAAAACCAAAAAACCCGCTCCTCCGGTGCCTATAGTTAGAAATAACGAGAATTATATGGAGACATATAATACCGTTTTAAATTTATTTAAAAACAATCAGATTAGTCCAGGTTGGAGAGAATATAGAAGTTTCAAAATAGCATTAATGAACATGCCTTACGAACATCTGTGTAATTATGTTAAAAGACTAATACTTGAAAAAGAGAACTACAGCGAGGGGATATTGCGTAAGGAAAATTTGGATAGTTCATATGAATTTAGTGAGTTTAATCCGGTGATAGTAAATAATGTATTGGAAGATTCGGCTATTGATGTTTTCAAAGATTACTATAGAGAAAGCATCAAGAATGGGTATTTTGTATTGGGAGACAATCAGTCAAACAGATATAAATCCAACAACGAAGCCTTTTCAAGATTCTTACATTATGAGATACTGCCTTTAATCGAAAAAATAATAGGTAAACGATTAAAACCCACATACAGTTATCTTTCTGCATACACCAAAGACGCTGACCTTCCTCCGCATACAGACAGACCCGATTGTGAGTACACCGTATCATTTATTGTCGACAAACCAGACGGCGTCTCTTGGCCTATATATTTTGACAAAGAGAAGCAACCGATAAAAGGCAAAGGTAGATATAGTGTCAAACCCGATAAAGCGAATTGTGTAGCGTGTGATTGCGGTGCGAATGGATTAATGATATTTAACGGTAGAGATCATATACATTACAGGGAAGCGTTAGAATATGATTACTACAACATACTTTTATTGCATTACAAAGGGTATAATGATTAAATTTTGGTCATACAATACTTGTTAACGCCATATCGTTGATAGTAATCATAATAATAGTAATTGTCGTTTTTTTTGATAGTTATCTGCTCCATTTGTTTAGTAACTTGATGAAAATATAAAGATATGTACTCTTGGTCACCATTTTGAGACATGGGGTATTTCTCTACTAACTTTATAATGTTATCGAATGTATCGTCATTGATGATAGAGGTATCATATAACATTATAGTTGTTTGGAAATAGTGTTTAGTTTTAATATCGAATTCTTTTGAGAGATTAGATATATAAGGTTCGATATTGCGAAATTTGTCGGATAAAGACCAGTGATACTTTGGAAAATCATCATGATGTGCGAGTATTTTGTCTTTTTTGGCCAACAAAAACATATCCCAAATAGGTCTGTAAATCTTTACACCCGTATCCAAATATAATATATATTTGAATTGTTTAAAATATTTATTGAATAGATAAAACTTATTGAAGCAGCCAAAGCCCCAATTGTAGTTTTTTTTACCTATTCCTCCATAGTATTCAACTATCTTATTTTTAGTTTCTTCGTTAAGTGTTTTTTCAATGTTTTTAAAATTTATTACGGTAACATTGTATTTCTTTATATTAGGATTGTTATTAAGATGATCCGTATTGTATAAATCATCCCCGGCAATAAGCACTACAGGACCCTGATATTTTCCCACATCATGTAATTGTATAAGCGTAGTTATGAAATTGCCGAAATATGGCAAATTGGCAACGAATACTACGGCTTTATTAGCTTTATTAATCCATTTATTTTCAATATGCTCAAGTGGTTTATTGAAACAATGTTTTTTAAGTAATCGTTTTTGTATACTCATTGCTTCTGTGTATTTTTCTGGGTTATTTTCGAAATATTCGATTTTTTGCATAATTTCTTCTTCGGATGTAGCACGACAATCATCCCCTATTAGAAAACCATATCCACAGCTTCTTGGTCCCATTAAGACAAGGGTACTAGTTGATATGGCTTCTATAACAGAATTACCGCGTATGTCCCTTCCCCCATGTTTTACAAAGTATTTTGCATTGTATAGATTTATGAGATTTTCTTTTATGTTTTGTTTATGTGTCAAGACAGGCAATTTAAATTTATCGGAAATTTTGTCAAAAAGATCTGGATAAGATGTTACAGGTCTTCCTCTACACGAATTAATTTCTACGAAAACACCACCTTTTTTATCCATTCTTAGATAGTTATTAATAACATTATATAAGGTATTGTCATTCAAAAACGTGTAGGGAAATAGGACTACATTATTATTTAAATTAGGCTCTTGATCAGTAACATCTTGATTCAACGCTATATCATACCCGTATTTAGGGTCATCAAGTAAATGTCTATTATTTTCTCCTATTAAATAGCACCATAGTGTATTTTTATGTAATTTAATTATGTTGGTTGGAAGCGCAAAATTTATAGAAATAACAATATCATATACTGACCAGTTAATGTCTTCTGCGTTTACAGAGAAAAACCCATTGGCTTTATCGGTTCCAGGTTCGAAAAATTCATTGCCGGGTATAGAATTTAATGGTTGTGTTTTAAGTAGTTTATAATTACCGCCGAATCCTCTTAAGAAATGGTTATATATCTGACATTCTTCGGTGTTTTCTTCTTTAATAATAAAAAAATCGGCGGACAAGTCGTTGATTAAACCGAATGGTCCAACCCTCATCATAGAAGAAAATAAGATATCTGAAGGAGAGGTATCATTGCTTGAAACATACAAATCTTGATAAACATCCTGTTTAATTAAACAATACTTCATTATATAAATAAAAAGCAACTATTATTTATATAATTTATAATTTAATTTCTATGTGTTCCTTTTTTGTTGAATGCCGAACCTAAACCACTACCGGTATAGGCGATATCGCATTCATGACACATCTTGAACCGCTCACCATATATCCATAAATTCCATTCTTGGCCCATTCGTAGCGAACCAAATTTTACTTCCTGTTCCATAGTGCAACGAAAATGTGGTTGAATTTTAGGCCATACTCGTTTATTGTAGTGTTCTAATGTAGCAAAGTGTGGTCTATCTGACCACTCTCTGGTTTTATGTAGTAAATTTGTGCTAGGATGTGGTGTTCCCGGCAAACATTCTGGACGATAATCACCGGGTTTAGATCTACCTGCCCTTTCCTGCCCGGGTAGTACTGTTATATCATGATGTATGTACAATTTGATATATTCAACGTTTTCATCGTTTAACAATTTATCTGTGATTAATGACATATTAATACCGTCTCCGTTTAAAATTAAAGTATCTTCTTGTAAGGATAGAATAATCGGTGTATTGCAATGTTCGGTCATAACTTTTTTCAAAGAATTGGCTTGATGTAACCATTCATCAAATTCTATTATTTTAATAAATTTATCATTAACAATATAAGGATCTTCTTTTATCTTAGTTTTTTTAAGATTATAGTTTATTTTGTGTTGCTCGGTGAAGTTAGGCGGTCTATTTGCAACGCCGTCAAAAATAACATAAATCATGACGTCATCAAATTTAAGTTCTTTCTTGATGGATTTGATGCAGTTAATAATTTGGTTAAGTCCAATTTCCTTGTCGTCAGTATCTCTTGGACTACAATTAATAAAGACAGTATAATTTTTATTAATATTATCCATTATATTTATATGAAAATATTTCCTATATCCTATTATTCTATATTTTTAGTGGTTTTATTGTGCATAAATAAGAAAAAAGCAAGCTATTTTTATCCATTTATGGTTACTACAAGTGTATTAGGAATAGTAAGCGTGATAGTAGGATTACTATATCCAGATTGGGATAAAAAACAAGAAGAATATGTTAAAACAATACCATTTAATTTTAGTTACCATGATAGAGTAATTTTTAATATGTGTATAATTTTTATTAAACTATTAATATTAGCATACTGGCCTGTAAATAGAAGTAAAAAGGCTTATTTAATTTCGTTGTTATGGGTAGTTGGATATATAATAGTATTTTTACTTAATAACTATTTAAATAAGTACAGTAATGGTGAAGGTATCCGTAATAATATCTACATACAACAGATTTAATTGTTTAATAGAAGCTATAGATTCTGTAATGAAGCAAACAATGCAAGATTTTGAAATAATAGTTGTTAATGATAAATCAAAACAAGAAGAATATTATAGTTTTGATTTTAAAGATAAATATGGCGACAAATTAAAAGTGATACATTTGGATAAAAATAGTAGTTCAATGTTCGGACACGCGAGCGCAGGATATGTTAGAAGTGTGGGTATGAAAGAAGCTAAGGGTGAATATATAGCTTTTTTAGATGATGATGATATTTGGTTTCCAACTAAACTAGAAAAACAAATATCCGCAATGAATAGAACTGGATGCGATATGAGTAGTACAGAAGGTTTTATAGGTAGGAAAAATGAACGCTATAATGAAAACAAGAGATATAAAAGATATAATAGAGAGGAGCATTTCAATTATTTGCGTGATCATCGATATAAACCAAATGGTATAGATATAAGCAAGGGTTTTCCGGAAATATGGGATAAAAATTTTATAAATATACACAATTGCATTATAACGTCGAGCGTAGTGGTTAAGAAAAGTATATTAAGTAAAATAGGATATATGAAGAATTTGCCGAATGGAAAGGAGGATTATGATTGTTGGAAAAGGTGTTTGGATCATACGAATAGTGTATATTTAGAAGATGATGTATATTTTTTTTATGCATCGGTTGGAGATCATAATAGTAGATTTGTTTATAATTAAATAATATTTTGATTATTAAATTCATCATCGATTTTAGTTTTCCAATAATTAATATTTAATTTATCTAGATTAAAACTTTTATTTGTAAAAAAATCATACATTTTATTTAGAAATTCAACATCGATATTATTATAATTATCAACAAATAATATAGGTAAATCCTGGAAATAATTCATTTGCACGCTTTTTTCTACAATAGGTATGACACCAAGATACAAACATTCCCATGTTCTGTGACAATCAACGCCGGAACCTCTAGGTGATATACAGAATTTATGCCTTGATAGTTCCTTAATGTATGTATACCAATCAACTTTTTTATTAATAGTAAATTTTTTTTTAAGTGCATTTATAGTTCCGGGTCTTGAATTATGAGTATTAGTTGATAAATTAATATATAATAATTCAGTTTTATCATTATTTTTATTTTTATTAATAAAATCTATGTCTGTTCTTTTCCAATGAGGATTTTCCAATCCTAATGGAATAGCTTCAGTTTTATGAGATATTACAGACATATTTTGTCCATACCATTTAATTAATAAAGGGTGTTCCTTTATTCTATGATTACCCGCATTATGACCACCATAATGTGTAATCAAAATAAATGGTGTTTTAAGATTGTTAATAATATCATATATAGAATCAAGATATTCAACTTTTGTAATTATTATTGGGTTTTTTAAATCAATAAATTTGTTTTTATTTACTTGATGCATATAAACAATATTGTTAGCAATATTATATTTAGATATATAATTATCGTAGTATTCTCTAGGAAAAAATTGTATATTAGTTAGTTCACATATTTTATCCCCATATACGTATGTATTCATATATATATACATATAGATATATATATATATGAAATTAGAATGTGTATTAACTGCAGTAAATGATAATAAATTATATATAGATTTTATAGATATATTTATTAAAAGTTGGAATAAATTATATCCTTATGTGGATGTAAAAATTATATTAATATCAAATAAAATACCAGATGAATATAAAAATTACAGCGAAAATATAATATTATTTGAACCTATAAAAGGTATATCGACAGCCTATATATCTCAGTATATAAGATTGCTTTATCCTTGTATTTTAAATTATAACAGTATCATGATAACAGATATAGATAATATACCAATGAATAAAGATTTTTTTAGTAAAAACATCGAAGATATACCTAATACTAAATGGGTAAATTTACGGGATTGGGTATACAATGAAGAGATATGTATGATGTGGCAAATAGCATCAAGCGATACATGGAGAGAAGTATTTAGTATATCAAATTTAGATGAAATTAAAGAGAGATTAATAGAAGTAAATAAAAATATAAATTATGAAAATAAACATGGGGGACGCGGTTGGAATAAAGACCAATTAGATTTGTATAAATATGTTATGAATTGGAAAAATAAGGAAAGTAATTATGTAGTATTAAAAGATAGTGATACAAAATTTAATAGATTAAATAGAGGTAGTTTTAATAGCGATAATTTATTAATAAGTAATATAAAAGGAAAATATTCAGATTATCACTGTTTAAGACCTATGGCAACGTATAAAGATATAAATTATCGAATTTTAGAATTAATTTAATTTTTCTAAAATTTTAATTTTAAGTTTATCATAATAGCTTATAATATTATCATAAGCATTATTATTTAATATATTTTGATTAACAAATTCATCATATAGTTTTTTGTTATTATTAATTTCTAAAATTTTTTTTGCAACAGTTTCGACATTATTGTTATTATATTTAATAATAAAATTATTATTTATTATTTCAGATTCAATATCGACATCATGGTTACAATAATAAATAGGTATACATCCACCGATAATACATTCAAATAGTTTTTCACTAATGTAACCGGGTGATATACTGCTTTCGCTGCATATGTTGAATTTAAAACCATTTAAACAAAGTTGTTTATTATATTCATTTTTTCCCGCACTAATATTATGGATTTTTGCAATATTTTTAAAATTATTTTTAATATTTCCTGCTACAGATATTATTTCATAATTAGATAAAGATTGAACAATATTAGTTCTGGTATTATTTGAATCATGATTAGATATTATACAGCAAAATTTCCCTTGATTATTAGGTTTAAAATTAGCAATCTTTTGAAAAGGTAGGCATGGTTTTCCCATATTGTATTTTTCAATATTAATGTAAGTTAGCCAAAGAGGAAAACGAATATAATTAGGATGGTCGAGATTTTTGAATCCCAGCGAAATATCTGCAAAGTTAAGATAGTAATGATCGCTTCCACAACCTCGGCTGTAACCACTGGTAGTATCTTCGCCTGTAAAGAAAATTTTTAATTTAACACTGGGATTGTTTTTAACATATTGATGTGGAGATATTTTATGAAATACAGAGAAAAATAAGATGTCAGGTTGGTGATCAACTACTACGGTTTCTATTTTCATATAATTCTCTATGAACTTTTTGAAAAAATCGTCTTTTCCATTAGACCACCAATTTATAAATTGTATTTTAAGCATTATATATTAATTGAGCCTAAAATACTTTAAGTAATAACGATTTTATTATTAAATGGATGGAGACAAGTATAGTAAAATATATAGTGAAAAGGAGGCAGTTTTGGAGGAGCATTTAAGTAATCTTGAAAAAATAATATATGAATGTAAGGTTCCTTTAGAAGGGAATGCTTTCTATCATCATCAAAGTCCGGGTAGATGGAATGAAGGAGATAAACTGGTTCGTCACGACTTGTTTATTAATAAGCAGATAAATTTGTTTTGGTGTGGTACCTTATTGAATAAGAAAGTGTGTGAGATAGGATTTAACGCAGGTCATTCGGCATTATTATTATTGTTGGCTCGTGAATATTCCGTGAATTTAGAATTCCTTATATTTGATATATGTAGGCATGTATACACAAAGCCATGTTTAGAGTATATTAAAAAGGAGTTTGATGACGTTAAATTTGAAATGGTAGTAGGAAATTCAATAACACAGATTCCGGAGTGGATAAAAGGTAATTTAGAACAATGTGGCACCTTTGATGTAGTACATATAGATGGCGGTCATTCCGAAGATTGTATTAAGAATGATTTTGAAAACGCAGACATGTTAGTTAAAATCGGTGGTATTATAATTATAGATGATACAGATAGTCAGCATATTAGTAAATATGTGGATAAATATTTGACTACTGGAAAGTATGTAGAATTATCGATAATGTATACAGGAGGAAGTAAATCTTATACGTTTAGTCACAGAATGATTAAAAAGAATAATTAGAGTATATAATGAAAAAACATTTCATTACATACGGTACAAACAGATATTCGCATAGTAAGTTTAGGTTAGCCAAAGAAGTGGAAGCGCTACAGTTTTTTGACAGTGTCGACGTGTTTGATGAAAAAAATATATCATTGGGATTTAAAGAAAAACATAAAGAAGTGTTGAATAAAGCACATGGTGGAGGATTTTGGATATGGAAATTAGATATAATAAAGGAGAAATTAACTCAACTAAAAGATGGAGACTATTTAGTATACCTGGATGCTGGGTGTGTTATAAATAAAGAAGGTAAAAAAAGACTTTTAGAATATTTTGATATGTTGAATAAGTGTGAATACGGAATTATATCATTTCAAATGGACCATAAAGAAATAAATTGGACTACGAGTAATGTGTTTAAATATTTTAATGTGGATCTAAAATCTGATGTAGCGAATAGTGGGCAATATTTAGGAGGAATATTAATAATGCAAAAGAAACCACATTTATTAAAAATTATAGAAGAAGCATACAAAGTATTGGATTATGATAATAAATTATTTACAAATGAATATGGGTGTGTAGACAATAAAAAAAATCAACATTCAGGATTTAAGGATTCAAGACATGACCAGAGCATAATGAGCGTGATAAGAAAGATACATGGATCAATAGTTCTGAAAGACGAGACGTTGAGCCATTTACCGGAGTCGAAGACTTGGCCTATATGGGCGAAGAGATTAAAGTAGCGAAGATTTGAAACCGCTTTCTCCCCAAAAAGTGAGTCTTGGTGATTCCCAATTCCATATAACATTAAATTGCAGTTTATAAAATAACCAATTAAATTCATGGTCTATTGCTAACCATAATTTATTAGTTTCTATTTCATCACATAATTTTTTTGCACTAGTTTTGCTAATAAAGTATGAAACGCCAAACACAGATGAAGGATGATTTTTAATATATATTTTTCTAGTGTTATTAATCTGCGTCATTCCTCCTTTAGTTCTAAAACCAGGGTTAGGGCAACTATTTGGAAAGTAAATATCCCAATTTTCAGGAAATTCCTTCATTTTTGAATCTAATTTTTCTTTAAATTTATCGGTTAATTTACAATCGTCTTCGATAATCAAACCAAAACTGATATCCATGTTAGCGATTAATCTGATTGCTTCATAATGTTTTAAAGCAAGTGATTCTTCGGCAGGTTTTCTACCTCTTTCACATAAGCTATGTTTGTATTTAGATTTAAAGTTTTCATATGTTACTGGATTGGACTGATAATTATTAACAGATAAATATTCCAATCGGATATTATTTTTATTATCCTGACACGATAGAAACATATTATCTTTAATTTCTTTGGTTAAATGCTCTCGGTCATATTTTCTAATAAAATAAACATAATTAATGGTTTTGTTTTCATCAAATCCTTCATACTTGTATTCTTTAACATTACTATCAAATTCGCACTCAAGCTCTTTGATCAGTAAATTTCCTATTTTTTTATTTAATTCGTCGAGTATATACTTCTTTCTTTCGGTTAAAGGATTGTAATGACATATAAATATGTGCAGGTTTTCCATATATTTATATTCTAACATAATTAATAACTATGTTTAACTTGAAAGAGAATTATGAATATAATCAATGTCAAATTCGTTAAATTGTTTAAAAATATACCCATTTTCTAGTAGAATATCGTCAATAACTTTCTTCATGTAACCGCTATTGTTGAATTCGACGCTTATATAGCCGAAGGTGTATTCTTTAAAATCTATGCTTCTAAGAACGTTAGGTTCTGCGCCTTCAACATCTATAGAAAGGTACTCAATAAATTTTGGTGCATTGTTTTCTTTTAGTATATCAGTTAAGGTTTTTGTTTTAACTTTATATGTTTCTTTGAATGAGCTTATGGTTCTATTACATATAGTTTTTGTAATTAAACCGGATAACATTGATCCAGTCTCATCGTCGTCACCACAATCTAGAAAATCTAGTTCTAAATCGGATTTATCAAAAACGGCTTTCTCTATGCAGGTAGCCGTTCTATTTTCTGTAAGTCTTTGAAAAAATCGTTTACCAGGTTCAATGCAAATACCATTCCATTCGAAATCTTTTTCAAGTAGTAAAGTATTAGAGAATTTGACGCCGTCATACGCTCCTACATCAACGAAAAATCCGCCAGTTTTTCTTTCATAGAAATCAAGCACATTAATGTCTTGATTAATTTGTGCAAACGATTTAAGCGGTGGAGGTGGTATATCTTCAATTGTTAGAGTAATACCTTCATTTGTCGTGATAGGGTTGGCGCTTTTGAATAAGTAGTCGTTATGTGTTCCGTCCCATCGCCTATGATTAGTCTTGTTGTAGTTACTGAAATTAGAGACCAAACTGTAATCATGGTCTTTTAAGTATTGAACGATTTTATCATAATCGTCTTTAAGTATTTCGATAAGTAAATATTTTGGTTTATATTTGTTTAAATCGAGACCAAGAAGGACTTCGTATTCTTGCGTAGAAGTATCAATCTTAATGAAGTCTATATCGGTTAATAGATTTTTTTTGTATTTAACATTGAAATCGACATTATTTAAGTCTAAAATATTCGTTAGTGTTGAAGATGGGGCGTGTTCTACTCTTTGGGTATTATTTTTGATCCCGGCTCTTGAACCGGACAATTTCCAAAAGTCGCCCTGTATTGTGTTAGCGTTGTATGTGGGTTCTACACAAGCGTATTGTTGAGATATTGAATTAGGTCTATTTTTGATACACTCGAAATATTTATCTTTATTTGGTGTAATGCATATACCGTTCCATTTTTTGTGTTTTTCAAGATATAATGTGTTACTTTGTATAATACCATCATGTGCACCTACGTCAATAAAGACGCCGTTCTCTTTATTAAATAAGTCATAAAGTTTTTTATCTAAAGGTATTCCGTCGCCATCTCTAAGAGCGTAATATAAAACGTTATTATTATTTCTATGATTATTGTTATGAATAACTTCAGGTATGATAGGAGTATTAAAGTTAATGGTTTTATAGTATTCGTTGAAAAAGTCGCCAAGATTTTTTTTGAAGCACCAAAATTTCGATCTCTGATATATCTCGTCTTTTAGTTTGTCACCGTAAAACGATAAGAATAAGTATGAGAAATCATACTTTGTTTCTAATATTTCTTTGTATTTTTCTTCAAGATATTCTTCGGTTAATTCGGTGTAATCTTTAGTCCACAATACAGGTAATCCTTCCAACTTTTTCCTCATTTCGTCATTATCCTCTATTATGGGTATACCTTTTGAATATAACGTTTCCCAATGGCGATGAGTATCAATGCCGTTTCCTTCTGGTGATATAACAAATTTATATTTTCCTATAGAATTAAAATAGTCGTCACAACTAAACCGCTGTTTTGTTACAAACGTATAAGCGTCGACAGTACTAGATATAGTATTTCTGTTTATACAATGTTTTTCACGCCTGTTTCTATCAGTATTTCTGGAAAAAGACGATAAACATAATTTAGTATTTATGTCGCTATTGTTTATGAAATTATTAATACTTTTATGTGTATTAAAATACTTCAAGAAGTCATGTTGAACACCTATTGGTATATTTGTTAATCGGTCGCTACAGTCTTGGACTGAAGAATTGATAATTATGTCGTCCTTATTGATGTTTAGGTTTAACCATTCTTTAAAGGTAATATTGACATAGTTATTTTGTATGTAGTAATAATTAAACTGTTTCATACGTCTAATTTTAGCTTCTCCTGAATCATAATTGAAATGGATAATATTAGAATTTGGTTTATATGTTCTGTAGTATTTGCCATTTGGATATAACTCTAAGTCTAAGAATTTATGAGATAGATTATATTTAATTGCAGCCCACCTTAGATACTGCTGATCATTTAAAAATTCGTCCATATTAATATTATTAATATTCGTGCATTCTAGTGTTTTTTCATTAGATTTCATCAAAAAGAAACCTGTACACATACAGTCTTTTCCGCCTCGTTCGGCGTTGTCATTTTGAATAAGTAAGTCATTGTCTCCAATGTTGTTGTAAAGATCTTTAATGAATGTTTCGTTAATTACTATATCGCCGTCAATAAATACTACATCGTTTCCAGATGCTAATTCATAGTTAATAACGATTATTTTATATTTAGTTACTGCAGCCCAGAGTTTTTTACCCGGTATATCCTGACTTTGTGGTGCTTTGTATTCTATCCAATTAGAAAAGGTCGAATCTACGTCATTAATAAGTTCAACCTCATTATAAGGGTAATTGTTATTGAAATATCTATAACAATCATAATCTAAACAATATATTTTTAAGGTATGCATTATGCCTATACGCTTCATTGAAAGCAGTAGGTTTTCAGTTAGTTCTTTGTAACCATTGTTAGTCAGTGTTATTATTTTGAAATTAGACGGATTCTTTATTACGTTATTTGTCCAGAAGCATTGCCACGATAATAGTCGTCCGGGTCCTTTATTTTCAATAAAATCAACAAAATTGTTGTTCGATATCTTATCTTTAGTATTTGAATAAAAGTTTACGTGAGGTTTATTGTTAATATATCTAACATAATTGATGTATGATGATACGGTGCTTCCTTGATTTGCTATAAATATTTCGGAGTTATCACATATGTATTTTTCAACTAAAAATTGTACGACTTCGTTGCGTTTAAAAACGTTAATATTAAGTTTGTTAATCAAAGAGTCTGTGTATATTACATTGATATTGTTAGTTTTGAAAAAATTAAGAAAATCAGAATCTTTCCGATCGCACATAAGAATAACAGGGAGATCCAACGATTTAATAAGATTGAAATCAGTGTTGTTAAGGTATTCGTTAGTTCTTGAGTTTATGATAGATACGTCATGTTTTTTATCGCCAAATCTTAAGTGTATAGCCAAGTATTTTTCTGGTAATTCAATAAGATCAAATATATTTGAAATAGCTTCGTTAAGCTGTGTGAAGGAATACGCGATATTATTTATTAGAACATTATTAGTATGTGTAGTATAGAAATTATAAAATATTCTAGAGGCGTTGGATTGGTTAATGTATATGTATTCAAAGTTGTCGTAATCTTGAAAGTAAAGGTACTCTTTGTGTCTTCCGCATAAGTATTCATTTATCTTGTTTTCTTCGCTTCGTGTATCGAGTTCTTTATCCACGAATACAAGATTGGAAAATCTGTCTTTGTATCGTATATTTTTGGTTTTGGATGGATCTGCTATAATATCAATAATATTTTTGTCACTGTTTATTCCATATACAACCTGGATTCCGTTGGGAAGATACTTTAGATAGTCGTTAGAGAAGTAATCTAATAAATAACCGAAATCCCAGGAAGTACTTCCGCAATGACATAAAGGATTTTTAATTAAAAGAATAAGTTTTCTGTTAGATACATTAGCCATATAAACAGCGGTTTCCAATGAAAAAAGTTGATTACAAAAGCCTACGCCACTGAACATTTCATAAATTAAATATTTCATTTTATAAGAATATTTAATTTAAATTTAAATACTTTCTTTACAAATGTATTTATCGAAATAAGATTTGCTGACAATATATTTGTTATCATAGTTTTTGGTTATGAAGTCGCAATAATGTTTGTACATTTTAAGTTTATTTTTGGATGCATTTTTATCAAAAGCTAACATAGATAAATCAATGCCTGCAGTTTTATCCCATAGATTACAGAATATATTGTGAATATATTTGTTATCTTCTATAACAGCATCTTGATTATACCACAAATAGATTTCTTTGAAATCTTCTTCAGTTATGGAAACCGACAGATTTTTGGAAAGTGCCCAATCATTAAATATGAGGGTTAGTTCGCTTATCTCATAATTATGATCGTCATAATCTGAAACGCTTATGGTTTCCGACCAGAAATTTTTGAATTCAATCCAATTAGAGTGAAATTTATTCGTTATTTTACAGCAGGAGTCGTTTTCGACATCATATATATTTAATTCGGTTAATATAGATTTAATAAGAGTTATGCTTATGATATGTGGTAGGCTATATTTTTTTAGAAAATGTTTCCAAAGTAAATAAAAATCTTTAAAATTGATGCTTTCGTTCTCGGATGCAATAGTGAATTCAGATAGAAACAGTTTGACAATATCTTTTTGGTTGTTATTTTTTAACATTAAAACGTTTTTACTGAAGTTATTATGAGGACATGTGTTTAAAAATGCGTCGGAAGAACCGAATCTTTGAGAGTAATGACACGAAACAACAATAATATTTAGTATGTTGTTTTTAATGAAAGTTTCATCAAAATTAATATTATTAATGTCAATTATTCTACAATATTCATATTTGTGATCGGAATACTTAAATTTGAAACAGTCTGTTATTGTTCTATTAAAAACGATGTAAATCTGTTGAGATAGTAGTTGAATTAGATTTTTATAATTGCGATCTATTAAAAATATCATAGAATCTTTTTTGTTTAGAATACAATCCCCAATTACAGTTAAAAAATATTTAATGTGATTTTTATCGTTAATGATAGTATTATTAAAGTGATTAATAATTTTTTGTATGGTATTTGACTCTGGTATAGTAGTAATTAAGTTAGTTTCTTTAATCGTTTTGATTATGTTAGTTTTAATTTTAAATTTCCATTGTTGTAGTTTATCTTCGCTGTTGTTGATTGTATTTATAATTAAATGTTGTATGTCGTCTTCTTTGATTATAGTATAGTCGAAGTTATCATAGTAAACGAATACTTCTGTTTGTGGAATATAATAATATAAGTTCTCCGATAAAAACTTGTCAGTGAAAATGTTTTTATTTATTATTAATTCTTTTTTGAGTTTGTCTCTTTTACAGTATTGTTCTTCAATATTATTCATTAATAATGGTAGATTTTTAATATGTGTTTCTAGTTTATAACTCATGAAAACGTGCGATTTATACTTGTTTTCAAGATCATCAACTATTTTTTGCAGTTCAGACATAATAAATATATATATATGAATATCTATATTTATTTTTAATTTAATTAGAACTTGGTAAAGGTGCAAGACATAATTTAATATCACCAAGCGAGGCAACATTATATTTAACTACAAGCGGAAGGTCGTTTTCTAGAAACATCTCGATTTGATTGCAAAGATTAGTGCATTTAATAAAGTAACCTAGATTTTTAAGAGAGAATTCACCCTGTATAATGCTATTTGAATTTTGTAAAAACGACATACTCCCATCAGATTCTGCACGTCTTATTTCCGCAGAGGCAAATGGCCCTTTACATTTGAAAATAAGCTCATTTGCAACCGATTTAATCTCTATTTTGTCAGAGATACACGAGAGATCTCTTATGATCTTTTGGAAATCAGATGAAGGCAGGTTAATAATGGAAGAAAAAGCTACATCAGGGACTTCTAATTCGTCTGTATCAGGTTCGATAAGTCTTAGTTTTTGAGTCTTACATTGTTTAATATCTCCGTTTTCAAACTTCAAACCAAGATAATTCACTACGCCTTCGTTATAGTCTTGTTCTTCTATATACATAATTAATGTGTCGTCGTTGTCTATGGAGTTAATTAATTTGAATAAATGGAACATATTGACACCTATTATAATTTTCTCATGTTTACATTCATAAAATTCAAAATTTTTTGCATCCAAAAAAAGATGGGCTAAAATAGTATGGGATTTGTCCATATTTATAATTTTAATACCATCAGTTTGAAAACATATGTTTGTTTCAAGAAGAATGTCTTTAAGTGCTATCATTAATGTTCTAAATGGAGCAATTTGTACGGTTTTAATAGTTAAAACATTGTTGTTTACAAACGCAGACATATATGTAAGAAATTTATTATAATCTTTAAATTATAATAAATTAATATTTAATATTCGGGTGTATGTTTCTTAAATATGCAATTATGCGAATTTAAACCCTCTAAATCATTGATCATAGAATGATCTCTATATGTACAATCAGACATCCATATTTTTATAATACAGAAGTTCTTTTTGGGCGAAATGGTTAATCCTGTTATTGATGAAACGAATTGTTTATTACTAGATAAACATTCGCCAGTAATCGCGTAACAAAGAATATTCCAAATGCAAGTAACATTTTTATTAAAAATTTTATAAGAAAAACAACCACCGTTTCTGTTTACTGGATCCTCCCATATAGGTTTTGTATCATCACGCATAATAAATAGCATGCAGTTTTTAATCATTTTATCTGGGATAAGTTCATTCAACGCCTTTAAATGTTCAATAGTGTTAAAGGTATGTACTTTTTTATAACTACTCAGTGACCAGTCGGTATCATGAGGTAGATGTGCCCATAATGTCCAGTTAGAATTTAATGTATGTAAAACATTATTGTGGTTGTCCTCCATTGTTACGGAAGGTTCCATATCATATATAGAGATCAATTTTTATATAGTTTTAACTATAAATGAATTTTCCGTTAGTATAATGTATTGATTTTTGGTAATAGTGTGAATATTAATATTATTGTCTATAACACTTACACTATAATCATCATTACAAATAACATTATATTTGTACTTAAGATACCAGTAAACAAACATTTTATCGAGTATTTTATTATTAATAACGCTAAATGGTAGAATATTAAAATCATACTCTTTATCGCCAACTTTAATTGCTACCGACAGTATATCATGTTTTGACCTAAGTACCTTATTAAAATCAGTTTTAATCCCATTAGGGAAGAGTATACGATTGTATAATACTACATTGTCGATTTTTGTTCTAACTATTGACAGCGAATCTGTGAGTTTGTAATTGTTAATGTTTTTTTTAACTATTTTATTATTTTGGTGGTTATAGGTTATTAGGTATTTGCTGTTATATGAGAACTTGTAATAAAGATACTTGCAAATATAAACGACTAGTTTTCTACTGTGATATAGAAAATATATGGTTTCTCTTAATAATGAATGGTATCTTAATCCCATATTAAAAATTAGATCAATAACTTTTAATATGTTTATTAATGTTTTGTATTATATGGATCAGAATGGGTATGAGAATGGAAATGTGACGCATCATCATGGAAATGGTTATGTGAATGCGTTAATCCGTCTACATTTATAACATAGGGTTTATCTGATGTTACTACCTTTGTTGGATCAGTTATTTCTGGATAATCATTTTCGACAGGAACATCCGGAACTTGGCCCTTCTTGTAAACTTTTCCACTAGACGGATCTAGTCCAAATTCAACCAAGAGTATTGTAGTTAATAATGCTGTAAGTATAAAAGGTAAAAAAACAATGGTCCAAGATATAATACCTAAACCTTGATCACATAAAATATTTAATAATGCAGTGAATATTACGCTTACCCATAACTTGATAAACGCAGTATTATACATACCATTTAAGGTATCAATAACAATTTGGATAAAAGAGTATATTAAATATATTAATGCCGGTGGACATAAATTTTCGGTAAACATTATATATATATATATATTACATATATTTATCGTATAACTTTTTAATTATAAATGATAAATTAAAAATAACGAAAACAAAATGATAGTATTTATTAAAAAATAGTAAATTAAAACTTAATATTGTGACCAAAAACCATGCTACATTTGTTAAATTATTTTCACAAAACATATTAACAACTCCAAAGTGAAAAACACCCAATATAAATTGAGCTATAATCAAAACCATTATATATACACCAAAATTTAACGGGTTAATAGAATCTTTTCCATAACCTTTTTTTTCGGCTTGTTTTTTTTTTTTCGCAATGTATTTTTTATTAATTATAGAATGTATTAAAAGACTAATAAGAATGAATATTTGAATAAAAGTAATTCCAATAACAAATTTATTGGGATCGTGAGTGTCTCTTATAAATTCTTTAAATTCTGTAAATTGTTCCATATAATATTGTAGTAGAAATTAATAAAAAATAGGTTTCCCATTTTTGTAATTACCTACTTGTTCACCTACATCACCATCCAAATCTTGGCTAAATAGTTTTCCATTTGTTTCATTTGTTGTAAAATATATTTTATTATCTATTTCAATCTCAATAACTTCTTCCTCTTCCTCCTCTTCCTCCTCATCCTCCTCATCCTCCTCTTCCTCTTCATCCTCGGCTTCCTCTTCATTCTCGGCTTCCTCTTCATCCTCGGCTTCCTCTTCATCCTTGGGTTCCTCTTCATCCTCGGCTTCCTCCTCATCCTCGGCTTCCTCTTCATCCTTGGCTTCCTCCTCATCCTTGGCTTCCTCCTCATCCTTGGCTTCCTCCTCATCCTCGGCTTCCTCCTCATCCTCATCCTCATCCTCATCCTCAGCGTCCTCTGTTACCATAGATTTTTCTTCTTCACAATAAAACGACGATACAGCAACAGTTTTAGTATTATCATCAATTTCATTAATCTGTAGTGTTACATTATTAGAATTTTCTAGTTTTTTTTTTAGATCATTATTTTCTTTAATCAACTCTTTAATAATAGGGAGCTGTAGTAGCAGAGCCTCCGTTTCGTTATATTTAGATATATGATTATTAAGATGTTTATCTAATATTAAAGCTATTTCCGTTGCTAATAACTTGGTATCAATAGTATTGCATGGCGTACAGAGTCTATTCATTGAATATTATTAGTACAAACGTTTAAATAATATTCATATATTATGTATATGAACGCAAGGCAATTAGAAAATATAGAAATAGTGTGTAGGCAGACCGACTATGATTATGAAACGGCATTAAGAGAGCTTAATAATAACGACAATAATGTGGAAAAAGTAATAAAAAAATATCTAGAAACGGGCGTTAAGAAGGTGGATAATCCAGTTAAAAATAGAAGCGTAAATGAGATGATACACAGTGAAATAAGGGAGTATTTTAAATAATCTAACTTATAATTATATGTGTAATAATGTGGATTTATTAACCAAAGATATAGATAAAAAGATATTGAAAGAGATTAATTTAGTTCCAGAAAATTTCATAAAAAGAAACGGCTTACTTAAAAGTAAGTTAATTTCTGAATATGAAAGTACACTGAAGACGGGTTATAAGACTATGGTAAGTAAAAAAGTGGTTTATTATTATAGGTATGTGCGAGAGGACAATGAGAAATATGGTAAGTATTTTGCAATAGATGTATTAGGTAAAATACACACAATATTAGATTGTGAGAAATTGTCTAAAGGTAATGAATTTTGGCATTTGAGTGATATAGAGTTTTCAAGAGATGAAACTTTTCTGGTTTTTTCAGTAGACACAAAAGGGGATGGTTTATGTGATATTTACATAAAAGATTATTTTAAGGACAAACTGGTTAAATTGGAGAACAAGAATGAGGATAAAATTTCAGGAAATTTAGAAATAAGTTACAACTGTAAACATATTTATTATACTACTTGTGACAAAGATATAAGACGAAATAGGTTGTACTGTTATACAATATGTGATGGGAAGAATAAGTTGGTTTATCAAGAAAATACTAGACAGTATGGTTTATCAATAATGACTAGTTCAGAAAACAGCAAAACAATTATGATAGCACACGCATATTCGTCGAATGAGATATATGAAGTAGTTGATGATAAATTAATACAGTTATTTGAAAGAAAGGCGGAAGTTGAATATTCAGTAGATTATTATGTAGACAGTTGGTATGTTTTAAGAAAGAACAAAAATGGAACAACTGAT
>MDTE01006800.1_pt1 | contig 26430 bp, 20 predicted proteins | sample 811231 | NCBI WGS metagenome assembly MDTE01 (sample SAMN05326651, study PRJNA326480) | marine metagenome | isolation source: seawater | place: Indian Ocean: Red Sea | collected 2010
AATTAAAACAATTGAAAAAGAGAAAAATTCTAAAAAGTTTCAATCTAAATCAACCGCTGAGAAAGTTTTATATGATATAGTAAAAACAGACCCTCTTTTTAAAAATAATACTTATACTAATTCAAAATCTATGTTTACAACATCACAACAAATTTTAAATAAGGCAAAAGTTGATGCGCAATCAGACTACGGATTAGGAAAACAATCAAGTGATCTTTTTTTATATTGTGGTACACTTGTTTTTGCAGTTGGACTTTCTCCTCTAATAGGTGGCACAGTCGCTATAGGAGGTAGTTATTTAAGTGCGGGGTCTAGGATTGGATTTCCGGAAAAAAGAGAACAAAGCTCATATTATCAAACTTTAAATAATAAAAATAAAAATTTCTATAAAAAGGCCTATTTAAAGAATGCCAGAACAGCAAGAAAAAAATCTGCATTACTTTTTAGTTCAGGAGGATGTTTGTCTGCTGCATATTTATGGTGGAATCTATTATCAAGGACAACGACTTCATCTTCATATTAAAAAAGTAAATTATAAAAAAGCCCAATTAAATTATAATCTATAATCGGGCTTTTAATTAAAATATTCAGACATAATTTATTCAACCATATCACTTCCGCCTTCAGCAAAATCTTCCATACTAAATGCACCTTCTTTTTCCATTTCTTTTGCAGCAACCACAACCTTTTTTCTTGCACTATCTACATCTCGCTTTGGTACCGCACCTTCTACGGGCTCAAACATGGCTTGTTTCTTTTGAGGTAAATTTCCAATAATCCCATCAACTTTTTCTTGATCTATTCCTTTTAATGCCATTGCAACATCAGTTAAATCAACCGCATTCATTAAATCTCGCATAATATTATCAGGAAATTTTTCCATTATATCATCAAAAGTAAGATGGTATTTTTTTACTTCTTTCATTAAATCCGGATCTTCATTTGCAATTGCTTGAAGATATTTTTCCTCATCAGCGGTGTCCATATTCCCGATGATATCAGCTATATCCTTTCCTCCGCCTCTAGAAAAATCAACTGTTCGAGGTAAAAATGCGGATTTTTCTTCTAAGCGCCTAGCAACTTCTACTATCCCTTCTAATGGAATATCATCTAAGGACCCTAATTCAATTAAAATCTTACCTTTTTCAGTTGCAGGGACTTTATCTAAAACAAACATCCTTTTTTCTGGTTCAAGTTGTGCAAGCATCATCGCAATAACTGGGGGGTCTTCCTTATCTAAAACAGCTACTAATTGCTCATCCGTTAGTTCTTTTAAGAAATTAAATGGTGTTAATGGGCCGTCATTTTTTTCAGTTTGAAATTGTTCACTTAAGAAACCAAAGTAAAATTCTTCCATAACTTGTTTTTTTACAGAAAAAGCAACAGGGCCTATTTCTCTTACCGTAGATCTTATTTTCCGAATTTCTGTTTTTGATAATCCTTTTACTAAGGATAATGCAAAGCTCTCTCCAACTACTGAAAAAAGGATAGCCACTTTTTGGAGGCCTGATAGCATATTGTAATCATTAATCATGATTTCTTTCCTATGTATTTATTCATCACCACTTTCGTCATTTTCATCACCAGAAGACTCTTCTTCTGTCGATGCTGGTTCTGATGGAGTTGGCGCAGGTTGCTCTAACCATTCTTTTACAATTGTTGATGTTTTTTCAGGTTGCCCAACACTCATAGAAACTACTGACTTTCGGATATCATCAATCTCACTTCTAATAACATTCAAGTCTTCTGATGGAGACGTTTTCTGAACAATGGGTTCTTTTGGTGAAGGATTAACTTCAACAGGGGTTGGCTCCTCTTCAGGTTGCTCTTCCTTCTTGGAGCCTCTATCCTTTTTTCCAGATTTCTTCTTCCGTCTTTGTTGCCTTGGAGGTGGATACATCCATGGAGGCATAGGAGGCGCCTGTTGTCTTGATCTACTCATTACAAACACCAATGCAAATAATAATAATGCTGCAATAACTCCTAGTGCTATCATCATAATTTTCGTAGTATCTAACCCGCTAGACATTTCATTCTGTAATTGATCTAGTTCACCTTGAACAGCATCTAATTCTGCTATTTTTTCTTCAATTAATGAATCTCTTTTCGCTTTTTCTTTTTCTCTTTCAGCTAATTCTGCTTGTATTTGAGCCTGAGCTTTTTTCTGCCCATCTATAGAATCCTGTAAGATCGCTTGTAATAAAACTTTTCTAAGCCCTTGTAATTCATTATCAAGTAAAGCGAATCGAGATGAATCGGTTTTTGCTTGTTTTTCAGCATCATCTTTCGCGCTAATCTCTAACATCTCTTTCAAAGCTTGAATCTCATTATTTAATGTTGCGACCTTTAATGAATCTCTACGTAGCATTTCTTTTTTTTCTTGAGCATAGGCTTGTGCCTTAGCTTTTTCTTCCATTTGAGCAAGCTGAGTTTGGAAAAATGATTTATCTTCTTCGCGCCTCGCAGATTCTTCCTGCCTATACTGATCAATTTGGTCTCTCCAGTCTGTATTTTCAGCTACGCGTTTTTGTTCTAAAAGATCAATTTTTTCAGCTATATTTTTAAGCATTATTTGTTCAGCTGATCTTGCATCCCTACGCTCTTTAAAACTGGCTGACATAATAGTTAGCTTATCACCTCTATCTCGATCAAACTTGGATGCGGCCATTGTAAGTTGACGTATATTTTCAATCAACTCGGGTGCAGCACCTTCTTGAAGAATTAAAGTCATGTCTAAACGCTTAATCTCAGCGCGTGATGGACGTTTTCTAGATAACACTTTATCAACCACATCTTTTGCTGGCTCATTATCAGAATCATTGCCAATAGACTCTATAGGATCCATAGTTGTAGGTGAAATAGGAACAACTTTAGGAAGAGGCTTTTCTTTTTTTGTTTGTTGTTGCTCAGTCATATCGACTTCAAAACCTGGTATAGGTAAACCAATAGAATAGCTACTCTGATCAGTAGAAGGTTCGTCTTCCATCATAGCTTCTTGCATCTGAATTAAAGCACTAGCGGTTTCTTCAGCTGGGCTTGGTGTTATTGGAGATGATTTTGGCTTTGATGATTCCCTTGGGGCAAAAACTGTGATTTGCTCATTCACTTCATCTATAATTTCAAGTTCAACATCAACATTAATAACATACTTATGCGAATCGATTAATTTTGAAAGAGCATCTTGCACACGCTCTCTTATATTATTTTCTAACATAAGTTTCTGGGACAGGTATCCGCTACCTTGCCCAATAATCAGTGACACCGCAATCACTGCACTTAGAATAGGACTTATATAATTAAACCCCTTTTTCATTTGAGACTCCTTGGTATGTTTCCTTACCTCAATAAGTTTTTTCTTAACTTTCATAATCTTTTGCTGAATGATGATCTGGCTTTAAAAAGGTGACCTGTATGCGCCTATTTGCTCTTTTTTCTTTTGGAGTTGAATTGTACTTTAATACTGTCTCCCAGGTTAGCTTTGTTGGATCCATAAAAAGAGTATCCAACCCCCTTGGAGACCAGTCACCGAAACCTGCAGCTATTAACCGTTTAGCAGGAACATCTTGGCTAATTAACTCCCTTACAACCGCCGCACCCCTGGCTGCAGATAATTCCCAATTAGACGCATAGTTTTTTCTCCATTTTTTTGGCAGCACATCGCTATCTGAATGCCCAGCTACCTCAATCATAAATGGACTCGCTTTTATTTTTGGAGTTAATTGCTCTGTTAATAACTTTTTTAAATCTGGCAACAAATTAGCCTTACCTGATTTAAATGCATAATCACCTTCAATATTTACTGTAACACCTTTAGGGCTAGTTGTGATATCCATTGGAGGATCACCTTCTTTGCCTTCCGCTTCCATTTCTTTTTTCATTTCTTCAATAGATTTTTCTAAAGCCGCTTTTACATCTGCAAGATTTTCTAACTTTTCAAATTCACCTTCTAATTCTGCAGCATTATCTTTTTTAATTTTACTGCCTAGAGATTTACCTGTTGAGTTCGCCATTTCTTGTAATTTTACAGGATCCATAGTGGAAATAGCGGCCAACAATACAAAAAAAGCAAAAAGAAGAGTCATCATATCTGCAAAAGTTCCAAACCAACCAGGTAGGCCTTCATCTACAGAGTTTGCGCCATCTTCAAAGCCTTTTTTATATCCATTTTTATAATCTGGACCGGGCATTTAATTTAATCTCCGCTTTTCCATTCTTTAGGTGGAATAAATGAATTTAATTTTTCTCTAACAATAATAGGATGTTTTTTCTGATGAATCAATCTAGCTGCCTCAACTAATAATGCAGCAGACATTGATGTTTGATTTGTTTTTAATGTTAATTTATCGGCCATAGGTAAGAAAAAAAGATTAGCAAAAACAGCACCATAAAAGGTAGTAATTAGAGCTGCTGCCATACCAGCACCAAGAGAATCAGCTCCTCCTCCCTCTCCACCAAATCCTGCAAGCATAAGCACTAATCCAATTAAGGTTCCTATCATACCCCAAGCTGGCGCAAGATTGCCCATTGATTTCATCATATCTGATTGAACTTTTTCTCGCTTTTCACGATATTCAATTCTTGTTTCCATAATCTCTGTTACTTCATCTAAAGAGTAACCATCAACAACCATCTGAACGCCATCCTTGAAGAAGTAATTCTTTATAGAATCGACTGCTTTTTCTAAATCTGCAGCACCTTTTCGCGCTACTTCTGATACATCGCAAGCCTCATCAACAAGTGGCCCCATTTTATCATCTGCTGGTTTTAGAACAGCACCGATAGCAGCACCCAAACCTATAACATGAGGCAAGGGGAAGGCTACAAAAACTGATGCGATCATCCCACCAAACACAATTCCAAAACTCGGTCCTGATACGAAGTTCATAAAACTACCAGCACCCCCTTGCGCGATTGCAATGAAGATACTTCCTATCATAAAGACTAGACCAAGAATAATTCCAACAATTAATGCAATATCCATTGACTTACTCCTCTAGCAAGCTTGCAGATTTTAATTTATTTTCATGCAGAGCCTTTAATATATTTCTTACATCACTATATTCTGGATCTAATCTTAGAGCAAGATTCCAGTTAATTGTCGCTCTCTGCACATCTCCCAATTTATAATATATCGATCCTCTCCTAGCATAAGCAAGAGCCAAGTTTGGATTCAATTCAAGTGATAAATCTACTTCTTTAAGCGCCTCTCGATAATCTCCAGCATAAAAATGACGTAAAGATTTTGAAAGATGGCGCATAGCTTCATTCATGTTTTTTTCTGAAACATTAGTCTCAAGCTTTAAAGATTTAAGTGAATCGGTCAAAAATTTAGATTCTTGTTCAACAGATGAAAGTTGGACCATTAAGTTTCTCATTTCATTATTCATTAATGACATAGAGTCTCTAAGCGTAGCTACAGTATAATCTGCCATTGCAATAGTTGAATCAAGATGCATGGGGACTGTCTCTAGTCCGTCTCCTGTAGGTAGTGGAACGCCACTTGGCCCTCTGTTAACTGGCCCTGATGGACCACCAGGAGATCTACGCCTTGATTCTCGAGGAACCGCCATATCCAAACCAAGTGTAAACGCTGGGTGGCCTGACCAGTATCTATTTTTCCATTGTGGTAGTTTTTCTATGTGGGTGAACCCAAGGTTTAGGCGGTAATCCGAGGTAAGGGGGATGCGGAGTCCCACATTGACACCTGTTCCATCGAATTCACCCACAAAATCCATTCCACCCTTTGTTGCGAAATAGGGTGTTTTTAATATAAATCCAAGAAATACTCCAGCATTTGTACCTGAATCTGCCGGAGCTAATTCATTTTGATTATCTACTTGCACTTGAGGAATAGTATCGGAAGCATCCATCGGAGCAAGGCCTCCAGTCCCAAAACCCATATATGTATTCATTTTATATTCCCCAAGATCTTTTTCACTAGCTAAAACAGTATAAAATGACAAAAGTGATGTGTTAAGACTTAATATTTGATCTTCTGTTTGCTTACTTTGAAAAACAATATCCTGAAGACCAACTGATAATGATATATCATTATAAACAAAAACTCTTTGAGAAAAATGAAACCCAAATTCAACAGGTGCACTATACTGTGATTGTGCAAGCAAGTCAATTTTAGATGTATCTCCGCCTTGCACTGCAGAAAACCCAAAAGAAAAGCCTCGACTTAGCTCCATATCAAAATAAACACCTTTAGCAGTATTTATTGGATCAAAGTTATGTATTTCTGCGCCAAACCCAGTCCTAAAAAGATATGGAGATTTTTGATTGCTTGATGATGGTACGCGCATCATTAACCCCGGTCGTGTATACGCTACCCTAGTAGAGCTTAATAGGGCGGAACTTAAAAATACTAATATAATTATATTTATTATTTGTTGTTTCATTCTACTATCAACATTCAATTATTGGTATTCTTCCCAATCAATTACATATGAATATCCTATAAAAGCCCCAAAGTCTTGTGGAACATACAAATCAAATTGTCCTACAGCTCCAGGCAACAAACTGGCGTCAGATACAATCCCAGTATCAAAAGTATTATAGGAACCGCGAACAAAAGTAGTTAAGGTTTTGGTTTCCCCGCTCCAGTTTTTGCGAAATACAAAATCTACCTTAACAAAATCTGCCCGCCGACCGCCAATGTTTTTTATTTCACCATTGAATACTATGTTCCCTTGCGTATCTTTTTTTTCTGCGATATTACCCACCAGTACACAGTTAGCAGAAAATTTTGCACTTGCTTCACGAGCTGAATTATTTGTTGAAGTATATTTTGGTTGAGCTAATTTTGGCATTGGGGGAGGTGTATAGCTTTCACGAATTTGTTCCGGTACATATTCTTGTGTGTCTTCAGTAATAACATTATCAACAATTCTTACAACTTGCGCTCGATCAACTATCAAATACCCAACAAGTGTCTCCACCTTAAGCGATTTATCATCTTGATATATAATTTTACCAAAAACCGTGCTTCCATTTTTCAAAATAATTTCTTTAGAATAAATTGTTAATGGATTTACCCACATTTTGCTAAGCGCTTTTAAATCATCCATTTCCTGGGAAAGGTGTTTAAACTCAGCTGATAATTTTTTTATTTCAAAATTTAATTCGTTTAAAATAAAATCTTTGCTAGGGCTACCAGCGGCTTGAGGTGTTTGAGGGGTAGATGCTTCTGCAGCTGAAGATGCCACCACTTCTGTAGCGACTTCTTGAGGCGACTTTGGTTCGTTAGATAATGCAAATTTCCCAATATCTAAGTTGCCCGCAAGAGTAATAATCTTTTCCGCCTCTCCATAATTCCCATGAACAGCTTGGAGCACATACTCATTTGGTTTTAGTTTTTTAAACTTAAATTTACCATTACCACCAGTTTTTTCATCCTTAATAACTTTACCATCAGATAGAATAGTTACCATGGCTTTTTTAACAGCTTTACCATCTGGGCCGACAACAGTCCCAGATAGAGTAAAGCTTTTACTGAACGCAGATGTCCCTGCAAATATAAGAATTGCCACAACGGATATAGTCCGCTTAAATAGGCTTTTGTTTAGTGTCATGTTTTACCTCGGATTATGAACACTTTTAGCATCAAAATGCGCTAAAGCTAAAGGATTTTAACGCCAAATTAGGATTGTGTCAAGAATTTAAAAATAACTCAAAATCATGTAATAATTCTAATTATCTCCAAAATTTTTCATATTTATTTTGACGATCTTGCTCATGCTTTTTTCGTTCTAAAACTATTATCTTTAATAGTGGATCTAATTGTAATGATAAAGCCCGATCATACGATTCGATAATTAAATCAAAATCTCTATCACTAATTTTTAAATAAGTCTCACCAATATAATAATGTGGTTCACCTGACTTAGGCTTAATTCTAGACGCGCTATCATATTTATCAATGGCATCCCATAGTTTTTTGCGTTTACTACTATTATAAATAGAGTGTCCCTCCGCCATGTATAAATTATATCTAGATGTTGAGTCTGTAGGTGAAAGCTCTAGGGCTAGTGAAAACTGCTTTATTGCTGTTTTATAATCTTTATCTAATATTGCTTTTTCACCAATTGAATTATGAGCACCTGTAAAAGCGGATATAACACCATCATGCCGATTAATAGATAATAGCGAATCTTTAAGTAATATAAATCTTTCAGGGTCTAACTCTGCTAAATGATAATTATTTTTACTAGCACAGCTCCATAACAATATATTAATCAAAATAAAAAAATATAGCGGTTGTTTGAATCTAACCTTCAAACCAAAATATATCTTGATCCTTAATAAATGACTCATACAAATCATCCATAGATTCTATTATATAATATCGATCTTGGATGTTACTATAATCATAGCAGGTCAATACAATCTCTTCTATATTATATGGTAAAAATTTTGATCTCTTAGATATGCCCTTTGAGCAATTTATAACATTCATGACCTCATCATATGATGATATAATGCCTGATCCATAAATTTCATAATCTATATCATTATTTATACGACGAAATTTATCTGAACTTCCATTATTTTTAATTAAACCATATTCATAAGTCCACCATGCAAAATTTTGAAGACGCTTTAAATTATGAGCAACTAAATCTGGGCCTAGGCCTTTTTCATCTTTTAAAATTAAATCTCCTAATAAACCAATTTCCCACATAAAGTCTGCATATTTTTTATTCATAAGAAATGGAATGTGTCCCTGAATATCATGAAAAATATCTGGCTCTGGTGTATATCCTGCTTCATTTTTAATATCGATACCTTTGTATTTTTCTTCAAACCTGGGTGATTTTCTAATGATTTCTGTAACTGGGAATTGCCGCTTCCGATTTAAATCAAAAAATAGTTCTTCATCTAAAAACCCAGCAACCGGCACCAAAGTCCAATCTGTAGAGTTCTGTATAAGAGGGGATATTTCATCAAATTTTGGAAACATATTATTTGGAATTGGGAGAGCTTTTAACCCCAATAAATATTCTCTTGTTGCATATTGATCTAATAAGCGCTCAAGTTTTTGATATAATTCTGACCATATCCTATTTTCTAGATTAGTAACATCATCGTAAGCCTGATGTTTAATATAGTTGTCATTTTTAGAAAAAATTCGAATACCACCAATGGCATTCGGAATGACATTTTTAAATAGTTTATTATATTTCGTAAAATCAGATATCATAATTCATTAATTCTATTTAGAGAATTTATAAGATAAAAACGATGCATCCTACCATAGCCATATATAAGTAACTGCTCGATTATTTTTACCAAAATCAGGATCAATCCTAAGCTCACAATCTGCTCTCATATCCACCGCATCTTTATTAAACATCGTATACTCCTCACCATAAATAACAGCCTGAAATCTTCCTTCTTGATCCCTGCACCAATCACGAACGGCATTCCTTAATTTACCTGCTCCATGACCAGTAATAACTTTTATAGCACGCGCCTTTCCTTCAAACGCTGATTTACTTACAGTTGTTTCTAAAATAGAAATTGCCTGCTCAATGCTGTGATTGGAATGCCCAATATCAATTTTAATTAGTTTTCCATTATTCATAATCATTAATTCATAGAATTGACTTATGTAACTTAAGGATGGTTTCTTAAAGGATAAATATGAGAAAAGTAATTTTAGGTCGCACAGCGGAAAAAGTTTCTGCAATAAGTTTAGGAACCTGGTCTTATGGGGGAGAAAATAAAGTTGGTAAACGAGCTGTAGGCTGGGGTGGACAATCAAAAAAAGATTCAACAGCTGCGTTAAGAAAAGCTTGGGATTTAGAAATTAATCATTGGGACACAGCAGATGTTTATGGCAATGGCAGATCAGAACAGTTAATTGGTTCAATGTGGGAAGACATTCCTCGTAATGATGTTTTTCTCGCAACAAAAATGGGTTGGGATATGGGAGAGCATTCTTACTTCTATAACACGAAACACATGCGACAAACAATGGAGCGCTCTTTAAAAAATCTAAAAACAGATTATATAGATCTAATGTATCTGCATCACTGTGATTTTGGCTCAAATGGTAAATATTTTGATGACGCTATAGAAACAATACAAAGGTTTAAGGAGGAGGGTAAAATAAAGTTTATTGGGTTATCTGATTGGTCATCAAAAAAAATTATGCAGTATATAGAAAGGTGTAATCCAGATGTCATTCAACCGTATCGAAATGTAATGGATGACAACTACAAATCCTCTGGCCTAAAAGATTATATAGACACTAATAATTTAGGAGTCTGTTTTTTTTCACCAATAAAACATGGCCTGTTAACTGGGAAATATACCAAACCTGCAACATTTGAAAGTGGTGATTTTAGAAAACATCAAGTTGAGTTTTTTAATGAAAAAATTATCCAAAATATGATACAAAATAAGAAAGAACTAGAGCGTCGCTTTGCTAAACACCCTTATCCAGTACTGTATGGAATAGTTAATGCGCTATTTTCAGATGCACCAACCGGATGTGCTTTATTAGGCCAAAGAAATGTAGCTCAAGTTGAAGCAGCATCTACATTAGGAGACTTACTAGATATAGCCGATACTAAATGGGTTAAAAGCCTTTATGGATTTAAATAAGTTACTCTTCTAAATGATAAACAATTTCACCATTAAAAATCGTTTGGCTAACCTTTACTTCATGTATGGTAAACGGCGGCACTTCAAATAAGTTTTTATTTAAAATAATAATATCTGCTAATTTTCCATTTTCTATTGAACCCAAGCTTTGTTCTTGAGAAAGACTGTAAGCTCCCCAAATTGTATATGCCTTTAAAATAGTTTTTAGTGATACTGCTTCTTGTGGAAACAAGGCTGGACCATCTTTCAATCCTAGCTCTTTACGCGTAACCGCTACTTCGATCGCATCCAACGGATTTAGTGATGATACCGTCCAATCACTGCCTCCAGCTATACGAGCTCCTGTTGATACAACAGTTTGAATTGGATAATTCCATCTTGAACGATCAGGGCCAAGCACGGGAAAGGTGAGATCAACAATATACCTATCTGGGCATGCCCACAATGCCTGAAAACTCGGTATAACACCTAAATCATAGAACCTCGGTATATCAAGTGGGTTAATAAGCTGGACATGAGACATCATGTGTCTCTTATCTGTTAAATTATTCTCATTTTTAGCAAATTCAAAAGCATCTAAGGTGTTTCTAATAGCTCTGTCTCCAATTGCATGAACATGTATTTGAAAACCCTCTTTGTCATATATTGCTAAAACTTTTTTTAAGGTATCGGGATCCCAATTAATAATGCCTTTATCATTTGAACCTAGATATGGTTCTATAAGAGCTGCAGTTTTCCCTTCGATTACCCCATCGGCGAAAAATTTTACAGTATTCATTTTTCCAAAATCATTAATAAACCTTTCACCTTTAATATTTTTCAAATCATGCTCCCAAGAATCTGGATTCACATATTTTGATGCTGTAACTCTTATAGTTATTTCACCAAACTCAGTGGCTTCTTTGTAAGCATCTAACGCATCATAAACTCCTAAGTTTATATCATTAGCTTTAATACTGCCAGTGCCTGCATCTAAAATAGATGTTATTCCAAATTTATTGGCTTCTTTTACAGATTCTTTTAATCCGTTTTGGATTTGATCTATAGTATATAATGGTAAAAACTTTTCTACCATTTTCATAGCATCTTCTCGTAAAACCCCTGATGGAATATTGCTATTTAATTTTCTTTCAATTCTACCATTTAATGGATCTGGAGTAAATTCATCAATACCCGCTAATTCTAATGCTTTTGAATTGACCCACGCTGAATGCCCATCAGCAGAAAATAAATAAACAGGCCTATCAGGTATGATTTCATCTAGCCATTCTTTTTGAGGATTTCCTTCTGGAAAGATTGGTAGAGACCAGCCACCACCACGTATCCATTCATCATTAGGATTGTTTTGTGCGAATTCTTTGATAGCTATAAAAATTTGTTCCGGATTTTCTAAATTAAACAACTGGCAATCAAGCATTTCAATACCCCCAGATAATAAATGAACATGAGTATCTATAAAACCAGGCAAAACCATTCCATCTGGCTTTTCTATAATATGTGTTGAATTATTATATAATGATCGTGCTGTGATTTGGTCTCCTACATATATAATTTTATTTGATTTAATCGCTACAGCATCAGCCCAAGGCTGCTGATCGTTCATGGTGTAAACTGGAGCTATAATAATAATGTCTGCTCCTTCCGTTTTTTTACAGCCCACATTAAATAAAATTAATGAAACCACAATAATTTTATTTAATACTTGAAGCATACCTAAATCAAAAATTTGATTATCTATAAATTTATTTTTTATAAAAAATACTAACAGCCCAACCAGATAGCATTGCCAATAACACAGATGGGAGCATCACATCCACCTTGGCAATAAACGGCGCAAGAGATGCAATTGTTGGTACAATAAATTTAAAAATAGGAATACTCAAAAAACCTACAATCATAGAAGTAATCGCACCTGACTCTGTATATCCCTTCCAAAAAATAGATAATATAATTACCGGGCAAAATGTTGCTGCAATACCAGACCAACCAAAAATAACAAACCAAAACACTGTTCTTGTTGGAGATAAAACTGATACACTCAAAGCAACGCCCAGTGCTAAAACCGCCAGTATTAGAGTAACTTTTTTCGATAAAGCCATCAACTTATCCTGACTAACATTTGGGTTGATTATTTGCTGATAAAAATCTCTAGTTACAGCGCTTGATGCTACAACTAATAATGAATCTACTGTAGACATCACTGCAGAGAGAACGGCAGCGATATAAACACCAATGATAATCGTTGGCATCACCTGATCTAAAACAAGCGCTAATACATTTTCAGCAGCATTACCTAAAATTGCTTCAGGGTTGTCTCCAAATTGTGTAAGCATATAACGGCCAATAATCCCAATTAGGACCGCTGCTGTATCTGTTAATAATGTATACCAGACAGCAACCCACTTACCCTTGTCTACCTCTGCTTCACTCTCAATAGCAATAAATCGTACATATACTTGTGGAGAACCCATAAAACCGATTCCAATAGATATCAAACCTAAGATAGATAGGGCATTCATCAATGTTAATCCGCCAGAACCCCATATATCAAGCAACCCTGGATCAATGCTATTTAAGCCTTCTACAATGGATACACTATCTGAAAGACTAAAATAAGCGACTAATGGCAGAAGTAAAAGACCAACGGCCATTAAAGACCCTTGAAAAAAATCAGACCACGCAACCGCTAAAAAACCTCCAGAAAAAATGTATAACACAACTATTCCAAAGCCTATAGCAATACCCGTATAATAATTAAACCCTAAAAAAGACTCAAAAGTTTTACCCGTTATATCAATCTGTGCACTAACATAAATTACCACAAACAAAGAAAGGGCTGTTGCGGCTATGATACGAATTGTATTTGTTGTTGATTTAAAATGACTAACTAAATAATCAGGAATTGTAATTGAATTATATTCATCGGTCATCCTTTTAAATTTTTTTGCCATAAACTGCCAAGAAACCCAAACACCAAGAACTTCTCCAACTACAATCCATAATGCGCTTACACCCATTAGGGCGCCCATACCTGTTACACCAATAAGTAGCCAACCAGATTCTCCTGTACTTCTTGCAGATAAAGCAGCAATCCAATATCCCAGTTTTTTCCCACCTACAAAATAATCCGAAATATTTGTTACCCTTTTGGACGCAAAAAAACCAATGCCTAATAAAATACTAAAATATAAAACGAGAATAATTAATTTAAGAATCAAGGTGATGTCTCCTTTTGAGGTAATAATACTTTCATAGTTGGATATGGTATTACAATTTTTTTATCAGAAAACTGTTTATAAATTGTTGTATTCACTTCATCTACCGTGCGCCCTCGAACTTCTGGCTTAGATATCCAGAATAAAAGTTGAAGTTTAATCCCATGATCTGCAAACTCCCTAAATCTTACTCTTGGGTAAGGGTCATTTAATACACTGTCATTTTTATTAGCTATTTCAACTAACAATTTTTTAACAATTTCAATATCTGCCCCGTAAGCCACATGAAGAGTTAGTCTTACACGCTCAATTTCACCTGGGCCACCACTTTCATTTACAATTTTTGAAGCCGCGATAACTGAATTTGGTATTGTAATTTCTATGTCATCCCGAGTCATAAATCGAGTAGACCTCAGGCCCATTTGTTTAACATAACCTCGCTCACCTGAATCAAGCAAAATATAGTCACCTTCTTTAAATGGTGAATCGGCCATTAAAAAAATACCAGCAAAAAAATTAGCCACAGTATCTTTAGCGGCTAAACCGAGAACCACACCTAGGACACCTGCAGATGCTAAGATACCATTAATATTAATATCCCAACTTAAAAAAATAAAATAAACCCCAAAAAGCCCTATTGCAATTTTTCCAAGGTTGTTAAATAGAGGAATTGTTTTTTGCTGTAAAAGAGGATTTGTTGTTTTATTTACGGCCCATTCCATAGAAATCACTAACGCTTTCATAGACACAAAAAGCCAGATTAATATAGTAATTGTTTTAAACACCCCCACAAATACAAACTCAAAATAAGTTGGAATATTGATGGTTTTAATTGCAATTGAAAACCCAACAAAAAGAATAGAATAAAATATAGGGCGGTGTAACAGCCCTAAAATTTGATCATCAAGATCCGTTTGTGTTTTATCAACGATTCTCTGAAAAATCCTTGAAAAAATCATATCTGTAATTTTTGCAGTAACTACTGATATTAACACTATTAAACCACTTTGCAAAAAGCGATTAGATAAAACTGCAATATATTCTTCTGGTATCCAACTCATCATGGTATAGAATATAAATAAAGTAGTATAATCAATATACCATTAGATTCAAAAATACTTTATCATAATTAACGATTGTCACTTTAAAAACAAATAAATTAAAACAAGAAACTTATGAAAATTTTAAAAAATACTTTTTTGATTATCACAGTATTATTCGCCACATTAATTAATCTAATGTGTTCTAATAATAGTAAAAAGAAATGGCCAACAAATGGTTGGACTTATAGCTCTCCTAAAGTGCAATTGATGAACTTAGACTCCCTTGAGCGTTTAAGCGCTAAACTTTCCAGCGGGGACTTAGGATATATAGATGGGATGCTTGTAATTAGAAATGGAGAAATTATTTTTGAAAAATCATATTCAAACCCCTACGACTCTCTATTCAAATCAACAAAAACAGCTCCAGGAAAATATAATTATTATGACTCGGAATGGCACCCTTTTTATAAGAATACCAATCTACACACACTACAATCAGTTAGTAAGAGCTTTACCGCAGCAGCCATAGGTATTGCTATAAAAAATGGAATCATCCCAAATGTTGATGCAAAGCTAGGTAATTATTTATCAGATCCAAATATTGATGATAATCTTAAAGACGCCATAACTATTAAAGATATTCTCACAATGACAACTGGAATTAAATGGGATGAAGTATCCATGCCATATACAGACACCAGTAGTTCGTGTGTTAAAATGGAAGCCAGTGAAAATTGGGTACAATATGTTTTAAATCAGCCTATGATATTTAAACCGGGAGAAAAATGGGAATACAGTAGTGGCGCTACTATGTTATTATCTCATATAATAACAGAAGCAACTGGACAAGACCTTGCAAAATATTTAGAAAAAAACTTATTTAATATTCTTGGTATAAAAGATTATTTTTGGAAACACACCCCAACAGGGCTTACTGATGCAGAAGGGGGATTATACTTAACCCCTAAAGATCTAGCTAAATTTGGCTATCTTTATTTAAATAATGGGAAATGGGAAGGAACACAAATCTTACCACATAATTGGGTTTCTCTTAATACTGATAATCCAATTGATACTCCATGGCCAGCCTTAAAATATGGATATCAATGGTGGCTAATGCCCTATGGGGATGGCAAAATGACTCTTCTTGCATCTGGACTTGGTGGGCAAAGATTATTAGTCATACCAGAATATAATATCGTGGCTGTATTTACCGGCTGGAACGTGTATGATAAAGAAGCCCTTGATTCGTGGTGGACTATGAACCGACTAATCAATGCTGTAATACAAAAATAAATTTATTTTGCTAAAACCATCTTCATTGTCCTTGATGATGTTTCAGTCTTAAGTCGGCAAAAATAAACACCATTAGGTACGCGATTGTAATCTTGATCGACTCCAGTCCATTGAATATTATGTTTACCAGCTCTCTGGTTTCCATCGTGAAACATATATATTAGGCTACCTCTAATATCATAAATTGCTAATTCAATATAACCAGATTTCGACAAAAAATACTGAAATTGAGTTGATGGATTAAATGGATTTGGATAATTCTGATTTAATTGATACTCCGACTGTTTTACAACTGGTGGATCTTCAATTGAAAGCCCTACTTCATGTTCTATCATAAATACATGGGGCTTATCTACTGCAAAACTCGCAGAAGTGAAAACAATATCTCCATTACCATCATTGTCAATATCTCCTGAAAAAAGTTTTGCTACTCGAACTTTCCCCTGGTCTTGCTGTGTGACATCTCCTATGGTTGTAAAATCATCTGTGGTATCATCAATAAATACGATGTGTTCAGTATAGCTTGTAATCCCAAATGGATCATCTCCAATAAATTCCCAATCATAAATGGCTTCATTGTAGTGACCTGCAATATATAAGTTTGGATTCCCATCTCCATCTGCATCGCCCTGAATAATTTGTCTTAAGCCTCCGCTATAGCTATTAAAATAATTAAAATTATCAAAGGATAATTGAGCAACGTCATTAGTGCCTGAAACCGCATAAAAATATCCCGGAGTTAATAGAGTCCCACCATCTAAGGTATTTGTCCCAGATGTAACTGCAAAAAGCTCATTTAAACCATCGTTATTGATATCAGTAATTATCATGCTCTGATTTCCACGGTCATAAGTGCTTTCACTAACATAGAAATCAGTTTGATATTCATAGCTGTTCTCGCCAGTGCTTTCATAAATAATAATATGATAATATTCATAGCCGATAATATAAATCTCTTGAAAACCATCTTGGTCTAAATCACCAACAGATATATTATATCCACTCCAATTTGTCCAAATATTATCTTCAAATTCAACAGACCAACTAGGAGATGTATAATTACTATTGTCTAATTCAAATATCATAAGTCGACTACTCCCTGTGGCGCCCCATGGGCCATCCATAATTGATACTATAACTTCTTGATTAGAGTCTCCATCTATATCAGCAACAAAAATCTGTCCTGCTTCCCAAACACTATCTAGGCCCATATCCCAAGTTGCAGTTGGAGCTGACAAAAAAGACATTGAGTCTGTACTCCATTCAAATATTTGCAATCCATTTTGATTTAGTAATCCCGGCTCAGTGTCAGACAGTGAAAGTATTTCCAAATTATTATCCCCATCTAAGTCACCAACAGCAACACTTGAATAATTATCAGGGGTGCAACTCAAATCATAAAATGTATAAACCCATAAAAGCTCTATGGAGTCATTTTCTGTGGCTTCGTAATGATAAACGCCATTACAATATTCTCCTGCATAAGAACTAGATATAATAAAATCCCCCATATTGTCCCCATCAAAGTCAAATGGACCTACCATGCTCCATGGTGGACCTGCAGGTATAAGTCCACCTGCCCCCCATGGCAAGTTTTGCCATTTTAAAGTATATAAATTATTAATATCTTGAGCAGATATAATTGATAATAAAAAAATAACTATTCGTTTTTTCATTTAAGAAACCCTTATATAAAAAAATAATTTTTGACTAGTCTTGATTTAAATAATTTAGTTTAACTTAACCTATCAATTATGAAATTTTATAATAAATTTAACTTAACACCTTTTATCTTCATTTCACTTTTAAATGGGCAAGAGCCTTTTCTAGAAATTCGTCCATTTTCCACACCTTCTTTCGAGCAATATCCCGCTAGGCAACATGTAGACCATCAACTACCAACATCTAATGTTCAAGATGGTGTTTTTTTAAGGCTAGATGGCTTCTCTTTTGATGAAAATATAATTTACCCCAATTGTGCTACCGGATCATCGTGCTATGATGGACATGCCGGTATAGATTTTCATATGCCATTTAACACACCAATTATAGCACCGGCTGGAGGATATGTTTTATGGGCTGATTTTTCTGATCCAGCTGATCCATGCCCTGGAGGCATCGATGCAAATGGAGATCAGGGGACCATCATTATTGCACATGGAAATGATTACTTTTCATGTTATTTACACATGAACCCTCCTTTAGCTGTATCAGTTGGTGAAACTGTAGAAACAGGTGATGTTTTAGGATATGCTGGAAACTCTGGCTGCGCAATCGATGTACATCTACATTTTGAAATTCGAAAAGGAAGCTGGACATTTCAAACAGATGAATCTTTTGCCGTTGATCCCTATGGATGGTGGGGTGACGGGATTGACCCAATAGAACAGCTACATGGCAATACAAGTGAGTGGCTGTGGATTTCTAATAATTTAATAGATGACGGCGATAATGGCTTTCAACGTTTCGATGGGCCAGAATGGACTTATTTAAATGTTGGATATAATAATGATTCTTGGAGCACTCCTGCAGTTAACAATATGGATGAAAGCCGGCACTATGCTATTTGGGTTCCATATTTAGAACATGAAGATGAATATGAAATTCAAATCTATATCCCGGACGGATTAAACCCTACACCATATGCAATGTATGAAATTATTATCCAAGATAGTAATGACTTCAACACAAAGACAGTTATAAATGTAAACCAAGGTTTGAGCACAGGTCAGTTTAATACGATAGCCATAATGGATTTACCGAAAGGCTCAAACTGCAGTATAATTCTTAGGGACCTTGTAAGTGATTCACCTCAAAGTGGAGATGTGATTTTCGATGCAATAAAATTTATCAGCACATCAGCTGAAGTTTTTAACGAACCGACATTGCCATCTGATTTTATGGTTTATCCACCATTCCCAAATCCATTTAACCCAAAAGTAAATATATACTATGAAACATTTATAGAAAGTCCTGTTGCTATTTCTATTTATAGTATCACCGGTGAAAAAATTAAATCGATTAATCAAACAATGCATTCTCCTGGGAAACATACTTTCCAATGGGACACAAATGATTTAACAGAATATGTTATACCGACAGGAATCTATTTTTGCAGACTAGAATCAAATGGAGTAGTCAATACTCAAAAACTAATTTTAATAAAATAAGAATTACTGTTTTGAAAATAACAAAACGAATCATCTATTACACAATAGCTATTATAGTGTTATTTATGCTTTATATAGCAAACGACAATGAGCACTCCGTAAAAAATTCTGTTTATTTGTATAATGGCACCATTATAACGATGGATGATGATTTGCCAATCGCAGATGCTATATTTATCGATCAGGGGAAAATAATTAATGTTGGATCAGATATAGACCTGCGTCATTATATAAACAGTAATACAAATGTGATTGATTTAAAAGGGAAAACGGTACTACCTGGATTTATTGATTCACATACTCACCCAATAGCAACAACCTTCCTTTATGGAATGATTGATTTAAGCGGGTTTACTCATTTTACAGAAAAGGAAATCTGGGGTCATCTCAATTCTCAAATTCAGTATTTCAAACCAGGTGAGTGGATTTTATGTAAAGGGCTTGATGTCGTTTTAGTAAAAGACCTTACGCCTCCAAAAATCACCTATCTCGACTCCATTGCTCCAAATAACCCGCTTATTATTAGCTCACTCAGCATGCATTCTTTTTGGGCTAACAGCTTAGCTTTTCAGCAAGCAGGAATTAATAAAAACTCACCAGATCCCGCCGAACCCGGTTTTTACGGTAAAGATAGCAATGGAGAGCTGAATGGCTATATATATGAACAGAGCGCATTCGAGCCATTTAAAAAAGTTGTGATAGAGGCCCTCGGGAATAGTGTTTTAAAAAAGCGATGTGTCTCTGTTTTAGATGATTATGCAGCAAATGGTAACACTTCAATTACATCGATGGGAATCACTACGGATGATCCTAATGTAATCCGCCTTTATAAACATCTATCTGCAGAAAAAACACCATTTATAAATAAAATTCTTCAAAAATTCAGACTACTACCAAGACGCAAGCCAGCTATTCGGAACTTTATATTTATTCGATCTGATGCAAAAAATTTGCTACCGAAGTCAGTTAATAATGGAGATGATTCATTTAAAATATTAGGAGTAAAGTTTTGGTATGATGGATCACCGTATACTGGATCAATGTATCTAAACGAGCCCTATTCTCTTTCAGCATTGAATCGGGAAAAATTAAGCCTTTCTCCAGTACATAATGGTAGGGCTTTATTAGATTTAGAAACACTTTCAAGACAAATTCATAAATATGATAAAGCTGGTTGGCAAGTTGCTATTCACACACAAGGAGACAGGGCTGTTGAAGAAGTTTTAACTGCATTTAAAAATGCAAAAATATCTAAACATTCACGCCATCGACTTGAGCATTGTTTATTGCCAAGTGATAAATCTATAAATGCAATGGCGGACCTTGGCTTAAGTCCAAGTTTTCATATCAATCATTTATGGTACTATGGTGAATCATTAGAAAACGATATCATTGGTAAAAATAGAACAAAAAATATCTTACCAATTAAAAAAGCACGAGATGCATCGTTGAAATATTCACTACACGCAGACCAACCCATGTTTACAAGTAAGCCGCTAGACTTAATTCATACATCTGTGAACCGAAAAACCAGGTTTGGAAAACCTATTGGAATAGAAAATAAGATATCTGTATTGGATGCAATAAAATCTGTAACAATCAATGCTGCATGGCAAATAAAGATGGAAAATAAAATTGGGTCACTTACTGCAGGGAAATTTGCAGACCTTGTAGTATTAGACAAAAACCCTCTTTCTGAACCAATAGAAAATTTAAATAAAATTCAAGTACTACAGACCATTGTTAATGGTAATATTATATTTCAATCTAACTAATGTTTTTAAGCTTATATTGAAAACATAAAAATTCATATTTGATCAGATTCAAATACAAAAACTCCTTCTTCCAGGTTTTTTAAACGAAATACTAAACCCTGCGCAATTTTTTTTGCATGAATCCCGCGAAATTTCTTTAAAGAACCAACTAGAAAAGGATTAATTACAGTCATAAAACCCTTGCCGATTAGCTCACCAATACGGAATTCTTTTCTTGGGCCCATGATTAATGAAGGCTGAAAAATGTGAATTGTCGGGATATCTAATTTTTTTATTTTTTGTTCTATTTGCCCTTTAACTTGATTATAAAAGAAGGATGATTTCGGGTTTGCGCCCATAGAAGTAACAATTGAAAATGATTTTGCATTAGTAGATTCTGCCCATTGAGCAAACATTAGAGGTAATTGAAAATCAACATATCGAAATGCTTTTTTTGAGCCAGCGACTCTCATTGTCGTCCCAAGACAACAAAAAACATGATCAACAGTGTCAAGTGTTTTGATTTGAGAATTATTTTTAAAATCAAATTCTATTTCATTTAATTTTAAATCTTTTATATGTGATTTTTTTCGAACTGGTGCCGTTATATGAATAACGCTTGGGTCTTTTAGCAATTCTTTAATTAAATAAGACCCAACTAATCCCGTTGAACCAATAACTAGATATTTTTTCATACGTTAATTTATTTAGATTTAAATAATTTGTATCGAAAATGTGATAAAAGTAATCCAATATTAAAAGTCGTTATTGGTGAAATAGTTTTTTTAACAAAAAATTCACACTTGATATAACATCTATCTTATTTATTTATCCCTGCAAGGTCTAATAAGAAAGCATATTCTAAAGCAGTTTCACGATGATATCTAAATCTCCCTGACTTTCCGCCATGGCCTGCATCCATATGCATGTATAAGTAGAGTTTATTATTTCCTTTCCAATAATCACGAAGTTTTGCAACCCATTTGAGTGGTTCAAAATATTGCACCTGTGAATCGAAAAATCCAGATGTCACAAGAAGGTTTGGATATTCTTTTTCATCTACTTGGTCATAAGGAGAGTACGATAACATATAATCATAATATTCTTTTTCCCTTGGATCACCCCACTCATCCCATTCATTTGAAGTCAGGGGGATTGAAGGGTCTAGCATAGTAGTAACAACATCTACGAATGGAACCCCAGCTATCGCACCTTTCCAAAGTTCTGGTGCCATATTTATTACCGCTCCGATCAAAAGTCCCCCTGCGCTACCACCAGAACAAAATAGCTGATCAGAGCTAGTATAATTATTTTTGATAAGATATTTACCAGCATCAATAAAGTCATAAAAGGTATTTTTCTTATTTAATAGTTTTCCATCTTCGTATGACTGCCTACCATATATCTGACTTCCTCTTATATGGGCAATTGCAAAGATAAACCCTCTGTCTAAGAGACTTAGGCGAGAAGAACTAAAATAAGGATCCGTGGTGCTTCCATAAGATCCATAGGCATACAAAAGTAGATTCTGTGCATTCCCAGTTTTTAAATCCTTTTTATAAACAAGCGATATTGGAACCTTTTTCCCATCTCTAGTATCTGCATATATTCTTTCAGAAGTATAGTTTTCTTTATCAAATTCACCTAAAACCTTAGCCTCTTTCATTAATGTATGTTCTTTTGTATCCATATTATAATCATATGTAGACCAAGGCGTCACTAAAGAGCTATAATTATAACGAAGTACACTTGTATTAAATTCCTTATTTGTTGACAAATAAGATGTATATGTTTCTTCACTAAAATTAACTGAATGCTGATCGCCTGTATTCAAATTAATGACCCTTAATCCCCTGAGACCGTTTTCCCTTTGATTAAGAACCAGATGGTTGTCAAATATTTCCATATCTAGCAAGTGAACATCTTTATTATGTGGTATTATTTCTTTCCAATTGGACATATCTGTCAAATCTTTGGATGTCTCCATCAAACGATTATTTTCAGCTCCCCAATTAGTGAGTATATAGAATTTATCTCCATAATGAACTAAAGAATATTCATGCTCTATCCCTCTTGGGGTGAAATTGAAAAAGTCTCCCTTTGGTGTATCTGCATTGAGTAAATGATAATCACTTACTAGAGTGCTACTATTCCATATGATAATATATTCACCTGATTTTGATCGCCCAACCCCTATGTAAAACTCATTATCATCTTCCTGGTAAACCAATTTGTCATTCTTATAATCAGTGCCGACTAAATGTCGATATACCTTTTCAGAAAGAAGAGTCGTTTTGTTTTTAGAGGTGTAAAAAACAGTTTGATTATCATTTGCCCAAGCAACTCTCCCTTCTGTATTGGGGATTGATTGATTCAGCACTTCACCTGTTCGTAGATCTTTAAAATAAATAGTATAAAACCTTCTACTAAGAGTATCTACTCCATATGCAAGCCAATTATTATCTGGACTTACAAATCTACCTCCAACAGCAAAATAATCGTATCCTTTAGCTAAGTCATTAACATCTAGAATAATTTGCTCTTTCGATTCAAGAGAGCCTTCTTTCCTACAGTAAATAGCATATTCCTTATTTTTTTCATAGCGCGTATAATAATAATATCCATTTTTAAGGTACGGTACCGTTTCATCATCTTTTTCAATCCGACCAACAATCTCATTAAAAAGATCATCCTGGAGTTTTTTTGTATGCGAAAGATTGTCTTTGGTGTATTGGTTCTCCAAATTAATATAGTCAACTACCTGCTGAGTATGATCATCATATGGTTTTTTTGATTTTTGTTCATCGGTTAAGCGCATCCAGTAATAATCATCAATGCGTGTGTGACCATGGGTTGTCATTTCATATGGCTTTTTTATAGCAACTGGCAGTTCCGCCTTTTGCCCACATCCATTCATTAGAAAAACTCCTAGTAAAATATATTTTTTCATTTTTTTGAATATTAATCAATTAATAATTAAGAATGCTCAAATACAAAATAATATAAACTTACTCTAAATCTTTTTATTTATATAACAAATTTTAGCTATACCTTGCTTTAAATTATTTTATTAAACTAAAGTTTTCTGAACCATTTTCTGGCTCACAAACACTGAGTTATAATTGATTCATACATACATAATATCGTTATGGGTGTAATGTATCTATTTAACTATCATTTTGGTGGTTAATTAAAGCAGACTCTGCTCATTTTTTCTATTTGTACCATCATTTCTAGTTGTAGATCATCTATATATAATGAGATGTCCACTCCCAATAAAAATCCCCAATTTAAATATTTAAAAAAATAATTATTATCCGATACCTAAATTTTGTATTAACATGCAATCTACATAATGAAGAATTTTTTTCATAAGACAATCATCATTGTTTTGTTTTTCATATCTATTTACGGCCAAGATATTTCTGTTGATGCGCCAAAGATAATTTTGAAAAACATACCATTTAAAATTTCTTTTACTGGAGAAATGCTTAATAACGACAGCATCTTTCTTATGTTAAATAACACAGTTTTTCATCCAACTAATTTTTCGAAGAATAGTATTTCTTTTGATAACATTTCCATTTCAGACTTAGATGCCCCAATTAACCTTTATGATGGAAATAAGATTGTCCATCAATTTGAACGTAAAATAATTTCTGGGTGGGTTTCTATTCTACCCCCGATAATCGCTATTGTTCTTGCGTTTATCTACCGCGCTGTTGTACCAGCATTATTCGCGGCTATTTGGTATGGGGCCTGGGCCGTTTCAGGGTTTGGTGTCTTCACACTAATCCCATCTTTATTAAATACATTTAATTATTATATCGTAAATACTATTATAGATCGAGATCACACCATCATAATATTATTCACATTTATGTTAGGCGGTATGGTTGGAATTGTTTATCGCAATGGAGGAATGCATGGTATTATCAAGCATATGATCCGCAAAGCAAATACTCCAAAAAAAGGACAATTTGCAATCTGGGTTTTTGGAATAATAGTATTCTTTGATGATTATTCTAATACGTTGATTGTAGGAAACACATCACGATTATTATGTGACAAACTAAAAATTTCAAGACAAAAACTTGCCTACCTTGTTGACTCTACTTCAGCCCCCGTTGCTACAATTGCAGTGATTACAACTTGGGTGGGTTTTCAAATTGGTATTATCTCGGACTCTCTAAAAAATATCCCAGAAATAACTGAAACACCATACCTGTTATTTTTACATTCAATCCCGTATAGTTTCTATCCATTTTTAGCAATTACTTTAGTTGGATTAGTTGTAATCACCGGAAAAGACTTTGGGCCAATGCTAATCGCTGAAAAAACAGCAAAATCAATTAAGACAGTAAACACCGATCAAAATTCGAATAGTTTTGAAGGTAGTGATTTATTTCTCAAAGAAGGTGTAAGTCAAAAAGCTAGAAACGCTATCATCCCAATATTAGTGCTTATAGCTTCAATGCTTTATTTTATTTTTACAAGCGGGGAAGGTGAAACCCTTAAGGATATTTTGGGAAGCTCTGACACATTTTCTGCATTAATGCACGCTACCTTACTAAGTGCTCTTACAGCAGCTGCATTGTCTGTTGGACAAGGTATTCTAACAATAAATGAGACGCTAGATGCATGGTTCTCTGGTTTAAAGTTTATGTTAATGGGTTTCTTGGTATTGGTTCTCGCTTGGGCATTAGCTGATATTTCAAAAGATTTAAATACAGCAAATTATGTTGTGTCTACCTTAGGTAATTCGATCCCTCTGGAACTATTACCAGCTGCTGTCTTTATTGTTTCGGCCATTTTAGCGTTTGGCTCAGGTTCAAGTTGGGGTGTTATGGCTATTCTCATGCCGCTAGTGATCCCTTTAACATGGGCTGTAATGAGCCATAGTGAAGGAGCAAATATAGATAACATGCACATTATGTATTCTACTATTGCCTGCGTGTTAACGGGTTCCGTTTGGGCAGATCACTGCTCGCCAATATCGGATACTACAATTTTAACTTCCATGGCCACGGGGTGCGAACTTATGGACCATGTTAAAACACAAATGCCCTATGCTATCTCTGCTGGTTTAGCAGCATTATTCCTTGGAACCCTGCCTGCTGGTTTTGGTGCTCCCTGGTGGTTATTACTTTGTTTGGGGATTATTTCACAAGTCCTGATTATTAATTATTTTGGCAAAAAATCAAGTGATTAAAAACTCCATTTATTCACAGCTACTATAATATTGTATCTCAGGAGTAAAGCGATGACCTGAAAAAGTATCTGTACAAATATGAGTATGATAATGATTGTTAAAAAAAACATCTTCTCCATCTGACAC
>MDTE01150870.1_pt1 | contig 26429 bp, 21 predicted proteins | sample 811231 | NCBI WGS metagenome assembly MDTE01 (sample SAMN05326651, study PRJNA326480) | marine metagenome | isolation source: seawater | place: Indian Ocean: Red Sea | collected 2010
GAATTGGATTTGCGCCGTCGACGCTACACACCCAAACTCGAATTTGATGGCATCTCAGTCCAGATGGGTTATTTCGACGGGCTTTTCTCGTCGGTTGCCCAATTGAGCATGAGCGACCTCCTCGGCAATCACTCGCTGGCTCTGGCGACCGACTATGTAGCCTCGCAGGAGATCAACAACGACTTCAACTTCGCCGCCAGCTATGAATACTACGGAAAGCGTCCCACATATCGAGTTTCGATTTTCAACTGGAACCAGTATTTCAGCAACAACCGCACCTTTATCTCACGCGGCCGCTTCACCGGAGGTATTAACCGGGTCCAGCAACGCGGTGCCCTGGCCAACGCAACCTATCCGCTGGATCTCTACCGCCGCATGGATCTGAGCTACACCTATGTCGGCGAACAAGAAGAACAAGTCTACCCCATATACGAACTGGGTCCAACCACCAGCACCCACCTATTCAAATCGGCCTATGTTCACGACTCGATCACCTACGGCCTCCTCGGCGCGACTGCCGGCAAACGCTATTTCCTCTCGGTGGGCCGCACCTTGGATCTGGGCTCAGCAACTCGCTCCTTCTCTCACCTGGAACTGGATTATCGTCACTATCTTCGACTGGGACGGTGGTCGGTCCTGGGCCTCAGAGCCTATGGAGTAGGATCCCTAGGAAGCGACGCACTCGAATACAACCTGGGCGGCCCAACCTGGTTTTTGCCCTTCTATACCGGCTTCAACCTCAACACCGGGCCACTGCGCGGCTACCAATTTTCCGAATTCGCCGGCAGCAGAGTTCTCCTAGCCAACGCCGAATTGCGCGTGCCCTTCGTACGCGGGATCCTCTTCGGCTGGCCCGGCACCTTCCTGATTCCGGCGGTCGACGGCAGTCTTTTTATGGATATAGGCACAACCTGGAACAAGGGCGATAAACTCACCCCCTGGCCTTTGCTCAACCCACACGCCGAACTCGAACAACCCGGAGAGCGGCAATTCCGCGCCAGTGTCGGTTTTGGCCTACTGGTCTACTTTCTGATGCCAATGAACTTCGAGTTCGCCAAACAAACCGACCTCAAGGGCAACTACTCCGACTATAAATTCCACTTCAGTTTCGGACAGAGCTTTTGATCCGCCTTATCGTCATCGCACTGCTCTGCGTGGGCTGTGGTAGCCACAAGGGCTCTTTCAACGAAGTCAAATTTCGAGCTCCGTCGCAACCGGACCCGGCGCTGATCCCAATCCTTGAAGAGGTCGATCAAATCGGTGTGGTCTGCGTGACCGATATCGAACCTTTTCGAGAGCTGGATATTGAAAAGGTGATGGCTCGCCTGTCCAACGCCGTAGCCCGAGGGCTGGGCAATATGTCCGAGATCTCGGTCGTAACCCAGGACGAAATCATCTGGAAGCTCAAAGAGGTCCATTTCGACTCGACGAGCATCTACCAGGATACTGTGCGCTCCGCACTGAGGCAGAAACTCGACCTCGACGCGCTGGTCTTCGTCGAACTAAAGCATCTCCTGGCACGGATGATGCCGATGTCGCCCTCGCCCTATGGCATGTCCCCCAACCCCGGCATCGATCTGACGGTGGATCTCAAGGTCAGCCTGATCAACCTCAACACCAACCAGGTCTGGCAGCAGGGAGGCACAGAGCGCAACTACCAGCCAGTACAACTGCAACTTTTGGGGGGTAATAAACAAAGTGAGCGCCAGTTACTTCTGGCCTTAGCTCGCCCATTGCAGCGTTTTCTCTACCGCATCGCCCCGCCCCCCAGGTCCCAGACCCGCCACTTCGAATTGAGCGGCGACTGAGCGTTTCGAAAAGGGCACAAAAATAGCGGAGGTCCATATTTTCGGATCTCCGCTATTTTGTCATTATTTAAGCAGGATCAGCGGCGCGTCTTCTTGGGCCTGGTCGACTTCTTGGTCGAAGTCGATTTCGAAGCCGGAGCCGTAGAAGAAGCTTTAGGCGTGGCCGAGGGCGCACTCCTCGGCGCGGAGATCGTCGACGTCGCAGGCCTCGCTGTCGGCGTTGGAGCCTGACGAATCCGCGGTTCGACACGCTTCATCCAGATCTCCTCCTCACGCTGCTGAAGTTCGGCGGCAGCGGCTTCTGGATCGACGACCGGTGTCGCCGCACTCATGTTGCCCGTCCGCAACTCATCAAGTTGGCGCGTACTGACCAGTTCATAGCCTGGTGGCACGTAGTAACCGCCTGAATCCTGATAATACGGATCATAACCATAGCTATAGGGACCATATCCGCCGTAGGAGTTATACCGACCGCCGTACCCGCCGTACCCGCCATACCCGCCATACCCGCCATACCCACCACCATAGCCATACCCACCATACCCACCGCCGTAGCCACCATAGCTACCCCGCACACCGGGATAGCGATAGAAATCATCCATCTCATCACGGCCATCGAAATCGCCAATCATTCGCGACCCGTTGCCACGACGCTCATCGGCGTAGGCCAAATCCCCATCGTGCAAATCAGCCACAGCGTACGGATCCGTGAGGACCGTGTAACAACCGCTGGACAAGAGCGCAACCAGCGAGGACATCAGTAAAAGAAGTAAAACCCTAGTTTTCATAGATCTATCACCTCCTATTTGGGGGCGTCGATTCTCATCCATCTCGACCTAAATATACGCAAACCGCGATCAGGGGCAAAAATTTATCTTAAAAGCGGTACCCCAAACCGAGAACAAAGCGTTTAATATCGTGATTCTCTTCGATCGTGCCCTCGACTTTTTCGACCTGAGTAAAAGCCCCACCGACCCAGGCCATATCGACCTGGACGACACCATCGAGCAACAAACCGGCACCCAGAGTAATAAAACGCCGGTCCGAACTAATCCGAATCGGTGGGTACGCAGCTACCGGATCGAGATCGCGCGGACCGACGAAGGGAATCGGATCGGTATAAAAACCGGCCCTGAGATCCAAAGCCACCGTCGGTACCTGGTACTCGACACCGAGATGGTAGCGTATCACGTCTCTGTATTGCGTCTCAAACGAGGTCCCGGCGCGAAATTGGTCATCATCCTTCAACTTGTATTCGCTTTGCGACCACTCGGCAAAATGCAGGCTGCCAGCCAAGGTCAGTCCCGGTAGGGCCTCGGCTGAAGCTCCGACGCCAAATTCGAAAGGCAGTACAAGCTCATACGTACCGCGGAAATGATCATCCGGGAATTCCTCTATCACCCCGTCATCATACTCGACCAGACCATACCCCGTTTCACTTGCGGGACCACGAAAATCATAGCGAATCTTGGATGCGGCTCCGGTCGTTATAGTCGCACCCAAACGATAGCGGGGCGAATCGCGTGGGGCCCGAATCATCACTCCTAAGACCGAATACAGGGCTCGCTCGTACTCGTCGGTGAACGTTTCGCGTGCGAGAAAGCGCCGCTCGAGATATTGGTCCTGTTGATCGGTCCAGTTAAACTCGTTGAAAGACTGGTCCTCGCCACTGACCATCCCTATCGTCGCCCCCAGCGAAATCGCCGGCGACACATCGACAGCGACGGCCACCCCTGCCAGTGCCAACTCTCCCTCGTGTTGAAAGAGATGATCGGCCTCAAGCCCCTGGTCCATACCCTTGAGTCTGAGACTCCAATCGAAGTCCTTGATACGGGTAAATCCAGCAGCGAGAACGAGACTACCCCGGTATACCGGATAGGGATAGGCAAAACCTAGGGTTCCAAAACGGGTATTAATCAATTCGCTCCGGCCAAGAGTGCCATCTAGCTTCGATTCCGTGTCGCGGCTAGTGCGCAGAAAGGACACCCGCACTTCGCGATCAGTGATCTGGGCCAGCCCGGCTGGGTTCCAGTACATGGCGGTAACATCGTCGGCGACCCCTGCGAACGCACCTCCCATAGCCATGGCCCGCACCCCAACCCCCGAAAAATTATCGATGGCCCGCTCCTCCTGGGCTCTGACTCCACTGGCACAAAGACAGAATAACGCGATCACTAGTATCCGCATCAAAACTCCTCGGTGTAGATAACCGACAGTTCTCGACTCGATCGAGGATCGAAGCGGCCGCTACTCAGCGTATTTTTGAGATAGCAGGCAACCTTCAGTTGGGGGGCTACATTCCAGAAAGCCCCTATATTCAGGTATCCTTCTGCCACCCCCTGCGCCTGTGGGCCATCATTGCGGCCCAGATCGTATTCGGCGACTAAGGACAAATCCTCGTTGATGCTCTTATCCAGACCAAACCAAGCCGACCAGTCGCCATCATCTGTTTTCTCTCGCGTGAGATTCGCACCAGCATGGAAGCCGAACTGTCCCAACGCCGACGCATAATTTTTGCTCGCCACCAGGTAGAATCCCTTGGATTTAACCTGATAGCGCTTATCGCGATAAGGCCCATATCCCTGCGTCTCATAGCCCAGGACCAGCGCCGGCCAAATCTGATTTTCTTCAATCACGCGGTAGCGCGCCGCAACCTCCACGCGAGGAAACCAGTCGACATCGCCCGACCCGATCAGTTGCTCGCCACCGAAGGAGAGAGCGATGCTCAAACGCTTGAGCGCACCAGCCTGCAAACGGCCGACAACACCCCCGTCGGCAAAGAGACGCAAATCCACCGCATAGCGCCCCTTCTCGATCAGACCAGCTGTCGGGCTATCGACCAGACGTGTCAACTCGGCTCGCTCGGCCACCGCCGAACCAGTAGTCAAGCAAAGGCCCAGTATCATCCCGATCCATCTCAGCCTCAGCAAAATCCCCTCCTATTCATAGAAAATTCTGCCCCAGTAAGTGTTAGGACTCAGCTTCCACAGTCTTACCCCCGCGCAGGGTAATCCGCCGCTCATCGCCTCCACCATGTTCGAGCCACACTTCGCTACACCCCTCGGGCAACAATCCCTCAGCGCGTTCAGCCCACTCAATCAGACAGATCCCCTGGCCGTAAAAATACTCTTCCGCACCCAGATCCTCAAGCTCACCGGCACCACTGAGCCTGTAGAGGTCGAAATGGTAGACGGGCAGGTACTGACCTCGAAGTTGGCCGGCGTACTCGTTGATCAGAATAAAAGTCGGACTGGTGACGTAATCGGCGACTTCGAGCGCCTGACAGATTCCCTGGATCATGCAGGTTTTACCGCTGCCGAGATCGCCGCGAAAAGCGACCAGTTCACCCGGCTCCAGACCCTGCCCCAATTCGCGCCCCAACTCCTGTGTCTCGAGCGCCGAATGCGTAGTGATAACCTTTGCCATTGTATCTATTTCGGTTCCATAATGGCCACCGGCAATACCATTTCCTCTAAGGATATTCCACCGTGTTGAAAACTGTCTTTATACTGCCGCTGGAACTCGTTGTAACTGGTTGGATAGACAAAGTAGAAATCCTCCTTAGCGACGATGAAGTTGGATCCCAAACCCGACGAGGGTAAGCCATAGGCCTGCGGGTCGGAAATCATTAGTGCATCCTTTTTCTCGCAACGGAGGTTGCGCCCGTATTTGTAGCGCAGATTCGACGAAGTGTCGCGATCCCCATGAGCGACCGTCGCCCTGATCCCGCGCACCGAGCCATGATCGGTGGTCAACACAACCACCGCATCGGTACGAGCGATGTTTTTGAGCGTCTCGAAAAGCGAGGAATTACCGAACCACGTCTGCACCAGGGCACGGAACGCGGCCTCATTGGGTGCCATCTCCTTGAGCAACTCCGACTGGGCCCGACCGTGCACCAACATGTCGAGGAAGTTGTAGACTACCGATACGAGCGGCCACTTGCCCAGCGATTGTACCTTGCGGGTCAGATTTTGCGCCTCACCGGTATCGAGGACTTTGACATAGTGCGATCCTGGTTTGAACTCGATACCCATGTCGGCCACCTGATCGTCGATGAACTGATGCTCGTGCCGATTGAGGCTGTGCTCGTTATCCTGAGCTTCGTGCCAGATATCGCGGTACTTTTCGGCAATCTCATTGGGAAAGAGACCACTGAAGATCGCATTGCGGGAAAAAGGGGTGGCAGAAGGCAATAGCGAGTAGTGGTAAGAACGCTTGATATTGAAGTAATCGGCCAACTGAGGCTCCATCACCAGCCAGTGGTCCAGACGCAAACAATCTACGACGATGAAAAAAACCTGACGGCCGCGCTCCAGATGGGGAACTACAAATTCGGGAACTACGTCCACCGATAACGGTGGCGAATCGGTCTCATCCGCGACCCAATTGGCGTAATTCAGCTCGATAAAACGTCCGAACTCGTGGTTGCACTCACGCTGCTGATCTTCGATCATCTGGCCTAGTCCTGCGTCTCCCAGGCGCGCCACTTCGATATCCCACTCGCAGAGTTGTCTGTGTACATCGATCCAGGTCCGCCAGGTGACCTCACCGGAAAGTCTTGCGCGGATCTCGCTCGCCTTGGCCACGTAATCCTGTCCGGCTCGACTCTGATGGATCTGGCGCGAGTCGAGAATTTTTTTGCAGGCCATGAAAATTTGACTGGGATTGACTGGTTTGGTCAAATAATCATCGATACGCCTACCGATGGCCTCGTTCATCAAGTGTTCTTCTTCGTTTTTAGTGATCATAATAACCGGCACATTATAATCGACCGTCTTGATCTGCTCCAGCGTCGAAAGCCCATCCAGACCCGGCATCATCTCGTCGAGCAATACGATATCGAAGGACTCCTGGGCGATCAAGGAAACCGCATCCTTGCCGTTGCTCACCGGCGTTACCGCATAACCTTTGTCATCGAGAAAGCGACGATGCGCACGCAGCAGGTCGATCTCATCATCGGCCCAGAGTATCTTCCTCTTATCGTTTTCCATTGGCACCTTTCAGCAATAAATCAACAATGAATGCAATTAATTTGTATAACGGCCCAACCCCAATCTCGTTCCTCACTCAACTTGCACTCTGGCCCAAAGGCAAAATGACTTCAAAGGTCGTCCCCGCACCCGGCGCACTTTGTACCACGTTGATTTTGCCCTTGTGATATTCTTCGATGATGCGTTTGACAAATGCCAGACCCAACCCCCAACCGCGCTTCTTGGTACTGAATCCCGGCTCAAATATGCGTTTGATATTCTCCGGCTCTATACCGCGGCCATCGTCCTGGAACATAATCTGCACCGCGCGTGTCTCCGCTAAGAGCCCTACCCGAATACGCACACTACCGGTCTGTCGCTCCATGGCATCTATGGCATTTTTAAACAAATTCTCGAAAGCCCAACTCATCAATTTGGCATTGATCGGAATCGGAGGCAGGTCATCAAGACGCTCCATTTCGATATCGTGCCGACCAAACTGCGGGCCACGGTGTCTGAAATAGTTGATCGTCTCCTCCAGTACTGCCGCCACATCCTCCTCTTTGAGTTCGGGCACCGAACCGATCTGGCTGAACCGCGCAGCGATCTGGTCGAGTTGACGCATATCCTGCTGCATCTCTCCAACCATACTGTCGATGCGTCCCACAGCTTTATCGCTACCCTCCCTAGCTGCCCCCTCAATCTCATGGCGAATCAGTTCGAGCCAGCCCGAAAGTGAGGAGAGAGGGGTACCGAGTTGGTGTGCTGTCTCCTTAGCCATGCCCACCCAAATCGAGCGCTGCTCGCTGCGTTTGATATTGCGATAGCCAATATAGCCGACGAGCAGAAAGAGCAATAATACACCAATCTGCACTAAGGAAGCCAAAGAAATTCGACCGACCAGATCCGTACTGCCGTAATGGATATAGTGTTCGGCAGGTATTCTAAATGCGAGAGGTTCGCGCCCGTTGGCAATACGGTCGATAAAGTCCCCAACCCGAGCCACGACCTCCTCGGTGAGTTCGCCGCCCGCCGGCAACTCCGCCCCACGCCAGGCCTTGACTGCACCCTCATCATCAACAATAACCACATTGGCACCGTCCCAATGCAGATAGCTAAAACCAGCAGCGGGCACAGTGAAAGCCAGCGGCCTTGCCGTCCCCATCCCCTGCAGAGCTAATTGCACTTGGATCAGCGCCGCCGTGGTTGTATCTCCGCTGGCCGGCAACCCTGCCCCCTGCCATTTGACGATTTGCCCCTGGGTATCGGTAATGACGACCCAATCTACATTGTTGTGCAAGAAACCCGATGTCTGCTGCGACCAATAGAAGGCTATAGGCGGATTTTGGGCATCCATCTCCTCGATCAACCGCTGCAATTCAACCGCAGAAACCTTACTCGTATCAACGAGAACCGCCTCTTCATCCCGCCAGAAGGCCAACCCTGCCAAGAAGCTACCGACCACACCCGGCGAATCATCATAGGCAGAGACATCGATACCCCGGGCCTGGATGATCTCGCCGCGGTGATTGGTGATAATCCGCGGAAAATCAACCTTGGTAATCACTTCGGTAAAAATGGTAGAAATCTGTTCGTCAGAGGCCAGCGGCACGAAGGAGATTAGATGCGCATAGAGGTCGACCCGGCTTTTCTCGTGTTCGCGCAACTCGGCAATAATCGACTCATTATAAAGCAGGAAGGCCAGGATAGCAGCGATGCTGCCAAGGAAAATATAGGCGCGAAAAATCGGCGATACACCCAGATTGGGAAAGACTTCGCGCCGCCAGCGCTGCCAGCGCCTAAGCCGAGATCCGTCATTCTCAGATCTGCTATGGACGCTTGAAGGCGCAGAAACCTCCTCTACCGGCACCCTTTGACGGCGACGGCGGCGTCTGGAAACCGTTTCGGTTGCGGAGCGGGATTCCTCTTGATCGGACATCGGCAGGGAAAGGTATCGCGCGGCGGGTCGATCCCGTTTGTGCGCATCTACCGGAAACGTATATTACCTATAAATAAAGCTAACACCTCTGTATTTGTCACCCAATGACTCCCAGAGACCAAACCAGTTCCACCTCCATGCAGATCTGGTTCCGCCCGAACTCGTTGGCGACACTCGCCATAGGATTGCTCGTTCTATGGAGTCCTGCCAACGCGACTGAAGATCCTCCCTCTCGAATCTATTTCGACCGTCTCGCCCTTATCGGCGGTGGGGCCATTACCTTCCGTTACCTGGGCTTCGAATACGTCGAACGGACCTGGTACCAGGGGCAAAAACTCGACCATATCCGCTGGCTCAACGACTGGGACGGAGCAACATATCTCAACTTCGACAAGACCGGCCACTTCATGGGAGGCCTCTTCATCTCGCAAACCCTGAACGACGGTTATACCTGGGCCGGCTTCGGCACCCGCACAGCCGCTGTCCTGGGCACACTCACCAGTTGGGCGGCTCTCCTTGAGGTGGAGATGCGCGATGCCTACTTCGACCAATGGGGTTTCAGCATCCCCGACTTCGTCGCCAATACCGCTGGAGCTAGCCTGCCACTCCTGCACGCCTTCTTCCCGCGCACTCAAGCCATTAGTTTCAAATTCAGCTATTTCCCCTCTGACCTCTACCGGAACAACGAGCTCCGCGCCACCCGCGGCCACCCGCATATCGACCACGCTATAGACGACTACGAGGGAATGACCGCGTGGATGACCATTGCCGTCAGGCACTTGCTCCCCGATCGAGCTGCAGGTCTGTGGCCCAAATACTTGGGCCTGGCCCTGGGTTATGGCACCACAGGACTACACGGTAGCAACGTCAAGAGCCGAGGCCGATTTAAATACTACCCGGACCGGCCCGACGCCCAACCCGAGCTTTTACTGAGCCTGGACTATGATCTACGCCAGCTACCTGGTCGAGGACGATTCTGGAGCTATTTCAAAAAACAGCTCAACTGGATTCACTTCCCCGCACCGGCGGTGCGCCTCTATCCCGATTTCCGCTTTTATCTGATTTATATGTAGGAAGTTACTGCATCAAGGTGAGGATGCGCTTGATATCGACGTCGGCTTCCAGGGCCAGACTGCTCGCCGTCTGCGTCATAATCTGCGAACGAGTCAAATTCGACAAGGTCTGGGCCACATCGGCATCGCGCACTGCGCCCTCGACACCCTGCATCCGCTCGACGATGCTAGCAGTTGTCGTCGCACTCAATCCCAGGCGGTTCTGAAAGGCAGCAATGTGATTGCGCTCTCCGATCACCTTCTGATGTACTTCCTCTAAGCGATCGAGGGCCGCGCGCACATCGTGTCCGGTTTCGAGCGAGACGGCCTCGAGATTGAGTTCCGGCCCCGTTGCACGCATATCGCCGATAGTGATCCGCGCCACATCGTTATTGGACCCAAACGGCCCAGCCTGGATCGCAAACTCGGTCTCCGCACTGAGCAGATTGATGCCATTGTAGGTGGTAAACTCGGCGATGTGTTCAATTTCGTCCTTGAGGGTCTGAAATTCAGCATTGATATACGAACGATCCGTTTCGTTGTAGGTCGAAGACGCCGCCTGTGTCGCCAGGGTCTGCATGAGCTGGACGATATCGGTAACTTGACCGAGCGCTCCTTCTGCAACCTGCAACATCTGGATGCTTTGCTGAACATTGCGGCTACCCTCGACGAGGGCTTTGAGCTCAGAATCGATGCGATCAGCCAATGCCAGATCGGCCGGATCGTCGCTCGATCTATTGACTCTCATACCCGATGAGGCCTTTTCGATCTGGGTACCCGCATTCTCAAAGTGGATCCTCATGTTATGGTGGATCTGTTTGAGATGGACATTGTTGTTGAGCCGTGCTGGCATAAGGCCTCGTCCTAGCTGAATGGAAGGAAATTTACCTCCTCAAAGCAAAACCTATACCAAGATGAGAAAATAATATAAAGTATTAATTATAGATGACTTACGCTGAAAAAAGGAAAGCCACCCGCACCGGATATGCGGATGGTTTTTCCCAGGTCGAAAAAGGGTGGGAATATTTAGTTGTCTCCGACTTGGGCCTTGGGCTCTACCAGGGTCTTTTTGACCTCGTTGACCTTGGCATCAACGGTTCGCAATTCGTGCAAAGACTCACTCTCTTCAGCATCCATTGAGCAGGAACCGTGGAAGATCGCACCTTCGGATACCGAGAGTTCACTGGCGTGGATATCACCGATAAAACGCGCCTGCGAGTCCAAGCGGACCTTATCGGCGCGTACGGTGCCACGCACGACGCCGTTGATGTAAATATTCTTGCCTTCGAGCTCAGCATAGGCCTCACCGGACTGGCTGATTGTCAGTGCGCCCGAACAGGTCAGTTCGCCCTTGAACACACCGTCGATTCTGACGCTATTCTCAACCTCCATCTTTCCTTCGAAGAGGGTACTGCGCCCGATAATCGTATTGAGCGTTTGACCGCCACTGGCAAGTGCCCCGTTTTCCTTTTTGCCTAACATTTTTTCTTTCCAACCCGATCTCATATAGTCACTTAGCACATAAAGGGTCCACAATATACGCCCTATATTTAGAGGAAGCAATAAAAAAAGGACTTTTCAGCGTTGCTTGAGATAGTCCTGCAAAATCCGCACAACCTCCTTCTGCTCCTGCAATTTCTCACTTATGGCCATAGCAGCCACGCTGGCCAGGCTCTCAATCGAGCCTGTTGGAACCACCGGAATCCCCTCGGCAATGCTGATATCAATGAGGTGATTCTGAATCGCGATAATCTGATCGAGATTGGTGATATAGCGATGAACCGGACGCAACGGCGACTCGCTGGCACGCAGGGCGAAACGGTTTTTGAAGGTCTCGCGGTCCGATACCTCCAAGCAAATTGGTGCGACAAAAGCTCTATCGGCGTACGAATCGAGACCGAGCATGTCGCCGATCAGATGCACACCGTCGATGATAACGCTGGTATTCTCCTCAATACAGCGGCTGATAATCGCCTTGACCCCGACGCAAACCACGCGTGCCTGAGCGCGAAATCCGGTGATCACTGCATCCTCTTCTCCGGTTGTCAAGATGCTCTCCCAAGCGGCAAAAGACGACTTGTGCAGTGTTGGCTCCAAATCTTGCGAAAGCATTAACCGCATAACCTGGCGCAGATCGTCGGTCGCCACGACTCGGTTGATATTGAGTACTTTGGCCATCTCAATCGCCAGCGAGGTCTTGCCCACACCGCTGGCACCACCAATGAGGATTACGAGAGGTTTATCCACATCGCTCCAGGCCCGCCAGAGGAAATAGCGTTCGGCATAGGCTTGGTCTGAAACTTCCTCGACCAAAGCACCCGTCAGTTGCTCTAATTCCTCTGATCTAATATTCTGGCGATGCTCATCCATCAGACGAGATTCGATCCGTTGAGCGATAGCGTAACTCTGGTCGGGAAAGAGGCCCGAAGCCTGGATCGAATGAGCAAGCAATTCCTTGGAAAAGGGACGCAATTCGCCTTTGCACTCGACGGCGATGGCGGTGGGCTGGGGCCTCCAGAAGACCAGATTACCGATCTCGCACTCGCCGAGCTTTTTTTGGATCTCCGCACCGACAATTTTGATCATGTCCTTCTTGCGTACCTGATCCGCTTTGCCCAAGGCGTCGCGCACCGCGTTGGCAACGCCGCGCGCGTCTTTGTGGCTGAATCCGTGTTCAATCAGGTAATGGACCAGCATCCCGCGCATGAAGCGAATGCGCTCTTTCCCATCGACTATGATCGGCACAGAAACCGGGACCTTTCTATTATCAGGACAGCAACACCTTTAGGAATCGTGCACTGGTAAAGCAAAAGCGACAAATGAAGTCTGGACATCTAAATCCAAAATACGAGCAAGAATGATTTCAAGTACTTACCGATTCCATCCACTTTAGCGTCCGCTTCAAGCCTTCGCGAAGCGAAACCATCGGCTCATAACCCAACTCCTCCCGAGCCCGCGAGATATCGGCTAAGGAGACGCGTACATCACCCGGCCGAGCCGATCCAAAAACCGGCTCTAGTGCAGTACCCATAACCTCGTTTAGCACGCTGACCAATTCCAGAATCGACACACTCCGCCCACTGCCTATATTACACACCCTTCCTGCTATTCCGGACTTGGTCAAAGCTCTCATATTGGCTTCGACCACATCATCTACATAGACGAAATCGCGCGATTGCAGACCATCTCCTGCGACAGTCGGCGCCGTACCCTGAAGCATCCGTTCTGCAAAAATCGAAATGACGCCCGAATAAGGCGAGGACGGATCCTGGCGAGGACCGAAGACGTTGAAGTAGCGCAGGCAGACCACCTCCAAACCATAGATCTGAGTGTAGACCCGAGCGTAGTATTCGCCCATTACCTTGGAAATGGCATAGGGCGATTCCGGTTCAGGTGGCATCTCTTCGCGTTTCGGCACTTGCGGATTATTGCCATACGCGGCAGCCGAAGCGGCAAAAACCACACGGCGCACCTCTACCCGTCGTGCCGCCTCCAGAAGCCGCAGAGTCCCCACGGCATTGACCTCCTGCTCGAAGAGAGGTCGCTCTACCGAGGTCTGCACCGAGGCGACGGCCGCATGATGTAAGACGCAATCTACCCCTTGTATTACCTCTGCGAGCAATGCCTCATCGCAGAGATCGCCTTCTACGAATTCTACCACATCTTGGATTTCTGCCAGATTCTCGCGTCGACCCGAACTCAAATTGTCCAAAACACGCACGTCGTGCCCCTCGTCAACCAAGCGTCGACAAAGGTGGGAGCCGATAAATCCCGCACCACCTGTCACCATACACCGAGCCATAGAGTCTCCTGAAACCATTAGGCGACATTTAAACCTGATTTGGACTTGTAATATAGAGGCAAAATTAGCAAAAATTCAACAAAAATAAGGTGTCGAGACAACTTTGGAGGGCAAGTGAAAATTATTTGCGTATACCCATCAAAATAAACCCATTATGGGTTTGACAATTTTTGCCCCAACTGTTAAGTTGGAAACAATCTCACACGAGGCGGTGTGGGGGGCCACGGCATGTGCTGTGGCCTTTTTTTTCTGCACTTCTACCTCATCCTTTCCCGATCTCGGCTCTATGGCGTTCACCAAACCGCAGGAAACCCGAACATAGCTCGACACCCAGTCGACAAACTCCTATAAGCCCGATCTCGATATGACCCAGACCTTTATGAACTCCGAACGCATCCCCGACCCTTGTGTTCTGGTCATATTCGGTGCGTCGGGCGACCTGACCCGACGCAAATTGGTGCCGGCCATATGGCACCTGGAGCAACAAAATCGCCTACCCGAAGCCTTCGCCCTAGTCGGTGTAGCCCGCCGCGATTGGAACGATGACCTCTTTCGCCAGCAGATGCGCGAGTGCCTGACAGAATTTGTCGGCGAGATCGACAGCACTGCACTCGACGCTTTTCTCGCCAAACTCTACTATATCCGCGGTGAGTCCAACGATCCGAGCACCTATACCGCCCTCGAAGCGCAGCTCGAAACACTGGACCGAGAGCGCGGCACGAGTGGCAATCGTTGCTTCTACTGCTCGGTACCTCCCCAGATCTACCTCGATATTGTCTCGCAAATGGGTCATTCCGGTCTCAACCGCCAGTACTACAACGGGCACGGATGGTGCCGAATCATCGTCGAGAAACCCTTCGGGCACGACTTCGACTCCGCCCGCGATCTCAATCGGGCTCTGCACCGTGTCTTTGCAGAAGAGCAGATCTACCGCATCGACCACTACCTGGGCAAGGAGACCGTGCAAAATATTCTGGTCTTCCGCCTGGGCAACTCAATCTTTGAGCCGTTGTGGAACAGGCGCTATCTCGACCACGTACAAATCACGGCTGCCGAGACCGTCGGCGTCGAGCACCGGGCCGGCTATTACGACCAATCGGGTGCGCTGAGGGATATGATTCAGAATCACCTGCTGCAAATCCTCTGCATCATCGCCATGGAACCGCCCTCTTCTTTTGATGCCGAGAGCGTGCGGCTCGAAAAGCTCAAAGTCCTCCGGGCCATCCGCCCTCTGCGCATCGGCCAGGTCGATCGCTACGCCGTCCGCGGACAGTATGGCCGGTGTTCGCACGAAGGCCGCGAAGTGCCGGGCTATCTTCAGGAAAGCGACGTGCCGCTGGATTCGCGCACCGAAACCTTTGCCGCCCTAGAATTCACCATCGACAACTGGCGCTGGCAGGGTGTGCCGTTCTACGTCCGCACCGGCAAGCGGCTGAAAAAACGGGCCAGCACCATCACACTGCAATTCCACCAACCACCACACCTGCTCTTCGCCCGGGCCGACGCAATGCCCCCCAGCACCCTTACTATCCGCATCCAGCCCGCAGAGGGGATCTCGCTTTCCTTCAACGGCAAAATCCCTGGGCCGGATATCAATTTGGGCACGGTCGATATGGATTTCAGCTACGCCGATTCATTCGGAGGACGCACTCCAGAAGCCTACGAGACGCTGATTCTCGACTCGCTACTCGGCGATGCCACGCTCTACTCGGACAGCGAGTGGATCGAAAAATCCTGGGAACTCCTGATGCCCGTCCTTGACGCCTGGAAAGCACCTTCGTCGGGTGCAGTACCCACCTATGCATCTGGCTCCTCTGGCCCAGAGGAAGCCGATGCCCTACTCGACCAGGAGTGGAGGCAATGGACTCAACTTTGATCGTCGCAGGAGATATAGGCGGTACCAAAACCTATATCGCGTCGTTCGAACCATCCGCTCAGCACTTCGAGCCAGTAACCGAACGACGCTACGAGACCCGTTCCTATCCAAGCGCCGGCACCCTGCTCAAAGCTTTCGTCGACGAAACGCACACAAATCCAAAGCGGGTGGTGATGGGCGTGCCCGGCCCCGTGCGGCAGCTTCCCGTCCGCGCCGTTAATCTCCCCTGGCTCATCGACCCCGGGGAGATATCCTCCGCGCTCGGTGGCACCGAAGTGCATCTGCTCAACGATCTGCAGGCCACCTCTTACGGCACTCTGGCCCTGGAGCCGAGCGACCTCTCTCCGCTCAATACAGGCACTGAGGACAAAGAAGGTAATATCGCCGTTATCGCCGCCGGCACCGGCCTTGGCGAGGGCGGTCTCTGCTGGGCACAAAATAGCTATGCGTCCATCGCCTCCGAGGGAGGACACTCGACCTTCGGGCCCAATTCGCCGTTAGAGATCGATCTCTGGCACTTCCTCTACGAGCGCTACGGCCACGTCAGTTGGGAGCGGATTATCTCGGGTCCGGGACTGGTCTCGATTTACGACTTTCTACGCGAACGAGACCCCCAACGCGAATCGGCTGAACTGCGCGAAGAGCTAGAGTTGGGCGACCGCTCCGATTCAATCTCGCGCGCCGGTCTGGCAGGAAGTTGCGAACTCGCTACCGCAGCCCTCGATCTCTTCGCGTACCTCTACGGACGCGAGACGGGCAATCTCGCACTGAAGCTGATGTCCTCGGGCGGGGTTTTCGTCGGCGGGGGGATTGCCCCCAAAATCCTCGCCAAATTGCGCGACGGGCGATTTATGGAAGGTTTTTTGGACAAGGGCCGCATGGGCGAGCCGCTGGCGGCGATTCCGGTCCATGTCATACTCAACGACAAGACCGCGCTACTGGGCGCCGCCTACTGGGGTACTCAGCTTTAGCTAAGAGGTCTGGAGGGGGAAGCGCTCCGAGGTTGAGGCGGCAAACAACGCACGGCGCGCAAGACTCCCTCGACCGAGACATCCGCAAGGCTCGCCGGCAAAAAGCAACGCGACCAGGGCCTGAGCGCCAACTCTCGCCCTCCGGCCAGTATTCGACCGCTCCCCTCGGTGACAATAAGGATCGAAAAGCGTCCATCGCTGTCCAGACGCAAACCATCGCTACACTCCACCCGACGCAACTCCAACCGATCCGTTTGCGGCGCTGTCAGCACTGATTCCTCCCGCCCTCCATCCGCCTCGGCAACGATTTCGATCTGCGGTCCGAAACGCTCCTTGACCTCGGATAATGGATACTCCGCATAGTCGAAAAGATCCAGCACCCGTTCCAATCCCAACCCCATCGTCCGCGCCGATTCGTCGAGCGTGAGTCCCCCATGAGCGTACTCACAGCGAACCACGTAATCGGTCGGCTCCTGAATCTCCACCATAAAGATCCCCGGTCCAATCGCATGCGGCACCCCCCCTTCGATCAACAACACGTCTCCAGACTTGACCGGCACCTTGTCGAAACAACCCGCCATCGCCACCAAATCTTGCTCCGCTATGATCCTCCGCCACACCCGAGGAGTCGGCGGTCGCTGGAAACCCAGGTAGACCCAGGCTTCCTCCTCTCGCGTTGCCAGAACCCACCAGGCCTCGGTCTTCCCGCTCTCAGCCCCTAAATGCTCCCTAGCCCAACTCACCGAGGGATGGGCCTGAATATGCAAGCGCATCGCCGCATCGAGTAATTTGACCAACAAATGAGGTTGTGCCCCATAGGCAGCAATATGGGCTCTACCCAGTGCCCTATCGGGATCCGTCCGGTACAACTCCTCCATCGAATACTCGATCCCATCAACGCCGCGCGCACTCCCGACCCCCTCGTCGGGTAAATTCTCCCGCCCCATATTCACCGCCCGCGTTGCCGACCCCACCCAATCCTCGGGAAAGTGACCATCCTCCCCTACCTGTCCCGCAATCTTATCGAGGGTCGCACCACCGCGATACGTACGCCAAACCCGATTGGGCAGAATTTCAAAAACCTGGTCGTAGTCTATCCCCATCCTAACCTTCCTGCCCGGGCGCACTATGGATCGAAAACAAAACTGCTGCGACACTGCAAACGCAGGCCTGGCACCACACCCACATCTACTTCCGATAATCCAGCGGCGGCTCCCGATTTCCCAGTAGTGGCGTATATACAAACTCCGTTCCCCGCCTCTGCACCAATTCCTCCTGTGCCGCTCGCACTAAACTAGGATCTCTAAATAAGTCTACTGCCGTCAACGCCAACACCTTGGCTGCCACCATCATCCCCTTAATGCCGATCCCCATCCCTCCAACCGCCACCGCCTGCCAGCTATGCGCCGCGGTTCCCGGCACCCAAGTCGCCGTCCCCAAATCCGAAGTCGGCACGATCCAACTGAGATCGCCGACATCGGTCGACCCCTTGGAGTCGCGGGGCTCGAAAGGCTGAACCTCGGCTTCGCTCCCCAGCACTATATCCGTGCGGCCCAAAGTCGCGCGAATCCGCTCGGCGAATACCCGTTCCTCCGGTGTGTAGTTCACACCGCCAACTAAGCGCAAATTCTTATCGATCTGTCGCGATAGAGCGGTATTGGGCACTTTGTTGTAGTTGCCGTGGATCACTTCGTATTCCATCTGCGTACCCGTACCCAACGCCGCACCCTCGGCCGCCTTGACCACGCGATCCCACAACTCGGGCAGAATTCGAGCTTCGGGATGACGCACGTAGTAGAAAACCTCGGCGAATTCAGGTACGATATTTGGGGCGACACCACCGTGGGTGATCACGTAATGGATGCGGCAGTCCTGGGGCAGATGCTCGCGCATCAAATTAACCATGTGGTTCATCGCTTCGACCGCATCGAGCGCCGAACGGCCCCGTTCGGGCGCCATAGCCGCATGGGTTGCGACTCCGTGGAAACGGAACTTGGCCGACTTATTGGCCAAAGTCGTCCGCGGGCTGGCCGTATTCCGGTCCGCGGGATGCCAGTTGAGTACCGCATCAACATCGTCGAAGAGTCCGGCACGGACCATGTAAACCTTGCCCGAGCCGCCTTCCTCCGCCGGCGTGCCGTACACTCGGAGTGTCCCCGATACCCTTTGGCGCTGCAGCCACTCCCCAACGACAACCGCCGCCGCCAGCGATCCCGCGCCGAAGAGATGGTGCCCACAGGCATGGCCAGCCGCACCGGCGACCCGCGGCTCTCTATGCGTGACATCCTGCTGCGACATACCCGGCAACGCATCGAATTCGGCCAAGAGAGCCACCACCGGCCAGCCCGAACCGCGCTCGGCGATAAAGGCGGTGGGAATACCGGCTACTCCGCTCTGGACGCTGAAACCCGCTGCAGCCAGTTTATTCTTCAGCAGTTCCGAACTCCGCTCTTCCAGGTAGCCCAGCTCAGCGTATTCCCAAATCGAATGCGCTACGGCCGCAAATTCGTCCCGACCCGCATCAATCGCCTCTATAACGTCGCCCTCTTTAGCATCGGCGAAATCAACGAGCAATGAAACGAAGAGCAAAGAGAGTCCAATCATCGTTTCTCCTCCGATAAAAAGAGACTGGCCGGCGCCAGGCTGGCTCTCTAGACTATCACGAATTAAACCGACTCAGCCGCCGAGCAATTCGCCGAGCCGCCGAGCGATCTGCTCCGGCTCGCCCTCCTGCAAACACATCGGACCAAAGGTCACCACTCCTTCATGTACATAAGAAGGGTTGGCGGCAATCTGAGGTTGCCCCTCCTGCAAAGCTCTGACCAACTCCAGTGCCGTCATCCCCGCGGCTTCCTCGTCAAGCGCAAGCCGCACCGACGGGATTTCGGAGCGCTTGCGATCGGCTACCACCTCGACTTCAGCATGCTTAAACACGCCACACGCATCGACTAATCCCTGCATCAGTCCCAGCCAGTGCTGCCGTCGCAGATCGGGATCCTCCGCTGCAAAAAGACGCAGCGCCTTGACCAATCCCGCAATCTCCTCCTTACCGACCTTGCAGGGACGACCGATACCGTGCTGCGGAGCCCCGGGCAGCTTCTCTTTATCGATCAGGCTTGTCGGCGGATTCCAGAGTTCGGGCATCACATCGAGGTCCTGATGCTGCAGCGCCGCCGCTGCGATTAAATCACGTCGTCCACACAAAATCCCCGAAGCCTGCGGTCCGGCAATTGCCTTACCGCCACTAAAGGCCACCAAATCGGCCCCGGCAGATATAAAACGCTGCAGATTCTCTGCTGGCGGCAACTGTCCAGCCGCATCGACGATCACCGCTACGCCTTTTTCGTGTGCCGCAGCTACCACCACCTCCAACGATGGCTGTGTATGCGCATAGGCAACGTAAACCACCGCCGCTGTCCGCTCGGTGATTGCCGCCCCGATTTCCCACCCCTCTGCATCGCGAACTCCTGCCCCGGAAAAACGATCGGCAATCCCCACCTCCACCAATTCAATTCCCACCGAACGCACCGCATGGTCGTAGAAATTCCGATGGCTTCGCGCCATAATCACTTCGTTCTTCATTCCACGAGTATCCGGCAACCGATTCATCTTGCCCGGATCCAGCCCCGTCACGCAAGCTGCTGTTCCCAGCAAAAGGCCTGCTGCCGCACCACTGGTCACATACCCGGCTTCAGCCCCTGTAATCTCGGCAATAACCTCCCCCGCTCGCGCCTGCAACTCCGCAATATCCACACAGCACTCAGAAGCCTGGCGCATCGCCTCCGCCACTTCCGGACGCATAATCGACCCGCTCAAGCGAGTTGCTGGACCTACGGCATTTATGATGGGCTTGACACCCAATTCCTCATATATATTCATCGCATCACTCTTTCCTTTTGCTCATCGCATTCTACCACACGAATCAGCACCCACTCGATCCGTGTTATACGGGAAATGATCCCAAAGCGCTGGAGCCCTGCTGGAACTAATCTGCGCAGTGCGCCTCGACCGCAACTAAAGGATCTCTATTCAAAAACCTCTTCGGAAAGCAGATATTTTTCCACCGCTTCCCGATTCAACGAAAATCCCAGCCCCACTCGATCCGGGACCCGCAACGCCCCGTTCTCAAACTCGAAGGCCTCATTGGTCAAATCATCCTCCCAGGCCATCGGCCCAACCATGTCGTAGGGCTGCGAAAGATGGGGCATACACGCAGCGACATGTAACCCCATTGCCGCACCCGGACCATAGGCCACTGTCTGCGACCAACCACCCAACCCCAAATCGGCGGCGAGTCGCGAATGAGCCAACGTCGCCGTATGGGTCGGGCCACCAACAATCGCGTAATCCAACGCCCCTGCCTGGAAGCGCCGCAGCAAATCCTCTGCATCGCGCACGTGGTCGGCTAGCGGCAAGCGGATCGTCTCACGCAAACGCCGCCATTCCGAAAAAGTGCCTGCCGCTGCAGCCTTCTTGATCGGACTCTCCAGCGATTCGAGTCGATGCCCCTCGAGCCGCTGAGCCAACTCCTGGGCAACCCAGACCTCTTCGAGTCGCCAGCGAATATCGGGCCGCACAGCCATCTCCGGTAAAACCCGGTGAATCGCTTCGACCCGATCGACCACATAGCGAATCCGTTCTTCGGCAGTCCGCTCGGCCGCAGTGATACACTTCATTTTATAATAGCGAAACCCTCGTTCCCAACCCCACTGTGCATCCTCAGCCGTGTGCTCGGGCGTCTTGTAACCAGTACACTGTGTAATCGGCACCCACTCGCGCAGCCGTCCGCCAAGTAACTGCCACACAGGCACTCCCAAACTCTGCCCGCGTAGATCGAGCACCACCTGCTCAAAAGAACTGGCCATTACCGACTCCGGTACCATCGAGTTGACCGCGAGCAGATCCCGATCCAGCCAGGAATTGAGGGTCTCATGGATCGTTTCTTGCGGAGTAAAACGCTCGATCTGAGTAAGTCCTATCAGCCCTTCATCGGTCTCTACTTCACAGACCCCGTGCTCGGCACGCTGGTGCAAAGGCTGACCATAGACGTCGTCCGACCACCACCAATGGCGCTCGGGAACATTGACCATATAAAGCTTGATGCGCTTGATTTTCATAGGATGGCGCCTCTTCTCCGCTCGATATAAGTCTGGTTATGGGTATTATATAAACGGGCGAATCCGCTGGAACCGGCAGTTCAACCCCATTCAAATAGCGAAGCTACCGTGCCGCTCTCCACGCGAATACCCCTCTCCGAGTCCCCTGAGTATCGGACGAAAATCCCAGCCACCGAAGAAAAAGTCGGGCATATGATAATGACTGGGTACGGCTTAGTAGAACCACCTCGATCTTAAAGCGGACGCCCGTCCTCGCCATAGAGCAAGCCAGGCGCAGGAAAATGGTCACAGAGCGCCCGCACCTCGGCTGCCACCTCGGCGTAGGCCTCCTTGCGGTCGTTTAACACCAGTCCTTCATCGGCCCGCACCTGAGCGACCCGGTCCATCCACTCCGCTAAATGATGCATCTCCACAGCGCCAAAATTTCGGCTGCTAATCGCCGGCGTGCCGATGCGAATGCCGCTGGGCTTGCGCGCCGGACGTGTATCGAAAGGCACGCGATTGAAATTGCAGACGATACCCGAGGGGTCAAGTGCCTTAGCCATCTGAAAGCCTGTAATGCCCTTATCGGTCATATCGATGAGGATCAGGTGGTTGTCCGTGCCCCCCGAACTCAATGAGAAGCCTCGATCCACCAAGGCCTCCCCCAGTATTCGGGCATTGGCAACCACCTGCTGCGAATAGGCCTTGAACTCCGGACTCATCGCCTCCTTCAACGCCACGGCGATCGCCGCAGTCGTCCCATTGTGCGGCCCACCCTGCAAACCGGGAAAAACGGCCCGGTCAATCGCCTTTGCATATTGTGCTTTGCATAGAATCATACCGCCGCGCGGACCACGCAACGCCTTGTGCGTCGTCGTAGTCACCACATCGACGTGCGGAACCGGATTGGGATGTACTCCAGCGGCGACCAATCCGGAGATATGCGCAATATCGGCGACCACAATTGCACCGACCGCGTGTCCGATCTCGGCAAAACGCGCAAAATCGATGATCCGCGGATAAGCCGTGCCTCCACAAAAAAGCAATCTGGGTCGATGCTCTTTAGCCAGGGCTTCGACCTGGTCAAAATCGATCTCGCCGGTATCGCGGCGCACGCCGTACTGCACCGATTCATAGTGCATCCCCGAGACACTTACCGGATCGCCATGCGTCAGATGTCCTCCGTGCGCCAACGAAAGACCCATAACCTTATCACCCGGCTCGCAGAGACCCAGATAGACCGCCTGGTTGGCCGGCGACCCCGAATAGGGTTGAACATTGACGTGCTCGGCGCCAAAAACCTCCTTGGCGCGTTCGACGCAAAGGGACTCGATCTTGTCGATCTGCTGCTGGCCCTCGTAATAACGCTCACCCGCATAACCTTCGGAATATTTATTCGTCAGGATAGAACCGGTGGCAGCGAGAACCGCCCGGCTGGCATAGTTCTCAGACGGAATCAGGCGAATCTTTTGATGCTGGCGCCTATTCTCGGCGCGGATGATCTTGTCGACTTCCGGATCCACTTCGACCAGTGCCCTGCCAACTCCGGACTGCGTTGCTAATGCCCCCATTGCTTTGCCTCTCTATAGGCCAATTTGTTAAGTTTAGCTCATTGCACGAAAAGATAATAAATAAGGGGATTTTTATGGGCAAGTATCTGGGCATCGACTCGAGCACCCAATCCATCACTGCACTGCTCATCGACAGCGAACGCCAGGAGATTATCGCCGAAGAATCGATCAACTTCGACACTCATTTCAGTACCGCGTACGGCATTGAGAACGGCGTATTTGAAAGAGGTGAAGGCGCCGTCCACAGCGCACCGCTGATGTGGGCCGAAGCACTCGACCTGCTCTTGCAGACCCTCAAGGATCAGGGACACTGCCTCAGCCAGGTCCAGGCCATTGGCGGCAGCGGCCAGCAACACGGTACCGTCTACTTGAACTCCAAAGCCACCGCAGCCCTGGCCAGTCTCTCACCCGAACGCCTCCTCAAAGACCAACTCGTCGATATCTTCTCCCGCACCACCTCTCCGATTTGGATGGACACCTCCACAGCCACCCAATGTGCCGAAATCGAAATCGGCGTCGGCGGCCGCGACGCACTCCTCGCCCTCACCGGCAACACCGCTTTCGAACGCTTCAGCGGCCCGCAGATCCGCAAGTTCCACCAAACCGAGCCCGATGCCTATGCCGAAACCGCCTATATCGGATTGGTCAGTTCCTATATCGCCAGCTTAATAGCCGGTAAACTCGTCGGCGTTGATCCCGGCGACGGCAGCGGCACCAATATGATGAACATCGCCACCAGACAGTGGAGCCAGACGGCACTCGACGCGACGGCCCCCGACCTGGCCGACAAACTGCTGCCCATCGCACCCTCTGGACAACCCGTCGGCCCCATCAGCCCTTACTACGTCGGTCGCTACGGCTTCGCCGACGAGTGTTTGGTACTCCCCTTCTCGGGCGACAATCCCTGCAGCCTCATTGGCCTCGGCCTCGTCGCTCCCGGTCAGGTCGCGCTGAGTCTGGGCACCTCCGACACTCTTTTCGCCTGTATCGACCAGCCGCGCACCTCCAAAACAGGCGAGGGCGCTCTTTTTGCCTCCCCCGACGGAACACACTATATGGCACTGACCTGCTACCTCAACGGTAGCCTGGCTCGTGAAGCGATACGCGATCGATATCAACTCGACTGGAATCGTTTCACCGAGGCACTTCAGCACACACCGCCCGGCAACAACGGCGGCCTGATGCTGCCTTACTTCGCCCCGGAAATCGTTCCCAATGTCCCCTCGCCCAATGTTGTCCGGCACAATCTCGACGAATCGGATGCAGAGGCTAATATTCGCGCCATCATCGAAGCCCAAGCGCTCTCATCCCGCGTCCACGCAGCATGGATGGAAATCGATATCACCTCGCTCTACGTTACGGGCGGTGCCTCGGCCAACGCCGAAATTCTGCGCGTATACGCCAATGTCCATAACTGCCCGGTCCACCGTTTCGAGACCACCAACTCGGCTGCACTGGGCGCGGCACTGCGAGCCGCCCACGGGCATCAGCTCACAACCGGCAGCTCGGTCTCCTGGCAGGAAACCGTCGAACCTTTCAGCCAGTCGATCCCAGGCTCGACGATCGAGCCGGAACCAGCAGCGGTGGCAGTGTATGAAGCGCTGGTCGGAGCGTACGAAAAACTGGAGAAAAAACACACTAGCGGTTGAGCTTTTGGTAGCCCAGAGTCTATCCATAAGGCTCAAATATTGGGCGGATCTGGAGAAGACGTTCGCAATCCGAAATCGCCCCACCGCAACAACACCTCAATATTCTCGGCAGACCGGATTGTCCGGCTAACTCTTTTGAAAGGACCCCTAATGCTCCTGATCGACGCCCACCTCGACCTTTCGATGAACGCCCTCAACCTCAACCGCGATCTCAACTTGAGCATCGCCGAACTCCGCGCGCACGAGAAAGAACAGGGCATGACCGAACCCGGCCGCGGCCGCAATACCACGACCCTGCCCGAAATGCGCAAAGGCGAAGTTTTTATCTCAGTCGTCACCGTCATCGCCCGTTCCACCCGCCCGGGTTCCAATCCCAGGGACGCCGCCACTCAGGAAATCTCCTATGGCCGCGCCCAAGGGCAGCTCGCCTATTACAGAGTGCTCGAATCGCAAGACAAAATCCGCATGATCACCGACGCTCCGAGTCTCGACCGACACGCCGAAGCCTGGCGGCAAAACCCCGACGACGAACCCCTCGGCTTCATTCTCAGCATGGAGGGTGCCGACCCCATCGCCTGGCCCGAACAAGTTCACGCGTGGCACGAAGACGGCTTGCGCGTAGTTTCGCTATCCCACTACGGCATCAGCGCCTACGCACATGGCACCGGAACCGAAGGCGGCCTCACCGATCAGGGTCCCGCTTTGTTGAAGGAAATGGAAAAAGCCGGCGTTGTCCTCGACCTGACTCATCTGGCCGACCAGGCCTTCTGGGAAGCATTGGACCACTATGACGGACCAGTACTGGCCAGCCACAACAACTGCCGCGCCCTCGTCCCGCACCAGCGCCAATTCACCGACGATCAACTCAAGGCGATCATCGAGCGCGACGGCGTCATCGGCGCCGCACTGGACGCCTGGATGCTCTACCCCGACTGGGTCCGCGGCGAAACCAGCCCTTCGGTACTGACACTCAAGTCCGTAGCCGATCATATTGACCACATCTGCCAACTCGCCGGCAACACCCGCCATGCTGCGGTCGGCTCCGACCTCGACGGGGGCTACGGCACCGAACAAACTCCAGGAGACCTCGACACGATCGCCGACCTGCAGCAACTCGACGGACTCCTGTCCGCCAAAGGATATACAGTCGAGGATATCGAGGCGATATTCCACAATAACTGGCTGCGCTTTTTCCGCAGAGTCTGGGCCTGAGGGCCGAGTCGGATCAGAGAGAATACCGATCTTTTCACTGGGGCTTGCGCTTTAAACCGGCCCAGACCTCTGCGCCGAAAAGGCTCGCCGCCCCCTTCATCACCGACTCCACATCGATCGGACAAATCTGGGCGATGGTGCGCAGAATCGGCTCGATCTGTTTGCGGGCATAGTGTTCGTAATCAGGTGAGGTCGACAGCCGACCTACGGGTTGCGGACCATCACAGGTAACCACGTACTGGATCACGCCCCGAGGGCGGGGCAAAAGACGCGCTGCCTGCACATGAGGCGGCACATTGCGAGTATAATCAGCTACCGGTTTGCGCAGACTCTTGCGGTAAACCAGATCGGCATCTTTTTCACCGGCGCGCAGAGCCCGCACCCACTCCACTGCACACGCTTCGATAGCCTCCGACTCCGCGTCGTGAAAAAGCAGGTCCAAAAGCTGCCGCTGTAACTGATGCGCCAACCGAGTCC
>MDTE01092945.1_pt1 | contig 26425 bp, 25 predicted proteins | sample 811231 | NCBI WGS metagenome assembly MDTE01 (sample SAMN05326651, study PRJNA326480) | marine metagenome | isolation source: seawater | place: Indian Ocean: Red Sea | collected 2010
ATCAAATAATCTTGTAAATAATCCTATTCTTATATGTAATGAGTCCATTGCGCTTAACTTTAATCAGAATATTGAAATTTTCAAAATTAAAAATTATGGAAGAAGATCTCTAATAGGTAAATATCAAATAAAAAAATTATTAAAAAGAATTAAACCAGATATTGTTCATACTCATGGAGCTAAAACAACTGCAATAATATCAAGAATTAATAAAAATGATTTTAAACATGTAGCAACAGTTCACGGAGTGAAAAAAAACACAAAAATATTTGAAAAGCCAGACTTTATAATTGGTGTCAGTGATACAGTAATAAGAGGAATTAATAACAAATCTGTGGTTATTTCAAATTGGTGGCATCCAAATTTATATAAATTTAAAGATAAAAATAATAAATATGCTCTGGCGATAGGAAGATTAGAGCAGGTAAAGGGTTTTGACTTGCTGATTCCAGCATGGAAAAAGATTAATAAAGAACTTTTAATAGTTGGATCAGGTAAGGAAAAAAATAAACTTTTATCTCTAATAAAAAATAACAACCTTACAAAGAAAATTAAAATCATTGATAATGTAAATAGAGATGAGCTCTATGAAATATATCGAGATGCTGCGCTACTGATCATATCATCAAGATATGAAGGAGGTCCTAGAGTTGCTTTAGAGGCTCTTCACCTGGAAATACCTGTGATTTCAACAAATGTTGGACATATGGACGAAATTCTTCCAAAAGAGCTTCTTGCAAAAAAAGATGATCAACAGTCATTAAAAGATCTTCTAGAGAAATATGTTGATAATATAAATATTCTAAATCAAGATGCTGTTTTTGAGTTTATAACAGATGAATACTCAATAACAAAAAAAATTAATGAAATTAAAAAGATTTATAAATCTTTATCTACAAGTTGACAATATAAATGAATTGTTTCATTAATCATTCTATTTAAAGTAAAAATATTTTCTTTTGGTAAAGAGTAATTAATATTAGACATTTCAATTACTTTTTCTTTTAAAGAGTTAATATCGCCTAATTTAACAAGGCCATCAGGAAAAAGTTCTTCTAGAATTTCTTTAGTACCTCCATGATCCCAGCCAATAAATTTTGATCCACAACTTATAGCCTCAATCGTAGTTCTTCCAAATGGTTCTGGTTGAATTGATAAATTAAAAGTGATGTCAGATATTTTATAAACATTATTAATATCATTCCTTGATCCAGTGAAAGTAATATTATCATTTATACCCATATCAGAAATTTTCTCTTTAAGTGATTTTAGGTACCTTATTTTAGCTTTTGAAGTTGGACCTACAATAAGCCCATGAAAAATATTTCCATCTAGTTTTGAAATCAGATCAATAAAATTATCGACACCTTTCCATTTTGAAATTCTTGTTGGCAAAGTAAGAACAATCTTATTCTTTGTTTGAGGAAATTCTTTATACCATTTATTCAACCAAGCTGAATCAGCATCATTTTTTATAAAATAATCCATATCACAGCCTCGTGGAATAACTGTAATTTTTTTCTCAGGAATCTTATAGGTTTTTAAAATGTAGTCTCTTACAGTTTTTGAAATTGCAATTGTATGATCAACTTTTGACATAACTTGACTATATAGAGGTTTGCTGTAAAGACCATGAAAAGTTGACACTAAAATTGGTTTTTTTGATAATTTTTTAAAAGCAAAGAAATTTATCCATGCTGGCATTCTCGATCGGACATGAACAATATCAGGTTTCTCTGATTCATATATTTTTCTTAACTTACTTGATAAAAAAAAGGATAGAAAACTTTTTTTATGTATTGGTAGACTAATATGTTTTCCACCATCTTTAATAATATCGTTTTTATATAAACCACCGTTAGAAATTACAATAGATTTATGACCTTTTTCTGTTAAAGCTTTTGATAAATCTTTGGTGCCCCTTTCAACACCTCCAATATTCAACTCAGGAACTAGTTGAATAACTTTAAGTTTATTCATAACGTAAAGAGACAGCTGGATCAAGACTTGCTGCTCTTTTTGCCGGCCATATTCCAAAAAATAATCCTACCAACGCTGAAAAAGTTATTGAACCAATGACTGCAGAAAAAGGCATATAAAATATCCAATCGTTGAGATAAGTGAATAAAAACAATAATGAAGTTGCTATTATTATTCCTATTAAACCGCCAAGAACACATAATAATACCGCTTCAATAATAAACTGCATCATAATTGATCTTTGAGAAGCACCAAGAGCTTTTCTTAAACCTATTTCACGAGTCCTTTCTGTTACAGAAACTAACATGATGTTCATTACTCCTATACCACCTACAATAAGACTGATACCGGCTATTCCAGCTATCAAAGCAGTAAAAATACCTGTTGCTTGTCTTCTGAGGTCAGAATATTGACTCCAATCATTAATTCTAAAATCATTATCTTCACCAGGGCCAATGTCATGTTTTTGTCTTAAAATTTCTTCAATTGTCATCATTACGTAATCTACATTTGTATCATTTGATATCCCAACATTTATCCAGCCCAGCCTATCTGTTCCAAAAATCCTCTGAGATGCAGTTAGAAGTGGAACATATAAATCATCATCAGGATTCTGCCAACCAGTGGAACCTTCCTCCTTTAATATACCAATTACCTTATAAGAAGTTCCACCAACCAAAATGTCATTATTTAGTAATTGCTTTGAAGACGTTTTTAATTCACTAGCTACTTTTGAGCCTAATACAATGACCCTTTTTCTTCCTAAATTTTCTTTTTCTGTAAATATTCTACCCTGACCTATATCAAAACCTCTTACTTTAAAATTTATAGGTAAATAACCATTAATCTCACCACTGATGTTCGCATTATCATATTTTACTTGTCTGTTTCCTGACATTGCTGGCGCAATCATCCAACCATGTTCTTTATTTTTTGATAATGCTTCAGCATCTTTTATCACTAAAGGATTAAATCCAGACGAAACTCCACCTCTTTTTCTTTGGCTTGGAAAAATTGATAAAGTTCTTGGTCCCAAATCATCAATACTTGCTTCGAGAGCTTTTTCAGCACTCGAACCAATTCCTATTACAGTGATTACCGCAGCAGTTCCAATGATTATTGCTAAAGCGGTCAAGAATGATCTGACACCATTTGTTTTAATTGAGGATACAGCAGATTTTATAGACTCTTCAACTAACATTATCCAAAACTAAATGTTCCACTTACTCTTTCTTTAAAGCGCTGTTGATAATCAAAAAGGCTTTTACTTGGAAGTATGTATATAGTATCTCCATCAGTTAAGCCTTCAATAATTTCAACATTATATAAATCAGATACTCCTACTTTAACCCATGATAAATATGGGCCATCTTTGGAATCTTTAATTACTATAAATTTATTAAAGTTTTCACCGTCGACCTTTTCAATTAAAAACTTTTCTATATCAACTTTATCAATATTTAAAATTGCGGCAGCAGTATAAATATCCTTTCTAGTTCTCAAAGACATTGTTGGAATGCTTAAAGAGACATCCTTCTTCAAAATCTGTATTTCAACATCGGTATTCATTCCAATTAGTAATAAATTCTCCTCATTATTAATATCAATTAATACTGGAAAGGTTGTCACGTTTTGTTGAACATATGCTTTTGGTTCGATTTTAGAGACTGTTCCAATAAATTCTTTATCTCTATAAGCTGCAACTTTAATAGATACTTTTTGGCCTAATGCAACTTTTCCAACATCTATCTCATCAACTAATGCCCTTACTCTAACCTTAGATAAGTCTGCCATAGTCATCAATATACTTCCCTCTCCAAATGCTGACGTTGGAGAAGAAATAACTTGACCAACCTCAACAGGTCTAGATATTACAGTTCCGTTAATTGGAGATTTTACAATTGTGTCATCTAATGAAATTTTTGCATTTTCATAAGAAACTTCATTTCTAACTAAAGTAGATTTAGCTTGAGCAAAATTTTCTTTAATATCCTCAAAGTCTTTGTCAGAAATGCTTGAGTTCTTATGAAGTTCTATTCCTCTTTCATACTGGGATTCTGCATTAATTAATCTAACTTTAGCTGCTTCTAAATCGGACATTGTTTGATCAACAATATTATTAGCTGTTCTTTGATCAATTTGCGCCAACATAAAACCTTTATTAACAAAATCGCCAACTTCTGCTCCTAAGAATAAAACCTCGCCAGATGCTTTAGATTTTATTTCCACAGACGAAATAGCTTCTATTACACCAGAAGCTTCAATTGAAACCTCTAAAACCTGAGATGTAGTTTTTTCTGTTTTATAAAACTGTGTATCACTGGATTCACTACTGCCACACCCATAAAGTATAAAAAAGCTTAGCAAAATAAAATTATAATTATTCATTTTCATTAGTTTGTATCAGATTCTATCAGACCATCCATAATAGTAATAATTCTATTGGATTGTCTTGCGATATCATTCTCATGAGTTATCAAAATTATTGTTTGGCCAAGTTCATTTAGCTCTTTAAAGATTTTCATGACATCTTGTCCAGTTTTTGAATCTAAATTTCCTGTAGGCTCATCTGCAAATAAAATACTCGGTTTGTTTACCAATGCTCTGGCTATTGCAACTCTTTGTTGTTGTCCTCCAGATAATTCTGCAGGTGTATGATTAGACCTACTAGATAAACCAACAAGATCAATCACTTTTTCTGTCTTTTTTTTTGCATCATTTTTCTCCAAACCAGCATACTTTAAAGGTAACATTACATTTTCAAAAGCGGTATTTCTTGGAAGTAAATGAAAGGATTGAAATACAAAGCCTATTTCTTTATTTCTTATTTTAGCTAATTCATCATCACTTAATTGACTTACAGACTTATCATTTAGATAGTAATCACCATCAGTGGGAGAATCTAAGCATCCTATTATATTCATTAAAGTAGACTTTCCAGAGCCAGATGGTCCCATAATTGAGATAAATTCTCCTTTGTTGACGTTAAGATTTATACCTTTAAGAGCTTGAACAACTTGAGATCCTGCTTGATACACCTTGGTTAGATTTTTAGTGTGTATCATTAGATTATGAATTTTTTACAATTTCATCTATGTAAGAAATCCACCCCTCAGCTGCTGTCTTAGTATCCTCTTCTTCTTTAGCTATATTAAAAAAACTTAATGACTTTTGAAGATTACCTAACTCATACTGAGTAATTCCCAAAAGTAACTCAATTCTCCCTGGTGTTTTGTCCCAACCCATTTGTAAAGCCTTATTGAAGAATTTATTAGCTAAATTCCAATTTTCATCTTCAAATCCAAATCGTGCTATTTTAAAAGCTATATCAGGATCCGGTTCAAGACCTAGAGATTTTTCAAGATAAATTATTCCATTTTTTCTATCTCTAGCAATAAAAAATGAATCAGCTATTAATTCTAAATTTTCTTTATTTTCATCAAGTTTTTGTTTATTTAAGCCATCTATAAGAACCTTTACAGCTTTTTGTGGCAAGCCTTTATACAAGTAATATCTTGCAAGATCTTGATACTCTTTATTTTCTTCAAGCAATTGATTGTCAAAGGCTAGCTCAAGACCTGCTAAAGACTCACTATCCTTCGCTTGTGTGTAATAAAGACCGCTAACTTGTTTCCAATATTCTTTTTTATCCGGATTAATATAAACGAGAATTTGACCAACATCTATTGCATCATTTATTTTATTTAACTTAACCGCAAGAGCAAGTTCATATTTTAACCAATCCTCTTTGTATTTAAGTGAATTATCGTTTGCTGCTGAAATATAATTATAAGCTTCCTCGAAATTTTCTAAATAGTAATATGCAATTCCTAACAAAATCATATTTTGAGGTGAAAATTCTTGGCCTCTTTGTTCTGCGATATTTTTATAAGTTAAAAGTGTTTCTATTACTTTATCGAAATCTTTTGTTTGAAAATAACATTGAGCAAGGTTAGCTCTTACCTGTAAATTTGTAATTAGTGGAATTTTTCTAAATCTTAAGGAAGCCTCATAAGAATCTATAGCTTTTTGATAATCACCAATAGTTGCATACAAATTTCCCCAAAGTTGATTGATTAAAGATCGTTCATAACTCTGTTCGTTCAAGAAATATCTTTTTGATATTATAGATAGCTCTTTTTCGGCGTTTTCATAATCGCCCTCGCTTAGAAAATCATTAACTCTTTTAAGGTACCCATATGTGAATTGACTGATTGAGTCTTCAGAGGCTGATGCTGCAAATGACAGCATTATTATTAAAATATATGTAGATAATTTTTTAAACATTACACACAAACTCCACTAATAATTCACCTATTTGGTCAACTGCTACTCCATCAATTGTTTTTGGTTTAAACTGCCAACGCCTAACTGCTCTTGCTGCCTCAGAATTAAAAACACTAGGAGGTTTAGCTTGCTTAATTACAATGTTGTCAACTTTACCTAATGCATTAACATTTAGCAACATTAAGACTGACCCATTTATTCCAGACATTGCAGCCTCCCTTGGACATCTTGGTGCCACTTTTACAATAGGTATCAATTGACTAGTTCCTGAAGTAAGACCATCCAGAGAACCTAAAAAAGCGCCAGAGAAGTCTGTTGGTAATGAAAAATCTGGTACATCGAAATCAAAGCTATTCATTGGAGGTGGTTTAGAATCATCCAGTTCAAGTTTTGGTTGAGGAGGTCTTTTTGGTTGAGGAGGTTTTTCAGGTAATACTCTTGATCTCTCCTGCAAATTATCATTCTGTTTGATCCTTATAAATTCTACTAAATTGGGATTTCTATTTTTATCAACAGCGTCTCCAGATCTTGTTATTAACTGCTGAATTATTAAAAAAACGATAAAGGTTGCCAAAAATGGCACTAAAATAGTTATATATTTTCTATAATCACGAATCATTTTTTGCAGCAATTGAAATATTTTGAACTCCTGCTAATCTAATCTGATCCATCGCCTCTACAAGTAAGCCAGATCTAGACTCTTTATCAGCCTGAATAATTACAGAACCCTCTGGATACTCAATTTTTAATCTTTCTATGTTTGCTCTTACCGCTTTAAGATCTACTCGTCTTTTATCAATCCATATTTCATTTGTGGCTGTTATTGCAACAAGAATGTTCCCTCTTTCATCTCTTTCAGCAGTTTCAGCATTAGGCCTGTTAATATCAACTCCTGTCTCTTTGACAAATGAAGTCGTAACAATAAAAAAGATCAACATGATGAAAACAATATCCATCATTGGTGTAAGATCCAAACTATTCTCTTCGCTCTTTACTCTATTTTTTCTTCTCAATGTGAGTATCCTTTTTCTTTAAAAAGCATGTTTGCTTCGTCTATATATTTTGTAATTCTATAAGTTAAATCTTGTCTAAAATATAAACCAAAAAGACTAATAACCATACTTGCCATTGTTGGAATTGTTGCTTTTGCAACACCTGAAGACATTGCTCTTGGATTACCTGTTCCTAAGAACGACAAAACTTCAAAAACTTCAATCATTCCATAGACAGTGCCTAGTAGCCCTATTAAAGGACACATGCCAATTAATCCATCTAAAATTTTAATATTTGAGTTTGAAACTCTTTTGAGTTCAGCGATGTAAGTTGATTCAACTGTTTTTAAAGACACTTGTGATGGAGGATTGTCATTAATAAAATTATTAAGATTTTTATCTAACCAAAATTTTTTGTCATAAATTAAAAAGAAATATTTATTAATTAGCACTAAAAAAATTAAGAAGGTTAATAAAAATAACAAATATAATACTGGGCCACCTCTTGTAAATAATTCATCTAATATCATTTAACTTCTCGAAAGAATATACGACGCTTTTTCTTCTAAAAATTGAACAATTGAAGATGATTTCTCGGCTAAATAAGTATAAAAACCAAGCAATGGTGCAGCAACTATAAGACCGAGCATTGTTGTTACTAAAGCTTGAGATATGCCTCCAGCCATTTGTTTTGGATCGCCGGTTCCAAATAAAGTAATTGCCTGAAAAGTTTCTATCATACCAATAACAGTTCCAAGCAATCCAAGTAGAGGAGCTACAGCAGCAAAAAATTTAATCCAATTATTGCCCCAATCAACCTTAGACGAGTAATTGATAATCAATTCATCCATTAGATTTTCTTTTGATTCAGAAGATAATTCTTTTGAGATAACTGAATTCATTTTGAAGATTATTGATTCTTCACTATCTTCATCAGTAATTTCTTTTGAATATATAGATAACAAATATAATTTATAGGAAGCAAACGCCAATCCAAATAAACCGATTAAAACGATTATAAAACCTATAGACTTTCCTTGAGCAATTCTTTCAAACCAACCTGGTTTATCAAGATAAAGTGATAACAAAAATCCTCTTGTTGGATCAATTGAAACTGTTCTGTAATCAGATGCTCTAGCATGCCTTCTTAAGGTTCTTGTAATATTTGATTCAGGTTGATTAGCCAATAATTGAAATGAATTCAATGATTGTTCAGGTTCAAGAAAACTATTTTTATGTACTGCGTTAAATAAACCATATCGTGTGACTTTTCCTGATATATTTTCTCCATTTGGTAAAGTAATAAAAGATTCGAATGATCTTATTTCGCTTCCTGCTACCATTTGATCAAAATAGCTCAACCATAATGATTCAAAATCTTCTAGATTATGGATTTTTTTAGACCCAACATTTCTTAAAATATCTGGTCTATCTTTGAATTCATAAAAACTTACATCATTTTCTGAACTAGCTAATAATTCACCAGCAAACTGTCTTGTGACACCAAATAACTCACCTAAAACTCCAACTTTTATCTGAAGACTATCTTCAAGTTCAGCTAATGTTTTTTCATTCGCTTCAAATGTTTCTTCTAGTCTTTTATTTCGTCTTTGTTCTGCAGCAAGTTGATTTTTGGCATCTTGAAGCAATTTTTCTCTTTCGCTTACTAATTTAATAAATTTGTCTAGTCTGATTTTATCTTCAGATACATAAATATCTCTATTCTCTTTAACAATTTCTAAGAGTGTCTTAATTTTATTGTCCCTTATTTCTTCTATAGGTATTTCTTCCTTTTCCTGAGCAAATAATGATGATGAAACTAATAAAGCTAATAAATAAATTCTCATGTTATTCCTCATCATCACTAATTGGTTTCAAAGGCAAATTGATAAAATTAGGAGGTGCTTGTCTATTAGAAATATTGAGAGCATCTTTGATTGGTTGATCTAAATCATTTCCAAGATGTTTCCATGATTCTAACTTTTGATCCCAGTATCCAGTATCAGCTCCATCAGGTGTTCTATAAAACAGTCCCAATCTACCAAGTCTGAAAAAATCTACAGCGAGTTCCTGATCGTCTATCAATAAATACCCAGGATAATTTTCAATTGTTTTACCAAATTCTGATTCCTGTTGATAAGCTTCAAAAACATTTCTGAACTTTTCTGCAGTTGTTACATCAGATCTAAGCATAAGTTCGTCCAAGTCATTTACTTTTTTTATTCTTTCATTGAACAAGAAAGGAAGATCAAGCTCCACAAACTTTCTCAATGAATCTATCATTCTATTTAAAAGCGGCAATATATCGATATTAATAATATCAATAGATTCTAATTGTTCTTTTATACTTTTGATTTCTTCAACTTGTGAATCGATTATTTTAGATAATTGATCATCATAATTTTTTAAAGCCTTGTACTCATTCAAAGTGTCTTTGTACTCAAAGTATAATTTTTTAGAAACTTCATCAAGATCCTCAACTTTCTTTTGAGCATCAACTGATAAATTAGATGCATCAACCTGAAAGTCTATTGCATCATCAACTATTTCTTGAGACGAAATTGCAGTTGACACACAAAGAACCAAAAAGATTTTTTTATTCATATTTATTGAGTTAATTTGATTACTTATTATATTTAATTTATTTATATATTTCGAATAAATTACCTTCTAAAAAAAACGCCTTTAAATAAAGGCGTTTTTTTAAAATATAAAAAATTAGAATCTATAGTTAAATCCTAATGAATAATACTGACCAAAAGCACTAAAGTAGTTTCTGTTATAGTATGGATATCCATAACCAGGATCCCTTTGAGGCATTTTGTCATCTAGGTTCCTAATACTTAAATATAAATTCAAATCAGGACTAAAGTTATACCTAGTTGTCAAATTAGATATGATATGAGGATCTGATTTTCCTCTAGAACCCCATTCCATATGACCAAGCCTATCCATGAATAAAGTTGTGCTCCAGTCTTGATAAACCCATGAAATTGATGCATTTTGTTGTGATCTTGGCTCATAAGTGTAAGCACTTAGGAATTCAACTTCATCTGATTGAGCATCAAATTTTGAGTAAACAGCTAAAATATGTGATGAAAGAACTCCAAAATAGAAGTCACCAGCATTTTCAGTTTCGAGTTGGTAATTTAGACTCCAATCCGCACCTTGATACTCTAAATAACTTTGGTTTACATAATCAGGAATTACAGTTAACCAATCACCAAATAAGGTTGGGACACCAGAAATTGGATCAATTGTAACCCCTTCTCTAGTAATTTTAGAATATATAACATCACAATCTCTGTCAGGTATATTTGCATTTTCCATGAAAGCTACAAAACCTTCACCAAATCGACATTTACCCTCATTCAGGTTTAAAGCTGTTGGGCTTTCTCTACTAACACTTCTATCAAGAATGACTTGATATAGATCAACATTAAAAGTTGTATTGTCGTTTATTGACCAAACCAAACCTAGTTGATAGTTTTCTCCCTCTTCTTCTTCAAGCTCAGTATTACCGCTAAAGAATCCTTGAACTGAAGGTGTTGAAATTTCACAATCTTGATATGTCTGATAATTAGCGTATTGCGGGTTACCAGAAAGATAGAAAGCATAACACTTTGTGTAGTCTGTCAAACTATTATAATAACCAGAAGATTCGTCTTGGAAGAGATAATTCATATCTGGAGCTCTAAAAGTCTCAGATGCAGAACCTCTAATAAGCAAAGATTCATTTGGTCTATATGCAAAGTTAATCATAGTAGATCTTCTAGATCCAACATTTGATGAATCATCATCATAGTCATCAAATCTAGTTGCTAAAGTCATTTCTAGTTTATCAGTTACTGGTAAAGCAAATTCAACACCTAAAGATGTTCTGTTTCTATCACCACCACCAGCAATTGTTGAACCTGATCTGAACGAGACATCACCTAAACCAAGTCTAATATCACTAGGAGTAAGCTTATAATCTTGATCTTGATATTCAAGAGTCGCAGCGAAACCAATAAATCTGTTAAGTGCCTCGAATTCACCAGTCACAAGAAAATCAACGGTTGTCTGACTAGATTCACCAAAAAGAGTATCATCGGCAAGAAATTCACCAAGCTGCTCATTTGTCATAACGCCAAATAATCTATCAGGCAAGAAACAGTTATTGAAACGACCAAATAAACTATCTGTACAAGGAGCACCAACGTACGTTCCGGTTACAAGACTACCATCAGGATTAGTAGCTCCAATTCCTCTAAAGTAATCATCTAAGCCAGTAGTAAAGTCTAACTTCTGATTCTCATAATCATATGTAGTGGTATTAACACCAAAATCCCACTCCATACCGTTATTGAAGAAACCATTAAATCCAATAAAGAAATCATTTACTTCTTCAGTAATATCATTACGTCTATCAAAATTTTCACCTTGGCCAGGAGCAAAAAATCTTAAGAAATATTGTGCTACTAATGCACCACTAGAGCCATCAGATAAGTTATTGTATGGATCTGATGACTGTCTTTGTAGGGTACCAATTCTGAAAGGATCTAAGAAGTTGAAATCTTGATAAAATCTTGGATAACCTCTATAAAAAGCTTCATCATAATATCTATATGCTCTAGCATTCATTTCAATGCCATTATCAAAATTATGTGTGAAGGTAAGTAAAGCTGTATTATCATCTCTTTCGTTTACAATAGTTTGAGAGCTGCCTCCAAATCTATCACTACCATAATCCCATCCACAACCTCTACCAGGTAATGAACCTGCATATAACCATTCAGGATCTTGTTTATCAAAATCAAAAAATTCACCACCACTTAACTCTGCACAAGTTGGTGTGCTTGAGAATTCTTCAGAACCATACCAACCTCTTTTACCACCATAAGATCCCAATGTGTACCAATAAAGACCATATCTTGGAGGTGTATAACCAACTCCATAATCTGGATCATTTACAAAAGAATCATGTCCAGGTCTGTCAGCATAGGTCATTGGATCCACGTGGGTTAAATCAAGACCAATTGTCCAACTGGAGTTCCCAAAAAATCCACCAGCCGTATAAGATACTGAATATTGGTTTTTGCCTTCATATTTTGTCTCAAGCAAATCAACATCTAACTCTTGAAAATCTTTTCCTTTAACTGTAATTACATTTACAACACCAGTAACAGCGTCAGAACCGTAAATAGCTGAAGCTCCTTGAGATAAAACCTCAATTCTGTCAATTAAACCAGCAGGAACGATACCAATATTATTAATATTTCCAGCATTGTTGTAGGGCAATGGATAATCAGCTGTTCTTCTACCGTTAATCAAGTACAGAACACGACCTGGTCCTAGATTTCTTAAATCTAACTCATTAGCATTTGGTGTAAAGTTATTGTTTAGAGATTCGTTCTGCGTATATTGATTTGCAGAAGGAATAGATTGAAGTGCTTCAGTTATATTTCTAAAACCTGAGTTATCAATATCCTCTTTTGTAATAACAAGCAAAGGCAAAGGACCTTCAACCTGAGACTTCTTGATTTTAGAACCAGTAACAACTACCTTCTCAAGAACAACAGCACCATCCTCATTTTCAACAACAGGATCCGTATCAGTCGAAACAGATTCATCAGTTACAACCTCTTCAACGGCTTCTTCTTGAGGCGCAGTTTCTTCAACAATCTCGCCAGGATTATCAGCACTCATTGAGATAGAAAAAATCCCTAATGCCAATAAAGTGTATAAATTTTTAATTTTCATAAAATCCCCACATGTATAGTTTGCTAAAATAGCATTTAATAAGCTATTTTGTATAAAAAATCGCTCAAACACAAGCATAATCTATTAATATTTGTACAAAAGTTGTATATAATTTAAGTTCGTCGAACGCTTTAATTAGCTAAAATATTTCAAACATATCAAAATTTAAAATTATGAACATACTTAAAAATTCAATTATTCTTTCGTTAACAATATGTATCAGCTTAGTTTCAATAAACTTAAAAGCTCAATATAAGGAAATACCACTAGAAAATCTTGCATGTTGGTCTAATACTTATGGATTTAATATGTCTCCAAACGGCACATATCTGGCGATACTTACCTCTCCAAAAGAAAACAAATGCGATATTCACGATGTGAAAAGTGAATATGTTGAAAAAGAGTCAAGATATAGAGGATTAACAATAATAGACTTATCTGATATGAGTAGAAGAGTTCTATTCTCAGGTAATCCTGGTGACGGAATATCTATGTTTGATTGGGTAAGTGATGAAAGGTTTGTTTTTATGCCTCAAGCATTTGAGCAAGTTGGGAGAAACATGAACGCACTTCAAGTCTTTGCAATGAATGCTGACGGGTCAAAGAAAAGGTCACTTCTGGAATATAATTTTGGTGCTGAAGGTCTAAGAGGCTTTGAAGTGTATAACATGAATCTTGAAAATGAAGATGAGGTATTTGTCTATTGGAATAATAGAAGATCAAGAGTATCAGACTATTACAAACTAAATATAAGAACTGGAGTTCCAAAACTTTTAGCTAGAGGGCCAGATATTGATTCATATGAAGTTATTTATGGATCAGTTGAGGATGATGAAGGATATCCTGTTGGTGTTTTGACTGACGTAGGAATTGAAAGAGTTATGTATACATATGACAAGAAAACTAAAAAATGGAGTGAACATTATAGATATACTTGTCAAGATCCTAGTTTCGTTCCAGTTGCTCTTGCTGGTGATGGGAAATGGCTAGTATCAGGCTCTAAATTTGATAGCTCTGGAAATATTATCGAAGACAACGATACTAATGCTCTATATTTGTATGATCCCGCTACAAAAGAGTTTTCTGAAAAGCTCTATGAAGATGGTACTTATGATGTAGGAGGTTTTACAGGTGGTTGCAGGCCAGGTGGTTCAATAAGTGCTAATGTAAATAAGAAAACAAATAAATTAAGGTCGCTCACTTATGCTGCCGATAAACCCGTAACTATATATTTCGATGATGAATCAAATGCTGTTAACGATGAAGTTGACAATGCGGATAAAGAAGGTTTTTCCTCAAGACAATTAATAGAATCTTTACAATCTTTATTTCCAAATGATTGGGTAAGAGTTACTACTTCTGATCAAAATAATACAAAAGGAGTATTCTTGGTTTATAACTCCAATAATCCCGGTGACTACTATTATTTTGATCTTTTGAAGGGTCAAGTGTTTATGTTGTACCAAAACAATCCTTGGCTTGATAGAAGTAATCTATCTAAAAAAGAAGTTGTGAAATACAAAGCAAGAGATGGATTACAAATAACTGCATACCTTTCAAAAACCAAAAAGAAAACAGATCGAAATTATTTAATAATTCTTCCTCATGGTGGTCCAAATGTAAAAGAATCATTTGGCTACGATGGTTGGGTACAATTCCTGACAAACAGAGGCTATAACGTTCTTCAACCTGATTATAGAGGTTCAACAGGATATGGTAGAAATCATTATGTGCTTGGGAATCGTCAATGGGGTAAAACCATGCAAGATGATCTATCTGATGGAGTTCTATGGGCCATAGAAAATGGATATGCTGATAAGGATAGAGTTTGTATTGCTGGTGGAAGTTATGGTGGATATGCTGCAATGGCAGGAGCAGTTTTTACTCCAGAATTATATAGATGTGTTATTAATTTTGTTGGAGTAGCAGATATGAGAGATTTGCTTAAAAACTTTGGTTCAAAATCTAGTAGATTCAACACATGGGAAGATGAAGGAAGACTAGAATGGGGAGATGATAAAGGAGAAGGTGCTGATGAATATATAAATCAAATTTCACCATTGCTTCATGTTAAAAATATACAAGCACCTGTTTTAATATCTCATGGCGCCAATGACAATGTAGTTCCAGTTGAACATGCAAGATCTTTAAGGAGCGAAATGGAGAAATATGACAAAACCTACGTTTGGCACATGCAAGCATATGAAGGTCATGGATTTTATGGAGAACTTGCAAGATTAGAACATTATCAAGTTCAAGAAGATTTTCTTAAAAAATATCTAGAGAATTAAAAAGAGGCTATATCGGTCTGATATTTTCCTAATATCAGGCCGTGTATGTCACTTGTGCCCTCATATGTATTTACAGCCTCAAGGTTCATGCAATGTCTTATAATATGATATTCATCTGAGATACCATTTCCACCATGAACATCTCTTGCCACTCGCGCAATGTCCAAAGCTTTTTGACAGTTATTTCTTTTAAGAAGTGAAATCATCTCTGGCTCCATTTTTTTTTCATCAATTAATCTTCCAAGTCTTAAAACAGACTGAAGCCCAAGAGTAATTTCAGTCTGCATATCAGCAAGTTTTTTTTGAACAAGTTGTTTTGCTGCTAAAGGCTCTCCGAATTGTTGCCTATCTAAAGAATATTCTAAGCTTGCATTCCAACAAAATTCAGCTGCACCTATTGCGCCCCACGCAATTCCATACCTAGCCATATTTAAACAAGAGAATGGTCCTTTAAAACTTTGAACATTTGGTAAAACTTTTTCTTTGGGAACAAAAACATTATCAAGAAATATTTGGCCTGTTTCAGAAGCTCGAAGAGCAAACTTACCCTCTATTTTTGGAGTTGTAAGACCTTTTGATTCTCTATCGACAATGAAGCCTCTTAAAATACCCTGCTCATCTTTTGCCCAAATTATTAAGACGTCTGCAATTGGAGAATTTGTTATCCAGTTTTTTGAACCATTTAGAACATATCCTCCATCCTTTTCTTTTGCATTTGTTCTCATAGAGCCAGGGTCAGAACCTGCATCAGCTTCTGTCAGACCAAAGCATCCAATCTTTTCACCTTTGGACATAACTGGAAGATAAAAATCTTTTTGTTCCTCAGATCCAAATTCATATATTGCATGCATTGATAGTGATGTTTGAACGCTATATGCAGAGCGAAAACTTGAATCAACTTTTTCGATCTCCCTGGCAATTAATCCATAAGAAACATAATTTGTTCCTGCACAGCCATACCCTTTTATCGGGGCTCCCAAAAAACCCATTTCACCCATTTCTTTATATATAGATTTATCAAATACTTCATTCCTATTGGCTTCAAGTATGCGAGGCATTAATTTAGATTGACAATAATTATTAGCAGATTTCTGAATTATTAATTCTTCATCTGTTAATTGACTCTCAAAAAGAAGTATATCTGTGCTACTCATAATCTTTCGATTCTAATAATACCAAATCTTGGCATTGAGAACATTATAGAATTTGAATTAAGCGAAGATTCAACTAATTGAATCATTTTGTTTGAATTGCCACAGATAATTATCAATGGAATAAGATTTTGATATTGAAAAATAAAATCAATTACCTCATCTGGAACATCTGAATGTCTTACTCCATGTAAATCTAAATGAGTAATGCCATTTTCATCAAAAACATTCATAAACAAGTAATCAAATTAAAGATATATAATAATTATATGGCAAAACTTCATTTCTTCTACTCAACAATGAATGCTGGCAAATCAACTGCCCTTCTTCAATCAAATCACAATTATAAGGAGAGCAATTTGAAGACAATGCTGTTCATTCCTGAGGAATTAAAAGAAAAATCAGAATGCAAAATAATTTCAAGAATAGGTCTTGAAGCAAAAGCTATAATAGCTGATAAAAAATATAATTTTTTAGAGGAAATTAAAAAAAATAATCCTAAAGAAATAAGTTGTATTTTTGTAGATGAAGCCCAATTTTTATCAAAAGAACAGGTTCATAATCTTGGTCAAGTTGCTGATGAATTGAGTATTCCAGTTATGTGCTATGGAATTAGAACGGACTTTCAAGGAAAGTTATTTGAAGGAAGTAAAGAACTATTAGCCATTGCAGATAACTTAAGGGAACTCAAGACGATTTGCAGTGAATGCAATAAAAAAGCAACAATGGTGGTAAGGCTTGATGAAAATGGTAAAGTTGTGACAAGTGGAAAAAAAGTTTTGATTGGAGGAAATGATATTTATAAAACAGTTTGCAGAAAGCATTTTAAAGAACTAATAAACTCAACATAAGTAGTTAAGTAAAAATGGAATATACAAATAAACAACTTTTATTAGATAAAAGGCCATCTGGAATGCCAGATGACAATTGCTGGAAGTTAAATGAAGAAAAAATTACAACTTTAAAAAATAATGAAATTATAATAGAAGTCAAATATCTCTCTATAGATCCCTATATGAGAGGAAGAATGAATGATTCAAGATCTTATGCAGCACCTGCAAAAATAGGCCAGCCGATGACAGGCGAAACGGCTGGCATAGTTGTTGAAACTAATTCTGACCTTTTTAAAGTTGGAGATAAAGTTTGTGCACATAAGGGTTGGCAAACATATATCAAAGCAAAAGATACTGATCCTACTCTAATGAAAGTTGCTGATGCAAGCATTGGCCTGTCATCATTTTTAGGAACTCTAGGAATGCCTGGGAGAACCGCATATTTTGGACTCAACAGAGTTGGTAAACCAAAGGTTGGAGAAACTCTTGTTGTATCTGCAGCATCAGGCGCAGTAGGAACTGTAGTTGGGCAACTAGGAAAAATATATGGGTGTAACGTAATCGGAATTGCTGGAGGTCAAGAAAAATGTGAATTTGTAAAAAGTGTTTTAGGCTTTAATGAATGCATTGATTATAAAGCTGGTGACTTAAAAGATGCTCTAAAAAATGCATGTACGAATGGAATAGATATTTACTTTGAAAATGTTGGTGGGTCTGTTTCCAAAGCAGTTGCTCCCTTATTGAATCATGGTGCTCGAGTTCCAATTTGTGGCTTTATATCTCAATATAATGCGAAAGATATGCTTAAAGTTGAAACACCATTTCATGTTTTTGGATCTTTAACAAGAAAACCAGAACATAGGTTTTTTGTTGTTACAGAATGGATGAATGAATGGGAAATAGCAACTAAAGAAATTCTTAAACTTGTTCAACAAGACAAGATTAGGTTTAGAGAAACCATTACAAAAGGATTTGAGAATGCTCCGCAAGCTTTAAGAGATGTTTTAACAGGAAAAAATTTTGGTAAGCAAATTATTGAGATTTAATCTAAATTAATAATACCTTTCATATAAAGGGCAGCTTTACCTCCTATTAACACTCTTGAGTCTTTATTTTCACAGAATAAGGTTCCTCCTCTTTTGGAAACTTGTGTTGCAGTCATATTAATTTTATTTAACTTTTCTGACCAAAATGGAATCAAAGTTGTATGTGCAGAGCCTGTTACAGGATCTTCGTTAATGCCATACTTAGGACAAAAATATCTTGATACAAAATCACTTTTAAAACCTGGAGCAGTAACAATCAGCCCTTGACCATCAAGATCAATAACTTTGTCATAATCAGGCGATAGTTTAAGTATATCTTCTTCCTTTTCGTAAACAGCCATTAAATTTATAGTTCCTTTATAGGTTTGAATTGGCGCAACTCCAACAGCGGACTCTACTGAGTTTATATCATTCGTTAATTGGAATTCATCTTTAGGGAAATCTAATTGCAAAAATTTATCTTTTTTATTTACGATAAGTTCTCCACTGGCTGAATTAAAACATATAGATTCAGCTTTTTTATCTAAATAATTGAAGTATATATATGCTGAAGCCAGTGTTGCATGCCCACATAGATCTACTTCCTTTAAAGGAGAAAACCATCTGATAAGGTTTTTATCTGATAAATTTACAAATGCCGTTTCTGACAAATTATTTTCAGCTGCTATTTTTTGCATTGTTGATTTGTCATCTAGATCTGTAAAAATAACAGCAGCAGGATTACCTGAGAAAATATTGTCTGTAAAGGCATCAACAAAATATATATCTAACTGCATAACTAGATATTAACTCATTTAAAAAGGAAACGTAATTTGAACATATTATAATTTTTATATATAATATGTTATAACTAATATTTATATATACAAAAAATATGCAAATACTGGACAAAATAAATAAAGAAAATATTTCTGATGCTTTTGCCCTTTCAATGACAAAATTTTTTAGATTTACTGCTGATACATTTTTTGCAAAACGATATGGTCATAGAGCAGTTGTGCTTGAAACAGTAGCTGGTGTTCCCGGAATGGTTGCAGGAGTGTGGATGCATTTTAAAAGCTTAAGAGCTATGAAGGCAGGTTATGGTGAACAGATAAGAGAAATGTTAGCTGAAGCTGAAAATGAAAGGATGCACCTAATGTTTTTTATTGAAATTGCAAAACCTAATATATTTGAAAGACTACTTGTAACATCTGCACAAATAGTATTTGGATTGTTTTATTTATTTATGTATGTTTTTTTTACAAGAACAGCTCACAGAATGATTGGTTATTTTGAAGATGAAGCTGTAAAAAGTTATACAGAGTATTTGGAGCTTGTTGAGTCTGGGAAAGTAACAAATATTGATGCACCTGATCTTGCGATTCAGTACTATAATCTAGGTACAGATGCTAAACTTTCAGATCTTATTAGATGTGTAAGAGCAGACGAAGAACATCATAGTGAAACAAATCACAATTACGCCGACAACTTATAGCTCAACTCCATAAAAATCCTCAATAGTTTCATGAGCTACATTCTGTAAGAAATTTTTATCCTCACTATTAATTTTCCCAAAATAATCATATTCAATTAATAATGGTGATTTTTGAGTAATGCTCGAAAAAACTATACAAGATGCAAGATATGTCCCATATAGGTTAGGATGTGTACCATCATACTCTTTATGTAAATTAAAATTAGGTCTTTTCTTATAAGCATTTTCAAAAGCAATTCCTACTGGCATTACAAGTATTTTATTTTCATTAGCAGCATTAATATACATATCTTTAATATCAATGATCATTTGAGGATTTGTTTTTTCATGCGGTTCAACATATGCATGTATCATGTATAAGGCTGCCTCTGCTCCAGCATTATGAATTTTTTTTACCATTGATTTAACTTTAGAGGCAAAAATTTTTCTCTCTTTAAGAGAGTCTGATTCTCCACTTCCACCTTGAAGGATTACCAGTTCAAAAGGATAATCTGCACCTAAGTTTTTATTATTTAGCGAGTAATCAATATTATGATCTGGTAATCTTGATCCACTTATTGTTACTAACTTATAATTAGAAGTATCAATTTCCCTAGAATACAATTCTTCCAACATTCTTCTTACGTGATTATGAAGACTATCGTTATAATAAAGATAACTGTTTCCAATATATAATAACCTTTCTGGTTTTTTGTTTTCTAAACCTTTGATTGTAGGCTCTATAGAAAATAAGATATTAGAAAATAAAAATATTGATAGTAGAATGAATTTCATAAAATGATTTTAACCTATCACTGTTAATTTAGGACATACATAATTGTTTTTACATGTATAAAGATATCGTTATTATTGGAGCAGGTATTTCTGGAATCGCCGCTGGCTATAATTTAAAAAAAAGTTGTCCAAAAAAATCATTTTGCATTCTTGAGGGAAGAAGTAATATAGGTGGGACATGGGATTTATTTAAATATCCTGGAATAAGGTCTGATTCAGATATGCATACATTAGGCTTTAGATTTAAACCCTGGATTCATGATAACTCTATTGCAGACGGACCTTCAATTCTTAGCTATCTAAATGAAACAATTGATGAAAATAATTTAAATAATAATATTTTATTAAATCACAAAGTTATCTCGGCTAATTGGAACTCAAAAGATGCAACTTGGGAACTTAAAGTGTTATCGAATGGTAATGAGATTAACGTAAAATGTAATTTTCTTTTTTTATGTGGTGGTTACTTCAGTTATACAAAGCCCCATATGCCCCACTTTATAAATCAGGATAAGTTTAGGGGTAAAGTTATTCATCCTCAGTTTTGGGATGAAAATCTAGACTATAAAAATAAAAAAGTTGCTGTTATTGGTAGCGGTGCAACTGCAATTACAATAGTTCCAGAAATTGCTAAAAAAGCTAAACATGTTGTAATGATTCAGAGATCACCAAGTTATGTTGTTTCTAGGCCGCGTGTTGATTCAATAAATAAGTTTTTAAATAAGTTTTTACCCCAAAAGTTTACATATTTTTTAATTAGATGGAAAAATATTCTATGGCAAAGTTATACATTTTATCTCGCAAGAAAGTTTCCAAATCGAATTAAAGATCGAATCATTGACCTATTAAAAGATGAATTGGGTGATGATTATGATATTGAAAAACATTTCACTCCATCCTACAAACCTTGGGACCAAAGAATGTGCCTTGTTCCAGATAGTGACTTATTTTTAGCTATTAAAGAAAAAAAAGTTTCTGTTGCAACAGATACTATTAAAGAATTTCAATCAGATGGAGTAATGTTAGATTCTGGAGAAAAAATAAAAGCTGAAATTATTATCACGGCTACAGGAATTGAATTAAATACTCTTAACGATATTAAAGTGATGATTGATGATCAAGTTATAAATGCTCACGATCACTTAACTTATAAAGGTATGATGATGAGCGGCGTACCTAATCTAGCTTTATCTTTTGGTTATGTAAATGCGTCGTGGACTTTAAGGGCTGATCTAACATGTGAATATGTTTGCAGACTGATTAACTTAATGGATAAAAAAAATGTTTCTTGCTGTACCCCAATAGATGATCTTGATGCTTATGGAGATGATAAGCTTATAGACTTTACATCTGGATATATCAAAAGAGGTTTGCATATGATGCCCAAACAAGGAAACAAATCTCCATGGAAAAACTATCAAAATTATATTAAGGATATTTTTTCTATAAGATATATATCTATAGATGACACAAACCTTAAATTTCATAATTCAAAAGATTAATCATATTTTTTCATAAGTACATTGGCATTGAAATTGCATGTAAATTTATGTAATCAACAACAAAAAAGGAGTATTAAAATGAAAAAAATATTATTAATAACTTTCTTTCTTCCTTTTATAGCTTTCGCTGAATACGAGATTAAGGCCGGTATGATGGTTGAAGGAAAAATAGCATCTGTTAAGACCTCTGGTAAATATGCTTCATTTGAGAAATGCAAAACTTATGCTGAAAAAAGAACAAGTATCAAAGCATTCACATTTGATTCAAAAAAAGATAAGTGTACTTTGTTCAAATCAATCAGAGGAATAAAAGAGGACGCTAATTCAACCTCAGGAATGATTATAGAAGTATAAGAAATATAATAAAAAATGGTGGAGCTACGCGGGATCGAACCGCGGACCTCTTGAATGCCATTCAAGCGCTCTCCCAGCTGAGCTATAGCCCCAAATAGACCCAAAAGCCTTTAATATTAGTTTGGTTAGGTCAAAGTCTATCCTATTCCAAATATCATTTAATAAAGTCATTAAATTAAACTTCAAAATAAGTTCGATTTATTTTGCCATAATCTAAGAAATAAAAAAAATCGCAACCTTCGTTGATTCGTTGTTATTATAAGAACCTTTAATATGCTAGTAGTTATTAATTTTAAGGAGAAATAAAATGGATATACATGATACTTTGGTTTATGTAAGTATGATTCTTACTGTTGGAATCTCAATGATTATTCTCACGTCCAATAAAAAATTTATAAATATTTTTTTCCCATTTAAATTTGTAAACTTTTTAGAATATTTAGTCTCAATATTCTTTCTGACTATATTTCAGTGGGCAATTGGGGGTGCTATTTACTTTATTTCTAAGGGAATTGTTTTATAGTTCTATGGGATATATTACTAGGATATGAATCAGGATCCAATAGAAGTTCTTTTAGTTATACCTGTAATTGTTTTATTGGTTCTCTTTATTGATTATTTAAAAAATAATTGTCCCAAATGTAGAGCATGGCATCCATTCCGTTTTGGTTTAATAATTCTAGACAAGCCTTGTGAAAAACGTGGGAGAGAATGGGTTAAATGCAAAAAATGTTGTAATGAGTGGGAAAAATTAGTAACAGGAGATCATTATGGAGGAGGTGGTGGAGAATAGGTTCTTTCTAGCACTTGTAGGTGGGTTATTCGCGACTGCATTTTATTTGTAGAGATAGCTGAATCTCATTAGGGTAATTTTCTTTGCAAAATGCACTAAAAATGCACTAAAAATAAGGGTTTTTGCCTGTATACCTATGCCTAAAAGGGTTCCTTATTGAATGCCATTCAAGCGCTCTCCCAGCTGAGCTATAGCCCCAATCGACACGATATTGTACATGATGAATTCAGAAGATGCAGAGGAACTTAATTTGTCAGAATCAGCTTATATGACATTGACTATCGATCACGTCTTTTAAATAGGTAGTGAGAAACAAAGTATTCTTTGCCTTTGTTTAATGCAAAAAAAGCCTCACAGGATAAGAAAAAGATTCTCCACCTGTTAAACCAAATTTTTGGCTCATCATAATGTTTCTTGAATATATCTAAGATTTTTTTCTTATTTTTATAATGATTGTTTAGCCAAGCACTACAAGTTTTTGAATAGTGATTTCCATTAATATTCCATTGATTGATTATTTCTAATTCTCCCTCAAAATACTCAAAAATATCTTTACTAGGCATGATTCCACCTTGAAAAAAATATTTTGTCATCCAATCAAGATTATTTTTAACTTCATATAGATATGTTAGTTTTTTATGACAGAAGATATGAATGAATAACCTTCCATCAGATTTAAGTAAATGATAAATAGAATTAAAAATTAGCTTATAGTTTCTGAGATGTTCAAACATTTCAATTGAAACAATTCGATCAAATTTTTGATCTAATTGAAGGTTATTTACATCCATTTTAAGAGCATTGATATTTGATAGCCCTCTTTTGTGTGCTTCACTTTGAATATAAGTAATTTGATCATTGGAATTACTAACTGATGTAATGTTTAAGTTTGGGAATCTTTCAGCAACATACAAAGAAAAACTACCCCATCCACACCCTAGATCAAGAACTTCATGACCGTTCTTAATATCGGCTCTATCTATATAAAGCTTAAGCATTGACTCCTCTGCATCATCAAGAGAATCTGCATTATCAAATAGTGCACAAGAGTACTTATGATTTTTTCCTAAAACATAATTAAAAAATTCAGGAGGAACTTCATAATGTTGCTCATTTGCATCATGAGTTTTTTCAGCAACAGCTCCTTTGGAAAGTTCAGTGATAATCAAGTCTTTATTATCAGCAACGCTCTGTTCATTTAGGCGCCTATTAGAGATGAATCTTGCAGCTATTTTTATTAAGGCATCAGGAATAAAGCCTGATTCTGCTAATGATAAAAGAAATCTTGTCATATCTTATTAAGCTAACATAGAAAAACAAGTATGAAAATAAAATTTATAGTTGAATAAAACTCAGAATTTTTTTACCCAGTAATTATTCAAAATACTCATTTACATTTAAATAATACTTTTTAAGTAAATTTATTATTATTTAAGAAAGATTACCTCTCCTGGAATAAGAGTTTTAAAATTATCAATTCCATTGATCTTTGCTGCATCAATTAGCCTTTCTCGAGGCTCAAGAGTATCTTCAGCAGTTAAAGTAAAAGTACCCCAATGCATTCCAAAACTATATTCAGCATCCAAATCTTGCATTATTTTAATTGCATCTTCTGGGTTTACATGACTTTCTGACATAAACCATTCTGGATCATATGCACCAATAGGCAGCAGAGCATATTTTGGTGACCCTAATTTTTTTTTAGTTTGAATGAAATCTTGTGAGTATCCAGTATCACCAGCATGATATAAGGAATAATCACTAGTCATTATGTGCCAGCCGCCCCACAAACTTTCATTTCTATCGAATAATCCTCTTGCTGACCAATGCTTTACTGGTGTGAAAGTAAATATAAAATCCTCTATAGATATTTCTTGCCACCAATTAAATTCATTAACATTAGTAATTTTTCTTTTTTTAAAAATATCTAGGTCCCCTTCTGGAATTAAAAATATAACCTCAGGAAACTTTTCAGAGATTTTTTTTAAAGATCTAATATCAAGGTGATCATAATGATTATGACTAATTGTAACCACATCAATTGTGGGAAGATCATTTATCATTAAACTCGGTGGAATTAATCTTTTAGGGCCAAGTCTTTTGAATGGAGATGCTCTTTCAGAAAATACTGGATCGGTAAGTGTAGTTAATCCATTTTTTTTAATTAAAAATGTAGAGTGACCAATCCATATCAGATAATTATCATCATTATGAAGATCAATATTTTTCCACTCTTCAGATAAATCAATGCTTGCTAAAATTGGTTTTGACTGATTTCTTTGCCATCTAATTAAATCCTTGATGGATTTATCTATAGCTTCTCCGTCTGTATTTTTATATTTTGCATAAACAGTTTCTGAAAATATTAAAAAAATTAATAGAAAGTATTTATACATTTTCTGAAAGCTTAAGATTTTTTGATTCTAAATTTTATATATATATTCATTAAAATAATTATGAATTTTGAAAAATAAGCGAATATAGTTCTGAGAAATTTTACTTTAAAGGTTTTAATGTTCAATTTTAAATATAGTTTTAATTGTAATATTTTAATCTATAAATAAAAAAAGGCCGGATAATCCGGCCTTTTAATCTTAAAAAGATATTTTAGAACTTAATGTTCCATTTGACGTATGTAATTAAACCTGAATTACCGTAAAGGTCTAAGTAGGTTTCATAATTATTATTACGTCCTGGTAAAGGATCATTATCCTCAACATTAAACATTCCATATGTAACAACACCATAATTACCTAGGTCAGCTCTAATCTGAAGATCAAGAGCACTGTAATCATCTTGTATGTCACCATCTTTTACAATTCCGCCTGTTGGGTTACCTTGTGCATCTGTTTCAGCATCAGATGAGAGATAGTAATCTCCTCCGATAGTTCTCTGAGTTAATGCAACGCTATATGCATCCCAAGCATAACCAACTGTGATGTTATTTCTCATTTCAGGTTGACCTGAGAAACCAACATTGTTAGTTGTTTGGTTACTACCTGTAAATGAATCAGTATTGTATTCATCCATTGAAGTGTAATCTACCTGAACAGACATGGTACCAGGACCAACATCTCTCATATAACCTACAAATAAGTCATAACCAATAACTTCAATTTCACCAACGTTTGTGAAACCTGCACCAACATAGTCTACACGACCATTAGCACAAGATCTTGTTGAATAAATTGCAGGATCATTAC